>OHQT01000042.1_pt1 | contig 73837 bp, 43 predicted proteins | sample 1578221 | NCBI WGS metagenome assembly OHQT01 (sample SAMEA3879547, study PRJEB24766) | human gut metagenome | biome: human-associated habitat; feature: feces | place: USA | collected 1985/1987
GAACGGTCAAGTATCTCTAAATTATCATTTATCGAAATGGATAGCTTCTGTTTTATGTCATAATTCGCACATAAAGGATAATTATAACGCTATAAACAAGGAAACATATGAACAGAATTTTCACCCATCGGTTAGACAACCACACTCCTTTGTTCTTTTCAAGCATACGGGCAATGCGTTCCTCGTGTTCCTTTTGCAATTCAAGTTGTTTATCCCGATGAGCCATTAGTTGCCTGCCCACTTCCACAACAAAGTTTGTGCAAATCTCGTTCAATGACTTTAAGGTTTGCGGATGCACCCGCGCACCGATTTTCTTTGATTGCAGTTCCTTTACAGAATTGTTGAAACCTGTGATAATACTATCTGCACGGTCGATAGCAGCGTTAAGCGCTTCGGTCGCCCGTTCCAAATCGGCTATCTTTTCAGCAAGGCCGTTTACTTCTTGCGTAACTTTGTTATCGTTATCAACGCTATTAATAAGGCCGTTTATGTCTATTTTGTCGGGTTTTCCTTTACCTATTCCCATTGTCATTTGTTTTTGAGTTATTCGTTTATCTGCGTAAGCCTTTCCTGCGTTTGCACAGGCGGTTGGCCATTTGAGCGCAACGGCGTGCCCATTCGCGTTCATCCTCATCTTTATCCTTTCCCCAGTCGCTCATGTCAGAACCTCCATCTCCTCCAGATGCCGCCATGCTCGTTGCTCCGTCAAGGTATTCTGCGAAAAGAAGTAAGGCGGTTTTCTGCACATCTTCAATGGTTGCAAAAGGATTGTCCTCCGGTACTGAACATTCCTTGCAAATGATTTCGTCCGCTTTCTCCGATATGGACACATGGTAATGGTGGTATTCATCAGTGGAAATGTCATAATGCTTTACAACTTGTGTTGAGTGGATTGCTTGTACATTTTCGGGCAATGCGGTAGCTGTCCGTTTCTCTTGCTCGGCATTTGGGTTTGACAGAGTTTTCTGTTCTCCATGCAGCCGTGCCCATGTAGCTTTTATCTTTGACGGCATGAGGTGTCGGCCTTTGCCGAGAATGGATGATTTGTAAGTGGAATTGCCAGACAAGACGGAATAGCCGCGCACATTACCATTGTCATCCTCTTGTATGTGTATGCCGTAACCCTGCTCTTTAAGTCCAGCTGCATAGCCAGCCCAACTGAACTTTGGCAAAGAACGTAGTACATCCATACACGTATTGGCAATCTCTAATCGGCGTTTTTCATAAATGTCTTTCGGCTGTTCCCATCCACGCCGTTCATTGATAATATACGCAGCAGACATTGCCCGTTCCGCAATCAGATGGTCGTCATTAACCTTGCCGTCCATATCCACACGATTCACGTCAACGTGCAGGTGAGGAATACCACTTTTCGCATCGTGATGAAGTGCAACCACATACTGGCTGTTCTTTACGTTGGTGGACTTCGCACTGGCACGTTTAGTCTTTTTAGAGAGGTCAATGGAGTCGAACACTTGGATGTACTCGTTTGCCAACCTTGCCCAATCGTTCAACGTCCACCCTGCGGATTCCTCCTTGGTTGGGGATATTTCCATTCTTATCACATTCCGTTTGAGTGCTCTGCCCTTATTGATTGTGCTGGCAAATTCTTTTTGCTTGAGTACCATGCGTTGGTACATTGCTTCTGCTGATATGTCATCCGGCAGAAAATTCACTTTCACTATCTCCGCTTTGTCCTTATTGACCGAATAGCGGACAGCATTTCCGCCGTGACTGATGGTGGCCGCTTTTGCTATCATTTGGCTGGGTATTTATTGGGTGATGTATTCTTGAATCTCATTCCAACGAGCTATAAGAGGAACGGCGGCACGCATCCATTGTTCCACGAAACGAGTGTCTGCAAAGTATTGTGCTCGTTTGCTACCCTGTATGGACTTGACGGCAGCAGCTATGCGCATAAGGTCGCCCCGTGCATCGGATAGGCTGCAAAGGGCATCTACTTCCCGGTCAGTCAACCGCCGTCTTGGTCGCTGCCCCAAAGCACATTTGCGGATGTAGGCGCTCAATGAAAGCCCGCAGGTTTCGGCAAGCTCTACAGCCTTTACATATTCATTATCCGTCACCCTGGCTTCCAATCGTCGGGTACGTCTTATGACTTTTTTCTTGTTTTCGTCTTTGTTTGTCGATGTCATGTCCAATAATATAAGGTGGTACAATAGATTAAAATTGGTCAGCTCGTTGCGAGCTTGCGAGTGACAGGTACAGCTTATGTAGCATGGAAACGTGAAGCGTTTTGTGCGACATAGGCAATTCTTGTAACAGAGCAAACACAAATTCCGGATATGTCACGGCTCATTCGTGAATGGTTTGTTCGAAAACCGTATATCAGTCAGGTTTGTACTTCCTCTGCCGAATGATTGGTATGCCGACTTTGCCAATTTTCGGATAATGGGTATTTCCCAGAACCTAACTCGGCTGAAACATCTGAAATGAGGGAAGATAAGGCAGGCTGTTGCTCGGTATCGGTTATGGTGTTTACGCCATCGTCTGTAAGAACAACGCTGGTCGTTTTATTCACTATAGGGATTTCCAATTTGCTGTAGAAGTTTCCGGTTGTGTTAGTGTCCGACTTTTCTGTTTCAGTTCTTGACACATCGGTGGTAACGCAGTTCGCATCATCAACGACATTTCCATTATTACTAAAACTTTTATGCCGTTTTTTCATACTCACATAATATGGATTGAGTATCTTCTGATTATCCGCATACCATGCCGACACACAATGAATGGTGTGTATGCTTGTACGGTTTGTCTGTTTAGATGTGATAATACCTAACCATGCCATCTTGTCAAGCAACCTTGAAACGGTTTTCTTGTCATAGCCTAAACGGGTGGCCAATTCCACCTCCGAAAGGACGGCTTGCCCAATGTGCAGCGTTACGGTAAAGCCTTTCTTTTCATACTTCGTTTCCTTAACAACAGCAGCGTTAATAAGGCATTTCAATACTTTCATGCGGTCGATGCCATACTTACTTCCTGCCAGAAAATCAAGCTGGCTACTGGAAAGCACAATGCAATAGTAAATGTCTTTTTTCATCTTAAAATCTATTTTTGTTCAACTAATTCTAACTGAAATTGGTCAATGAGTATTTGCAAACTCGGACACCTCTTTATCATCTTTTGGAGTGCCATTATGGGCGTATCGTTCATCAGCAGGAAGTCGGCTATATCCAAACCTTTTCCCTTTTGTTTGTCTGTTGCACACTGCTCCAATATTTTACTGAAAACAACTTTTGAACAAATGGAAGAAAGCAGATGAACTTTCTCCTGCCAAACGTCTTTTGCACCCAAGTCAGGGCAAAGTATAACTGCACGGCCTTTCAATACACTAACGGTGTCAGCCTTAAAACAGCCATGTATTCCTCCTGTTGCCAGCCATACAAATTCGGGCATGAAGTGGGTCGCAATCAAAGCGGATTTTTCACTTTCAACAATGGCAACCGCTTTATCTGGATGGTCAGCTAACAAATGCTCGCCAAACAAACATTGCTTCATGGTGAAGTGTTTTAGCCCCAACTCTGTATGTACCCAACTCACATAACTTCTTGGCACTTTTACCCTATGGCCAGTTGTGGGGTCGTACAACATGATTTTACCAGTCCGCACTTTCCCTTGTTTGTCAATTTGCCAAAATACCGTTGAGCCGCCCCATTTCTTGGAAGTGCCGACTCTGTATAGGTGAAATATCCGTGAAGTTTCTTTTTCTCCCAATACGCCCGATAGGAAAGTGAACAACGGATTTCGTTTATAGTCGGCAAGTGAACGGCGCATTATTCCATTATCAATATAGTCTATTGGCTTTGGTAATATGACCTTTGGTTGCGATTTCCATGAGCTTTTATCTACCAATGTATCGGGGTTGTCTTTGAAAAAATCCGATGGTTTATAATGGTATTGGCATGAATGTTCATGGTCGCACCGACCTACATAATCTGGAAATATGATTTGCCCCTCTGTATCAATGTACTTGACAAAACATTGCTTTCGTCCGCATTTTGGACAAGTCAGCTTCGAGCCTCGTTTGTATTTTTGAAGTGTAAATCTATATTCAATCATAGTCTTTCAGTTTATAAATGCAGTCCGTGCAGTTTGCAGTTATTGCAGTTTTGCAGAAACATCGATGCGTAGAAACTGCAAAGTGCAAATACTGCAAGGTGCAAATTGTGCGGATTATTGCAGTTTCTCATATTCGCCTCTCTTGATTTTTCTGATTACCTTTTTCGCGGCAAGGTCATTAAACACATACATCACAGTCCTTTCCGACATTCCGACTTCTTTTCCTGCTTGGACGGCTTCGGCTGTGGTGAACAGCGACGGAACGAGGTCAAGCAATCCTTTCTTTTGTGGCTCTATACTTTCCATAATCATGAATCTCTGGATGTTGGAGTAGCAATTCTCAAAATAAGAAGTCAGTCTGATTGCTGATTTCGTAGAATCAATATCCACAAAATCCTTATGGATTTCACCGCAAGCCCATCGTAATATCTGAAAAACCAAAGCCAGACGAGCTGCAATCACAGGCGTTTTCATTATTCGACTGTCAACCAGCGTGTCATCCTTAATTTGATTTACTGCCCTGATTGCTGCATTGCGCCAGTTCGTAAACCACACACTTGCTTCAGGAGAGAAATTCAGCACGTTTTGAATAGTGTCCTCATTGTTGTCTTTCAATGGAAAAGAAATCTCGCAAATGCGGTTGATTATATCCTCCCATAAGACGGAATACTTCTCAAACGATGAGGATGCGGAATCTTCATCCATTTGCCAATCAGGTATTTCCTGCGATGACGGATAAACGAATATGATTCTATCCAACAGTCCATTGTCCTTATAACCTTTATTGACCAGTTCATGCACACGGGTGGTCTGCATAGTGCCGACTATGTTTATAAATGGACGTTCAATATGGATGGGTATCGGCATACTGCATCTTGACACATCAAGAGGCTTACCGCTGAAGGCAGTCAGCAGTTGTTCTATCAGTTGTCCTTTGCTGTATTGGTTCACAGCATTGAACATTCCCATTATTTCATCCACATATACAGCTACTCCCCTTGGGTTGTCGTCAAGCGCACGTATAAGAGCTTCAGGAGTAAAGTCCGAAATAATAGTCCGTTTCAAAATTGGCTTAGGAGGCAATGACGGTCTCTCGTCTTTCTTGCCTTTCTGACTTTCCAGTATTGAATCGTAGTATTCCATATCTATTTTAAACTGTTTTATGGATTGGGAATCTCGCTTTCGTATAGGACGAAAGGCAAAGTCAAGCGGAGGCGTTTTCCCCATGCCTGGCCGTCCTACCAATATCATATATAAGATAGGGCTGCTAATCCAACCGCCACGAATGCGGATGTTGACGGCATTGCCAATGGCCGTTGATGCAGCAGCCAGAAGAGAAGCCATCGTGTATTCTATGGAATAGTTCTCTTGACGTGCCAATGCCAGAACCATGTCCTGCAACTTGGCAGGAAATGCGTCCAAAGGTATTTTGCTTCCAGTAACACCTTCAAACTCCATTCTGATGCTGTTGCACAATTCGAGCGGTTCCATTAGAACGGTCTGTTTCGTTTAGATTTGATGAATTGAGCCGCTTCTTCAGCCAATTCTTTTTGTGATTTTCGCTTCCCCTCATGAAGCCATGCGTCAATCTCTGATTTGAGAAACATTATGCGTTTACCTCTTTTATGGTATGGAATCTGATGACAGCTCGTCCATCCGTAAACGGTTTGTTCCGCCGGATGGCTTGGCAGATATTCACACAGCTCTTTAAGGTTCATCCACTGGTCAGCAGACTGCGCTTGTGGAACACTATTCAGACCGTCTAATTTGGAATCAAGTTTATTCAGCTTGTCCATCATCCATGACATTGCCTTGGGCAAATCTTCAAATGTAATGTTCTTGTCGTCCATATCGTTATCAGTTGATTTTTGCTGCAAAGTAAAGGTAAATAGCAATACTGATTTATGGATGATAGATAGCACATAAAGAAACATCAGCTGGCCATAAAAATCATAAATGATATGCACTGATTATCAGTGTGTATAATGACAAATTCCATTATTAGATTTTTTCGCTTATGCCTCTCGCCATAAGGGAATCATCATCGAATCATAAGGTTATGAAGATAAAAATGCACATATATGAAAAATATTTTTGATATGATGAAGAAACTATCTGCTAATTGAGCGCTTCTAATAAAAAGTTAGTATATTTGTAATATGGCTTCTTAAGCCATAGATGTATCATATTTAACTATAGAAAAACAAATTATGATTGTAAAAATTGAGCATATTAAAAATATTGGGAATTATGAAGATTACCAAGCTTCAGGGGATGTCGCTCTGAAAAAAAATGAGTCTTATTTATGCTGAAAACGGGGCTGGTAAAACTACGTTGTCTCGCATTTTACATTCACTTTCGCTAAATGATGGTAAAGTTATCTCTAATCATTATCGAATAGGAGCGAGTGGATCTTCTTATGTCTCTATTAAAGACGATGCACATAACCAACATATTTTTAATGGTTCTACATGGAATAATCCTATCCATGAAATTGAAGTTTTTGATGCGCATTTTGTCGCCAACAATATATATACAGGGTTTCAGATTAGTTCTGATCATCGCAAACATTTATATCAGTTTGTTATAGGTGATAGTGGCGTAAATATGGCCAAAAAGATAGAACGAGTAAAACAACTTTTGGATAGAAAAAAATACAGAAATACATCAAGTTATTCAACAAATAACTACCTTTACCTCAACAACTGATGTAGAAGCAATAATTCGTATTTCTAATGATCCTGCGATCAACGAAAAGATACAAAGGAAACAAGAAGAATTAGAGCTTGCTCGAAATAATAAAGTTATACTTCAACAGCCAATTCTGCCTCTACTTGATATACCACTACCACTTATTGAATATGATAAAATTAGATTATTGTTATCTCAAACAATAGAAGGAATAGGAGAAGAATATCTAAGAATAGTCCAATCCCATATAAAAGAACTTCAAGCAAAAGGTCTCTCAAATGTGTATAATTGGTTACATACTGGTTTGTCATATGCTAACCAAACCTCTTTATGCCCATTTTGTGGATCAAATCTTGATGAGAAAAGCATAATTAAAGGTTATAACCAATATTTCAACAAACGATACAATGAAGTTTTAAAACAAGTAAAAGAACAGCATGACAAATTATTGTGTATCAATATTGAAACATGGTTGTTGCAAATCACATCTACTCACAAAAGAATTGAAGAACTATTAGGTGTATGGAAAGCGTTTGTAAAAAACGATTCTCAACCTCCTGAATTACAAATAGATTGTGACTCTTTAAAAAAACATTTTTCTCTATTGTCAGCAGCTATAAATTCAAAAATGTCTAACCCGACGCAAACTATCGCAATTGCAGATGTAGATAATTTTGAAAATTCTGTAAAATCAATTTATCTACAGTTGAAAGAAATAAATGCTTATATAGAAACATTTAATAAATTAATTCTACAAGTCAAGAAAGGAGTCAGAAAAGAAGAAGATATAAAAAATGAATTACAATCATTAAATCTTATCAAGAACAGACAAAATCAACCGCTGTCAATCTATTGCCAGAACTATCAGATATTAAAAGAGCAAATTTTACGTCTTCAGAGAATCAACAAGGAGCTTCAACAGCAACAAAAGCGTCAATCAAATGACCTTTTTGCAAGGTACGGAAAAGCTATTAATTATTATCTTCGAGACGTGTTTTTTACAAAATTCCAAATATCGGAAATAAAAGATGGTGGATATAAAGGCAAATCAAAAGAAGCAAGCCTTGACTATATTCTTACTTTTAATGATGTTCCTATTGTTCAAGATGGATATGAATATAATTCTTTTAAGAATGTTTTGAGTGAAGGTGACAAAAATACAATAGCATTTAGTTTCTTTTTAGCAAAACTAATGTTAGATTCAAATCTATCTAACAAAATTGTTATTTTTGACGACCCCCTATCTAGCCTTGACCTCAATAGGCGCAATACAACAATACATCAATTATGTATTATGTATCAAAAATGCCAGCAAGTAATTGTTTTGAGCCATAATCTCCATTTTATGATAGAGCTAAATGGTCAGAGAGTTATTAAAAAAGCTGATAAAAAGGTACTTCGTATTGTCAATCTAAAAGGGAAGGCCTCTCTTTTAGAATATGATTTGAAAAGAGTTTGGATAAACAATTATCAAAAAGCAATTGAGTCCATGAATACATTTGTTGCAAATCCATTACCTGAAACGCAAGAAGCTGCTATTAATTCAATTCGTATTTCCCTTGAAACGTTTTTGAAATTAAAATATTGTTGTTATATACCTAATCCAGATGAAACATTCGGTACTATTGTCCACAATCTAGAACAATCAGATTGCCAGTTTATTAATCCAAACAAAAACGAAGTGATAGACAAATTGAATCAACTTGTTTCAATTTCATGGCGCACCCATCATGCCTCCATAGAGGAATTTGACACATATAAAGAAGTTGAGATTGAACCATTAGAAGCGCAACAATATGTCAATATGACCTTGGATTTATTAAATAAAGATTTATAACATCATAAATTATCATACTGAAAATCTAACTTTATAGTCTTTGTTGCCTCTTCTTTTTTCGAATCAACAACTTTTGCATATACTTGAGTTGTTCGGACATTCGTATGACCAAGCATTTTGCTGACAGTATAAATGTCAGTACCTCCGGCGAGTTGCAGGGTCGCATACGAATGCCTGAAGCAATGATAGGTGATGTGCTTCGTTATTCCGGCTTCTGCAACCCATTTCTTTATTGGACGATTAATCCATGACGGGTCAGGTAGTCCTGCAAAAACCAATTGTTCACAGTCCTTTCTTTCACCGCATAATTGAAATGCTTGTTTTGATATGGGCATATATTCAACACCTTTGGTCTTTTGTTGGGTAAAGTTCAAGCGGTAACCTCCATTAAATTCTTCAATCTCTGACCACTTCAATTTTTGTATGTCGCAATGACGAAGTCCTGTCAATGCAGAAAACAGCAAGGCTCGTTTTAATAATGGGTCGCATGGAGTCTGCGCCAGACGGTTTAGCTCGTCAACAGTCAGATATTCCCTGCGGCTCTCTCTTCCCTGAATGCCTTTGACCTTTGCCGAAATATCAACGGTAAGATAACCGTCAATAAAAGCTTGCTTCAATGCTGCCTTGAATATGGAGAAATAAGTGGATGCCGTGTTTTGGGAAAGAGTTCCATTCTTTGTTCCACCTTGTGGTGCGTTGCGAATAAATTGCCGGAACGATTCTACAAACTTCAAGTCTATATGTGAAAAAGGAATGGCATTGCCTTTTGAATAAATCTTCAGCAGCTCATATACACGGTTCCAGTTGGCGATGATAGAATCAGAACTGTGCGCATGACGGGTGCGTTGCACATGGTCAAAGTATTCAATGAAATTACAACGGGAACGCTCTAACTGTTCAGCTTGTTCTGCATCTGTTTCAGAATATAAAGAAACATTATCATATTCCTTCTGTCGCAGGCTTCTCACCTTATCAGCATATATGCACGATTCTTGGTCTAACTGTGATTTGCACTGGATGATACCGTTCAAATCACGTTTAGGCTTATAAGTGGTTTTGCCGTCCTTGTCTGTTCGGGCATTCCGCGACTTATCCCAAATGGGAGTGGTAATGGTACGGTTAAGATATTCACGCACTCTTTGGGGAGCGGATTTATCTGCTTGGAAAACCGGATAGGCTTCAACATACAGATACCATTCCTCGCGATATTCCGACTTGCGGAGTTTTACCGAAACTCTTGTATTGGCCAACGCTTTCTTCATTGCTTTATTCCTTTATATAGGTTGTCAATTTCTTTCTTGGGCGCATAAACGAAGTTACCTATCTGTCGAGTAGGGATAGAGTATTTGCGGATATGCAGATAGACCGTAGTGTCGTCCAAATGGAATTTCTTGGATATTTCGCCAATGGTATAACAGTCCTTCGGTTCCAAGCTATATAGTTTGGCAACGGGCTTTGATTTGGTCAGGGCTTTCCTGCGCAGTGGGTAGAGCTTCATCAATTCTTCCTTGCTGACACGGATTTGGTTCGTTCCAAGATTTATGTGCGATATAGTACCTTTATGAATCAAACGATACAAGGTATCTTTGCTGATGCCAAACAAAGCATAGGCTTCTGACACCTTGATGTAATCTTGGTGCTTCGGGATGCTTTTCACGATTTCATCCAATCGCTGGTTTCGTTTCTCCTCGTCTTTCCTACGCTTATACGCAATGTTAGAACAGCGTTTAGAGCAATACCACGATTCTATGGTCTTGGCGATGAACTCCTGACCGCAGACTTGACATTTACGCTTTATTTCAAACTTAGCTGCTGGCATAATACTGATAATTATCCGTTTATATTTAACCTATTTGTATTTTGTCGCACATTTCCTACTATTTTATCGCGGCACAAATATGGTACAAATATACAATAAAAATCCGAGAAACAAGCAAATCAATCAGAAAGTGCTAAAAACAAAATAGGGCGTAACCAATTGAGTTACACCCTATTTTACTATCGTTAGTTATCGTTATTTACCGATACTTACTTCACTTCCTCGAAGTCTGCATCCTGCACGTTGTCATCAGATTTGCCATTGCTCTGCTGTTGCTGGCCGGCGCCGGCGTTGTTGCCGGTGAAGCCTTGGCCTGCGTTGGGCTGTGCTCCGCCTGCCTGCTGGTACATCTGTGCGCTGGCAGCCTGCATTACGGTGTTGAGATTGTTGATGGCGTTGTCTATCGCCGTGATGTCGCCGCTCTTGTGGGCGTCGCGGAGCTGCTGGAGTGCAGACTCGATGTTCGACTTCTGGTCGGCAGGAATCTTGTCGCCGTTGTCCTTCAGGAAGTTCTCGGTGGTGAAAATCATCGAGTCTGCCTGGTTCATCTTGTCCACGCGCTCACGCTCTTTCTTGTCGTTCTCGGCGTTCTGCTCGGCCTCAGCCTTCATGCGGTTTATCTCGTCCTGTGTCAAACCTGACGAAGCCTCTATGCGGATGGCCTGCTCTTTGCCGGTAGCCTTGTCCTTGGCGCTTACGTTGAGGATACCGTTGGCGTCGATGTCGAAGGTTACCTCAATCTGAGGAACGCCACGGCGTGCCGGCGCTATGCCTTCAAGATTGAACTGGCCTATGCTCTTGTTCTGCGCAGCCATCGGTCGCTCGCCCTGGAGTACATGTATTGTTACGGCCGTCTGATTGTCAACTGCGGTAGAGAACACTTCGCTCTTCTTGCACGGAATGGTGGTGTTGGCGTCGATAAGCTTTGTCATCACGCCGCCCATTGTCTCGATACCGAGTGTAAGCGGTGTCACGTCGAGCAGCACGATGTCGCCTACGCCGCTCTCCTTGTTGAGGATTGCGCCTTGGATGGCTGCTCCTACGGCTACCACCTCGTCGGGGTTGACACCCTTTGAAGGTTCCTTGCCAAAGTAGTTCTTAACCAACTCCTGCACGGCAGGGATACGGCTTGAACCGCCCACGAGGATAACCTCGTCGATGTCCGACGTTGTCAGCTTGGCGTCGCGTATGGCGTTCTGGCACGGAACGAGGCAAGCCTGGATGAGCGAATGTGCCAGCTGCTCGAACTGTGCACGTGTAAGGGTCTTTACCAGGTGCTTGGGCACACCGCCTTCAGCCGTGATGTAAGGCAGATTGATTTCCGTTGAGCTTGAACTTGACAGTTCAATCTTGGCTTTCTCGGCAGCTTCCTTCAGGCGCTGCATTGCCATCGGGTCTTTTGACAAGTCTATTCCTTCGTCAGCCTTGAAACCGTTTACGAGCCAGTCGATGATTACCTGGTCGAAGTCGTCACCTCCGAGGTGGGTGTCGCCGTTGGTAGAGAGCACCTCGAACACGCCGCCGCCGAACTCAAGTATTGATATATCGAACGTACCGCCACCAAGGTCGAACACTGCAATCTTCATATCCTTGTTGGCCTTGTCCACTCCGTAGGCCAGCGCTGCGGCCGTAGGCTCGTTGACGATACGGCGGACGTTAAGTCCGGCAATCTGTCCTGCCTCTTTGGTTGCCTGGCGCTGAGAGTCAGAGAAGTATGCGGGCACGGTGATGACGGCGTCGGTCACTTCCTGTCCGAGATAGTCCTCGGCGGTCTTCTTCATCTTCTGGAGCACCATGGCCGAGATTTCCTGCGGTGTATATTTGCGTCCGTCGATGTCTACACGGGGATAACCGCCCTCATTCACTACCGTGAACGGTACGCGCTCAGCCTCCTTGCGGCTCTGGTCGTACGTCTCGCCCATGAAGCGCTTGATTGAGTAGATGGTGTTCTTCGGGTTGGTGATGGCCTGGCGTTTAGCCGGGTCGCCAATCTTACGCTCACCGTCCTTTACGAAACCTACAACCGAAGGGGTGGTGCGCTTGCCTTCGCTGTTAGCTATTACAACAGGTTCGTTGCCCTCAAACACGGCAACGCAAGAGTTTGTTGTACCTAAGTCAATTCCAATAATCTTTCCCATAATTATTTCTTTTTTTATTTGTTATCAATTTAGTAATGCTTTTGCGGTATCGGAACATTGCCGCTCCATATCCCGGCAAAAAGCCACTAATTATTTAACAAAACGTATGCCAACAGCGTAACTATGCCAACCGGCATGCCATTTTGTCGCAATATGTGGCAGATGTTCCCTCTTGTTAGCGCATAATATGGCATATCCTGTCAGCGTTTTAGCCCCCGCCGATGAATGAAGCGCTGCGCGCTAACCACCGACATTACGGCGGGCTGATTGCGAAAGACGGCCTTTTACAGCGCAAAAGGCCGTCAACAAGGCGATAAAAGGCCGTCTTTCGCAACGCAAAACATGGCCTTTGGCAAACCTCGCCACGGCCTTACCTCATACAGCCGAAGGCCGCACGCCTTGCCTTTACATACGGCATGCGGCAAAAGCATTGGGCCACAGGCTTTTAGAGGGCAACGAGCCAGCCGCCATGACGCCACCTACGGCTTAAGCACACACGGTCAGGAACAAGGGCGAATGACCACCGCAAGCGGGAACACCAGCTACACTTACGTAATTATCTTCCGCCGCCCCGGCCTTAAAAAGACTTGACTCTCCACGGACATCGGCATAAAACAAAGCGGCACGGACAAGGCTTCCAGCCTGCCCGCGCCGCCGCCGTCAAGTCAATACGCCCTCTTAATACCTGTTACTTACGCCTTGGCTCTATCGTCTTAATAACCTTCGCGGGATTGCCTCCCACTACCGTCATCGGCGGAACGTCACGCGTCACCACGCTGTTGGCGCCGACTATCGCTCCATAACCAATCCTCACACCGGGCAAGACGGTTGAATTTATGCCTATCCACACCTTGTCCTCTATCACTATCGGACGGCCGTAAGTGGCGCTGCGGTTATCAGGGTCGGGGTCGTGGTTGATTGTTATGAGGTTAACTTTCGGCACGATGAACACATCGTTGCCCAAAGTTATCCCGCCACGGTCGAAGAACGTGCATCCCTGCTGTATCCAGCAACGCTTGCCAATACGGATATTCTTGCCGAAATCAACATAAAACGGTGGCAGCAAAGTAACCGACGGGTCTATCTCCCGGCCCGTAATGCGCGAGAGGTAGCCGCGCGTCTCTTCGGGCGTATGGTATCCGTCGTTAAGCTCATAAGCCAGCCTCATGGTCTCGAAAATAGAGTTTATCAGCTTGTCATATCCGGGTTCGTCCGGCGAGACCATTGCTCCGGACAGGTCTTTCTCGAAAATGTCTTCCATACTTATTACCTTTTTGTTTCACGCTGCAAAGGTAATGCATACACGCGTAAGCCTGCTTACCGATGTTACGGACAGTTGTATTCATTTTACGGAATGTAGCAATCTGGCCTCGATGAATGGCCGACAGCCGGCATATGGCGCACGGCATACGCCCCGCAGACCGTCCGTAACAACACCAAAAGCCACCTTTCAGCATGTAAAAGGTGGCCTTTGGCAATGCGCCCTACAAGGGGCGCTCACGGCAATGGTTTACTTTCTCAACTTTATACAGTCGTCACAAAGCACTATCAGGCGGCGTTTGTACAGGTCGCCCACAGCCTTCTTGTAGTTTTTCTTGCTTACATTGAACATCGAATAAATGTCCTCGGCAGGGCTCTTGTCCGTTAGCGGGCATACTCCGCCGTGACTTTCAAGATAGTCGAGCAGCACGTCGCTGAGATTCATGGTCATCTGCCGCCCGGTAGGTTGCAGCATTACGTCTATCTTGCCGTCCTCGCGCACGATGTCGATGTAGCCTGTAAGGCGGTCGCCCGTGCGTATATCCCTGAACACCTGGTTCTTGTAGACGAGGCCGGGGAAGCGGTTGTCGACTATGACCTTGAAGCCAAGGTCGGTCTTCTGCCATACAAGCAGGTCAACCTCGTCGCCATGCTGATACGGCGGGAACGACGGGTCAAAATAGTGCTCGACCTTAGCCGAAGCCACTATACGGTAGCTCTCTTTGTCAAGATGCACGTGCACGATATACCCCTTGTCCTTCTCCATCTTCATTTTCTGCTCACGGAAAGGGCAGAAAAGGTCTTTCATCAGTCCCCAGTCGAGGAACGCACCGTACTCGTTCACCCACGACACCTTGAGGAAAGCGAAGTCGCCCACCTTGGCCAGCGGCGTCTGCGTGGTTGCCACGAGCCGCTCCTCGTTGTCAAGGTAGACGAAAACGTCAAGCATAAGCACCTCCCCTTCGTCGCCTCCGTCAAGATATATTCCGAAATCAACCTGCTTGACCACGGTCATGCGGTTGTAGTCACCTAATTTTATAAAGGTCATTGTCTTATGTTTTTATGTTTGGTAGTTAAAGTAGTCAGAAGTAGTTAGAGTAGTTAAAGTCATCACTCTTTTATCGTCTGACATCCAATTAACGTGCTGTTATAAAGCATTTGACTTTAACTACTCTAACTACTTCTGACTACTTTAACTACTGTAAAATGTTTTCAGATTCAAGCATTCCGTCCTTCATTTCAATCGTCCTGTCGGTGATTTTGGCAAGGCTTTCGTCGTGCGTCACGATGACGAACGTCTGCCCTGTCCTGTCCCTAAGGTCGAAGAACAGCCGGTGGAGCTCATCCTTGTTCTTTGAGTCAAGGCTTCCTGACGGTTCGTCAGCCAGTATCACGGCCGGCCTGTTTACCAGCGCGCGCGCCACGGCCACACGCTGCTTCTCGCCTCCGGACAGTTCGTTGGGCTTATGGTCGGCACGGTCAGAAAGCCCCATGAAGTCTAAAAGCTCCATCGCACGCTTCTTGGCCTCGCTCTTTGACATGCCCGCAATAAACGCCGGCAACATGACATTCTCCACTGCCGTGAACTCCGGCAACAACTGGTGGAACTGGAAAACGAAGCCGATACGCCTGTTGCGGAACTCCGACAGCTTCTTAGCGCCAAGCTTCCTTACGTCCGTTCCATCTATAATGATGTCGCCACTGTCAGGCTTGTCAAGCGTGCCTATTATCTGAAGAAGGGTTGTCTTGCCGGCTCCGCTCGGACCGACAATGCTCACCACCTCGCCTTTGTCTATGTGCAGGTCGATTCCCTTGAGTACTTGCAGTGAACCGAAGCTCTTTGTTATACCTTTGATGTCTATCATTTTCTTTTATTTTAAGTTGACAAGCATACGAGTAACAAGCAGACAAGGAGATATGCCTTAATAGCTTACTTCGATTCAAAATATCGTAACAAGGCATATCTCCTTGTCTGCTTGTTACTCGTATGCTTGTCTACTATTAATTAAAATGTTTCCTTATCCACGTTGTCAGCATGTCGTACGCGCTGCGCTGCTCATGGTGCTGCGGGTCGGCGAACGTCATAATATCCACCGATTCGCCGTATTGGTCGGGGAAGATTATCATCAGGCTCTTGCCTGAGAAATTTCCCGTAAGCTCCTCGGGCAGGCGTTCCAAGGCCGATTTGTACGATATGGTGCCTTTACGAGCCGTAACGACTACGAACAGATGGTCGTCAGCCACGCCAGAGGAAAGTTTCGGCATGTCTATCCAATGCGCCATGTACGTGTATTCGGCCTGCACACTCGGATGGCGGCTCTGTATATATTGGTTGATGAGCGACAGCGTCTCGCGCTTGGCATGGAACTGCATGCGGCATTCAAGGTTCTCCGCCATTCGGGTCAACCGCTCCAACCAACGGTAGAATCCAGGCTCAAGCTCAGCCCTCGAGGGCACTGCCACCTGTATGCGCCGTATCGTATTGAAAGGCCGCAAGCAGCGCACTATTATGATTTGTCGGTTCAGTCCGGAGAACAATCCTGGTATGAACTCTCCCCAGAACTGCCTTGCCGAGTCTTGCCCGGCATGCATTCCCATGATGATTTCGGAAGCGTTGAATTCCTTGAAGGCGTGCTTTATGCCATTGGTTATATTCGTAGCTATACGTACTTGAGTCTGAACCATTACGCCGGAGTAGTTGGCCACCTTCGTAACATGCGCCAGAAGGCGCCGCCCTCGCTCCTGGTACTGTAGCCTGTTGGTGTCGTCATAAACAACGTTGAGCGCCACAATGCCACGGTTAAGTACCCTGTTGCGCATCATTACGGCAAGCCCCACAAGCGTGTCAATGCTCGTATCGTGCTTTATCGGCACCATTATCTTCTCGTCGTCGGCCTTCTCGTCCTCAGGAACGGCCGCGCTGTTCTCGAGCGCAATCTGCTTCGAGGCACGCTCGGTAGTGAACGAACTGAAGATACACGTCACCAAGATAAGTATCACCGTGCCGTTAAGCACGTCGTCGTTAAGCAGCCTTTGCCCTGACGGTGTTATCAAGTTATATCCAACCATGACTGCCGCCAGGGTGGCTCCGGCCTGCGCGTTGCTCAGTCCGTATATCAGTTCACGCTCCACGGCACGCATGCCGAAGAGCTTTTGGGTGAAGAACGACGCAATCCACTTGCTCGTCAAGGCCACCAATATCATGACGCATGCCACCTGGATGGTGTCAAGCCCGCCGAAGAGAAGCCTCACGTTGACAAGCATGCCGACGCCTATAAGGAAATAAGGTATGAAAATGGCGTTGCCGACAAACTCGAGATGAAGCATCAACGGCGACAGGTTGGGCACGTAGCGGTTGAGCACCAGTCCCGTAAGGAACGCCCCGAGCAACCCTTCCATGCCGATAAGCTCCATCAGCCCGGCGCCGAGGAAAGTCATGGCGAGCACGAAGATGAACTGCGCCACGTTGTCGCCATAGCGATGGAAGAAGAACCGCGCTATCCGTGGAAAGAAGTATATTATCACGAAGAATACGGCGGCTATCTTGAGAAAGAGCACGAGCCAGAAGATACCGGTAATCTCGCCCTTGAACATTCCGCCGACGATGGCGAGCACGAGCAGCGTCAGCGTGTCGGTGATGGCTGTCGCGCCGACGGCTATCGTGACGCTACGCTGGCGGGCAAGGCCGTAACGCATGATGATGGGGTAAGTTATTATGGTATGCGAGGCGTACATGCTGGCCAGAAGTATGGACGTCATAATGCTGTACTCAAGCACCCCTCGGTTGATGAAGAAGCCCATTGCCATAGGTATGACGAAGGCCATTATGCCGTGGGTGAACGTGCGCACGCGGTTCTTGCGGAAGTTGGCCATGTTCATCTCAAGTCCGGCCAGGAACATTATATAATATAAGCCGACGTGCCCGAAGAGGTCGAACGAGCTGTCCTTGGCCAGTATGTTTAGCCCGTGTGGCCCCACGACAACGCCCGCGAGCACCATTCCCACAATATGGGGAATGCGCAGCTTACCCATGACAATGGGCGCGAAGAGTATGATGCACAGCACGACGAAGAATATCATCGTGGGCGACGTTATGGGAAAATATTGTGACAATCCGGGCATATATGTTATGTCAAGCTGTGTTTTTGCATGCAAAATTGCAAAAAAAAATCATGATTTTATAACATTTGGCTTAAAAGTTGTACTTTTGCAGGCGAAATTTTGTAATATGGAATTTATGGAAGTTAAAGAAGTTAAAGAAGTTAAAGCCGAATGACTCGTTAATGAATTAATGGATTATGGCAATAATGATGGAATAACAATGGTTTCCCATTTTTCACTCTTAACCTTTCACCCGACAGGTCATTCGGCTTTAACTTCTCTAACTTCTTTAACTTCTCTAACTTCCGCAAACATTAAATAAAGTATATAATAATATGAACGTAGCAATCGTTGGGGCGAGCGGAGCCGTGGGACAAGAGTTTCTCAGGGTGCTCGCAGAGAGAGATTTTCCTATTGACAACCTCGTGTTGTTCGGTTCTAAAAGGTCGGCAGGCACCAAGTACACATTCAAGGGCAAGGAGTACGAGGTAAAACTGCTGCAGCACAACGACGACTTCAAGGACATAGACATAGCCTTCACGTCGGCGGGAGCCGGCACATCAAAAGAGTACGCGGCCGACATTACCAAGTACGGAGCCGTGATGATTGACAACTCGAGCGCCTTCCGCATGGATGACGACGTGCCGTTGGTCGTTCCCGAGTGCAACGCCGAGGACGCCCTCAACCGCCCGCGCGGAATCATCGCAAACCCTAACTGCACCACGATAATGATGGTTGTAGTGCTGCAACCGCTCGAGAAGCTGAGCCACATACGCCGCATACACATCGCAAGCTACCAGAGCGCGAGCGGCGCGGGCGCCGCGGCGATGGCCGAGCTGCAGCAACAGTACAAGGAGATTATGGACGGACAGCCGGTAACGGTAAGCAAGTTTCCCCACCAGCTGGCGTACAACGTGATTCCCCAGATAGACGTTTTCCAGCCCAACGGATACACCAAGGAGGAGATGAAGATGTTTAACGAGACGCGCAAGATAATGCACAGCGACGTGAAGTGCTCCGCAATGTGCGTGCGTGTGTCGTCGCTCAGGGCTCACTCAGAGTCCGTATGGATTGAGACAGAGCGCCCCATAAGCGTAGAGGAGGCGCGCCAGGCAATAGCCGCCGCGCCGGGCGTTACTCTTGAGGACGACCCCGAGCACCTTGTTTACCCCATGCCGCTCGACACGGCGGGCAAGGATGACGTATACGTAGGCCGTATCCGCAAGGACCTGGCCGACGAGAACGGGCTTACATTCTGGCTCAGCGGCGACCAGATACGCAAGGGTGCGGCGCTCAACGCCGTACAAATCGCCGAGTATCTTGTCAATGTTGGCAACGTGAAATAACATGCATACATAACAGCCTGGCAATCAGGCAGTTCGTAAAAGGCCACCTTTTAGCTTGTAAAAGGTGGCCTTTTATTGTACAAAACACGGCCTTTCGCGACGCAAAAGGCCGCCTGTCGCCACCGATACGCACGACAGCGCGCAGCCGATGAGCGCCAAAGCGCCGCAACAGTAATATTTGATACGCAAACTTATATTGCTGATAAGTTTCGCCGTAAATGGCAAATGTTTCAATATACTATCATAAAATGTCTCAAAATATCGAAAAAATGGCCCTTCCAAGCGGTATGAGACATTTTGAAACGCCGCTGAAACATATTATAACAAGAGCTTTGTCATAATTATATAATTTTGCGTTCGAGAAACATTTTTTACTTTAAATAACATAAAAAAACCGAATCATGAAACACTCTATCAAAGTTTGCAAGACTCTCGGTTTGCTGTTCCTCATGAGCATACTGCCATTAATGGCCTTCGCCCAGGGGTCAACAATAACCGTGAAAGGACAGGTCACCGACGAAGAGGGGCCTATCATCGGCGCAACGGTAAGAGAAAAAGGCACCAAGTCGGTAGCCGTCACTGACCTTGACGGTTACTATACTATTAAGGTAAACCCGGGTGCCACACTTACCTTCTCCTATCTTGGCTATCAGAACCAGGACGTAAACGTAGGCAACAAGACTAAGGTTGACGTCAGGATGATATCCGACACCCAGGCACTGAGCGAAGTGGTCGTGGTAGGTTACGGCCAGATGAAACGTTCGGACGTAACCGGTTCCGTTGTATCGGTCAACTCGGAGTCAATCGAGCGCGCCGTTCCCACCAGTATAGACCAGGTGCTCCAGGGACGCGCTGCCGGCGTACAGATTCAGGCCAACTCAGGTACTCCGGGCGCGAACACCAGTATCCGTATCCGCGGTATCAACTCGCTCAACTCAACCAACCAGCCGATTTTCGTAATCGACGGCGTTGTTGTAGAGCCACAGAGCACCGACACAAGCGACCCCTTGTCGAGCAACAACCCGCTGGCAAGTATCAACCCGAGCGACATCGTATCGATGGACGTGCTCAAGGACGCGTCGGCAACCGCCATCTACGGCGCCCGCGCCGCTAACGGCGTCATCATGATCACCACCCGCAGGGGTAAGGCCGGCGAAGCCTCTGTGACCTATGACGGCTACGTGGGCTGGCAGGAGATGACGCGTGAGCTGCCAATGATGAACCTTCAGGAGTATGCCCGCCACAGCAACGCGCGTGCGGAAGTGGGCATAAGGGAGTATGAGGACGCCTTCGTTAATCCCGACGCCCTCGGTCCCGGTACCAACTGGCAGGACGAACTATTCCGCAGCGCGCTCATGACGAGCCACAACATCTCTGTGACCGGAGGTTCAGACAAGGCCACCTACTCGTTCTCGGCCGGCTACCTAAACCAGGACGGTATCGCCGTAGGTTCGGGATACAAGCGCCTCACGCTGCGCGGCAACACCGACGCGCAGGTGAAGAAGTGGCTCAAGGCCAGCCTCAGCTTCTCGCTTACGGATTCTAAGCAGGAAGTGGGCGCCGACAACGACGTCATCATGAACACCCTGATGCAGCAGCCCTCGGTAGCAGTAAGGAGCGCCGACGGCTCGTTTGACGGTCCTGACGACGTTTACATGCCGGTCAATGCGGTGGCGCTGGCCGAGTTGCGCGAAAACTATAACAAGAAGATGAACTTCCGCTTCAACGCCAATCTTGAAGCTACGCTCTACAAGGGACTGACGTTCAAGACCGAGCTCTCGGCCGACTATAACCTCAACAAGTTCTACTATTACGAGCCTGACTATACGTTCGGCGCCCTGGTAAGCAACACCCGCACGGGCCGCTGGACCAAGACCGACACCAAATACTGGTCATGGCGCAACATCCTGACCTATCAGAACGTCTTTGCCGAGAAGCACACCGTAAACATAATGCTTGGACAGGAGATGAGCCAATCGCACTGGGAGAACCAGGTAAGCACGGCCAACGGCTTCCTCTCTAACAGCACTCATGACCCCTCGGCAGGCGACATTACGACGTCGACGGGTACGGGTACGCAGAACGACAACTCCATATTCTCTTACTTCGGACGCGCGTTCTACTCTTATGACGACCGCTACCTCATCACCGCAACGCTCCGCCGCGACGGCAGCTCGCGCTTCGCGCGCGGCAACCGCTGGGGTTGGTTCCCGTCAGCGGCGCTCGCATGGCGCGTATCCAACGAGAAGTTCATGGCCAAGGCAAGCAAAGTGATCAACAACCTGAAGCTGCGTCTCGGCTGGGGTTCTACCGGTAACCAGAACGTTTCAGACTGGGCTTACATGGCTCTGCTCGCCTCGAAGGGCACGCCGTGGGGCACCGGAGTGCTCAACGCCAACACTCCTAACCCTGACCTGAAATGGGAGACAACGACGTCATGGAACGTAGGCTTCGACCTCAACCTCTTCCAGAACCGCATCGAGTTCATCTTCGACTGGTATTACAAGAACACTGACGACCTGCTGCTCCAGCTGCCGTTGCCTACATACTTAGGTTCTTACGGTAACGGCGCAGCCTCGAACCCGTGGCAGAACGTAGGTTCAATGCGCAACACAGGTATCGAGATGACCCTCAACACGGTGAACATCGACAAGGGCGGATTCCAGTGGCGCACCAACATCACCTTCTCGCTCAACCGCAACAAGGTGACCCGCCTCGACACCGAGAGCGCGTCAATCGACAAGACCCTGCTCACCACCGAAAACAACACCGTTACACGTACCGTCGTTGGCAAGCCCGTAGGCCAGCTTTACGGATATAAGGTGATCGGCCGGTTCGACCGTCCGGAGGACTTCTACTATAAGGACGCCCAAGGAGTGGTACGCCCCGTGGCAATACCCGAAGGCAGCTCTATCAGCGAGTCGGGAACATGGATCGGCGACTACATCTTCGAGGACATAAACAAGGACGGCGTAATCAACGCCGAGGACTGTACGTTCATCGGCGACCCGCAGCCCGACTTCACCTACGGTATCGGCAACACGTTCTCATGGAAAGGCTTTGACCTCACGATATTCTTCAACGGAAGCTATGGTAACGACATCCTTAACCTTACGAGAAAGAGTCTCGGCGACGTGCGCGTAAACAGCAACCTGCTGGCTGAATGCGCCGATTATGCAAGGATAGGCGTAATTGACCCGAACCTGCCTGATGACGATTTCCGTAACCTGCACGTAACAAATCCGTCATCACGCCTGCCCCGTCTCAGCGCATCCACGACCAACGCCAACAGCCGCGTAAGCGACCTATGGGTCGAGGACGGCTCATACATCCGCCTGCAAAACATCTCGCTCAGCTATACCTTCCCCAAGTCAATCGTGAACAAGCTGAAACTGCAGAACCTGAAGGTTTACATGAATCTGCAGAACGTCTACACCTGGACCAACTACAGCGGTTATGACCCTGAGGTCGGCTCGATGTACGGCGACGCGCTGATGACCGGCGTAGACTACGGACGTTATCCTTCACCGCGTATCTATACATTCGGTCTTAACATAACTTTTTAACGCAGATCCGTACGAACAGGAATAAAAAGAGAACATTATAATATAAAGGAGAATATGAAAACCAAGATATTATTATTCGGCTCGCTCCTTTCCGCCGGACTGGGCCTGACCTCTTGCGCAGAGGACTTCCTCGATCAGGAGAATACAACCAACATCAACGCCGAGACGTTCTTCAACAGCGACGAGGCCATTAGCGAGGCCGTGTTCCCGCTTTACAACTACGTGTGGAACAACTTTAACGACCAAGCCTATTACGGAATGGGCGACGGAAAGGCCAACAACATAACGGCCCAATACTCTAACTACATATATCCGTACACGAACTTCAACGAGAACGGACTGAGCGAGGGCCTTTTCCAAGCCTGGGGCTCGCTTTACTCAGTGGTAGCGCAGGCCAACAACACAATCAACAACATAGAGGAGCGCTCGACATCGAACGTCAGCGAAGAAGCAAAGACGCACGGCATTGCCGAGGCACGCTTCATGCGCGGCCTTGCTTACTGGTACATTGCCTCGCTGTGGGGCGACGCCATTATCTACACTAACACCAGCGACATGGTAAACAACTACGTCGTGCCGGCCAATCCGCGCGCCGACGTCATGGAATTCGCCATCCGCGACCTCGAATATGCTGCCGTAAACCTGCCTGCCACGTCACCTGCCACGGGCCGTATCAACAAGTACACGGCTTACGGAATGCTGTCGAGAGTGTATCTTTCAATGGCCGGACTGACCACCGAAGGCCGTTACGACGGCACAAACGTAGCCACAGACTTCAACCGCGGAACACGTAACGAATACTATCTTGACCTCGCACGCCGCGCCGCCATGAAGGTTATAACCGAGTCTAACTTCCGCCTTATGGAGAAATACGGCGACTTGTTCAAGATCGAGAACAACAACTGCCAGGAAGATATGTTCCAGCTACAGTGGCTGCAAGGCTCTACCGACGCCATTGGATGGGGCGCAAACCAGACTATATCCACGTTCTTCGGATGGTCTACGATGGTGTGCGACGGCACCAACTGGGGCGGAGCTACATACTGCTCATATGACCTTTTCGTAGAGTACGAGCCTAACGACCTGCGCAAGCACGAGTCAGTGGCGTGGTACGGCGAGTATTATCCCGAACTTAACACCAAAGGCGGCGGCTATACTTACGGCATAACGGAAGACGCTGCCACACAGGGAGCCAACATCAAGAAGTATGTCGTCGGCACGATTGACGACAACGGCGTAAGCTACAAGCAGTCGAGCGGAATCAACACCCACATGCTTCGCCTTGCCGAAGTGTATCTCAACCTTGCCGAGGCGATATTGGGCAACAACCAGTCAACGAGCGACGAAACGGCCCTTTACTATTTCAATGCCTTAAGGACACGTGCCGGACTTGCTCCCAAGACCAGCATCTCATACGAAGACCTGCGCCATGAACGCCGCGTAGAGCTGGCGTTCGAGGGACAGTATTGGTACGACCTGGTAAGGCGCGCATATTATCACCAACAGGAAGTGGTGAACTACCTGAATTCGCAGAACCGCAACGCAAACTATTATGACGCCTCAACGCATGAATATAAGTTGCCCGACGATTGGACGGGAGTAGGCCCGGGCGTAGCTACGGCGACAGTAAGAAACCTGAAGTTGCCTTATCCAGACACTGACGTAAACCGCAACCCATACCTGCAGAGCGACGGTAACGGTAACCTGCAGACCGTGGCTTATGAATTCGGAGAACGTGAAGTAACGGACGAGCAACTGTACAATTAATTAAATAAGGTCATGAGGTTTATAGGTTTTATGGTCATACGGGTATGCTGAATAAACACTGCAAGCCCCTTATAACCGTAAAGCCTTACAACCCAAAACCGATGGATAAATAACATTTAACGACATTTTAATCATGAAAAGCTTAAAACATATTTGGCTGTTCTGCCTCACACTGGCAACCCTCGGCCTCGTTTCATGCAACGATGACGACGAGGCTTCAAGCAGCTCGCCCATCACCGTGACGCAGATTTACCTTGAAGACGCTGACTCTGACGTGCCCGACAGGCCTGTTGACTTTGCCCGTCTGGGGCAGACTATCCGCATCGAGGGTTCGGGCTTTGCAGGACTTAGGGAACTGTACATCAACGGTTTCGAGACATATTTCAACGTAGCATACGTTACGAATACCAACATCATCGTGTCGATCGACACCGACACACCCGTAAGCGAGGCTGACCCTGAGCAGCGCAACACCATCCGCTTTGTCAAGGGCGGCACCGAATACACCTATCCGTTTACGATACGCGCAGCGTCGCCCATCATCACAAGCATTGACAACACGCTGCCAATGCCTGGCGAGACGGTGGTTGTACGAGGAGAGAACCTTCAGGAAACATCGCTCGTAACACTGCCCGACGGCTCGCAGATTACCGACATCACCAACGCTCCCGAGGATGAGGACGGCGAGTGGTTCTCGTTCGTAATGCCGAGCGGAGTGAGCACCTACGGTGCGATAACCGTCACCTGTGCCAACGGAACGGCCGTGTCGCCTGAATACTTCAACAACCGCACGTGCATGATTCTCGACTTCGACGGCACCGGAACCCTCGGATACTGGGGCACTGAAGGCGAGGGCAGCCAGATAGGAGAGACAGATCTCGTGGACGACCCGCTGAACACCGGTCGCGGAAAAGTGCTCCAGATCGTGCCGCAACGCATGCTCGACGCAGGCGGAGTGGCAGCAATGAAGTCACGCGCAACCGAGTGCTGGACCAACGGCGACGACTTGGATGACTGGAACTGGATGACCGACGAGATATCTGACACCACCCTGCTAACCGACGTAGCGCTACAGTTTGACATCTACGTACCCGACGCCTGGGGCGGAACCGGCCAGATAGAGGTGTGCCTGTTCAACAATTTCAACTTCGGAGGGTATAACTCTGACGATGCGTCTGACGGCGCCCAGTGCGCTTTCTACATACCTTGGATCGTAGACAACGAGAACGTTCCGTTCCATACTACCGGCTGGCAGACGGTAACGATACCGTTCAGCGAGTTCCGCAAGTATGCCGCAGAGATAGAAGCCGGCGACTCTCCCACCTTCCGCGAGGTCATCGACGAGCGCAACGCCGCCACGTACAAGAACTTCGGCATGGGCTTCGTCAACACCGACATCACGCTCGGCGACGGTACCGAGTTTAAGTCTTCGGTATTCACGGGACGCATCTATATCGACAATTGGCGTATCGTGCCTTGCGCAAGCGAAATAATATCAGACTTCCCCGACGAAGAAGAATAATCCATAAGCAGACCGGCCGGCGGGCTGCATTCCGCCGCCTGGCGGCCGGTCAACTTAAAGTAACATAACAAAAAACAGAATATCATGAAACTGAACAAGATAATTTTCCCGATGCTTGCCGCCCCGCTGCTGCTCACGGGCTGCTATGACGAGAAGATGGAGTGGCACACTCCGGAGGGGCATAATCCCGTAACTTCCGACGAGATACCGCTGCAGCTTCAGGAGGAGATAGACCATTACGACTACATAAAGAACTACATGGCCCAGAATATGCCCGAGACGCCCATAGGAGTGGGCCTGACGGCCAACTATTATATCGACGCCGACGGCGAGCACCCCGACTACGCAGGACTTTGCGACGCGCATTTCCAGCAGTTCGTAACAGACAATGCCATGAAGATGGACGCTATGGTGAACGCTGACGGAACGCTTAACACGGCCACGCTCGACGCTTTCACGGCCAAGGTTCCTGACGACAAGCAGATATTCGGCCACAACTTCATCTGGCATACACAACAGGAACAGGCCTACCTCTACTCGCTTATCGCCCCCGAAATGATAGTCGAGACCGACGGCGACATCCTGACATTGCTCCAGAACGGCGACTTCGAGATGGGAAACACTACGGGCTGGAAAAGTTGGGGCAACAGTTCGACATACGAAGTAGTAGCAGGCGAAGGCTTTGACGGGTCATACGGCCTGGTGCTGAACAACCCGACAGACGCAGAAAGCCACGCAGCGCAACTGGCCTATGACCTGACTTCACCGCTGACGGTGGGCCAGACTTACGTGTTCAGGGCCAAAGTAAAATCGTCAACGCCGGCGGGCTCATTGCAGTTTGCCGTACAGAACAGCACCGATTATAGCGGAGAAGGATACTATACATTCTCTGTGGGCACTGACTGGACCGACATCGAATGCGAATATACCTGCACGATGGCCAACATGAACCGCATGCTGATAAATTTCGGAGCCGTGGCCGGCACCTATTACATCGACAACGTTGAGTTCGGAACGCGCATCGAGCAAGGCGCAGGCACACGGGCCAACCGCGCGACGCGCGCCACCACGATCACGTACATACTGAAAACTCCCGAAGAGAAGCGCAAGGCACTGCTCGGAGCTATGGAGAGCTGGATAGGCGGAATGCTCGACCACGTGAAGAACGACACCCGTTTCGTGGGTTGGGACGTCATCAACGAGCCGATTACCGACGACGGCTACTACCGCGGCATTGACAACCACTTCGGCGGAAACTGGGAAGACGCAAACGGCCTGACGCAGTATGACGCCGCTCCGGTAGAGAACGAGGAGACAGGACTTACGCTTAACTGGGGCGACAACCACTTCTACTGGGGCTATTACCTCGGCATGGACTACGCTACGAGAGCCTTCGAGATAGCCCGCGAGCACGCTCCCGCAGGCATGAAGCTGTACGTCAACGAATACGGACTTGAGACAAATCCGACCAAACTGGCAAAGCTCATCGACTTCGTGAACTATATCGACCAGAACAGCACTACCCAGGTAGACGGCATAGCCACGCAGATGCACGTACAGGCTAACGGCATCACGAGAGAGCAGGTAGACCAGATGTTCCAGACCCTGGCCGCAACGGGCAAGCTGGTGCGCGTAAGCGAACTTGACGTAGCCCTCGGAACATCATCGCCGACGCAGGACGATTTGCAGCTGCAATCAGACGTTTACCAGATGATTATCGAGTCGTACAAGGAGAACGTGCCTGCCGAGCAGCGCGGAGGCTTCGTAGTATGGACACTGTCTGACGCCGCCGATGAGCACGAGTACTGGCTCAAGGGCGACAAGCCCAACCTATTCGACGAGAACTACGGCCGCAAGATAGCCTACAAAGGCCTTTGCGACGGCATTGCCGGATACGACATCGGCGCTGACTTCAGCGGCGACATGTGGAAAGACCAGGCTACCGAAGACCAGGAGGACGAGACCGGCGAAGAAGCAGCCGAACCTACTGAATAACAATGACTTACTACTAACCGGCGTCACTTCATGACAAGGCGCCGTGCAAAAGGCCATCTTTTAGCTTGTAAAAGACGGCCTTTTATCGTGTAAAAGACCGTCTTTTGCAACGCGAAAGACGGTCTTTCGCAAAACACGGGGTAATCATATCACAATTAAAAGGCGACGACATAGTACAAAGCACGCCGGCATACGTCTAATAGGTATCATGAAACGTTATTTTATCACCTTACTGATATTGGCGGCGGGGATGGTCATTCCCGAGTCAATCATGGCGCAACAGCGCTACAAAATCGGAGTTTGCGACTGGATGGTGCTCAAGCGCCAGAAGCTCGGCGAGTTCAAGTTAGCCAAGGAGCTGGGCTGTGACGGGCTCGAGATGGACATGGGCGGTCTCGGCACACGCAACTCTTTCGACAACAAGATGCGTGACCCCGAGTCGGTGCGCGTATTCACCCACATGGCCGACAGCTTCGGCATAGAGGTAGGCGCTGTAGCCATGTCGGGCTTCTACGGCCAGAGTTTCGCCAAGAAAGAAAGCTGGCGCTGGCTCATACAGGACTGCCTAAACACAATGGACGTATTCGGTGCGCGCGTAGCCTTTCTGCCTTTAGGCGGCTGCGGCAACGGCTGGGCCGACTCTACAGAACTGCGCCGGCAGATAGTATGGCGGCTGCATGAGGCGGGCGAGATGGCCAAGGCCCGCGGCAAAGTTATAGGAATAGACACTCCGCTCGACGCCGAGGGCAACATAAAGCTGCTTGACGAAATAGGCTCCGACGGCATAAAGATATTCTACAAGTTCCAGACCGCCGTCGAGAACAAGCAAGACATCGCCAAGGAAATAAAGACCCTGGGCAAGGACCGTATCTGTGCCATCCACGCAAGCAATACCGACGGCGTGTGGCTGCGCCACGACAAGGCCATAAACATGAAGAAAATCAAGAAGGCGCTCGACGCCACCGGATGGTCCGGATGGCTCTTCGTTGAACGCAGCAGGGACGTCAACCAAGTGCGCAACGTGAAAGTTAATTATGGCGAAAATGTTAAATATTTAAAAGAAATACTGCAATGAGAAAAATTATCGCTATTTTTGTATCCCTAATAACATTGAATACCGTAAACGCCCAAACCTTTAAATTAGACTCCGACGGACGCGACCAAGGCTATGTGAACACCATCCTCGGCCGCTCGAAGAAAGTCACCGACGCCCTAAACATTACGGGCACGGCTAAGGGAGAGCAAGTAATGAACATCGTAGCTAACCGCTATTTCGAGCTGAATGACATTTATGAAGAGAGAGACAGCCTGAAGAAGGCGGCCTCGGCCCTTACCGGCGACGCGAAGAAACAGGCGCAGGCATTTGCCGAAAGCCAAAAGGACAGCAAGCTGTACCGCTCTCACTTCGCTTTCGATGCCGACCTGTCGCTGTTTCTCGACGCCTCGCAAATCGAGACGGTAAAGGACGTCATGACGTACAACGTTGTAAAAGTAACATATGACGCGCAGTGCGACATGATACCAACCCTTACCGCCGAGGAGAAAGCCCAAATCCTTGCGTGGCTCAAGGAAGCCCGCGAGTTTGCCATAGACGCCGAGAGCTCAAAGAAGAAACACGAGGCCTTCGGCAAATACAAGGGCCGTATCAACAACTACCTGAGCAAGCGCGGATACAACCTTACTAAGGAACGCGAGGCTTGGGCAGAACGTGTAAAGGCAAGAGGAGGCACGTTGTAATTCAAAAATCACAATTCATAATTCATAATTGGGTAAGCAGCGTCTACGCACATTGTCTGATACTAATACGTAAAAGACGGCTGAAGCCTATATAACCCGAGCAATGGCTATGAATTGTAGATTATGGATTACACAACAGAATGCCAAGCACGGCAGGCCCGCCGACAACCCGATTACGAATTATGAATTGTGAATTATGAATTATAAACTACTAACCCTATTTATCACCGCGGCCGTGTCAACACCAGCCGCGGCCCAGCAAAACGGCATTACCGACACACGCAACAGCAAGTATGCCGTAGTCAATTCAACACCTATTGACGCAGTCAAATGGAACGGAGGCTTCTGGGGCGAACGTTTCGGCGTATTCAGCGGCACATCCGTACAAAGCATGTGGGAGACATGGAAGTCTGACGAAGGCAAAAGCTACAACAACTTCCTAATAGCCGCAGGCAAGAAGAAGGGCAAACGCCACGGCCCGCCATTCCATGACGGCGACATGTACAAGTGGCTTGAGGCCGTTGCTGCCGTCTACGCGGTAAACAAAGACCCCGAGTTGGACAAAATCATGGACGACGTAATCGACCTGATAGCCCGCTCGCAACGGCCTGACGGCTACCTGCACACACCCGTTATCATAGCCGACAGGCTGAAAGCGGAGAAACAGTCGGGCCAAATCGCGTCTGACGAGGCGAAAGAGAACGAGAATATCGGCACAAAGGTAGGCACCAGCGGCGACGGACGATTCGGCAATCCGCTGAACTTCGAGGCTTACAACCTCGGTCATCTAATAACCGCCGGTATCATACACAAGCGCGCGACGGGCAAGACAACCCTGTTCGACTGCGCCGTTAAGGCTGCCGACTGCCTTTACGACTTCTACATGAACCCGTCTGCCGACGCGCTGGAGAAAGGTGTCATCTGTCCGTCACACTACATGGCGGTGACCGAAATGTACCGTGAGACAGGCAACCAGAAGTACCTTGAATTGTCAAAGCAACTCATAAACATACGCGACAGCGTGAAGAACGGCACCGACGACAACCAGGACCGCATACCGTTCCGCCAGCAGTACAACGCCATGGGGCACTCCGTCAGGGCTAATTACCTGTACGCCGGAGTGGCCGACTTGTACGTAGAGGACGGCGAGGCACAGCTGAAGAAGAACCTCGACGCCATCTGGAACGACCTGGTAAACCGCAAGATGTACATCAACGGAGCCTGCGGCGCGCTGTACGACGGCACCTCTCCCGACGGAACGGAGTACAACCCGGACCTCATCCAGAAGGTACACCAGAGCTACGGACGCCCTTACCAGCTGCCCCACTCCACCGCCCACAACGAGACTTGCGCCAACATAGGCAACATGTTGCTAAACTGGAGAATGTTCCAGGCCACAGCCGACGCAAAATACACCGACCTCGTAGAGAACTGCCTGTACAACAGCATTCTCTGCGGAATAAGCCTTGACGGCACAAAATATTTCTATACAAACCCCCTGCGCATGTCGGATGAACTGCCCTACGACCTGCGCTGGCCCAACGAACGCGTGAAGTACATCAGCTGTTTCTGCTGTCCGCCAAACACGTTGCGCACACTTTGCGAGGCTCAGGACTATGCGTACAGCGTAGGAAAGGGCGAGATTTACGTCAATCTTTACGGCGCGAACACGCTCAATACAAAGCTTGAAGGCATTGGGGAGATTACCCTTGAGCAGAAGACCGACTACCCCTGGGACGGCAACGTGGCGCTTACGATAGCCAAGCTGAAGGGCAAGAAGGACTTTACACTAAAGCTCAGGATACCAGCTTGGTGTAAAGGCGCAAGGATACTCGTCAACGGCGAGCCCGTAAATGCCGACACAAGCAGCGAAAGCTACGCGGCCGTGACCCGCCAATGGAAGAAAGGCGACACGGTGACTCTCGACATGCCGATGGAAGCCAAGCTTATAGAAGCGAACCCGTTGGTTGAGGAATGCCGCGGACAAGTGGCCGTACAGCGTGGCCCGATACTGTATTGCATCGAGAGCAACGACCTCGGCGGCGATGACATCGACAACATCGCGATACCGGCCGACGCCAAGTTTACGCCCGTTGAAACGACTATCGAAGGCAGCCGAATCATGGCTCTCGAGACTGAAGCCGTAGACCGTGGCGAGACATCATGGCAAGGCACACTTTACAGAGAGATTAACGACAACGACAAAAAAGTTAAAATACGCCTCATCCCCTACTACGCATGGGGCAACAGGGGCAAAAGCGAAATGACAGTATGGATACCCGTAAAACTCTAATAACATCAATCTTTGCCGTAACTATCGGCCTAACTTCGTATGCGACCGACTTGCTCGTCAAGCCGGGCGCATACTCTATCGAGAAAGCCCTGCAACAAGCACGTGAGGAAAGGCGGCTGAATAACGCCACGGACATCTGCCTGCGACTGCAGGAAGGCGTCTACCAGCTTAACCAACCGATAACGATACGCCCCGAGGACAACGGCACACGCATAGTGGCCGACGGCAAGGTGACCATCAGCGGAGGCGTAAGCATAAGCGGATGGAAGAAGGAAGGAAAGTACTACGTGGCCGACGTGCCCGACTTCAACGGCCGTCCGCTGGAGTTCAGGCAGCTTTGGGTGAACGGAAAGAAGGCCGTAAGGGCAAGGGACGTCGACGACTTTGAGCAAATGTTCCGTATCCGCAGCGTCGACAAAGCCAACGAAACGATATACGTTCCGGCCAAGGCGGTGAAGAAAATCATTAACGCAAAATATCCGGAAATGGTGCTCCACGAGATGTGGTGCATAGCTAATCTACGAATCAAGAATATAAAAATCCAGGGCGACAGCGCCGCCGTGACTTTCCACCAACCCGAAAGCCACGTGCACTTCATGCATCCTTGGCCGTCGCCAATGGTCACAACGGACGGCCACAACTCGGCTTTCTACCTGACAAACGCCAAGGAATTGCTGGACAGCGAGGGCGAATGGTATCTTGACGCACGCGCGTCCAAACTGTATTACATACCCCGCAAGGGCGAGGACATGGGCGGCGCGGAGGTAATAGCGCCGGCGGTTGAGACGCTGGTACAGGTAGCAGGCACGCCGGACGAACCCGTCAAGGACGTAACCTTTGAGGGTATAACGTTCAGCTACGCCACCTGGATGCGTCCGTCTGTCAGCGGACATGCCCCTCTTCAGGCAGGAATGTACATGACCGAGGCGTACAAGCTGCGCCCGAAAATGGACCGTCCCAACGGCGACCACAAGCTGGACAACCAGGGATGGGTAGGGCGCCCGGCGGCAGCGGTAAGCCTCAACTGCGCCGAGAACGTATCGTTCACCAAGTGTACGTTCGAGCATAACGCATCGACAGGCCTCGACTACCACCTTTATATAAAAGGAGGAACGGTTGACCACTGCACCTTCCGCGACATCGGCGGCAACGGAATACTGGCCGGAGGCTTCAGTCCGGAGGGTTTCGAGGCGCACAAGCCTTACGACCCGGCCGACAGACGTATCATCTGCACGGGGCTGAACATCACCAACAACCTCATCACCGACGTAACCAATGAAGACTGGGGCTGTGTAGGTATAGGCGCAGGCTTCGTAAGGGACATACGCATCTGCAACAACGAAATTAGCGACGTATCCTATACGGGCATATCCGTTGGCTGGGGATGGAACCAGCAACCCTGCTCCATGGCAAACAACCTGATTAGCGGTAACCTGATATACAACTACGCCAAGCACATGTACGACACTGCGGGAATATACACCTTGGGCGCGCAACCCCACTCTCTGATAAAGGGGAACGTTGTCCGCGACATCTATACCCCAAGCTATGTGCACGACCCTGAGCACTGGTTCTACCTGTACACCGACGAGGGTTCGTCAGGCATTACGGTGCGCAACAACTGGACTCCGGCGGAGAAATACCTCAAGAACGCCAACGGCCCGGGCAACACATGGGAGAACAACGGCCCTGCTGTAGCCGACAGTATCAAGGCCAACGCAGGCATAAGGAAATAGCGGAGCAAATTTCATGGTTTGCGAAAGGCGGCATTTCGCGCTGCGATTTGCCGTCTTTTACCGTACAAAAGACGGTCTTTTACAAAGCAAAAGGCCGCATTCCGCAAGACAGAAGGTAACACACTGAATGTCAACAAGTTAAAACCTAAGCAAGAATCAATGGCCGTTAATGCGGCAATAACATTGTTCAAGGCTAAACCACTACTAACCATAAAAAAACAATATAACAAGAAACTAATATATGGAAAAGACGAAAAGCAGCTTGAAAAGCACCATCGCGGTGTCGCTGACAAACTATCTTGACGCCGGAGCCATCGTTGCCGGCGCCAGCGGACTTACCCTCTGGCAGGACTATCTCGGACTGACCGAGGGACATCTCGGCCTGCTCAACGCCATTAGCGCCAACTGTCTTGGCGCCGCGATAGGCGCCATCATCGGCGGATTCCTTGCCGACAAGTACGGACGCAAGGCCATCTATACGTACAACATGCTGGTGTACATGCTCGGCGTGGCGCTCATCATGTTCTCATTCAACTTCCCCATGCTGCTTGCCGGCTTCCTTGTTACCGGCATTTCAGTAGGCGTGGGCGTACCGGCGTCGTGGACCTACATTTCAGAAAACTCCGAAGTAGGCAACCGCGGACGTAACATCGGCATATCACAGATGGCATGGGGCATTGGTCCTACCATCATCCTGATACTCGGAACGCTGCTCGCGCCACCTACGGGAGCCACCGCCGACAGCGCCGGAGTGCTGTTCGCCCCCGTCGTCAAGACGCTTGCCGACCTGCTTACCGGCGGCACAGCCGAAGGCACGGCGCTCAACGTGTTCAGCAGCCGACTGGTGTTCGCCTCGCTGTTCATCGTGGCCTTCATTGCATGGAACCTGCAACGCCGCCTCGACGAGTCGGCAGAATGGAAGGCCGAGAAGGCCAAGGCAACCGCCGACGGCAATAAAGGCACATTCGCGTCGTTCGGTTCACTCTTTACAAATAAGGTCAACATCCGCACGATACTCTTCCTTGCGGGTATCTACCTTACATGGAACCTTGTAAGCTCGGTGATGGGCTTCTTCCAACAGCACATATACGAGACGGCCGGAGGGCTCTCTAATCAGCACGCCAACATGCTGTCAGTGGCGCAGTGGGTAATCATCATCATCACAACTTTCTTCTTCTCGATGGTTGTCGACAAGGTTAACCAGCGCTGGCTCTACGCTTTCGGCGTGGGCATGGGCGTAATCGCCTGGGTGATTATCGTCACGATAGGCGTCAACAGCATTGCGGGCCTGCTCTTCTTCACCCTCATCTGGGGTATACAGGCCGGCGTCTCGGTGCAGTCGTTCTATGCTCTGTGGGCATCGGAGCTGTTTCCCGCCAAGTACAGGGCTGCCGCCCAAGGCATAATGTTCTTCATCGTGCGCGGAGTATCGGCACTGTGGGGACTCGGTTTCGTCTACATCTACGGCGAGAACGGCGAGGGATTCACCCTTGCGGCGTACATCATGATGGCTCTGTTGGTTATCTCAATGTTAATCGGAACGATATGGACACCTCAGACAAGAGGCAAGACACTTGAACAAATAACAAAAGAAAGATATGGCGACGACATCTAAAGCAACGTGGATTTGGTATCCGGGCGACTACGAAATCTGGCTCGGCAACAAGATGAACAACCGCCGCACCGACCGCGGCGCATACTTCCCGCCGTTCTGGAAGCAGGACAGCCATTACGTAACCGTTGAGTTCAGCAAAGCCGTGAGCCTTGCTGAAGACGAGACGCTGACCATTGCCACGGAGGGCGACTACAACATAAAGATTGACGGCAAAATGCTGTTCGGCATGCCTGCAACGTTCACGCTGCCTGCCGGAGAACACCGCATAAACATAAAAGTACACAACCAGGCCACTCCGCCAGCTCTATACGTAAGCGGAAAGACTGTAAATACAGACGCCACATGGAACGTAACGTTCGAGGACAAGGAGTGGATTGACGAAAGCGGAAAGGCCAGCGACACATCGTCAACGGTCTACATGCCCGCCGGTTGCTGGAACTTCAACTCGCCGGAGCAACTGCCCTCGGCGTTCAACCTTAGCCGCAAGCGCATCTGTCCGGTAAATAATGACGGCAGCCTGTACGACTTCGGCCGCGAGACCTTCGGCTATGCCGTGCTCAAAGGCATAAATGGCAACGGCACGATATACCTGTATTACGGCGAAAGCGAGGAAGAGGCACGCGACAAGGAGTATTGCGAGACACTGGACAAGCTCGTCGTAAAGGACGGCAAAGTGACTGACCTTGCCACTAACAAGACCACCGAGCTTACAGCTGAATATGTCATGTCGAACAGCAAGGCGCTGCGCTTCATCTACATAGAGACCAAAGGTTGTACCGTAGACGGCGTGGAACTTGACTACGAGTACATGCCAGAGACGGAGAAAGGCACATTTAAATGCAATGACGAAGAGCTGAACCGAATCTGGGAAATAGGCGCTTATACCATGCAGCTGACATCCCGTGAATTCTTCATCGACGGCATAAAGCGCGACCGTTGGGTGTGGAGCGGCGACGCATCGCAAAGCTACCTGATGAACTATTACCTCTTCAACGACAACGAGATGGTAAAGCGCACGACGTGGCTGTTGGCCGGCAAGGCTCCGATAACGAGCCACATCAACACCATTATGGACTACACGTTCTACTGGTTCAACTCCGTTTACGACTACTACATGTACAGTGGCGACCGCCATTTCCTGACTCAGATATACCCGACGATGCAGACCTACATGACGTACGTGCTCGGACGCACCGACGAGGACGGCATGGTGGAGGGTCTTCCGGGCGACTGGGTGTTCATAGACTGGGCAGACAAGCCCATGGACAAGCAGGGACAGATAGCCTTCGAGCAGATACTCTTCAGGAAATCACTTGAGTCCATAGCCGCCGTTGCAGCGCTTGTCGGTGACAACGAGAGCGCCGACAAATACGCAAACATGGCCGATGAGCTGGGCAAGAAGCTGTTGCCGTATTTCTGGAACGATGACAAACAGGCGCTTATGCACAACCGCCGCGACGGCAAACAGAGCGAAGAGGTGTTCCGTTATCCCAACATGTTCGCCATAATGTACGGCTATCTTGACAAGGAAAAGCAGGATGCGGTGAAGCGTTCGGTAATCCTCAATGACGACGTTCTCAAGATAACGACTCCTTACATGCGTTTCTACGAGCTTGAAGCACTGTGCATGCTCGGCGAACAAGACCGTGTAATGCAGGAAATGAAGGCTTATTGGGGCGGCATGTTAAGCGAGGGCGCAACGTCGTTCTGGGAGAAATACAATCCCGAAGAGAAAGGAAAGGCACGCCTGGCGATGTACGGTCGCCCGTACGGCAAGAGCCTCTGTCATGCCTGGGGAGCAAGTCCCATATACCTGCTCGGCCGATATTACCTCGGCGTAGAGCCGGTAAAACCAGGTTACGAAGAGTACACCGTAAGACCGAAACTCGGCGGACTGGAATGGATGGAGGGCAATGTGCCCACTCCTTTCGGCTCAGTCTACGTCAAAATGGACGCCAACACCATAACCGTAAATAGCGACGGAGGCCACGGTACGCTCATTATCGGTGACAAGAACAACGAAAGAAAGATAGAAATACTACCCGGAAAAGAAATCAACGTGAACTTATGAAAACAGCACGCAACCTACTGATTACGAGTATTACACTGGCTTTGACCGGCTGTGGAAGCACAACCACGAAAGTCGTTACCGAACAATCGCTGCCGCAAACGCAATACGCGGCGTCGCTTGTGGAGAAATATATCCCCTCAATAGGCAAGGGATACAAGATAAACATAGGCTTAGCCGCCGACACAACAGGCCTCGAAAAGGAAGGATTTACAATAAAGAGAAAGGGCAAGAAGATTACAATCACGGGAAATGATGCGTCAGGTGCCATCTACGGAACTAACCGCATGCTTGAATATTTCACGCAATACGGCAATCTCGAAATGCCCGAAATAATCGTCGACTCTCCCGAGATGAAAATCCGCGGAGCATGCGTGGGCCTGCAAAAGACGGTTTACCTGCCCGGCCATAAGGTTTACGAGTATCCTTATACACCGGAAAACTTCCCGTGGTTCTATGACAAAGAGCTGTGGATAAAGTATCTTGACATGCTCGCAGCGGACAATATGAACGCCGTTTTCTTGTGGAACGGCCATCCGTTTGCCTCACTTGTCAAGCTCAAAGACTATCCCTTTGCCGCGGAAGTTGACGATGCGACTATGGCGAAGAACCAGGAGATGTTCTCGTTCCTTACCACCGAGGCGAAGAAACGCGGCATTTGGGTTATCCAAATGTTCTACAACATCATTCTGTCGAAGCCCTTTGCCGACCATTACGGCATTCCGACGCAGGACCGCAACCGTCCTATTACGCCGTTGATAAGCGACTACACGCGCAAAAGCATTGCCGCGTTTATCGAGAAATACCCAAATGTGGGCTTCCTTGTGTGCCTTGGTGAGGCCATGGCAACAATCGAGGATGACGTTGAATGGATGACGAAGACCATCATTCCGGGTATCAGGGACGGTCTGAAAGCATCCGGACGGACTGACGAACCGCCGATTATCCTGCGCTCACACGACACCGACGGACCGCTGGTATTGAAGAAATCGCTGCCGCTTTACAAGAACATATACACCATGACGAAGTATAACGGCGAGTCATTGACGACGTACGAGCCGGGCGGGCCATGGGGAGAAACGCAGAAACAGCTTAGTAGCGTAGCCCCGATACACATCAGCAACGTGCACATCCTGGCCAACCTCGAGCCGTTCCGCTGGAGTTCGCCAGCATTTACGCAAAAAGCCGTACAGGCAATGCACCGTGTTCACGGCGCCAACGGCCTGCACCTGTACCCACAGGCGAGCTATTGGGACTGGCCTTATACGGCCGACAAACTGCCCGGAGGCAAACGACAGCTGCAGATTGACCGTGACTGGATGTGGTACGCGGCATGGGGACGTTACTCATGGAACTGCCATCGCGGCACAGACAATGCTTATTGGGAAAAGCGGCTGGCCGACTTTTACGGCACGGACACGCTCACCGCAAGGCGCATTATCGAAGCACTTGACGAAAGTGGAGAGATAGCGCCCAAGCTGTTGAGGCGTTTCGGCATAACAGAAGGCAACCGCCAGACACTTCTCTTGGGCATGAAGATGGGACAACTCATCAACCCCTACAAGTACACTGTTTACGAGGAGTTCTACCAAAGCTGCGGTCCTAAAGGCGAGAAGCTCATCGAATACGTTGAGAAAGAGTGGAAACACCAGCCTCACGAGGGCGAACTGCCGCTCGACATCATCAACCAATGCGTGACGCACGGCGACAAAGCGGTGGCCGCAATAAGCGGACTCAGTGGCAAAATAACGAAGAATAAGGACGAGTTTGACCGTCTCGTGAACGACATGAACTGCTACAAGGACTTCGCTTACTCGTTTAAGTACAAGGTGTTGGCGGCACAACAGGTGCTCAACTACAAGTGGAGCAAGGACATAAACTTCCTTAACAAAGCCGTGCCGCTGCTCGAAAAGAGCAACGATTACTACAAAATGCTTGTAGATAAAACAGAAAATACTTATCTTTACGCCAACAGTATGCAGACGGGACACCGCCGAATACCCGTTGGAGGGGATGATGGCAAGTTCAAGACATGGACGGAAATGATGCCCGTTTACGAGGAAGAACTGGCCAACCTGAAGTCAAACATAATAAAGCTGACATCTCCCAACCAGGCTGACGACCAGGAAGAAAAGATAGTAAAGGCTGAAAACGCTCCCGTAAAACTCATCAGCAATTACAAGAGAATAAAGCTGGAGAAAGGCGTCAAGCTGTTCGAGAACCGTGACGAAGCCATCGACTCGCTTGCTCCAGAGCTTGAAGGATTGGAGGCGTTGATTATGAATCGCGACACGACCCGCATTAACGGAGGCGTAGTTGAGTTTGAAACCGACAAGCCGGTGAAAATGCTCGTAGGCTTCTTTATTGACGATCAAAACAAGTTCGCAAGTCCTCCGAAACTCGAGATTGACGCCACAGGAAACGAATTCGGCCAGGCCGAGCCTATTATAAGCAATGCCATCGTCATGTCAAACATGCCCATCGTGAACATCCACGCATACCACATGCCAGCCGGACACCACACCATCCGCTTGCCGAAAGGTATCATAATGGTGGCAGGATTCACGGCAACCGACCTTAAAATCCGTGACGCCGGACTCAACGGTTTGAGTGATGAAGTAGACTGGTTGTTCATGGAATAACATAATGATAAAAAACAACCGTCTTGCAAAAGGTGCCCTTTTACAATGCGAAAGGCCATCTTTTACACGATGAAAGGCCACCTTTTGCAAGCCAATATGCCGTATTTTACAACCTCGGAAAAATCGAGGCTAAACGTATCCGACAAACGCCTATATCAAGAAAGAAATGGTTAGAAACATAATCTTCATACTATTACTACTAATCGCGGCCGACTCACAAGCGCAAAACCGTAGCCGCCGGCGCACCAAGGCACAACCAACGGTACAGACGAAGGTGAGCCAAGAGGCGATGCGCAACATATACAATAAGGTAAGGACTCCGTACAAATACGGCCTTGTTGTCGCTCCCGAGAGCAATGACAGGAAAGTAGACTGCCCCACGGTGTTCCGCCAAGGCGACATGTGGTACATGACTTACGTGTGCTACAACGGCTCTAACGGAACCAATGGCCGCGGCTACGAGACATGGATAGCCGAGAGTAAAGACCTTCTCCACTGGCAAACCCTCGGCCGTGTGCTGGCTTTCGGCAACGAAGGCTGGGATATGAACCAGCGTGGAGGATTCCCTGCGTTGATTGATAACGAATGGGGCGGCAGTTATAACATCCAGAAGTTCAAGGACCGCTATTGGATGACCTACATCGGAGGAGCCGGCACCGGATACGAATCGGTCAACGCTCCGCTCAGTATCGGACTTGCTTCAACCGATGGCGACGTGACCAAAGCCCATCTATGGGAAACCTACAAGAAGCCCATAATGTCGTATGACGATAAGGAAGCGCAGTGGTGGGAGCAGATGACCCAGTACAAAAGCACGGTCTACATGGTGGACAAAAAGAAGTTCGGATACCAGTTCATGATGTTCTACAACGCTGCGGGAAAGAACGAGACACATCCGAAGGGTGAGCGTGTTGGCATTGCTTTCTCGAACGATATGAAGAAATGGAAACGCTATGAGGGCAATCCCGTCTTTGCGCACGACTCTGACGGCACAATAACCGGCGACGCGCAGATAGTAAAGATGGGCAACCTTTACGTGATGTTCTACTTCTCTGCGTTCAATCCTACACGTGAATACAACGCCTTCAACACGTTCGCGGCCAGCTATGACCTCATCCATTGGACTGACTGGCAGGGCGAAGACCTCATCATTCCGTCGAAACCTTACGACGAAATGTTTGCCCACAAGAGCTGCGTTATCAACCATAACGGAGTGGTGTACCACTTCTATTGCGCAGTAAACAACCATGACCAGCGCGGTATTGCCGTTGCGACAAGCAAACCGATGGGCAAGAGTGAAGTGAACTTTCCGCGTCCTAACGCAACGGGAAAGAGGTTTATCACCTCATTGAACGACAATTGGAGCATTACGTTCGACCGCAAGACATTCGTCAAGGACATACCTTTCAACCTCGACGATTACTACGGCGCGCTGCAAAAAGAGCACGGCAACCTGCATGGTAACGCAACGTTCAAGAAAACGTTTACCGCTCCCGACATGGACGGCAAGCAGTACTTCATCCGATTTGAGGGCGTAGGCACATACGCCGAAGTGACCCTCAACGGCAAACGTCTCGGCCGTTACGACATCGGCAGGACAACAAAGACGATAGACATAACCAAGAACGTCAACAAGGGTGGCGACAACGAACTTACAGTAAGAGTATCACATCCCAAGGGAATAACCGACATGCCGTGGGTCTGCGGCGGTTGCAGTTCCGAATGGGGATTCAGTGAAGGCTCTCAACCGTTCGGCATTTACCGCCCCGTAGTTCTCGAAATAACGGACAAGACACGTGTTGAACCGTTCGGAACGCACATCTGGAACAACGCTACGGCCGACAGTCTGTTTGTCGAGACGGAAGTGAAGAACTACGGGAACACCGCCGACACCATAAGCGTTATCAGCAAAATATGCGACAAGAGCGGTAAACAGGTAATCCGCCTGACCGACAATATCGTGCTGAAACCGGGCGAAATGAAGCTCGTAAAGCAACAAGCAGCCATCAAGGACGCACACCTTTGGGACGTTGACGACCCTTATCTGTACACACTCAACACCATTTTGAAACGTAACAATAAGGCCACTGACGACCTCGTTACGCCCTTCGGAGTGCGCACGTCAAGCTGGCCGCTCAACAGAAAAGACGGTGACAACCGCTTCTACCTGAACGGCAAGCCTGTATTCATCAACGGAGTGTGCGAGTACGAACACCAGTTCGGACAGAGCCACGCCTTTACCGACGCGCAGATTGACGCCAGAATAAAGGAAGTGAAAAGCGCCGGATTCAACGCTTTCCGTGACGCCCACCAGCCCCACAACCTGCGTTATAAAGACCTGATAGACAAGGAAGGAATACTGTGGTGGCCCCAATTCTCAGCTCATATATGGTATGACACGCCCCAGTTCCGCGAAAGTTTCAAGCGCCACCTGGTGCAATGGGTTAAGGAACGCCGCAACTCTCCGTCCATTATACTGTGGGGATTGCAGAACGAGAGCACCCTGCCCGCTGATTTTGCAAAAGAGTGCATGGACATAATAAAGCAGATGGACCCGATGTGCGCCACCATGCGCCTCGTGACAACCTGCAACGGCGGCGACGGAACCGACTGGAACGTAGTGCAGAACTGGAGCGGAACGTATGGCGGAAAGCTTGAGAACTACGCCGAGGAACTGAAACGTGACGACCAGCTGCTCAACGGCGAGTACGGCGCATGGCGCACTGTGGGCAACCATACGGGACAAAGATACACCGAGGAGAAATTCTGCGACATCCTTGAACGCAAGGCCCAGCTGGCCGAGAGCGTTAAGGACAGCGTGTGCGGACAGTTCCAATGGATTCTGCAAAGCCACGACAACCCCGGACGACGCCAGCCTGACGAGGGTTTGAGGCGTATCGACAAGGTTGGCCCGTTCAACCATAAAGGAATCCTTACCACATGGGAACAGCCTACGGACGCATTCTATATGTACAAGTCACGCTACACTCCGGCTTCTGAGGAACCGATGGTGTACATCGTGCCCAACATCACTACGGACAGCATCCGCGTTTACAGCAACTGCGACTCCGTAGCTCTGCAATGCGGATGGTGGAAAGAACAAAAGACAAGAGAAGCCAACACGACACTCTATAAATGGCATAACGCAGAGCTGAAAGGCGACCTGCTCATTGCCACGGCCTACTTCAACGGCCAACCGGCAGCAGCCGATACGCTGGCACTGCCATCGTTCCGCACATGGAACGAGCAGATACTGAAGCCTGCCGAAGGCTACTATTATCTGTACAACATAAACTGCGGAGGCGACACCTACACTGATATCTTCGCCACGGAGTGGACACAGGACAACACTAAATGGTCGCGCTCATGGGGCGACAGGTTCCCGAAGGAGGCTAATTCGTACATGGCCAGCCAGACGTCAAATCCGCTGTTGCCCGTATCGCCGCTGTTCCGCACATCGCGTTTCGGCCGCCACGAGCTGTCATACTCGTTCCCCGTACGCCCCGGCGACTACCGTGTTGAGCTGTATTTCATCGAGCCCTGGTATGGCCCGGGCGCCAGCGAAACAACCGATTGCGAAGGACTGCGCCTCTTTGACGTGGCTATCAACGACAGCACCTGCATCCGCGACCTCGACGTATGGGCACAGGCACGCTACGCAAAACCCTACAAACGTGTGCTGAACGTCCACACTTCCGGTGACAGAATAAAGATTGACTTCCCGAAAGTGAGCGCCGGACAGGCGATAATCTCTGCCATAGCAATAGCCTCGAAAGACCCTGACGCCGCTGCCGACTATCCCGAAATAAAAGACGACAGCCTATGGCATAAGTTCGACAAAGACATCCTTGTGGAAATGCCAGACAGCCTGCTGCCGCCACGCACAAGCAGCGCCATAGAGGTGGACGGCATGGTGAAGGACAGCACAATGACGTGGAACTTCAACGTGGGAGTAGCCAAAGTCTACGCGATGCGTTTCCGTTACTACAACCCCGAGGCTGTAAGGAACCTGCACGTGAAAATCACCGACCTCAACGGCGTAGTCTACAAGGAGGACGACATCACGTTCCTGCAGACTCCGGTGAAGAAGACAAAGCGCCGCAACACCAGCATAACCACGGGCTCGCAAATCAACGCGGGCAGCTATATCGTGACGCTCAGCGGCGAGGGACTCGACAAAATGCTGTTCGAGAAACTTACGATTGAATAACCCTCTGATACTCAACGCATTGCAAAAGGCCGTCTTTTAGACTGCGAAAGACCGTCTTTTACCGTCCAAAAGACGGCCTTTTACAATGCGGTTTGCCGTCTTTCGCTAAACAATGAAAAAGACACCGCACTACAATACTTTACCCGAAACATAACAAGAGACAATTCATAATGAGACATCTACTACTGACAGCAGCGCTCGCCCTGTGCTCGGCAATGGCAGCAGGACAAGGACACGACTGGGAAAACCAATACGTCATGTCGATAAACCGTGAACCGGCACGGGCCTCGTTCACGCCTTACGGCACAACGCCGGGCGACAGACAGATGTCGCTTGACGGCCTGTGGAAGTTCAACTGGACAAAGACGCCAGATGAACAACCGGAAAATTTCTACCGAAAGGACTTCGACGACACGTCATGGACGACCTTCAGCGTGCCTGGCGACTGGGAAGTCAACGGCTACGGCACGCCCATATACAGCAGTTCGGGCTACACGTTCAAGATTGACCCGCCATTCGTAATGAAGGAACCGAAGCGCAAGTACACGGCATTTGTAGAGCGTAACCCAACAGGTTGCTACCGCCGCACATTCACGATACCAAACGATTGGAAAGGCAAGGAGGTGTACATACATTTCGGTTCGGTGGCAAGTGCGTTCTACGTTTACGTCAACGGCCGCCAGGTAGGCTATTCAGAGGGAAGTATGGAGCCTGCGGAGTTCCGCCTGACGCCCTACCTCAACAGCGGCGAGAACCTCATAGCGTTGAAAGTTCTGAAGTATTCCGACGGCAGTTACCTTGAAGACCAGGACATGTGGCGCCTCGCCGGAATACACCGCAGCATATATCTTTACGCCACGCCGCCCATCCGCATTCGTGATTTCGGCGTGCGCACGCTGCTTGACGACAACTATCGCGACGCACGACTCGTAATCCATCCCGAACTGTCGGTTATCGAAGGACAGCGCGGAGAGGGCTATCACGTAGAGGCACAGCTGTACGACGCCAACGGCAAAGCCGTGCTCGACAGCGTTCTGAAACAGGATGCCGTCCCCATGCTGAACCTCGACCACAAGGGCAAAATCATGAACGCACGCAACCCTCAACGTGGTTACGCCCCCTACGGATGGCTCGAAGCTACGGTAAAGAACCCGCTGAAATGGACGGCAGAGACGCCTAACCTCTACACACTGAAGTTGGCCTTGGTCGACGATAAGGGCAACAAGATTGAACAGGTGGAAACCAAAATCGGATTCCGCCGCCTTGAAATAAAGGACGGCCGCTTCCTTGTCAACGGCGTGCCGACCCGCTTCCGCGGAGTGAACCGTCACGAGATGGACCCCGTAACGGGCAAGGTGATGACCATGGAACGCATGGAGAAGGAGATAAAACTGCTGAAGCAGGGCAACATCAACGCTGTGCGCACATGCCATTATCCCAACGACCCGCGCTGGTATGAACTGTGCGACAAGTACGGAATATACGTAATGGACGAGGCAGACATCGAGGAACACGGTCTGCGCGGTCAGCTTGCGAGCGACCCTACATGGGCTGCCGCCTTCATGGACAGGACGCAGCGCGTGGTAATCCGCGACCGTAACCATGCCTGCGTAGTGTTCTGGTCGCTCGGTAACGAGTCCGGATGGGGTCCCAACTTCGCGGCAACGGGAGCATGGGTGAAGGAATATGACCCGACACGTTTTGTACATTACGAAGGCGCTCAAGGCCCTGACAGCAAAGACCCGGCCACCGTTGACGTGATAAGCCGCTTCTATCCGCGCGTACAGGAAGAGTATCTCAATCCCGGAGTGAAGGACAACAACATGGAACGTCCCGAGAACGCACGCTGGGAAAGGCTCCTTTCCATAGCGCAGAAGACCAACGATAACCGTCCCGTCCTTACCAGCGAATACGCCCACGCGATGGGTAACGCCATGGGAAACTTCAAGGAATACTGGGACGAAATATACAGTCACCCGCGCATGTTGGGCGGTTTCATCTGGGAATGGGCCGACGAGGGTATCTTCAAGCGCCGTGACGACGGCAAGACTATGGTTGCATACGGCGGCGACTTCGGCGACGCTCCTAACCTCGGAGCCTTCTGCATAAAGGGCATTGTTACGTCAACCTGCGAACCGACGCCCAAATACTACGAGGTGAAAGCTGTCTACGCACCGATAAAACTGACATTGGACGGCAGCAAGGTGAACGTTATCAAGCGTGACGAACATGTTTCATTAGACAACTATACGTTCCTCTGGAACATCACGGAGAACGGTAAAGTTACGAAGAAAGGCGTACTTGAGGACTTAACCCTGCCCACATTAAAATATGACGAGGACAAGGACGTACGCCTGAACATAAGCGTCGTCCTCACAAACAGCACCCCTTGGGCAGACGCGTGGCATGAGGTCTGCAACGAGCAGTTCGTAATCAACGACCGCATGGCTACCGCATTCAAGGCCAAGAAACTGAAGACGGGCAAGCAGGCAGACATCGAAGAAGCCAAGAAATGGTTTGATATGGTGCGTCCGCACTTCTTCCGCGCCCCCACGGACAACGACAAGGGCTTCGGCAACTGGATTGCGAAGGACTGGAAGAACAACCGTCTTGACTCTCTCTCAACCACAATCACCAAGCCTTTGGAAGCCGTAAGGAATGCCGACGGCACAGTGACGGTAAGCGTATCCACAACCAACAAATACATCAACGGCAGCATACGCGCCGACTATACATACAAGATGGACGCCGAAGGGTCGGTAGACTTCCATGCCACCTACACCCCAGAAGGCACGCTTCCGCCGCTCCCCTGCATGGGCAACACGTTTGTCCTGCCCAAGGAGATGACACAGTTGAGCTGGTACGGAATGGGACTTCAGGACACGTATCCCGACCGACTGGAGGCTGCCTCGATAGGACGCTGGAACAGTACGGTAGCCGAACAATACGTGCATTACGCCCGTCCGCAGTACTCGGGCAACCATGAGCAGACGGCAGAGGTGACCATCACCGACGCTAAAGGCCGCGGATGGCGTATCACGGCAGAGGCCGACAAGCCGTTCTCATTTACCGCCCTGCCCTACTCTACGGCACAACTTTACACCACGGCGCACGACTGCGACCTCGCTATCGAGGACAACGTTTACCTTAATATAGACGCCGCCGTGATGGGACTGGGCAACAGTTCGTGCGGCCCTGGCGTGCTGACGAAGTACAGCATACCGCAAAAGCCGCACACGCTGCACGTCCGTTTTACGAGAATAAAATAATAAAAGAAATAAAAACAAAGAGCAAGGCCTAAACGAGAGGAACGTGATTGTCAAGCAGAACAGGCATTTCTACTTACTCCTTCTCTCCCTACTCCTTCTCTCCTAAACAAAACAAAGATGAAGAAACTATTGATTTCAGCCCTACTGCTGGCATCGTTCGCAACTGGAGCATTCGCGCAAGGCAGCGTGTACACACAGCGCCAGTACCTTAGCGGACATGGCAGCGACGACATGGTAGAATGGGATTTCTATTGCACTGGAGGCAACAACTCGGGCAAGTGGACAAAAATCGGCGTGCCATCGTGCTGGGAGCTGCAAGGCTTCGGCACTTACCAATACGGCATGAAGTTCTACGGTAAACCCTTTCCCGACGGTATTGCCGACGAGAAAGGCATGTACAAGTACGAATTTACGTTGCCAAAAGAATGGGAAAACCACCACATCGACCTCGTGTTTGAGGGCTCGATGACCGATACCGAGGTGATGATCAACAAGCGCAAGGCTGGTTCGCTGCACCAAGGAGCGTTCTACCGATTCACTTACGACGTGACCGACCGTGTGTTCTTCGGCGACAAGAAAAACCTTCTCGAGGTAACTGTAAGCAAGGAAAGTACCAACAAGGGCGTTAACCTTGCAGAGCGCCGTGCCGACTACTGGAACTTCGGCGGCATATTCCGCCCCGTGTTTATTGTCTGCAAACCTGCCATAAACATCGAGCGGACGGCAATAGACGCAAAGGCGGATGGCTCGTTCAGCGCCTTTGTCCTGCTCAACCATACGCTCGAAGGAGCAAAAGTGCGCACCACGATAAGCGACATGAGTGGCAAGAAAGTGGCTGAAAACACTACTGCCGTGCGCCAAGGCAGCGACCATGCAGACGTTACATTCAACGTTTCCAATCCTAAGCTGTGGACTGCCGAAACACCTAACAGATACCAGGTGGAGTTCGCGCTCATCGACGGCAACGGCAAAACTCTGCACATCGAACGCGACAAGTTCGGCTTCCGCACCATAGAGACACGCGAGGGAGACGGCCTGTACATCAACGGAAAGAAAGTAAACATACGCGGAGTGAACCGCCACAGTTTCTGGCCTGAGAGCGGTCGTACGCTGAACAAACAGCTCAACATCGCCGACGTGGAGCTTATCAAGAGCATGAACATGAACTCCGTTCGCCTGTCTCACTATCCGGCAGACCCAGAGTTTTATGATGCATGTGACAGTCTTGGCCTTTACGTCATGAGCGAACTGAGCGGTTGGCACGGTCATCACGAGACAATCAACGGACAAAAGCTCATCAAGGATATGATAACCCGTGACGTAAACCATCCTTGCATCATCTGGTGGAGCAACGGAAATGAGAAGGGATGGAACACCGAACTGGACGGAGAGTTCCACAAATGGGACATCCAGAAGCGTCCCGTTCTTCATCCGCAAGGCAACTACGGAGGGTATGAGACCATGCATTACCGTTCTTATGGAGAAAGCGAAGAACACATGCGCCGCCCACAAATATTCATGCCGACGGAGTTCCTGCACGCCCTTTACGACGGCGGAGCTGGTGCCGGACTGTATGACTACTGGGAACTCATGCGTTCATGGCCGCGCTGTGCAGGCGGATTTATCTGGGCATACGCCGATGAAGGAGTTGTCCGCACAGACCTTAACAACATGATTGACAACGTCGGCAACTACGGAGCTGACGGCATTGTAGGCCCCCACCACGAGAAAGAGGGCAGCTATTACACGGTAAAACAAATCTGGAGTCCGGTGCAAGTGTTTATGCCTGAGAACTTCAACGGTACACTCAACGTTGAAAACCGTTACAACTTCCTCAGCCTTGACAAGTGTAAATTTGATTATTCTTACATAAAATACAATGGAGCTAACACCGAAACCGTGAAAAGCGGAACTGTAAACGGCGCCGACATCGCTCCCGATTCAAAGGGAACCATCAGCATTCCTGCCGCTCCAGACAATGCCGACGCACTCAGCGTAAAGGCTACCGACCAGTATGGCGAAGAACTCTTCACCTGGGTTTTCAAGCTGAAAAACTCCGACAATATATATAAAGGTGGCGCAAAAGGCAGCAAACCGACAGTCAGCGGCAATACCGTTAAGGCAGGAAATGTGACTTACACATTCTCTGAGACTGACGGAACACTGGCAAGCGTAACGACAAACAAAGGAGAATATACATTCAAAAACGGCCCCAAATTCTTCGCTTACCGCCGTGCGGACAGGTCATTCGACCAGTTCTACAACCACGACGACCCTGAAGCCGAGAAGAAAAAGACCACTTATACTGAGTACATTGACCAAGGCACGTTCGTCAAGACAACAACAAAGGACGGCGAAAATGATACTGTAATAGTAACTTCCGAATACAAACTCGGTTCACTTCAAAAGGTGGAATGGCACATTGCGCCCGACGGCAGAGCACGTCTTGTCTACACATATTGCTTCAACGGTGTGGTAGACCTCATGGGAGTAAAATTCGATATGCCCGAAACTGACGTCGAAAGTAAGCAGTGGCTCGGTCACGGACCTTACCGAGTATGGAAAAACAGGGTGCACGGGCCGCAGCTCGGAGTATGGAGCAACGACTACAATGACCCTGTCCCTGGCGAAAGTTTCATCTATCCCGAGTTCAAGGGATACTTTGCGGGTGTACAATGGATGAAGCTCAAGACCAAGAACGGCACCATAACACTCCAACCCGGAACTGACTCTGAATACGTTGGAGTATTCCAACCGAAAGACGGACGCGACCAGTTGCTATATACTTTGCCGGAAACAGGTATAAGTCTGATGCAGGTAATACCGGCAGTCCGCAATAAAGTGAATACAACTGACCTCAACGGGCCGTCTGCCCAACCGGTTTGGGCACATGGAACATATGTCGGTGAAGTAACATTACATTTTGAATGACCATGAAGAGACTTCTTTCCATAATCTTCGCATGCGCCACACTGGCGAATGCAACAGCGCAAAATACCATTCAGGAGAACACTCCTGAATGGTACAAGCGTTTTATATCCCCGAGTGAAGAAAATGCCCCCTGGACATTCTGGTATTGGATGTTCGGATGTGTTTCGGACGAAGGCGTACGCCTTGATCTCAACGCTATGCACGACGCAGGTATCGAGGGCTGCTACCTCATGCCGATAAAGGATGTAAGTGACGGACCACAATATAACGGCACTGCACGGCAGTTGTCTCCAGAATGGTGGAAAAGGATGGATACAGCCTTCCGCACGGCAGACAGTCTCGGCATGCAAATAGGTATCCACTTCTCTGACGGTTTTGCGCTTGGCGGCGGTCCATGGATTACACCGGAAGAGTCGATGCAACGCATAGTATGGTCTGACACCATCGTTGAAGGCGGCGAACAGGAAATAATATTGCCACGTCCGGCGTGCAAGGAAAACTATTATGAAGACATAACAGCCTTTGCCTACCCTGCTAACTTTTACGATCCAAGGAAACCAAAAGCCTCTGTTGAATTTCCATACCGCTCTTCGGAACCTTGCGACATAATAATGTCTTACGACGAGCCCTATACTCTTCGCAGCGTTGAAATAATCACAGGAGGCAACAACTATCAGGCCCACAGATTCAAGGTTTACGCTTCCGATGACGGAACAAACTACCGTTTTGTCCGTGAAATAAGTCCGGCAAGACAAGGCTGGCAGAACACTGACGCCTACGCCACTTACGCAATACCAGCAACAACGGCGCGTTACTTCAAATTCCATTGGACACCTGAAGGCAGCGACCCAGGCTCAGAAGACATGGATGCGGCAAAATGGAAACCGAACTTAAAAATCGCAGGACTCGTACTTGGCTCCGAACCAGTTATTGACGGGTATGAAGGAAAGTCCGGAAAAGTATGGCGCGTATCCGAATATTTCCCCGTTGCAGACAATGAATGCATCGAGCCGAGCAAGATGATAAACCTTACAGGAGTACTTCCTTCAAACGATTTTCTTGAAAAACCGATATCCATAAACCTTCCTAAAGGCCGCTGGCACATAATCAGGATGGGGCATACAAGCACGGGACACATCAACGCCACGGGTGGTGGTGGCCGTGGACTGGAGTGCGACAAGTTCTCACGTACTGCAATAAGAAAACAGTTTGACAATTGGTTTGCCAATATATACAATCACGTACCGAAAGACATAGCAAAGCGTGTGCTTACCAGACTGCATGTAGACAGTTGGGAATGTGGCAGCCAAAACTGGAGCGACAACTTCGCGAAGGAATTTCAAAGCCGCCGAGGATACGACCTAATGCGCTGGCTTCCATTATATGCCGGAGTGCCAATCGCTTCATCCGAAGCGTCTGAAAAGGTGCTGCGCGACATACGACAGACCATTGCCGAACTCATCAACGACATTTTCTTTGACGAGGTTGCTGCTCTTGCAAAGCAGTACGGCTGCAAGCTTTCAACAGAATGCGTGGCGCCGACAATGGTCAGCGACGGTCTTCTGCATTACCAATATGCAGACTATCCGATGGGTGAATTCTGGCTGAACAGCCCCACACATGACAAGCTCAACGATATGCTCGACGCCGTAAGCGGCGCACATATCTATGGAAAAAACATTGTACAAGCGGAAGGTTTCACCGAGATTCGCGGCACATGGGATGAAGACTTCGCTCTGTTGAAACCATTGCTCGACAGAAATTACTGTATCGGTATCAACGCTATAGTTTTCCATGTAAACACTCATAACCCATGGACCGACCGCGCACCTGGAATGACACTTGACGGTATTGGTACTTTCTTCCAGCGCGACAACACATGGTGGAGGGAAATGCCGGCATTCACGAGCTACATTTCACGTTGCCAAGCATTGCTTCAATACGGACATCCCGTTGTAGACCTTGCCGTATACACCGGCGACGAAACACCACGAAGAGCGGTCCTGCCTGAACGACTCACAACAACACTGCCCGGACTGTTCGGCGAAAAGACCCTTAAACGTGAACAAGAACGACTCGCCAACGTAGGCCAACCGCTAGAGGTAAGCCCCGTGAAAGTCACCCATACGGCTAACATGACAAAGGCCGAGCATTGGATTAACCCCTTGCGCGGCTACCGCTACGACTCGTTCAACCATGACGTATTGGGCAAATCACAAGTAAAGAACAACATGCTCGTTACACAAGACGGCATGGCTTACTCTGCATTGGTGATACCCCAGGCAAGAAAGATGAACCCCAGCCGTATCGTTACATGCTGGAACACCATCGACTCAATCGAGAAATGGGGCGTGCCGGTAATCAAGGAGCCGTGGAACAAACCTGACTTGACCTCCATCGGCCTAAGAAAAGATGCCGACTTACCCGAAGGAATAGACTTCACCCACCGCCATGCTGACGGTGCAGACATATACTTCCTCAGCAACCAGACAGACTCGACGATGACTTTCACACCCACATTCAGGGCTGAAAGGGAATACCGATACATTGCTGACGCAATAACAGGGAAAGTATATTTGGCAGGCAACAGCGTTACGTTGCCGGAAGGTGGCTCTGCATTCTACATCTTGTCTGACGACAAAGTACCGGGCATTACCGAAGGAATAAAGACAAGCAGAAAGACCCTTACGACCTTAAACGGCCACAAATGGACTATAAAGTTCGAGAAGACAGGACGCACGACAACGACAAACAAGCTGTCTGACTGGAGCAAATCGGACATCAATGACGTAAAGTTCTACTCCGGACATGCGACCTATACAACTACGTTCAAGCTCGGACGTAAACCCAAAGGCAACATTCTGCTCGACCTCGGCAACGTTGCAGACATAGCCACTGTATATGTCAACGGACACGAATGCGGCACGGCATGGACTGCCCCTTATGCCGTAGACATAACTAAAGCGGTGAAACGCGGACGCAACACCTTGAAGATAACCGTGGTAAATACATGGGCCAACGCACTGCAAGGTAACGACATGGGCACTCCTCCATTCAAGGGCATATGGACAAACGGCAAGTTCCGCCGTGAAAGCAAGGAGCTGTTGCCTGCCGGACTGACAGGGCCTGTGGAAGTAATCCTGAATTATTAAAACTCAAGGAGTAAGGAGTAAAGGAGGGAAAGAGTAAGTAGAAATGACCTCAAGGCAGTTACTGCAAGCGACAAGGCAGGTAATCTACTTACTCCTTTACTCCTTCTCGCATTACTCCTAAAAACAAACAATACACAATGAAGAAACTATCATTCTTATTAACAGCACTGCTCGCGGTAACTGGAGCGAACGCAAAGGTTACCTTGCCAAAGATGTTTGCAGACGGAATGGTCATGCAACGCGAGGCCGATGCCAACCTGTGGGGTACCGCCAAGCCGTCGGCAACGGTAACGATCACAACGTCGTGGGACAACAAGACTTATTCCGTAAAGGCGGGAAAGGACGGCAAGTGGAAGACTGCCGTGCGTACTCCAAAGGCAGGAGGCCCGTACGACATAACGCTGAGTGACGGCGAGAAGACAAAACTTAGCAACGTACTAATCGGCGAAGTATGGATTTGTTCCGGCCAAAGCAACATGGAAATGCCGATGAAAGGATTTAAGAACCAGCCTGTAGAGAACGCCGTAGAGGACATTCTGCACAGCGCCGACAAAGAGCTCCGCCTCTTCACGGTTAAGCGCAACAGCCGTTTCACGCCCGTTGACACGGTAAGCGGTAAGTGGAACGAGGCCAATCCTGCCTCTGTCCGCGAGTTCAGCGCCACGGCATATTACTTCGGGCGTGAGCTGCGCCGCATGCTTGATGTGCCGGTAGGCCTCATCGTAGCGTCATGGGGCGGCTCGGCGTGCGAAGCCTGGATGACAGCCGACTGGCTGAAAGCCTTTCCCGACGCTAAGATTCCCGCCTCTGAAGACGACATAAAATCAAAGAACCGCACTCCAACCGTACTCTACAACGGAATGCTTCACCCGCTGATTGGCTACACAATGCGTGGAGTGATATGGTACCAGGGCGAGGACAACGTGCCGCGTTACAAGACTTACGCCGACATGATGGCGGCTATGGTGCACGGATGGCGCGCGGAATGGGGACAGGGCGACTTCCCCTTCTACTTCTGCCAGATAGCTCCCTACGACTATAAAATCATCAACTACACGGTGAACAGCGCCCTTCTGCGCGAACAACAGTCGAAAGCCGAGCTTATGATACCCAACGCCGGCATGGCCGTGCTCCTTGATGCCGGACTGGAATACGGTATCCACCCGCGCAAGAAGAACCTGGCCGGACTGCGCCTTGCCCTGCTCGCGCTCGACAAGACATACGGAATAGAAGGCATAACATCGGAAAGCCCGTACTTCCGTGATGTCACTTTCCAGAACGATACGGCCATAGTACGTTTCAACAGGGCCGACATGTGGGTGTACGGACGCAACGGCCTGAAGAGCAAATACTTTGAAGTGGCCGGCGAAGACCGTGTGTTCCACCCTGCGGAAGCATGGATAGAGCGAAGCAAAGTGTATGTCAGAAGCGAAGCCGTGCCACATCCCGTAGCCGTACGCTACGCCTTCAAGGACTGGGTTAACGGCGACCTGTACTGCGACGGCCTGCCAGTAAGCTCATTCAGGACGGACAACTGGTAAAGGTGAGAAGGTGAGAAAGTGAGAAGGTGAGGAAGCCATTGTTTTACATTTGTCGTAAAATTCATTTGGCTTTCTCACCTTCTCACTTTCTCACCTTCTCACCTTTATAAGTATTTTCGGGAACTTCCACACAAATATCAGCGTACAGCAGATAGCCGCAGTGGCGTCGGCTACGGCCTCGGCGGCGAACACTCCCTTCACCCCGAACCACCGAGGCAGCACCAAGGCAAGCGGAACAAGCAGGATAACCTTGCGCAGAAGGGCAATGAAAATGGATATTTTAGCCTGTCCGAGGGCAACAAACATATTCTGGCATGTGCGCTGCAGGCCGAATATGGTCATACCAGAAAGGAAGAGCGGCATCATGACGCCCACCGAACCGATTAACACGACATCATCAGTAAAGGCCGACGCCACGACATGAGGGAAGAATATCATGAAAAGCATAAGCACAAGATTGAACGTGAACATCACCGTAACGGCCACACGGAAGCACGACTTTACACGGTCTACGTCGCCATGCCCGTAGTTATAGCTCACTATCGGCACGAAGCCCTGCGCAAAACCCGTCATCGGCACGCTGCCGAACTGCATGGCGCTCTGCAACACCGTGAGCGTGCTGACGTATATATCGCCGAACCGCTTGAGGCCCGTATTGAGCACGAAGCCTACAAGGCTCTCCGTGCTCGCCATGATAAAGGGCGACACTCCCAGGGCCACGATTGGCACAATCACCTTGCGCTCGGGACGCACATACCTCCACTCTATACGCAAGGAAGCGCGGCTTGAGGTAAGGAAGCGCAGCACCCACACGGCACTGCACGCCTGAGAGATGACCGTTGCGACAGCTGCGCCCTTGACGCCCATGCCGAACGCGAATATGAACAGAGGGTCGAGCGCGATGTTGAGCACGGCGCCAATCAGCACGGAATACATCGCCACGGCGGGGCGTCCCTGTGCGTTGATGAACGTGTTGAGCCCCGTGGACAGCTCGACGAATATCGTTCCCATAAGATATACCGACAGATAGTCGACGGCATAGACCAAGGTATGCACCGAGGCGCCCGTCAACAGCAGCAGCGGTTCCATGAATACATAGGCCGTAAGCGACGTTACCACCGTGAAGGCCACCAACAGCAGCACGCCGTTGCCCAATATGCGGCCGGCGCGCTCACGGTCGTTCTGCCCCAGGGCGATGGCTGCCAGTGGCGCGCCTCCGCCTCCAACAATGGCCGAGAAGGCCGATATGAGCAGTATTATCGACGTGGTGACGCCGACACCGGCCAGCGCGTCGGTGCCGATTTGCGGTATGTGGCCTATGTATATGCGGTCAACAATGCCGTAAAGCAGGTTTACGAGTTGGGCCGCAACGGCCGGCATGGCCATCTTGAACACAAGCGGAACCATACGTTCCGTGCTCAGCCTGGCCTCATAGTTATATGACATGACAATCTTCCTTTATGCACGCGAAGGGCGTAATACAAGTAAACGCCGACAAACGAGCGACGGCCGGCACGGCACAATGCCGCCACAGGCCGGCGCATAGCCCTTCACGCTTTTCCAGCGTGCAAAATTACAACTTTCCGCCGGTATGGCAAAACGAATGCAACATGGTTATACCATAAAATGAATGTCAGCAAAGCTCCAGCCCTTCAATAGCTGAAGGAGTTAAAGTTGTTATCCATCCCGGCAGTCGCCAAGAAGTCAAAGCCCCACGTCCCGCAGCCTCTCGCCGCTTGTGGCACGACGGCAGGATTCTTATCGGCAGGCGCTACAGCACAGGGCTGACGGCTCACCGCAACCGAAATTGTAACTACCTGTAAATCAAACCGTTACCATAAGCATTACAAAAGACCGCCTTTCGCATTGTAAAAGGCGGTCTTTCATGCCGCAAAATACGGTCTTTCGTCTGCCAAAAGGCCATCTTTCACGATTCGAAACGCTGCCGACTGCCCACGCGCAATACGGCAGCTACAGCGCCAATGGCGCCAGAGGACACGCCTACCTGCCTCCGGAGAGCGGTCAGACTGTACACTCTTAGTTTACTTCCACAAACTGTTTTACCTCAAATTATCGACAAAAAATCAAAATGACACACTCCAACAATATCATTTTAAAAAAATTTTGCTAACTTTGCGCTTAGTTAAATAAAGGGCAAATACAGCCACGCAGGCGCTAATCAGACGAAAGATGAATGCTATTAAAAATGCATGCAGACCATTGCACACAGCCCGTTTGGCGGCCATAATAGCCATAGCGGCAGCGATGGCATGCGCCGTTCTCGCATCATGCGGAGGCAGGCAGACAGCTGACGACTCACGTCCCGACTCGCTTGCGGCAGCCCTTGCCAACGTAGACGACTCCGTGGCGGTCAACTCGCCATACGCCCTCAAAATGATAAAGGACGGCATGAAGAACGCCACCGACAGCCTTGACTACTACGACTGGTACCTGCGCCTGATGAGATACTCCGTAAGCCGCGACGTGCCTGACACTACGAAACTGCGGTGGAACAGCGTATACGCATTCCTGTCCGCACGTGAACAGACACCGAGAGTGCGCGGAATGCTGGGCTTCCTATACAACATAAAGGGCAGTTACTACTATAAACTACACTTCGCGCCGGCCAAGGCAATCAACGCCTACAACAAAGCCTGCAGACAACTGGCGGGCAGCGACTGCGAAAGCAACCTGCCCAACGTGTGCGCCAACCTGGGCGACGCGTACGTGGCGGCCAACGACATGCCGCGCGCCGCGTGGTGGTACAGGCGCGCATTGTTCCTTTCTGACTCGTTGAAACTGCCCGACGAGGACAACGTAAGCCTGTACATGGGGCTCGGACGGATATACCTTAACCTCGGAGACTTCGACTCGGCGCTCGGTTGCTACCGCGTAGCCGACGGCAACTTCAGGCTGATGTCGCTCAACATGCAGCTGTACTTCCTTACGAACTACGGCAATTACTACTACTATTCGGGCGACTACCGTGGCGCGGAAGCCGTGTTTACGAGAATGAAGCAGCTTCTCGAGTCGCACGGAATGGACTACAGCTACGAGATGAACGTATGCAAGGTAAACATGGCCGACGTGAAAATGAACCTCGGACAGGAGCAGGAGGCACGGCGGCTGGTGGACGAAGTCTACGCCTTCTTCAACAAGATAGGCGACGAGACGGCACTGTACTACTGCCATACAATCATGATCGCGCTCGCGCTGAAGGCCGGCGACACCGCAACAGTAAGCCGCATACTGGCCAACGAGCGGGTAACGGCCACGATGGACTTCAACATGGCCAACATACGCCACCGCTACCTGCGCGAGTACTACGTGCGGAAGGGCGACTACAAGCGTGCGTACGACGACCTGACGGAAAGCAACACACGCAACGACTCGCTCAAGCACAACATAGTGAACATGCGCACATCGGAAATAATGATGCGTTACGCGCAGGACACGCTGCAACTGCACCACCGGCTGGCAATACAGGAGAAAGACGCCGACATACGCTCGGCACGGCTCACGATATACGTAGCGCTGCTGCTCGTGGCGGCCCTCGTGTTGCTGCTTCTGTACGGATACACTTTCACGAGGAAGCGAAGGCTGCAGATGCACATCGAGCTCATGCAGCTAAGACTTATGAACGTGCGCTCAAGGATATCGCCACACTTCATCTTCAACGTGCTCAACAACCGCATGGCAAAGACCGACAAGGGCGATGCCGACGAACTGATGGCGCTGGTAAAGCTCATCCGGGCCAACCTGAACATGTCGGGTAAGTACTACGTATCGCTGAAAGAAGAGCTCGACTTCGTAAAATACTACATCAGCGTAGAGCGCAACAGCGTATGCCCGGAACTTGACTTCACCGTCAACGCGCCTGACGACAAGGTGCTCGAAAGCGTCATGGTACCGTCAATGTTCATACAAATCCTTGTGGAGAACTCCATAAAGCACGGACTGAAAGGCCGCAAGGGAGCCAAGCGACTGTACATAAACGTGACGAAAGACGAAGCGTGCTGCAGGGTGACCGTGGGCGACAACGGCACAGGATTCGACATCCGGCGCTCCGACCCGTCGTCAACGAAGACCGGTCTGAAGGTCATCCGCAGCACCATAAACATTATAAACCGTGAAAACAAGCGGAAAATAAGGCTCGGAATAAGGAACGTCCGGGCGGCTGACGGAAACGTGGAAGGGTGTGAAGTCACTCTTGTCATACCGTCAGGACTAAAAAGTTTGGAATGATTTAATATTTTCTTTAACAGCAAAACGATGAACGCGATAATCGTAGACGACACGCCGGCGGCCATCGAAAGCCTGGCCGCAAAGCTCAAGAAATATCCCGACATTACACTTGTGGCCACCGCTGACAATGGCAGCGACGGCATAGAGCAGGTAATGAAACACCGTCCGGAACTGCTGTTCCTCGACATGGAGCTGCCCGACATGACCGGAATAGAGTTACTCGAACGAATGAGGGCCGAGGACGATTACCGCTGCTACGTAGTGATATACACCGCATACAACGACTATATGCTGCCGGCCTTCAGGAACAGGGCGTTCGACTTCCTGCTGAAACCTATCGACGACGGCGAACTGGACACAATCATGAACCGCTTTTACGCCGACAGCCTCAACGGCAACGGCAGCGCCCGGCAAGACGACACGCTGAAACGCGAGGACGGGAAACTGCTGTTCTACACCAACGCCGTAGACTTCAGGCTGATCCAGATACGCGACATCTGCGTGTTCCACTACGACCACGAGGCCCGCGTATGGACGGTGATAGCGGCCGGATGCGACCGTCCGCTGCGCCTGAAACGCAACATAACGAAGGAGAACCTGCTGAAAATAGACGACAGCTTCATACAAGTAGGCCAGAAATACATCATCAACATAAACTACCTTCTTGAGGTTCGCGACAACATCTGCTGCTTTTATCCCCCGTTCGACAAGATTGATTACGTAAAGGTAGGGCGCTTCTTCCGTCGCAAACTCATAAGCAGATACAACTCGCTGTAGGTTTTTATAAGAAGTTAAAGAAGTTTCTTTTAGGAGTTAAAGAAGTTAAAGGAGTTATCACTTCGCTCCGCTTCGTTAGGAGTTAAAGACAAACGCCTTGTCTGTTATACGTGATTTACTACGGCAAAGACGTTTTCCGGATTTATTATTATCGCCATCATATAGCGCTTTTACACAAAAAACGCGCCGCAGGCGATTGCCTACGGCGCATCGTATCATGATAGAGTAGAGTACTTAGAACCTCACACCTACACGGAAGAAGAACTCTCCAGGCTTGGTGTCGAATTCCTTTACCATATTGCAGAAGCCATACTCATAGCCGAGCTTGAGCGACAGGAACTTCCATGCTCCTGCAATACCGCCCTGCCATCCGAAGTCTACGGTATTAGTTTCTTCCATATCATCCTTAGCTACAAGGAAACCGAGATACGGACCGGTAAAGATTCCGACCTTGGCATCCTCGCCCTTAACAAAGTTCCAGGCAGCGTTTCCCTCCAACTGGATGAAGCCCGGATCCCAATCCTTGCAGCCTTTGGTTACATAACCTACACCTGCCGACCAGTCGAATGCGTCTGAAATGGGAGCAGTATAAGACACACCGATGTTCAAGGCCTTGAATTCAGACTTAACGTCAAAGTCGCCTGACATGTCAGCAACGTTTCCTCCCCACCAAATCGTAAAGTTCTTTTGTGCACTTGCGCCTACCGCAACTATTGCGAAGAGCGCTACCATTAATAACTTCTTCATATTGATATAAGTTTTGGTTAATAATAAATAAACTTAACTTTTCGCAAAGATACGTTTTTTTATCGAATATGCAATGCCTAAATAAATATTTTTTTACATTATGCACAAAAATGTGTTTAATGTGTTTTTTATTGTGCTTATTTGGTAAAAGACTGTCGCCTTGAGGCGCAAAAGCGGCATTCCGCATGTGCGATGGAAAGTGTTTAAACATCATAACGGGCGTCCTTACGACATGTTAAAACGGCTTTTGCAAGGCGTCAGGACGGCCTTTGCAGGACGGCATGTAACAGGCTGGCAATCAAGACGTTAACGGCAGGTGTGTAAAAGGCCGTCTTTTAGGCGGCAAAAGGTGGCATTTTACCGTGCGAAAGACGGCCTTTCACAACGCCGTTTGGGCTCAACCGCAATTCATTTATTATGGAAACTGTCAGCGAAAGGGCGTCTTTTTATCAGACGGCCGCATTGCGGTGTGGAGAAAAATGATTAAATTTGCGCCCGAAATACAAAACAACACAAGGTATGATGACAATTAACACGAGACGCAGCATACGCAAGTATTCAGGCAAGGAGGTTGGCAACGAACTGCTCAACCGCCTGCTCACCGAGGCCGCACGTACCCAGACCATGGGAAACATGCAGCTGTACAGCGTCGTTGTGACACGTTCCGAAGAGATGAAAGCCAAGCTGGCGCCGGCGCATTTCAACCAGCCGATGGTTACCGAGGCGCCCGTGGTGCTCACGGTGTGCGCCGACTTCAACCGCGCCAGCAGCTGGTGCCGCTGCCGCAAGGCCGAACCGGGCTACGACAACTTCCTTTCGTTCATGAACGCGGCCACCGACGCGCTGCTCTACACGCAGACTTTCTGCAACCTGGCAGAGGAAGAAGGGCTCGGACTCTGCTTCCTCGGCACTACGGTGTACATGCCGCAGATGATTATCGACACGCTAAAACTGCCACAGCTCGTAATGCCCGTGGCCACAATCACCCTGGGATGGCCGGCAGAAGAGCCGCCGATGAGCGACCGGTTGCCGCTTGAGTCGTTCGTGCACGACGAGACCTACCACGACTACTCGCCCGCCGACATCGACCGTTACTACGGCCCAAAGGAAGCACTGGAGGAAAACAAGGAGTTTGTACGCATAAACAACAAGGAGACACTGGCCCAGGTATACGCCGACATACGCTATACAAAGAAAGACAACGAGGCCATGTCAGCCGGCATGATGGAGGCCCTAAAGAAGCAAGGATTTATTCAATAGGGCTATAAGATTATACGGTCACCAGGTTATACGGCCATGCCACGCAGGGCGTATGAACGCCACAAAGCGCAGCGCCGGAACCGATAAGCCGCAAAGAGACGGGCGACATCAAAACCGCATGACCGTATAGCCGGCGACAACAAACCTGCACATTAGGTCCTCAATGTGCAGGTTTTATGCGAACAAATGATAAATTTTGAAAAAACGAACGATTTTCTTGGCCAAACATTTGGAAATCAAGGAAAAAGTAATTATCTTTAGGGCAGAAAACAAAATACACAACATAAGTTGTCAACACTGCAGGAAATATTGGTAAGAAAATGTCAGAACAACTCTGATATATTAGACAACTAATGAACGTGTGATGTACTTTCGAGCGACGGGGAGCCAGTCGAAAAGATGGTAAATGTTGATGTCAGGAAGATGTTTTTCAAAATGATGAAAGGGGAACGTTAGAAAACAAGTTGTTGATATGGATGTTTTGGTAAATAAAAGCTGCTCCTTGTTGCTTAATCCAAAAGAAAGAGGACGTGTCGGAAACGGGACATGTCCTCTTTTTCTGTGAATGGACGGCAGCCACCGATACCGAGCCTCAACGACATATAACAAACCAGCATAACCGCAAACACCACGGATGAAATATCAATACAAAGTAAGACGGGGCATAGTCATGCCCATACAGCAGTTCATCAAGAGGGAGAAGTCGGCCGGGATAGTTCTCGGCGTGAGCATAGTGATAGCCCTTCTGCTGGCCAACTCGCCCTGGAGCGAGGAGTATTTCCACCTGTTCGAGCACAAGGTAGGCTTCATGTTCAACGGCGAGCCCGTGCTTTACTACTCGCTGCACCACTGGATTAACGACGGACTAATGTCGATGTTCTTCTTCGTTGTGGGGCTCGAGCTCAAGCGCGAGTTCATCGGCGGCGAGCTTGCCAACCCCCGCAACACGGTACTGCCAATAGGCGCCGCCGTGGCCGGAATGCTCGTTCCGGCCATAATCTACACCCTACTTAACGCAGGCACGGCAGCAGCCGGAGGCTGGGGCATACCGATGGCCACGGACATAGCCTTCTCGCTGGCGATAATCTATGCCCTCGGCGACCGCGTTCCGCTGGCGGCAAAGGTGTTTCTTACCACGCTCGCCATCGTTGACGACCTCGGTGCCGTAGTAGTAATAGCCCTGTTCTACACATCGGAAATATCACTTGTCAACATAGCCGTAGGCCTGGCGTTCCTCGGCGTAATGTTCGGCGCCAACAAGATGGGCGTAAAGAACGTGACGTTCTACGGCATACTCGGTATCTGCGGAGTGTGGACGGCGTTCCTCATGTCAGGTATCCACGCCACAATCGCCGCGGTGCTGGCCGCCTTTGTCATACCGTCAGACGCACGACTTCCCGAGGCCGAATACCTGAAACGGGCGGCACGCCACCTGCGCCGCTTTGCCGACCTCAAGCCTAACGGGGTATCCACGCTTGAGGAAGAACAGGTAAAGGTAATATCAAACATGATGAACGACACACGCGACGCCATCCCACCGTCGCAACGTCTCGAACACGCCATGCACCCGTTCGTATCGTTCGTCGTAATGCCCGTATTCGCATTGAGCAACGCAGGGATATCATTCGCCGGCCTTGACATACAATCTGTATTCTCGACAAACATCGCCTCGGGCGTAGCATTAGGCCTTCTTCTCGGCAAACCGCTGGGCATTGTACTATCGGTAATGCTGCTCGTACGGCTCGGCATAGCACGACATACTGAAGCGCTGACCATGCGCCGCATTATAGGGCTCGGCTTCCTCGCGTCAATAGGCTTCACCATGTCAATGTTCATATCCACACTCGCCTTCACCGACGGGAACATGCTGATGCAAGCTAAACTGGGCATATTCGCCGCGTCCATACTCGGCGGGATAACAGGATACGTTCTGCTGGGCACCGACGGCCACGGCAAGCACTGCCGCCAGGCAAAAACTGAAGGCGGAGCAGCGACAGGAAACAATGGCGGAGACAATCAGTTAAATCACGTTTAACGACAAAATAAATCAATATTTTCAACGTTTTTGAATGCAAGTGCATAATAGAAAGTTATGAGAATAAGACAAATCCTGGAGAGAAAAGAAATAATACTGCGCAAGAAGCGGCTCGTGACAATGCTTTGCTGCATAGTGGTATTGATAGCTTTGTACGTAATCATAACCTGGCCGGGCAAGCAAGAGATTGAGCCCCCGGTAGTATCGGTCGAACCGGTAGGTGTCGAGGACGTGGAAATATACGGCGACTACGTAGGCCGTGTGCGTGCGCAGCAGTTCGTTGAGGTGCGCGCCAGAGTGGAAGGATTCCTTGAACGTATGGCTTTCGCCGAGGGAACGTACGTCAAGAAGAACCAAGTGCTTTTCATTATCGACCAGCGCCAGTATAAAGCTAAGGTCGACAAGGCCCGCGCCCAGCTGCGCAAGGACTCAGCGCTGGTACGCAAGACCAAGCGCGACCTCGACCGAATACGTCCTTTGTTCGAGCAGAACGCCGCCAGCCGCCTTGACCTCGACAACGCCACGGCTGCTTACGAAACGGCTGTAGCAAGCATGGGCATGAGCCGCGCCGACCTTGACCAGGCTGAGCAGGAGCTCAGCTACACGTATGTACGCTCGCCGATATCCGGATACATCAGCGAGCGATTGGTTGACCTTGGCACGCTGGTAGGAACGTCTGGCAAGTCGCTTCTTGCCACGGTTGTAAAAAGCGACACCGTGCTTGTAGACTTCAGCATGACGGCGCTCGACTATCTCAAAAGCAAGGAACGCAACATCATACTCGGACAACGTGACTCGTCGCGCTCATGGCAGCCGTACGTCACGATTACGCTTGCGGACAACAGCGTGTATCCATACAAAGGACTTGTTGACTTCGCCGAGCCACAGGTAAGCCCGAAGACAGGAACCTTTTCCGTACGTGCCGAAATGCCCAACCCCGACCATGTGCTTCTGCCGGGACAGTTTACCAAGGTACATGCCTTGCTCGACGTCCGTGAAAACGCGACAGTGGTACCACAGAAAGCACTTATTATAGAAAAAGGTGGAGCCTATATCTTCGTCATGCGCCGTGACTCTACTGCAGAGCGCCGCTTCATCGAGCTCGGCCCTGAGTTCGGAAACAAGGTTGTGGTGGAAAGAGGACTTGCACCCGGAGAGACTATCATCAGCGAAGGCTACCACAAACTTACACCTGGCATCAAAGTCCGTGTGGCCTCAAAGTCAAAATTAGCGGGAAACAAGCCTCGCGCCCACGCTAACAGAACCAAAGACTCCGACAAATGAAAGTAAATTTTTTCATAGACCGCCCGGTATTCTCGATCGTAATATCCGTGCTGATTGTCATCGTCGGACTCATCGGACTGACGATGTTGCCTATTGACCAATACCCGCAGATAACACCGCCGGTAGTGAAAATCAGCGCTTCATACCCCGGAGCCAGCGCCCTTACGGTTTCACAGGCAGTGGCTACGCCCATCGAACAAGAATTGAACGGTACGCCAGGCATGCTTTACATGGAGTCGAACAGTTCCAATTCCGGAGCGTTCTCGGCTACGGTTACATTCGACATATCGTCTGATCCTGACCTTGCAGCAGTGGAGATACAGAACAGAATTAAGCTGGCAGAGTCACGGCTTCCGGCCGAAGTCGTACAGAACGGTATCGAGATAGAGAAACAAGCAGCCAGCCAGCTGATGACCATCTGCCTCACATCAGACGACCCTAAGTTCGACGAAATATATCTTAGTAACTTCGCGACACTTAACGTTCTTGACCTGCTACGCCGCATTCCTGGTGTCGGCCGCGTGTCAAACATCGGTAGCCGATACTACGCCATGCAGATATGGGTTGACCCGGCACGCCTCGCAAGCTTCGGACTTACCGTGCAAGACGTGCAGAATGCCCTGAAAGACCAGAACCGTGAATCTGCAGCCGGAGTTCTCGGACAACAGCCTGTACAAGGACTTGACTTTACGATACCCATCACGGCGCAAGGCCGATTGTCAACAGCTGCACAGTTCGAGGAGATTGTACTACGTGCCGATGCCGACGGTTCGTTCATCCGTCTGCGCGATGTAGCGCGTGTTTCGCTTGAAGCTCAGTCGTATAATACCGAAAGCGGAATAAATGGAGGTAACGCGGCTGTGCTCGGTGTATATATGTTGCCGGGTGCTAACGCCATGGAAGTAGCCGAGAAGGTCAAGAAAACCATGGAGGAAATCAGCAAGACATTTCCCGAAGGGATGAAATACGAAGTTCCTTTCGATATGACAACCTACATATCGGAGTCCATCCATGAGGTGTACAAAACACTGTTCGAGGCCCTTGTGCTGGTCATTGTAGTCGTATTCCTCTTCCTACAAAGCTGGCGTGCCACGGTAATACCGTTAGTGGCGGTTCCAATATCACTTATCGGAACATTCGGCTTCATGCTCATATTCGGCTTCTCACTCAACATACTGACATTGTTGGGACTTGTGCTGGCCATCGGTCTCGTTGTCGACGACGCAATTGTAGTAGTCGAGAATGTCGAACGAATAATGGAAGAAGAACATATCGGAGCCTACGAGGCCACGAAGAAAGCCATGCAAGGGCTTACCGGAGCACTTATTGCCACGTCAATGGTACTGGCGGCAGTATTCGTTCCCGTAAGTTTCCTTTCAGGAATAACTGGCCAGTTATACCGACAGTTCAGCGTGACGATAGTCATTTCCGTGCTGTTATCCACCATTGTGGCCCTCACGCTGAGTCCCGTCATGTGCTCGCTAATACTTAAACCCACAGACAAGAACAAGCCGAAGAACCGTATTTTCCGTACAATCAACCGCTGGCTCGACATCGGGAACAACAAATATCTTTCCGGAATATCACACATCATAAAGAATCCGAGACGCGTTGCCGTAGGCTTTTGCATGGTACTAATCATGATTTTCATATTGTACCGCCTCACTCCAACAAGTTTCCTGCCTGCAGAAGACCAAGGATATTTCACCGTTGAGTTGGAAATGCCCGAAGGAACAACACTCGAACGTACACGTGCCGTCACCGAGCATGCCATAAAGTACCTGATGAAAGACCCATCGGTAGAGTATGTCCAAAACGTGACGGGAACAAGTCCACGTGTCGGCACCAGCCAGAACCGAGCCCAACTTACAGTCATCCTCAAGGAATGGAAGAAACGTGACGACACTACAATAAGCGACATAATGGCCGGAGTAAGCAGTGAATTGACGGAATATCCCGAGTGTAAGTTCTATCTTTCCACGCCGCCCGTTATTCCCGGACTCGGCTCGTCAGGAGGATTCGAAATGCAACTCGAGGCTCACGGCGACGCAACTTACGATGACTTAGTACGTGCGGCCGACACTCTTATGTACTATGCGTCAAAACGTAAGGAGCTGTCAGGACTCTCGTCGTCGCTCCAAGCAGAAATACCTCAACTCTATTTCGACGTAGACCGCGACAAGGTGAAAATGCTCGGCGTGCCGATGGCCGACGTATTCTCAACTATCAAGGCATACACCGGCTCGGTATACGTCAACGATTTCAACATGTTCAACCGCATCTACCGCGTCTATTTACAGGCAGAGGCACCATACCGCGAACACCGCGACAACATAAGCCTGTACTTCGTGAGGGGAGCCGACGGCGACATGATACCGTTGACGGCGCTCGGCACGACCGAGTACACTACCGGACCGGGCAGTATCAAGCGCTTCAACATGTTCAACACAGCCATCATACGTGGTACGGCTGCCCAAGGATACAGCTCAGGACAGGCAATGAAAGTGATGGAAGAGCTCGTGCGCACGCATCTGCCAGACAATATAGGGCTCGAATGGAGCGGACTGTCTTACCAGGAAAAACAGGCCGGAGGCCAAACCGGACTTGTCCTTACATTGGTATTCCTGTTCGTGTTCCTCTTTCTCGCGGCGCTATATGAAAGCTGGAGTGTCCCGGTGGCAGTGCTCCTGTCCTTGCCCGTAGCGGCACTTGGCGCATACATCGGAGTGACGGTCTGCGGTCTTGAGAACGATACATACTTCCAGATAGGACTCGTCATGCTGATGGGTCTGGCTGCAAAAAATGCCATCCTAATCGTTGAATTCGCAAAAGACGAGGCCGATTCCGGCGTCAACGTGTTCAGAGCGGCACTCCACGCGGCGCGCCTTCGCTTCCGTCCTATCCTGATGACATCATTCGCCTTCATCCTCGGTATCCTGCCTATGGTGATGGCCTCCGGCCCGGGCGCAGCCAGCCGCAAGGCAATCGGTACAGGCGTGTTCTTCGGAATGATAGCAGCCGTAAGCATAGGAATTCTCCTTATACCCTTCTTCTTCATAAGGGTATACAAGGCAAAGGCTAAAAAAGGCGGCAAGCAACCAAAAGCAATACAACACCAAGAAACATTATGAAATACAACCTGAGACAGATACGGCTTGCGATAACCATGACGGTGCTGGCAGCCATGACGGTGTCATGCCAGATTGGACGGCAATACACACGCCCGGACATTAAGTTGCCTGCCACCTTGGCCGACGAGGAAAGCACCGACTCGGCTTCGCTGGCCGACCATTCATGGACCGAAATATACACCGACTCCATCCTGCAAGAACTGATATTGAAGTCGCTCGCGCACAATAAAGACTTACAGATGGCGGCTGCCCGTGTCAAGGAGATGGCGGCGATGAAGCGTATTGACTATGCGGCAATGTTTCCATCGCTGGGCTTGAGGATATACGGCGAAAAAGAACAGGACAACCACGGAGGCAACAATAGCCAAAGCGACAACCAGTTTGACCTGAAAGCCAATATCTCATGGGAACTTGACTTATGGGGAAAGCTGCGCTGGGCGCACGACGCAAGCATGGCGGAATTCATGGCTTCAGTGGAAAACCAGCGTGCAGTGCAGATGAGCCTCATCGCCCAAGTGGCGCAGGCTTACTACGAACTGGTGGCGCTCGACAACGAGCTGTCCATTGTGCGACAGACGGTTACGGCGCGCCGCGAAAGCGAACACCTGGCAAAAATACGCTACGAAGGCGGTCTGACATCAGAGGTGACATACCGGCAAGCACAGGTCGAACTATCGCGCACGGCCACTCTCGTGCCCGACCTGGAGCGACAAGTCACGGCGAAGGAGAACGAGCTGGCGTTCCTCACGGGCGAATATCCACATCATATTGAACGCTCAAAACTGCCACAAGAGGTAAGTTTCCCCGACAGCCTGCCCGTAGGATTGCCTTCCACACTGTTAGAAAGACGCCCTGACGTTCGTGAGGCCGAACAGAAGCTCATTGCCGCCAACGCGGCTGTTGGCGTAGCGTATACCAATATGTTCCCTAACATCACGCTGACGGCTAACCTCGGCGCCGAGAGCGAGGAACTGAAAGACCTGCTGCACTCACCGTACCATCTGCTTAGCGCCAGTCTCTTGCAGCCTGTCTTCGCAATGGGCAAGAACAAGGCACGACACAAGGCGGCCAAGGCGGCATACGAACGCGCGACATACGCTTACGAGAAGACCGTTCTGTCCGCGTTCAGGGAAGCCTATGACGCCATAGCCAACTTCAACAAGATAAAGGAAATATACAAGACCCGTTACGAACTGGAAAGCTCGTCGAAGACAGCCCTGTCACTGGCTCTCGTGCAATACGTCAACGGAGCGATAGGATACATGGACCTGCTCGACGCGCAGCGTACTTACCTCGACGCACAGATAGGTCTCAGCAACGCCCTTCTCGACAGCCAGCTGGCTATGGTCAACCTTTACAAGGCACTCGGCGGAGGATGGGAAGAGAACTGAACGACACAATACGGATACTCTTTTTACGTATAGAAAACATACTTTACAAAAACAAGCGGGCAGGCAAACGTATTCTGTTTGCCTGCCCGCTTATTTTTAACTCGCCACCCGTATGTTTGTAAGTTACCTGCAAAAAGGATTACTTGTGTCCGGACTTAAGGATTATTGCATCAGTCCTCCCTCTATATAGAACACCAGATTGCCGATGCCGTCACCACGCCTTTTGCTGTCTTTAAGGATTCCCGGCACTGTGAGAATCCTGTCTTCCTCCATCCTATCCATCAATTCCCACATCACTTCATGGTAAAGAGCTACGGTGGCTACGGCCTCTTCTTTGATACCGAATTGTGACGACATCGAACCACAAAAGCCTTTCAACGCCGCGCTTATGTTCTCCGTCAGGCGGTTGACCGTTTGGTGAAAAGCGTTGTATTGGCGCCTTATTATCGGGAACAAGGCGTTGCCTTGCGCATCAACCATGCCGTATTTTATGAGTTGTTTGACAAGAGCAGGGTCGTTGATTTTGCCATTCCGCCTTATTTCATCGGCGCATTTGTCCATCGTGTTGGTGCTTGGAGCAATACCGCTGTCGATGTATGTCAGGCACAAATCTTGCTCTCCGTAGCCGTTTGTGCCGTATTTCGCGTCAGGTCTCGGCTCATATAGTATCCAATAACAGCCGCTCCAAGTAGCGTGTTTGCCGGCATCGTCGAACAGAAGGAGCTTTGTCCACATCCTGCCGTCAAGCAAATAGGAGAACATAAGGGACAAAGTGTTGGACTCCCAACCCATGTCTTTTATAATGTTTGTCAGCTTAATGAAGTCCGGTTGATTCTTAATGTAGATATCATCGGCCACTTTCTTGCTGAAAATGCGCAGAGAGTCTGTCTGCCTTTTGTCAAGTATCGGTATGGCCGTATGCCATTTTCCGCCGGTCCTTTCGATAATTCCGCCGATTTCGAGCAGCATCAGCTGGCTGTCGGAACACAGTATTCCTTTGCCGCGCAGTTCACCGGCGGTCTGCGGAGTGCGCAGGTTGTAGGTTATTTCCCAGTTGTTGTCAGCTGTCACATAGTCGATAGGCTGGTGACCGCTCAAGGCTACAAACTGCGTTGCTTCCCACTTTTCGTATGGCCGCAGCTGCTCTTGTGCGGCTGAATTGGTTGCCGCCCATAGTGAAATACATAATGCGGCGGCGGTGAAAATGCGCTTGAACATAGTCGTTGTCATTGTCGAAAATAAAGCGGCGGACAAGTAAATGTATTCCATTTGCCTGTCCGCCGCCTGTTCGTTCATTACTTGTTACTTTTCACTTATATGCCTGTAACTCGTCAACTCGTCTGCTAAAAGGCTCACTTGCATGACGGAGTCCACGGTTTCAGCTGCTTGAAGAAGTCGTTGCCCTTGTCGTCAACGAGGATGAACGCAGGGAAGTCTACCACGTTAATCTTCCAGATTGCCTCCATGCCGAGCTCGGGATACTCAACGCACTCAATGCTCTTGATACTGTTCATCGAGAGAACGGCAGCCGGACCGCCGATACTTCCAAGGTAGAAACCGCCGTGCTTCTGGCATGCGTCGGTAACAACCTGGGTGCGGTTGCCCTTCGCTATCATGACCATTGAGCCTCCGTGATCCTGGAACTCGTCAACATACGGGTCCATACGGTTGGCCGTCGTCGGGCCCATAGAGCCGCAAGGCATGCCTTCCGGAGTCTTAGCGGGACCAGCGTAGAGCACGGGATGATCCTTGAAATACTGCGGCAGATCCTCACCTGCGTCCAAACGGGCCTTCAGTTTGGCATGAGCGATGTCACGGGCAACGATGATTGTACCGTTAAGACTTACTCGTGTTGCAACCGGATACTGTGAAAGTATCTTGCATATCTCGCTCATCGGCTGGTTCAGGTCAATGCGTACGGCGTCACCCTCGCCTGCGTTGCGCAGCTCTTCAGGTATCAGTTCGCCGGGATTATCGTCCAGTTTCTCAATCCAGATACCGTCCTTGTCGATCTTTGCCTTGATGTTTCGGTCGGCCGAGCAGCTTACTCCGAGACCTATCGGGCATGATGCGCCGTGGCGCGGCAGGCGGATTACGCGGATGTCGTGGGCAAAATACTTGCCGCCGAACTGCGCTCCGAGGCCTATCTTGTGAGCTTCGTCAAGGAGTTGCTTCTCAAGTTCAACGTCGCGGAAAGCCCTTCCCGTCTCGTCACCCGTCGTCGGGAGGTTGTCATAGTAATGAGTAGACGCCAGTTTCACGGTCAGGAGGTTCTTCTCAGCCGATGTTCCGCCGATTACGAAAGCGATATGATAAGGAGGACAAGCCGCCGTTCCGAGAGTCTTCATCTTCTCAACGAGGAACGGAACCAGCGTGCCGGGGTTCTGTATCCTGGCCTTTGTCTCCTGATAGAAGTACGTCTTGTTGGCCGAGCCGCCGCCCTTTACCACGCAGAGGAACTTGTATTCCATGCCCTCCGTGGCCTCGATGTCGATCTGCGCGGGCAGGTTGCAGCGTGTGTTCACCTCTTCATACATTGAGAGGGGCGCGTTCTGAGAGTAGCGAAGGTTCTCTTCGGTGTACGTCTTGTACACGCCTTTCGACAGCGCCTCTTCGTCGCAGAAGCCCGTCCACACCTGTTGTCCCTTCTCGCCGTGTATGATTGCCGTGCCCGTATCTTGGCAGAAAGGCAGCTTACCCTTGCAAGCCACCTCGGCGTTGCGCAGGAACGTCAGCGCAACGTACTTGTCATTGTCGCTCGCCTCAGGGTCAGTCAATATCTTGGCCACCTGCTCGTTATGAGCGCGACGCAGCAAAAAGTTGACGTCACGGAAGGCCGTATTAGCCAGCATCGTCAATGCTTCAGGACTTACTTTAAGGATGGGTTTCCCCTCAAATTCGCTAACTGACACGCCGTCTTTGGTCAAGAGATAATACTCCGTGTCGTCTTTGCCCAACTGGAACATAGGGGCATACTTGAATTCCGGTGTTGCCATAATGTTTTGTTTGTATGTTTTTATTATTGCAAAATTACTCAATTTTATTTAGAAAAGCCGTTTCAAGGCAGTAAAACTTGCGCCCATTCCGGTCGCCGTTCACTTCTTTCCATTAGCTATACTGTTAATCCTGTCCGCCCATTTAGCCTGTTTCTCCACAATATTGCGGCGCATTTGTGCGAAGTAAGCTTCGGTTGCGGCCTTATTGCTTTCCCTCGCTTCCTCGGCCACTTCCCTCATTATCTGCGCCAGCATTTCGTCGGTAGGTTCATGGTCGGGGCTGAATCTGTATTTGTTTAACTCCTGTTCAGACATTTTGGCGTTGCTTTATGGGTTTATATCAAGTGTAGTTTAACATTGCAAAGTTACTTATTTTTTCCGAGAAACGGGGACTTCTATATGTTTATTTAACCTTAATAAAACATGGCCTTGCCACTGTTTTCACAGTGAGTTACGCCGCATTTGCAACTCACTGATAATCAATGCCTTTCCAATACGCCGAAAATCGTGTTGCAAAAGATAGCCTTTTGGCTTGTAAAAGACGGCATATTGGAAGCCAAAAGGCCGCCTTTCGCATTGTGAAAGGCCGCCTTTTGGGATTTTGTAAATTAACAAGTAAAAATTAAAAATCTGTCCTTGGATATTGGAACAGTGTCAA
>OHQT01000058.1_pt1 | contig 64726 bp, 50 predicted proteins | sample 1578221 | NCBI WGS metagenome assembly OHQT01 (sample SAMEA3879547, study PRJEB24766) | human gut metagenome | biome: human-associated habitat; feature: feces | place: USA | collected 1985/1987
CGCAGACGAAAAAAGTCTGCTCGGCGTCAATTCAGTCCGCTCGGCAAGCGAATCCACCGGGACAACCTTCGGCGTTGCAGGTAATAGCCAGCAGATTGCAGGTCTGCCACGATGGAAAGACTTGAGATTCCGCACTTGAAACTCTGAGTCCTGGTTCGCGCTCCCCGTTTGATGACATCCAAAGGCCCGCATTCCGGGCATCGCTGGCGCCGCCTTATTTTCCGATTATCACTCATCAGGTGGAACACGTTTCATCTGATTTCTATATATTACATAATTTTAACAACTTATAGAAGTTTTACCAGCCAAAAATGTCAATTATACCGAATTTTCTCATAATAATACATGGAAGCTAGAAGGCTTCTACGTTGCGTATGCAGCGTATCTGGTCTCCGAGTGCTTTGCGGCTTGAGTTTTGGAGCCCGAAAGTCCAACCGTCATTCCTGAGGTAGCAGACCCAGTTTGTGCCGGCACCAGAATAGTCAGTAGTCCTGAGAATTGCATTGATGCCGTCTCCATTGAGAAACAGACCCCCTTGGGGATGAATGAATCCGCATGCCGGAATCTGCATTGTCGCTGACGGAAGGGACCAGTCAAGCCCGGAATTCAAGAACTTGTCTTCCGTGTCAAGACCTTCGAAAGTCATTGAAGAATCTCCCGAATAATATGCACATTCGTAGTAGTATTTCCCGTCTGAAGATATGGTGTTCCCGTCTGAATCAGCGTAGTCGAGACTCTTCGTTTCCTTCAAAGTGATTTTTATCCTGTAGCAGTTTTCCTGTCCCTGGTTTTTTATGATATATATTGCGCTTTCAGTTCCTATCTTACCATAACACAAGTGTTCTCGTCTATGTGATATAGAGCCGTCATAGAAAATCGGCTCATGAAATTTAGTATTCCATGGTGCGCTGAGAGATTTGTCCGGTATGAAAGCGGCGAAATCCTCCTTTGTAGGCAGTCTCCATCCTTTTGGACAAGGATGATTTTCTGTACTCCCTGTCCATATCTGGTTTACGATAGTAGCCTCTCCGCTGCCGTTTTCATTGTACAGCCAGATTCCGTTGCCGCGGTCATAAATGAAATTGTAAATCAGGGGGTGGTTATCCGTACTTTGTTCTCCCGGGTTCATTGCTACATTGGGATGACGAACCGGTATCCCTTCCGGGGTGGCGGCACAACCCTCCGGGATAGGTGTATTCGGCAGTTTGGAGGTGTTGTTTGCCTCAAATCCGCCGTAAATCCTTTCGCCTTTTTCATTGTAAGTATAGAAAGCCATCAGGTGGAGTCCACCCTCCTGAGTTGAAGTTACAGCCAAATCGTATTTGTCCATATCCAGAATGAACGGGATATTTCTGCCGTACTGATAATAATAGCCTCTGCAATTCCACCAGTCGTTATCGCAGTCTGCGCTTTGGGCTCCGAGATTCCTGTCCATCCACATCTGGTTTCCAAAGGTGATAGGCTGGCCCATGTAGGCATCGGCACCTTGGTTTACATTCCCCATGTCTATGTCATGTTCAATCCACTCGTATTTCTGTGGAGCTATGGCGATTGTCCTCACATCATCTTTAAGGATTGTGATTACCAAGGTGTATTCATGGTTTGGTTCGAATTTGAATATACCATAGTTTGTCCCGGTATTGTCGTCTATACGCTGTATTTTGTATATTCTCTCAACGCCGCCTTTCTGAAGGTCTCCGTTCTCATTCGTGAAACCGGAGACCTTGACCCTGATGGAAACCTGCTCATCGTCTTTGTTTGGAAATATGTAGAATTCCCTTGTTTGATCGTTTCCCGGGAACAGGGGCATTGGCCTGGTGCTCAGTTCGACTCCTTCGTAATCACGATAATATGTACGTTCGGATATCGTGTTTTCATTATAATTCCAGATTTCATTGATGAAATCGAAACTGCCTTCAGTGTGCGTGCCTTCAATTGCTATTTCGGTAATTCTAGCATCCTCGAGTTGCTTGATCGCATCATCGCTTTCATCCTGCTTCAACACCTGTATGTTCAGCTTGCTGAATGCATGGCGGAAATCCATCTCAAGTATGGTGCCTCCCTCTGCAGTCCTACCTGTAAGTCTCGAATGCATCAGGTCGGGAAGGACACCGTCACTTGTTTCCTCGAGCCAGACCGAAGGGGTTGTTTCATCTTGGCCAAAAGTGATTTCAGGTGTCACTTTAGACCCGTAGGTGACACCATAGAAGTCTATCGGACTTGCTCCGAAAGGAATGGGATTACCATAGTCTATGGTATGGTCGGATGTTTCGACGGCGGCATTTTCTTTATACGCCTTGACAAGCCAACCGGAATTGTCCTTTATGAATAGACTGTATTTTGTCCCTGCCTCGAATTCCGTGGTTTGCTCTCCGGCGCGTGTGAGGATATGGGAGCGGTAGGCGCTCAATCTTACATCCTTTTTGATTTGGACAGGTTCGAGCGGATTTTCAGGGGAGCATCCGTAGACTGATATGGTTGCCGCAAAGGCCAAAAGGCAATATTTTACTCTACTGTCCATCATTCTGCTTGCAAGTTCAGGGTAAACGTATAATAATTGTTTGCGTAAAGAGTGTATATGCGCTCGGAGGAAAGTGGAGAGTTGTTGCCTAAGGTTACATTCCATTCCTTGTCGCCAGATCTTATCTTCACCTTGGTTGCGTTTTCTTCACTGTTGCATATATTCGGCGCTATGTAGTGGTAGAAAGTTTCTGATTCTCCGTCGGCAAGATTTTCCGGCATTGTATCGGTGAAGCTTTCCTGCAAATATGCGTCTTCCGGCAGGGCTTCATGGTCGGTCATCGGATAGACATACGACTTGGTCGGAATATTGATGAGTTCCAGGCTAAGACCGTTTAGTGGCGCGCCGGTCTCATTGTTCACGATCAGGTTGATACGACTTATCATGCGGCTGAGTATCACGGACAGTTCCTGAGTGCTTCCGGTCACGTCGCCCTTCCAATAGCCGCACATCGGAATCCTTGTCCAGCTGAGTTCGTTGTTTGCTTGTACATCAAACAATGTTTCCCTGAAATCCGGCAGGTTGTCCGGCCAGCGCAAGGATTCGTCTTCAGTGTTGACTACGAGACAGACAGTACTGTTCTGTGCCGTGACCAGCCCGACCTCGAAATTTTCCACGAATTGTCCTGATTCTCCTTCTCTTGAGTAATATTGGAATCCTATGCGCTGACCTCTGTTGTTGAACTGGATCACCCAAATATCGTATATCAGATTCTCGACATCATAGGTATGAGGCTCCATAGAACGGGTATCAGGCCCGAAAGGACTTGTCCCTATATTGACCGATACTGAAATTGGGCTGCCTTCTTCCTGAACACTCTCTTCAGGAAGAATCTGGCAGGCGGCTATCAGGAACATGGCCGCCGCTGCGATATATCCGGTTGATTTCATCATTCTTTTCTCCTTTCTGAAAACGAGTCTGCAGTCACAGGAATCAAATCTACCGACCATGATTGGTTTTGCCATGTCATTACGCTTACGTTTCCGTCATTTTCCTCGACTTTCCACTTTATGTTATAGGAATGCCCGTGCTCCAGAATCATGCCGTTGAGCAAGGCCATATACTGGGTGGGCACTCCGTTCACGGCTAGGTTCAGCAGTATTGCAATGGAATTCTCTACCGCATATGTGGGAAGAACTCCGACATCACAGGTCAGCGTTCCGTTCTCATCCGTCTCTATTTCGGAACCTTGGATGGTCACCCATGCCCTTTTGTCGCCGTATTTCATCTGAAGCGTGTCTGCGATATCTTCGGAGCACCAGTTGTACATGACCGTATCAGCAGTGTTCTGTAATCCACTAATCTCGATACCTGCAGCCAGAGGGTCGATTTCATATACTCCTTCGCCTTTCTTAATCTCAAAAGTGAACCTTGCCACCTGACTTATGATTGGGTTCAGAGTAATATATTGGACTCCTGTGTCGTTTATGGTGATATCAAAATCTACGGCACAGGTCTCTTTGTAGCGTCCGTCAGTGGAATAGAAATACATACCATTATCCACCATCATCTCCATGTCAGTGCCTATGGGGTAGGCTGGAGAAATCATCTTGAACCGGTATTTGCCAGTCTCAAGATAGAGCGGAGCTCCAAGTTCTTCGGGATTCAGGTGCAGTTTCCCATCTTGTTCGTAAGAATCGCAGGAATACAGCGAGTTGAATCCTCCGGTATTCGTCCCGACTACATATCCGCGCAATTCAGGAGTGCCGTAAGTCCCGTCATCGCTCATTTTACTATATGATATCCATAGCGTGGAGCCTACCTCAAGAGCGACAGGTTCTGTACCTTCAGGAAGATTGTGCCAGTTTGGGCCGAGGTTGTCGGCCTTTGTCTGCTGGGTATGGGGAACAGTCGGCGAGACTTCTCCTCCATAGGTACCGGGAAGCAGAAGCTCCACGCGTATCTTTCCGTCCGGAGCGTTATGCAGGCCGCCGTCCGCTACGTTGTCGCATGCCAATGTCAGCAGCGAAAACAGCAATATGATGCTATATGGTCGAATCATCTGGTTCAATAGGATAAATCGGGATGACGATGTTCCCTCCGTCCTCCCATTCGCATTTCATACCTGTCAGTTCTATGCTGTCTTCGCCGAAGACCAGCGTGAACGTGTAGGCTTCATTTTCATATAGGATATAATCTTCTTTGAGTTCCCCGTCAGTCTTCATGTCCTCCGGTGAGCTGGGATCCCGGTTCATTTCGAACGTCAGTGTCGCATTGAAAGATACTTCTTTGTAGTCGGTGAACTGCACGTCTTCAGACCTGTTTACGGTGATTCTTACGGGGACTTCAACTATTCTGGAAGCCAAGTAGAGCTCGCAGACGTCATTGGTGTTCTGTGCCGTCAACTGACCGGCATCTTCCGCTTCTCCGAAGGAGAGAGGATAATCGGCATCATTATCATTCCATACGGCAACAGTCTTGTAGAGGCTTTCTTCCCTGTCCCATTCCAGCCTGTTGGCAATCACATTCTTGTATGGACTAATCCTCACATTCCTTATGAAGTGCTGCATATCTTCGGATAGCTTCGCCTTGATTGAGATCTTGGAATGGGCATGCATGAATTCAAGAGTCTCTCCGCCTGTTCTGTCGAAGGGGAGTGAAGCAGAGCCCACTATCGGTTTAACTGACGTAAGCACATCCATCATGCATAGGGAATCGTCAGGTATAGAGAGCTTTTCATAGTCCGGCCTGGATTCTCCGTTTACTTCATCAAGTACAAGGCTGGACGGCGCGTAGCCTGTCGCCATGGCTCGCCGGTTCCCGTCTGGGTATAGACGCCCTGTATCATACGGAGGGTTAGGTCTGGAATATGTGTCTATTGTGTTCTCGGGGAAGCATACGATAAGAGGTACGGGATGCTCTGTATTCTCAATCATGTCCCTGAAATCCCAGAACAGGAAAACAGCTCTGTCGCATGAAGATTCCGTTCCGCCGCTCTTGGCATTGGAGTACAACCTCATGGGAGTGTTCTCCACTACGGGAACGGAAGCCGTCTCCTTGCCGCAGGCCGCTATCAAGATTATAGGTACTATGAGAAAGGCTTTCCTCATTTCCATGTTATTCTATTGTTGCGGAACATCCAGTTCAACGTCCGAGCCTCCCTTGTCTATCCAGTCCAGAAGTTCGGAATGGATACGCATCATTTCGTTGCCGGGATATGCGGAACCGGGAGCCACTATTTTCGTGACGTTCACTATATAGTAATGATTGCGTTTCACGCCCCAGTGGTCCTGCCCATTATAATCTATGATTCCGTCAGTGTTGTTTCCGTCAATGAAAGAGAAATAATAACACCAGCCGCCGTCATATCTCGTGAAAGACGGCTTCTCATCTTCAGGAAGGCCGTCACTGTTTTCGTTCTTGAGTTTCATTGCATCGAAAGAGTAGTATTCCTTATCTTTCGTTTCATACCAGAATGTTCCCTGCTGGTAATGCAGAGGCACTATGTCCGAACTTGTTATCTCCGGCAGATAGTTCTTGGCATCGTCTTCCGATGAAAATGTCTTCTGCACGAGCTTTCCGTTTTCCGCCACCCATATCTGCCGGGGTGTATATCTGGCGCTGATGACCAGATGAGTGGACACAAAGCGGTTGACTGACATGAATTCATCTTCTTCACCGTCCTTGAAATCCATCTTGTGGATCATGTTCTCCGGGCAGTAGAGCCCGTCGGTGTAATGATTTGACGGGTCGGATTTATCAAGCTTTTTCTCATCGTACGGGAGAACGGTACTTCTTCTGCAGTCGCCGTCGACAGGAGGGGTGTCGCTGGTGAGAAGATCCGTCATCTCCTGCGTGTCGTAATATATGAAATTACTCTCGTAATTCTCTAGGCTCTTCAATCCATAGCCTCCTCTGTCAGACCTGTATTCTATGAAGTCGCTCATCTCATAGTTGGGGTCAATGAGATTCTGCGAAGCGTCTTCCATGAAAACTGCGTATTCTCTGCGGTTCATTACATTCAGCAGATATCTGACGTTGTCTGTCTTGATCCAGCCTGTGTTCTCACTGGGGAGCCCGTTGTTTCCTTCTTCATCCTTGGCGTCTACCACATAGGCATTCCCGTCAGAGGAGTCTTCAACGGTCTTGCATGTCAGAAGGACTTTCGCCACCGCCTTGTCGAGATTTACGGTTCCTTTGTCGCTTAAATCCATCACGAGCTTTCCATCTTTTTTCTCGATGAGCTGGGTTCCGGCGCCGTCGGTCACAGAATCATCTATGACGATATCCGGATTTCCGTCAATGGTCAGCGTTCCCGTCATGAGTACGTTGCTTCCTGCCCCGGTGTTATGGTCTACGGTCATCAGCTGTCCGGTGATATTGTGGCCGTCAGTGTCAGTATCAAGAATCATCACCTTGTCGTCGACCGTAAAGGCTCCGACATGTTGTGGTGTCATATTGGCTCCTACGTAGAAATGTTTCAGCCCTTTGACCCCTGCCAGTTCGAATTCTGCTTCTAGGTATCCGTCTTTGTCGGTATCCGTCATTTCGCTGATGTCTACGGTCCGTGCCATCTCGAAGACCTCTCTTCCGTTGACGACCCGCATCATGATCAATGTGAGGCTGTTGATCTTGTGCTCTTCGGCGGTGAATCCGAGAGTGTATTCTCCCTCGTTTTCAATTGGATCTAGAGATGAACGCGTTACTGGCGGGCATCCGATACGCAACCGTACGACGATGTCATCGGATTGCAGTCGGTCTGCCGAACCTGTTACGGATACTTCCTTCTGGCATCCAGATGTGAGAAGAGAGGCTGCCAGAAGAAATGCCAGAGGCATGAATATGTACCATAAACGTGTGTTCATCAAAAGTCAAAGTTCCACATCTTCGAAGGATATTACCCATCCGTTGACGATTATGCGCGACTGGAACCAGCTGTCGGTGTCAATGTCGATGAAAAATGTGATGGCATAGTCATCTTGCCTGTCTAGGTACTCCTGGTCGCTCCATTCTGTCCGGTGCTCTTCTATTTCCTGAAGAGTGAGAAGCCATGTCAGGTTGATGTCCATCATTTCTGTCTGGGTCTCGCTGTTCCTTATCACGAGCCTGGGTTCAAAATTTTTGATTAGCCTGGATGTGCTGAACTCGGCTACTATTGCGCTGTTCACAGGCTTCGCGGCGGTTTGTTCGGAGGTGCCGTCGCTTGTTACTTCGAGGAAACAAGGCTTGTAGGTCAGTAAGTCTTCACCGAGTGGGGAGGCGTCGAAGGCCAGAGTCCCGCATTTGTCATCGATGCTGAACTCATAGCGTTCCGGATTGATTTCCTCTCCGCCCTGTATAGGCATCAGGATGACTCTTACGGTATGGGTGCATTTCATCATATCAATGGTCATAGTCTGGCGCAGACCGCTGATGTTGGCATCGATGGTGCCGATGAGCAGGCTGTTCAGCCTTTCCGAATTTATGCCATCGCCGTTTTTGGCCACGGCTGCCGTCAGTTTCTCCTTTGAGTCGCCGACCGTCATCTCAGGGATTATGAAGTCTTCGTCACCCGAGCTGCCAGCGAAGGCGACAAGAGAGTATTCCCCTGTAGTGTTCAGGGGAATACGCATCTTGAAGCCGTCATCACCTCTCACGTCCGTCGCCCTTTGCTGCATGATTAGCGAGCCTCCGTCATCGAAGATATAGAGGTGGACCCAGTCGGCTTCCTCGCTGAACGCGTCCGCCTCAACGATGTTGTAGGTATAGCGGAATACAACGTCCAGACCGCAGTTGCTCAAATCTTCCCTGATACATGACGACATCAGCATAACTGCCGGCAGAACAAGTGTCCTGGCTATAAGACGTGTGATATGATGTAATGTTCCCATTGCGTACCCGTTGGGGTTGGTTATTTAAGTATTATATCCTCTTTGCTGATTACCCAGGGATTAGCCTTGACTTCCACAATCATGTAGAGAGGATAGTTGTCTACCGGTTTCTCGGGTACTACGTCGGGATCCCAGCCTCCAGGTATGTCGGTGCCTATTCCGCCTAGACCCGTGATGTTCAGTTTGTAGACAGTATTGCGCATTACTGAATAATAAGTAGCTTTGGGATCACCCTGGCAGTAGTTCTGGTCCTTGATGAAATAGAGGTAGTACATCGTACCCTCTGTGTAGACCTTGATGTTGTATTTTACGCGCCAATCTGAAATTTTCTTCTGGTCAGGGGTGCCGCTGTTGTATGCCGCTGCAAGCTCGTCTTTTGCCTTGTTGAGGTCGGCAGTTTCCTGATTTTGACCATAATAGGGGTTGGAGTCCGGGGTCGTTATATCTGCTTCGGCGGGGCTGAATATTCCGGGATATCTGGCCTGGATGTCCTCAAGCTTGGTGAAGTATTCGTCATTGTAGGCATAGAAGCAGTTCTCTCCCGCCGTCTTGTCGCTCAGGCCGGAGCCCAAGGCAACCTTCCAACGGAAAACCAGTCCTGTGGTGTTGCCGTTCAGAGCATCCTTTATCACGCCGCCAGACCTATCATAGGTGGAGTTGTTCTCCATGCAGTATATGGTCGCCAGTTTTGATTTTGATGAAGATGAAAGGTCATAATAGGGGAGTTTGTCAAAATTGTCCTGGACGGTAGTGTAGGTACCTTCGTCATCAATGGTCAGTGTCCGGAATTTGGAGAGTGAATTGTAATAGTCAGTCTCGGCTGTAAGAGCGTTCGGAGTGAGCAGGGTGTTGTCCCAATTGACAGTGTTGCCTTCAGCTATAAGTCCATCCTTTTGCTCTTCTTCGCTTCTGAGCCAGTGCTGCTGGAGATATGCTTTCTTTGCGCCGTTCAGGAGCTTGAAACCCTCGAGGGTCACGCTTTCTACGGGCTTGACCGCAGGGCTGGCCGAAGATGAAGGGAAACGGTTGTTGATATTTTCCAGTCCGGTATCAATCTTAAGATTTTCGGGTTCCAGTCCGTCATTTACTGTCGGTGCAATCTTGACGGCAAGACGGTCGAGTCGGATGACGTTTTCGCATCTTGCCGGATTGTCGAAGTCATTCTTTTTTTCGATGGTAATCGGCTCACCTTTGATGTCATCGCTTCCGTTGCTTTCATTGAACATCATGAAATTGGAGGCCTTTGCATAGGTGGTTTTCATCGCGTCTTCGTTCACTTCTTCGATGACAATATCAACAACATCGGTATTTTCGATGTTCTTCCATACGGATTCGTCCGTTTTGTCATTGGCGATTACGAAGACTTCATACTCGCCTTCGGCGGCCACCTTGAGTTTGGGCGTGGCGTAGCCGGTGTATTTTTCTCCATCATCAACACTGATTTCGCTGAGCTCGTCTTCCTTTACCAGGAAGGACTGAGCCTTACGCGTATCATCCTCGTCTCCCACAGGTACCAGGATGACTCTGAGGTTTGAAATTGTGTTTTCTCCGATGGTCCCTTCTTCTGTCCCATCGTCTGTAGCATCAGTCTTGGTGCCTATGCCGGCAGTCGGCCCTATCACCTGAATCTGCATGTAGGTGTTTCCGGTAGGCTCTTGACCCTTGTCGGGCGAGAACCTTTCCTCTTTGTTGCAGGCGATAAGACCGAGGGCTATGAAGCCTGCGAGGAACAAATAGTTTGTCTTCATGTAGTTTATTTTTAATTATAATCTTTTTCGTTTTCTTCAGAGAAATAGGAGTCCGGCAACTGTTCCATGACCCCTTCGAGCTGGATGAGGTTATGTCCGGCATTTACATTGCCTGCCTCGGAAGCCAGGGAAAGAAAACTCTTCGCAACAGCGTAGTCTTCTGAACAGGCGTATGCTACTCCGAGTATGTTTAGCAGTTCGGCTTCATCGGCTGTAGGAGATGCCCCAGTTTCGGGTATCCTGTTCTTCAGCAATATTACCGCTTTCTGTGGTTTTCCATCCGCCAGAGCTTCTAGAGCCTGATTCCCGAGAACGGCCGGGGAGTCGGGGAAATATTCCATGGCTACGGCCATCGCATCGGCGCGTTTAGCCGAATCTTCGGGATATGAGCCGGCAACTTTGAAAATCTCATCGAGATTCAGGTCCTGCGGTCTTTCGTAGATCATCTTGCGTGCCTCGTCAAGGTCGAAGTTTCTCACTTCGTACTCTATTCTATAGGTGCTGTGACGGAGTACAGGATAAATGTTCTTAACGAGCCATCGGTACTCATCTTCTGTCAGGATGTTCTGAATCTGCCTTTCACATTCGTTACGGTCTTCAGTATAAGTGTCTATGACGCCGGCTACAATGGCTTTTTTCATGAAGTCGGATGCCGTCAGGGCTTCTTTCAGACCTTCCCAGTCTTCGCCGCTCCATTCTACGGAAAGCAGTGAAGGATCTACGTCATTGTTGCGTGAAATGTAGTCGGCAAAAGTTCTCGCCCTCAGGCTGGAGAGGTTCATGTTGTACTCGTATGTACCTTCAGGAGAGGTGAATCCTGCTACATAGATTCCGGTTATGGTTATGAAATCGCAACTCTTGACAAGCGCTATCGAATTCGTTACCGTGTCAAGCACAGCCTGATTGTCGGCAAGAGACGGGAGGATGTCATATCTGTCCCACTTGTACTGTAGTCTGGCAACCCTGCTTTCCTGCCTGCGCTTCACTGGCTCAGGCTCCGGTGCAATTCTCCTGGTTCTCCACTCCGGCACGTACCTGGGCAGCACGTCCAGCGCGAGGCTGTCCTCGCCTTCGATGCAGCCCGCGCAGCCGCTCACCGTTTCGTGGAATACGATGCTGCCGTCGAGCATCGCGGGGTCGTACTGTATCCTGGACACGTATTCGACGGCGCCGGAGCCTCCGTTCCGGTCAGGACGAAGCACGATGCTGCCTTCGGGCCTCTCTATGCCTGAAAGCGCCTCCATCCTGTCGACCGCCTTGGCGCGGGTGCGTCCGTCGATGAATATGGGGTCGAAACTGAATGAGCGCGAACCGTCTTCCGAAACCAGGACGGGGACGATGGCCGCCGTATGCTGGGAGGCTATCCTGCCGCCGTCCCAGTCAAATGTGAAGCTGAGCTCGGCCTGCTTCGCTCCCGACCCCCCTTACCGGGTTCGTCCGTGACTATGCGGACGGGATCCTGCGGGCAGCTGATGCGCTCGAGATATGATACCTGCGCGCCTGCGTCCGGAACGAGAATGCCGGTGAACAGGGCGCTTGCGAAGATATTGCGTATGGTGTGTGTCATGGCGTCCATAGTCTAGAATAGCATGAATATCAGGCTGACTGAGAGCTTGGTGAGCGAGAATCTGTTGGAGAAGCCCTCGTCTATGAGTTCGCCGCAGCGCTCGCATTCATATTGTTCGTACTTGCTGCCTATGTAACCAGCCCCGATTTCGGCCTCTATGCTCCATCGCGGCGAGAGTATCCACTGGTAGCCGTAGCCGACCCCGACCCCGTACATCCATCCCTGGTAGCGGTAGTCCTTGAGGGCCCCGATCATGCTGAAGGGGAAATAGGGGTTGGCCATGTTGAACTCTCCGCCGAGCAGGTGGGCTGCGACGAAGTGGCCGTTGAAAGCCTCGCAGAACCAGTACCTGGCTTCGGGCTGGACCATCCACTGCTTCTGCTTGCGGTAGCCGGGGAAGTCCCACGGGTTGTAGCTTCCGGAAAGGTCGAGGGTCCACTTGGGTGCCACGGCGGCTTCGACGCCGAGATTGACCGTGGCGGTCGCATCAGACAATATATTGGTCTTTATACCCAGGTTCTGGGCATTCAATGCCGGCAGGGAGGGTAGGGTAGCCAGCAACAGAATGACAAACCTTGTTAAAATCCGTCGGGTCATTACGATATCGCGATGTCTTGTTAGCAACTGCAAAGTTAGAAGAATATTTCGAATATTCTCCCCCCCCCCTTGAAAAGTTCAGAAAATGTTGACATTTGTACCGGAATTCGGTACAGGCGGCCTGGTTCAGCTCAGCTCAGCCTCCACACCTACGTATTCGGAGAGATAGGTGTTGGAGCTGCGGTACAGCGAAGTCGCATGCCGCTCTCCCTTGCGCAACGTGAAGCGCTCGTCGCGGAAGCGTATGGTCACGAAATCCTCACCCACTTCCTCAATCCTCAGCGGACTGAGAGCCTCGTGGAAGTATTCGTTCTCGAATAGTCCGGCCAGTTCCATCTCCGGAACGAGTTCCTTGAACGGAGTCGACCTTGCGGGGAATCGGGTCTTATGCCCAAGAGCCGTGTCCCTCGTCTCGACAAGACACCAGATGTAGAGGTTAGATTCTTCCATAGCCATTGAAGTTAAGCAACGGTAACAAACGTAAAGAAAAATTTTTATAAATGCAAGCCGCCCGGAAGCTAAAATCAAAATCTCTGCATTTTCCTGCCTTTTCGGGTTGCGGAATCGGGGATTATCGCTAAATTCGCAGAATTGGAATTTGGAATAACGATGGGAAACAAACATAAGTTAGCCACTATTTGCATACAGGGCGGCTGGCAGCCGCAGAACGGAGGGCCGAGGGTCTTGCCGATAATCCAGAGCACCACCTTCAAGTACGATACCAGCGAGGAGATGGCCCGGCTCTTCGACCTCGAGAAGGAGGGCTACTTCTATACGAGGCTCCAGAACCCGACCAGCGACTGCGTCGCCGCCAAGATTGCCGAACTGGAAGGCGGAGTGGGTGCGGTGCTCACCTCTTCCGGCCAGGCCGCCAACTTCTTCGCGGTGTTCAACATCTGCGGCGCCGGCGACCACTTCATCTCCACCAGCGAAATCTACGGCGGCACCTATAATCTTTTCTCCGTGACCATGCGCAAGCTCGGCATCGAATGCACCTTCGTCGACGAGAACGCCACGGAGGAGGAGATAGAGGCGATGATACGCCCCAACACCAAGGCCATCTTCGGCGAGACCATCAGCAATCCCGGATGCGCGGTCTTCGACATCGAGAAATTCGCCCGCATCGCCCACCGCAACGGCCTTCCCCTGATAGTGGACAACACTTTCGCGACTCCAATCAACTGCCGGCCCTTCGAGTGGGGAGCCGACATCGTGACCCATTCCACTACTAAATATATGGACGGCCACGCCACCCAGGTGGGCGGGGCCATCGTGGACAGCGGAAACTTCGACTGGAAGGCAAACGCGGAGAAATTCCCCGGACTGACCACTCCCGACACCTCATACCACGGGCTCGTCTATGCCGACGCCTTCGGCAGGAAGGCCTACATCACCAAGGTCGTGTCGCAGCTCATGAGGGATCTCGGCTCCACGCCCGCCCCCATGAACTCCTTCCTTCTCAACCTCGGGCTGGAGACCCTGCACCTCAGGGTGGCGCGCCACTGCGAGAACGCGATGGCCGTGGCCCGTTTCCTGCACGACGACCCGCGCGTGGCCTGGGTGCACTACTGCGGGCTCGAGGACGACCCCTGCTACGGACTGGGCCGGAAATATCTGCCTGACGGCTCCTGCGGCGTGCTTTCGTTCGGCCTCAAGGGCGACAGGGAGACGGCCATAAGGTTCATGGATTCGCTGCATTTCATTGCGATTGCCACGCATGTGGCGGACATACGCTCCTGCGTGCTGCACCCCGCCAGCCACACTCACCGCCAGCTCAGCGACGAGCAGCTGCGCGAGGCGGGAATCGCCCCGGACCTCATCAGGCTTTCCGTGGGCATAGAGGACATAGAGGACATACTGGCGGATCTCCGTCAGGCGCTTGACAAAACTTTCTGAATATGAATATGAATATGAATATGAATATGAATATGAAGAGGATACTTACCATGGCCGCCATAGCTCTCGCGGTGTCCGCCTGCGGAGGCGGTAAAAGCGGAGACGAAGCCACTGTCGCAGTTGGACTGCCCGTCGTGAAGGCTGCGGACAATTGCGTGGTCTACTGGCTCAAGGACAACCAGGGGGAGAGGCTGATGCCCGCGAGCCTGTTCCCCGACGCCCCGCAGGCGATGATTGACAGCCTCGGAGTGCAGGACGGCGTGCCCGCGTCCGTGGGGACTTTCCTCCTTCTCTGCAATGACGGAACAGTGCTCTTCGATACCGGCAACGGGGGAGAGGGGGCGGGCCTCTATGCCGGGCTGGATTCTCTGGGCATAGCTCCCGCCGATGTGGACTACCTCTATATCACCCATTTCCACGGCGACCATATCGGCGGCATGATGGCTGGCGACAGCGCTCTGTTCACCAAGGCCCAGGTATATGTCCCCAAGGCCGAATATGACGCCTGGATGGCGATGCCGGACGACAGGAAGGCCCAGGTGGTCAAGACCATGGACGCATACAGGGACAGGCTGCATCTGGTCGACTGCGGACTGGATCTGCTTGCCGACAGCGAGGTGGTTCTTCCCGGAGGGGTGGTTCCCTACTACGCTCCCGGACACACTCCCGGGCATACGGTCTATTATATCAAGTCCGCAGGCGTGCTGATAGCGGGTGACCTGATGCACGGCGCAGCAATCCAGATGCTCCGTCCCGACGTCAACGCCAGCTTCGACATGGACGGCGCCAGGGCGGCCGGGTCGCGCGTGAAGGTCCTTGACTGCGTGAGGGCCAACGGGCTCGTGATGGCCGGAATGCATCTTCCGGAGCCCGGATACATTGATTTCTCGGACGCAAAGGCTGCCGAATGAAAGAGAACGGCGGATTTTCGCCGTAACGTTAGTTAATTTTGTATTGCCGGCAGCCCGACCGTTTTACATGACGCCGGGCTGCTTTATATGAAAACAAGTATTGATATGGAAGGGAAATATGCTTTGATAACCGGCGCGAGCCAGGGTTTGGGCAGGGAGCTGGCGCTTCAGCTGGCCTCCAGGGGTGAGAACACCCTGCTGTCGGCTCTTCCAGGTGAGAACCTTCAGGCCGTGTGCGACGGGTGCAGGAGCTTCGGCGTGCGGAGCGAATGCTTCGAACTCGACCTGACCGACAGGGACAGCCTGATGGACTTCATCTCGGAGGTCGACGGAAACTATCAGCTCTCCATGCTCATCAACAACGCCGGGACCGGAGGCAGCAGGAGGTTCACCGAGGTTCCCCTGAAGTACATCGACACCATAATGAAACTCAACGTGCTCGCGACCACTGTGCTGACCCATGAGCTGCTGCCCAATCTCCGCAGGAACGCTCCAGCACGGATACTCAACATCTCTTCCCTTGCCGCCATGATACCTACGGGCTACAAGACCGTGTACCCTGCCTCCAAGGCCTACATCAAGCATTTCTCGCTCGGAATGCGCGAGGAGCTCAGGCCTTACGGCATATCGGTGAGCCTGGCCCTGCTCGGCCCCATGCCCACCAGGCAGGAAATCATAGACAGGATAAACAGGCAGGGCGCAGTCGGACGCATGCTCTCCGTGACTCCCGCAAAGGTGGCGCACGCATGCCTGGACGGTCTCTACAGGGGCAGGCGCATAATCGTCCCCGGAGGGCTGAACAAGTTGTCGTACAATCTGCTCAAACTGGTTCCGGAGCCGCTCAAGTCTTCCATGATGAGCCGTTCCGTGGCGAAAAACGAAATAGGCTGACATGGAAAGGAACAGGACCGTGCTCGTGACCGGCGCCAACGGGATGCTAGCCGCGAATATCGTGGAAAGGCTGCTGCATGAGGGATATGCGGTGGTGGCAACGCTGCGCCGGGGCAGGAAATACTGCGGAGCGACCTCGGATGCTCTGGAGGTCGCGGAGGCCGATTTCAAGGATGTGGAGGCCATGCGGCCTCTGGTGTCCCGCTGCGGCAGGGTGATACATGTGGCTGCGATGACTTCGCAGTCCTGCCCCGATTATGAGGTATACAGGAAGGTGAATGCGGAGGCTTCGCGGCGGCTGGCGGAGCTTGCGGCGGAATGCGGCGTGGAGCGCTTCGTCTACGTGAGCACCGCCAACACGATAGGCTTCGGCGCCGGCGAGGACAGACCCATGTGCTATCCTTTCTCCGAGTCCTTCTATGCGCGCAGCAAGAAGGAGGCGGAGGACGCCATACTCCCGCTCGCCGGCCGTATGGACATCGTGATTGTCAACCCTACGTTCATGATAGGGAAGTACGGCAGCGAGAAGGGTTCCAACAGGGTCTTCTCCATGGTGCGCAAGTCGCCGGTGCTGGTCTGCCCTTCGGGCGGAAAGAACGTGCTGGACGTCAGCGAGGCGGCCAGGGGCATGGTCATGGCGATGGAGAAGGGGCGTAGCGGGGAGAAATACCTGATTTGCGGTGCCAACTACAGCTATTCCGATCTCTTCCGGGCCATCGCCGCGCATTACGGACGCCGCAGATGCTTCCTGCGTATCCCCGATTTCCTGCTGAAGGCTGCGGGACATTTGGGGAACCTGCTGATAAGATGCGGACTGAAGGTGGAGTTCAGTCTGGTCAACATGCATATATTGATGATCAAGAATTATTATGTCACCGACAAGGCCTTCCGCGATTTCGGCTTCCGGGCGCGCGGGCTTTTCGGGGAAAACGATAACAAGTCCTGATTCTATGAAAGCCAATCTGAAAAATATCTTGAATACGGCCGGAGGCGGCGGGAAGCTGCCCCGTGCCGGAAAGAAGCTGTGGATCGCGCTTGCGGCCGTCGTGGTGGTGGCCGCCGTCCTGCTGATAGTGCTTACGCGCAGGAAAGCCGAGCCTGAGAACATCCCCGTGGTGCAGACGCAGACCGTCCAGACCCAGGACGTGGAGGTATACGGCGAATATCCCGGCACCATCCGCGCCCAGCAGTTCGTCGAGGTGCGCGCGCGTGTGGAAGGCTATCTCGAGAGCATGCTCTTCGAGGAGGGCTCATACGTCGAGAAGAACCAGCGGCTTTTCATAATCGACCCCAGGCAGTACCAGGCCACGGTCGACAAGGACAAGGCGCAGCTCGAGAAGAACAAGGCCCTGGCCCTCCAGGCCGAGCGCGCCTTGAAGAGGATACAGCCTCTGTACGAGCAGCAGGCCGCCAGCCAGCTCGACCTCGACAATGCGGTGGCGAACTACGAGACCGCCAAGGCCGAGGTCCAGATGAGCGAGGCCGATCTTGCCCAGAGCGAGCTCGCGTTGGGCTACACGGTGGTGCGCTCTCCCATCAGCGGCTACATCAGTGAGCGCTACGTGGACATAGGCACCCTTGTCGGGCCCGGCGGACAGTCGCTGCTGGCGACCATAGTCAAGAGCGACACCGTGTTCGTGGAGTTCAAGATGACGGATCTCGACTACCAGAAGAGCAAGGCGAGGAATGTGAATTTCGGCCAGACCGATACCTCCCGCACCTGGGCGCCCTTCGTGAAGATCACGCTGGCCGACAAGTCGGTCTACCCCTATAGCGGACTCGTGGACTTTGCCGACCCCCAGGTCGACTCCAAGTCCGGCACCTTCTCCGTCAGGGCCAGGATGCCCAATCCCGAGCATGAGCTGCTTCCCGGCCAGTTCACCAACGTGACCGTGCTGCTCGATGTCAGGGAGAATACCGTGGTCGTGCCCACGAAGGCGATTTCGACCGAGAAGACGGGCTCGTATATCTTCGTCTACCGGCCCAACGGCACGGTGGAGAAGCGTTTCATCGAGATAGGCCCCGAGAACGGCAACAACACCATCGTCGAACGCGGTCTGCTCGCGGGTGAGGAAGTTGTCGTCGAGGGCCAGCACAAGCTGATTCACGGAATGAAGGCGCGCAAGGTATGAAATCGGATTTCTTCATAGACAGACCGGTATTCTCGACGGTCATATCGGTGCTCATAGTCATCGTCGGCGTCATCGGCCTGACGATGCTGCCGATTGACCAGTATCCCGATGTGGTGCCCCCGCAGGTGAGAATCTCCGCCTCGTATCCCGGCGCGAGCGCGATGGCCGTGTCGCAGGCCGTGGCGACTCCGATCGAGCAGGAGCTCAACGGAACGCCAGGAATGCTCTACATGGAGTCTTCCAACACCAACACCGGCTCCTTTACCGCCACCGTGACCTTCGACAGCTCCACCGACCCGGACCTTGCCGCGGTGGAAATCCAGAACAGGGTGAAGGAGGCGGAGTCGCGCCTGCCCTCCGAGGTGGTGCAGAACGGAATCTCCATCGAGAAGCAGGCCCCGAACAGGCTGCTCACGATAACTCTCCAGTCTTCGGACCCCAAGTTCGATGAGGTCTACCTCAGCAACTATGCGACCCTGAACGTCGTGGACATGATACGCCGCGTGCCCGGGGTCGGAAGGGTCTCCAGCGTGGGCGGACGGTACTATGCGATGCAGATATGGGTGCAGCCCGACAAGCTGGCCAGCATGGGACTGACCGTGGGCGACCTCCAGAGCGCAATCAGGGACCAGAACCGTGAGTCCGCAGCCGGCGTGCTTGGCCAGCAGCCCATCGAGAACGTGGACGTGACCACGCCCATCACGGCCACCGGACGTCTTTCCAGCGAAAGCGAGTTCGAGAACATCATTGTGCGCGCGAGCGACGACGGCACCATCCTGAGGATGAAGGACGTGGCCAGGGTTTCCCTCGAGGCGCAGTCATATAACACGGAGAGCGGAATCGACGGCGAGAACGCGGCGGTGATCAACGTGCTGATGCTCCCCGGAGCCAACGCGATGGAGGTCGCCGAGAACGTGAAGACGGCGATGGCCGAGATTAGCGAAAGCTTCCCCGACGGAATCACCTACGACATCCCCTTCGACATGACCGACTACATCTCGGAGTCGATTCATGAAGTCTACAAGACCCTGTTCGAGGCTCTGCTGCTCGTGATTCTCGTGGTGTTCCTCTCGCTGCAGAACTGGCGCGCCACCATGGTTCCGGCGATAGCCGTGCCCATCTCCCTGATAGGCACCTTCGGCGTGATGCTGATTTTCGGCTTCTCGCTGAACACCATGACCCTGCTCGGCCTCGTGCTCGCCATCGGAATAGTCGTGGACGACGCGATAGTGGTGGTCGAGAACGTCGACCGCATAATGGAGCAGGAGCATCTGCCGCCCAAGGAAGCCACCAAGAAGGCCATGAGCGGAATCGGCAGCGCTCTGGTGGCCATGTCTCTGGTGCTGTGCGCCGTGTTCGTGCCCGTGAGCTTCCTCTCGGGAATCACCGGCCAGCTGTTCCGCCAGTTCAGCGTGACGATTGCCGTGTCCGTGATTATCTCCACGGTGGTCGCGCTTACTCTCAGCCCCGTGATGTGCGCTACCTTCCTGCGGCCCGCGGACGGAAAGAAGAAGAATTTCATCTTCCGGAGGATTACCTCCTGGTACGACAAGGGCACGGGCTTCTATGCGCGCATGGTTCGCACGAGCCTTAGGTACTCGAAGCGCATGTTCGCGGCTTTCGGTGTGGTCTGCGTGGGCATCTTTGTGATGGCCAGGATGATTCCGCAGAGTTTCCTGCCCAAGGAGGACCAGGGATATTTCACCGTGGAGCTCGAACTCCCGGTGGGCTCAACTCTGGAGCGCACGAGGGTGGTGGCCGACAGGGCCATGGAATTCTTCATGCGCCAGCCGGACATAGAGAACGTGCTGAGCGTGGTCGGTTCTTCTCCACGTATCGGAACGAGCCAGGCCAATGCCCAGTTCACCGTGATGCTCAAGCCCTGGGACGAGCGCAAGGAGAGGGACATCGCGAAGATGATGCAGATGGTGGCAGATACGCTGTCGCTCTATCCCGAGAGCAAGGTCTACACCAGCACGCCGGCGGTTATTCCTGGCCTGGGGTCCTCTGGAGGAATCGAGATGGCTCTGGAAGCCCGCGGCGACTGTACCTACGAGCAGCTTCAGGCCGCAGCCGACAGTCTGGTCTATTACGCATCGCAGCGCAAGGAGTTCGCCAGCATATCGAGCGCGATGCAGAAGGACATCCCCCAGCTGTATTTCGATGTCGACAGGGACAAGGCCCAGCTGCTGGGAGTGCCCATAGCCGACATATTCTCTACGCTGAAGGCATTCACCGGTTCGGTCTACGTCAACGACTTCAACATGTACAACCGCATCTACAGGGTGTACCTGCAGGCGGAGGGCCCCTACAGAGCCCATAAGGATAATCTGAACCTCTTCTTCGTGAAGAGTTCCAACGGGACCATGGTGCCCGTGACGGCGCTCGGAACCACTTCATACACTACCGGCCCGGGCACCGTGAAGAGATTCAACATGTTCTATTCCGCGAACATCAACGCCGAAGTGGCGCAGGGCTACAGTTCCGGTCAGGCGATGGACGCGCTGGAGCAGATAGTCGCGGAACATCTTCCGTCCAACGTGGACGTGGAGTGGAGCGGCCTTTCGTATCAGGAGCAGAAGGAGGGAGGCAAGACCGGAATCGTGCTGGCGCTCTGCGTGCTTTTCGTGTTCCTCTTCCTGGCGGCGCTATATGAGAGCTGGACCGTTCCCATCGCCGTGCTGATTTCGCTGCCCATCGCGATTGCGGGCGCCTATCTCGGCGTGCTGATATTCGGCTACGACAGCAACATCTATTTCCAGATCGGACTGGTGATGCTGGTCGGCCTGGTGGCGAAGAACGCGATTCTGATTGTGGAGTTCGCCAAGGAGAACGTCGAGAAGGGAGAGGATCTCGTGCAGGCTGCGGCAGACGCCGCCAAGCTGAGGTTCAGGCCCATCATGATGACCTCTCTGGCCTTCATCCTCGGCATGCTGCCTCTGGTGATGGCTTCAGGCCCCGGTGCGGCCAGCCGCCAGAACATCGGTACCGGCGTGTTCGTGGGAATGATAGTCGCTGTGACCGTCGGCATAGTGTTCGTGCCGTTCTTCTTCGTGTGGGTCTACAAGTTCAAGGATATGTTGCGGAAGAAACTGAAGCGCGGCGGCGGAAAGGCTGCCATGCTGCTGGTGCTGCTTGCCGGCAGCGGCCTGGGAATGACTTCATGCTCGCCTTCAAGGTATCTGACCAAGGCCGATACGGCACTGCCCGAGAGTTATGACGCTGCGGCGGTGGCGGACTCCCTGACCCTGGCCGACATGGAGTGGACGGAAATCTACGGGGACACTCTGCTGAGCAGGACGATACGCAACGCGCTGGAGTACAACAAGGACATGGAAATCGCGGCCAGGCGCGTGCAGGAGCTGCAATACCGCTACCGGATGGAGAATTCGCGGCTCTTCCCGTCGATTTCTGCTTTCGGAAGCGCCGACAACGAGCTTAACAACTACAATGGAGCCGGAGCCACCGACGACCCCCAGATTGACCTGAAGGCCGAGATGAACTGGGAGGTGGATCTCTGGGGCAAGCTGCGCTGGGGCCGCGAAGAGGCCGCTGCGGAATACCTCGCTAGCGTGGAAGCACGCAGGGCTGTCCAGATGACTCTGATATCCGAGGTGGCCCGTTGCTATTTCGAGCTTGTCTCGCTCGACGAGGAGTTGTCGGTCGTGAAAGCCACGGTGAAGACCCGCGAAGAAGGGGTTGCGAAGGCCAGACTCAGGTTCGAGAGCGGTCTGACCAACGAGATTCCCTACCAGCAGTCGATAGTGGAGCTTGCCACCGCCTCCTCGCTGATTCCTGACCTGGAGAGACAAATCGCCATCAAGGAGAGCGAACTTGCTTTCCTTTCGGGTTCCTATCCCAGGAAGATGGAGAGGCGCAGCACCGCGCTCGTGCAGCTCGGCTACAGGGATAACCTGCCTACCGGCCTGCCCTCGCAGCTGCTGACGAGAAGGCCCGACCTGCGCGAGGCCGAGATGAAGCTCAGGGCTGCGGAGGCCGCTGTCGGCGTGGCCAGCGCCGAGCGTTTTCCGACGTTCACCATCAATCTCATAGGAGGTCTCGAGGATAACAACTTCACCGGACTCTTCGAGTCTCCGTTCTACTATGCGCTGGGAAGCCTGGCTTCGCCCGTTTTCAATTTCGGAAGAAACAGGGCGAATTTCAAGGCGGCCATAGAAGCATACGAGGGAAGCCGCGCGGAGTATGAGAAGACGGTAATGGCCGCTTTCAAAGACGTATACGATGCCCGTGTGACCTACAGGTCGGCCACCGAGAACACCGACCTGCAGACCGACCTGCTGCAGGCTTCGATAAAGTATTATCAGCTCGCGAACCTGCAGTATATCAACGGAGTGATCAGCTATCTGGACGTGCTTGACGCGCAGAGGCGCTATTTCGACGCCCAGATTTCACATCTGACTGCGGTGAGGGACGAATATCTCGCCCTGGTGTCGCTTTACAAGGCCCTCGGCGGAGGCTGGAGGTAGGCCATGCTGGCGTATACCTATGTCGCGCCCGGCCGTTTCTCGCTGATTGAGAAACCGCGTCCCGTGCTGAAGGAGCCGCTGGATGCCATAGTGCGCGTGACGCTCGGCAGCATCTGCACCAGCGACCTGCATATCATGCACGGATCCGTTCCCCGAGCCGTGCCCGGCATCACCGTCGGCCACGAAATGGTCGGGGTGGTCGAGGAGACGGGGCCCGGGGTGCGTTCGGTGAAGCCGGGTGACCGCGTGGCCGTGAACGTGGAGACATTCTGCGGCGAGTGCTTCTTCTGCCGCCACGGATACGTGAACAATTGTACGGATCCGGAGGGCGGCTGGGCCCTCGGCTGCCGCATAGACGGCGGTCAGGCGGAATTCGTGCGCGTGCCCCATGCGGAGACCTGTCTGTACCGCATCCCTGACAGGGTGAGCGACGAGCAGGCGCTTTTCGTCGGGGATATTCTCGCCACCGGATTCTGGGCTGCGCGCATTTCGGAGATTTCCGCCGGGGACACCGTGCTGGTGATAGGCGCGGGGCCGACCGGTCTGTGTGCGCTTCAGTGCGTGAAACTGTATTCTCCCGGACGCGTAATCGTGTGCGAGAAGTCTGCTGAGAGGGCGGATTTCGTGCGCAGGCATTATCCTTCGACGGATGTCGTGTCGCCGGAGGAGTGCAGGGATTTCGTGCTCTCGGCTTCGGCTCACGGAGGTGCCGACGCGGTGCTGGAGGCAGCCGGTTCCGATGCTTCCTTCCGCCTTGCATGGGAGTGCGCGCGGCCCAACGCTGTGGTGACCGTGGTCGCCATGTACGACAGTCCCCAGCTGCTGCCTCTTCCTGAGATGTACGGGAAGAACCTGACGTTCAAGACCGGCGGCGTGGACGGCTGCGACTGTCCGAGGATACTCGAACTGATAGCCGCCGGGAAGCTGGACACCACGGCTCTGATTACCCATCGTTTTCCGCTTTCGCAGATTGAGGAGGCCTACAGGGTTTTCGGAAACCGTCTGGACGGGGTGATGAAGGTCGCGATAGACTGCAGACGACAACATTAAAGCTATATAGTCATGAGAAAGAATTTTGGAAGCAAAACCTGGATGTATCCGCTGCCCGTGCTCATAGTGGCGGCTTACGACGGCGAGGGCAGGCCCAATGCCATGAATGCGGCCTGGGGTGGAATCTATACCGACAATACCATCGGAATCTGTCTCTCCGAGGGTCACAGGACGACGCAGAATATTCTCGCCAGCAAGGCTCTCACCGTGAGCTTCGCCACGGCGGACATGCTTACCGCCTGCGATTACGTGGGCATCGTTTCGGGCAACAATGAGCCGGATAAGTTCGCCAAGGCCGGTTTCCATGCTACCCGGTCGGAGTTCGTGAACGCTCCGTTGATTGACGAGCTGCCGGTGGCTCTGGAATGCGAACTGCTTTCGTACGACCCGGCGAGCTGCTACATGACCGCCCGTATCGTGAACGTTTCGGCTTCCGACGAGGTGCTCGGAGACAATGGCAGAATCGATCCTTCCAAGGCTTCGTTCATCACCTTCGACCCTGTGAACAACGCCTATCTTCCCCTCGGCGCCAAGGTCGGCAACGCCTTCAGCGACGGCAAGGCCCTGAAATAGGGTTGGGCGGTCTGGTTGGTTGGTTCGGTCTGGTTGGCTGGCTTTCGGTTTGGTTGGCTGGCTTTCGGTTTGGTTGGCTGGCTGGAGGCTTGGCTGGATGATGGTTTGGTTGGCTGGCGGTTTAGTTGGTTGGAGGCTTGGTTGGTCGGCGGGGCGGACTGCTGACGGTTTGGTTGGCGCTGTCTTGGTTGCCGGTTTGGTCGGTTGATTGGTGGGCTGGTCTGACTGACGGTTTTTTGCTGGTGATTCTTTGGTCGGCAGGTCGGACTGCTGACGGCTTTTTGGCTGGCAGGCGGTTTGGTTTTGCGGCGTGGTGGACATTTGGGGTGATGGCTTATGACTTGTCGTACCGGGCATTTATGACCTCATCTGCGGATCCGCAGAAAAAGCATTTTTCTGACCATCTCAGTGATAGTCTTCACAAAGATAGGCATATTAGTCTATTTCAGGGATTTTATCACCTCGAATGTCCACCACGCCGGTTTGGCTGTTTTGCGAAAGTGGATTCGTGAAATTCATCGGCTACGTTTGGTTTTCTGCGCCTGCGTCTGGAGGGCTGAAGCGTAGCTGATGGAGCAGAATTCTGTCCATTGTCTGCGCTGACCCGGCCTGGAGCACTGTGGAACCTGGCAGTGCGTAGCGAATGAATTTCACGAATTTGTCTCCGCAGGTGCGGCGAGCCGTTGTGGTGCCGGCTGACGATCATGGCAGATTGCGGCGGCGACAGGCACTGAGAGAACGCTTGCGTGCATTCGTTGGCAACATCGCGGTCAAAGCATAAGACTGAAATTATTCCCGTGCAGGCGAAATCTTCAATTGTTTGATAATCAGCAAATTCCGAAACTAGGCTGCCCGCCAATGCATTTTCTGAAGTCTATGGCTGTGCAGAGGAATTTCCAAAAACGGCCTCCCGAGGCCTTGCAATAGCGTTTCCCCGAAAGTGACCGCACATGAAGAATTCTGCGGCCGACGCCCTTTCCGTTCCCGATTATCGTTCATTGGATGGAAATGGCTTCCGCACAACTTCTATATATCGCATAACTTCAATAAGCTATCGAAACCTTGCCGCCCAATTCTGGCAAATATGCCGTCAGATGTGGTATAATGGATGTTTTCGGTTGATGGAAATGTCTGAACAGTTGGTGTCGATGACTGACCGCAGCGGATGTAAATACCGGAGTACAGAAGGTTTTACAAAAACGGCCTTGTAGGTCGCTGCAGGGTGGTTGTTTCTGAATAACCTGTCCGCGATTCGCTTCATGGACCTTGGCCTGCGGACATGTTTCGATTGCGTTCGTGAAATTCATCGGCTACAGCGACGGGTTCTTAATGGCACTGTACGCAGGGTAACTGCGCCTGATGGACAGGAATCCCTTCCATTTGGCTCACCCTGCCGCCACTGGCGCATCTCAGCCGGGCCCGACCGTTCCCGATGAATTTCACGAAGTACGACGGATTACAAATCACGCCGTAGCACCGAAGTCAGCAGCGGTGGAGCCGGCCTGTCGGCAGTATAGGGTTGCGCGGTGGTTCCTACTGCCGGAGGCCGGGCTCCGGCAGCGGCTGCTTCTCACCAACCACTTTTGTCATTCTCACCAACCATTTTTGGCAATTATACCCCCGCCCTTATGCGCATGCAGAAGGTTTAAGCGTTACCGATGAATTTCACGAAGCGGCCCGGACTGTTTGGTCGCGAGCCCGAAAAACTTGTGAGCGGCAGATTCTGCGAAAACGGCCTTCCGGACGGCTGGAGCGGTGATTTCCGGAACGGCCCTGCGCACAAGTCGCATCCTTTAGGCCGCCTTGTGCGCGATATCCAGGCATAAATACTTGTTAATCAATAACTTCCTGAATGGTGCCTCTCACAAGTTCCGGGACGCAAGTAGAAGATTATTTCGGCAAATTTCTGCCGGCCTTGCGCAAAGTCATCGTTCTTTTTCGTAAATTTAAGGTCGGACAGGGCCGGGCGCAAGCCGGAGAAACCGGCAAAGGCAGAACCGCATCACAGGCCCGGCCAAGACGGGCACGAAGCCCAGGACAATGAACAACAAACGGATCAGAATAATGAAAAGCAAATTCTTGATGGCGATAGCGGCCGCAGCGGTGATGACTGCCTGCGGCGGAGCGGGGAATGGCGCCTCCCCCGTGGTCAGCATCGAAAGCGGAAAGGTGCAGGGAGTACTTTCCGAAGACGGCAACACCCTCATCTTCCGGGGAATACCGTATGCCGCACCTCCCGTAGGAGAGCTGCGCTGGCAGAAGCCCCAGCCCGTCGCTCCTTGGGACACGGTGCGCGTCTGCGACACCTTCGGCCCGGCTGCGGTCCAGCCTCCCCATTCCGATCCCGAGTCCTTCTACACCAAGGAGTTCTATTGGGAAGGCGACCCCGAGTTCAGTGAGGACTGCCTCTATCTCAACGTATGGACGCCCAGGGACGCCGCTGCGCATCCCGAGAAGAAGCTGCCCGTGGCGGTATGGATCCACGGCGGGGCATATACCAACGGCTGGGGCCACGAGGTGACCATGGACGGCGAAGCCTGGGCTGAGCGCGGCGTGATACTCGTGACCATCAACTACCGTCTGGGCATCTTCGGCTTCCTCTGCCATCCTCTGCTTGCCGAAGAGGCCGGAGGCAGCTGCGGCAACTACGGAACCTGGGATCAGGCGGCGGCGCTGCAGTGGGTCAGCCGCAACATAGCCGGTTTCGGCGGAGATCCTGACAATATCACCGTATTCGGGCAGAGCGCCGGAGCCTCCAGCGTCAAGAACATGGTCGCTTCGCCCGTGACCCGCCGCCTGATTTCCCGAGCAATCATCCAGAGCGGAGGCGGACTCGGGGAATTCATTCGCGAGAGCCCGATGGAGGAAAGCATGGTGACGGGAAAGGAGATTATGGACATGGCGGGATGCACAACACTCGAGCAGATGCGCGCGCTGAGCTCCGAAGAGGTGCAGGGCCTGCTCGGACGGTATATGGCGGCGAAGAAGACCTACCTCATGCTCTCTCCTGTGACCGACGGCGACCTGCTGCCGGAGAGCTTCGACCATGCAGCGGTTGACGGCGAAATCGCCGACATACCCTACATGATAGGCTGGAACCTCGATGACATGGGCGACATGTCTGAGCCGATAGGACGTTTCGCCGAGGTACGCGAACGGCAGAGCGCGGAGCCGACCTATGTCTACGAGTTCATGCGCCGCCTGCCGGGTGACGACTCCGGCGCCTTCCATTCAGCCGAACTCTGGTATATGTTCGGAACGCTCGGCAATTCATGGCGTCCATTCACCGAGGCGGACCGGATTCTGAGTGAGGAGATGCTGGACGCATGGACGAATTTCGCGAAGTACGGCAATCCCAACGGCGCTTCCGGCGATGACAGCTGGAAACCCTACACCGCCGGGAATCCGGAAATACACAAGTTTGACATAGCGGATGCCGGAACCGTTGCGGATTGACAGGGCTGAATGAGACTTGTGATTCAGAGGGTGAGCCACGCCTCGGTGAGCGTAGGCGGAGAGCTCATATCGGAAATAGGACGCGGGCTGATGATACTCGTAGGCGTGGAAGAGGGCGACGGCATGGAGGACGTGCGGTGGCTGGCTTCCAAGGCGGCCAGGCTGCGCATATTCGACGACGGCGACGGGGTCATGAACCTCAACGTCATCGATGTCGGAGGCGGAATCCTCGCGGTCTCGCAGTTTACGCTGACTGCCTCGACCCGCAAGGGCAACCGGCCGTCGTACATCAGGGCTGCAGGGCATGAAACGGCGGTTCCGCTATACGATGCGTTTTGCGCGGAACTTTCCGTCCAAAGCGGTACGGAGGTGCGCAAAGGCGTGTTCGGCGCCGACATGCAGGTCGGACTCGTGAACGACGGGCCGGTGACCATCATCATCGATTCAAGGCTGCGCGAATAACCGTTGCGATGGAAGCGGTCTTTGTTCTCGTCGCCCTGCTTTTCTCCAGCCTCGTCATCCTGCTGGCGCTGCTTCTGGTGTCCGCCCTGGCATGCATCTTCGGGGCGTCCTTCGCCATGGTCTTCCGCTGCGGGTTGTGGCTGCTGCTCCTTCCACCCCTCTGCATACTCTACGGCTGGCTTATAGGCCGTGAGCGCTGCGTGGTCAGGGAGGCAGGAATCGCTTCATCGGAAATCCCCGCCGCGTTCGACGGCTACAGGATAGTCCAGATATCCGACCTGCACCTCCGTTCGTTCCGCAACCGTCCGAAGTCGCTCGCGCGAATGGTGGCGGAAATCAACGCACTGCACCCCGACCTCGTGGTGTTCACGGGTGACCTGGTGACTTCCCGTCCCGACGAGGTTGCGCCGCTGGCGGATATCCTTGCGGACATATCGGCCGCCGACGGGGTCTATTCGGTGATGGGCAACCATGACTACTGTCCGTACAACGACTGGGAGTCCGTGTCGGAACAGGCGGCGGCAATAGCGGAAGTGCGCAGGTGGCATAGCCGCCTCGGCTGGACCCTGCTTGACAACGCGAACGTCACTCTCCGCCGGGGCGCGGACATGGTTTCGCTGATAGGCACAGAGAACATTTCCGCGATGCGGCAGTTCATCTCCCGTGGCGACCTCGGAAAGGCGATGGAGGGTGCGGATGCGGATTTCAAGATACTGCTCACCCACGATCCGACTTTCTGGAGGAGCGGAGTGCTCGGCGCCACCGACATAGGGCTGACGCTTTCGGGACATACCCACAACGCACAGCTGAAGCTGCTCGGATGGGAGCCCAGCCGCCTGATATTCAAGGAGAACAGCGGACTGTACTGCGAAGTGACGGGGGCGGGGCGCCAGTATCTCTATGTCAACGCCGGGCTGGGGGAGACCATGTTTCCGGCGCGCATCGGCGTACCTGCGGAAATCACCCTGCTCACTTTGCACGGCGAATCCTCGCGGATGGCGGAAAATAGCTGAACGGGACTGATTGTCCGCAGCACAGTACGGGTTCAGGCTGCGGTTCCGTTCTGCCGTTCCAACAGGGTGCGGCCGACTATGAGCGCGGCGTTGTAGATTATCTGCGGACAGGGGCGTTTCCTGTAATATTCGGCCGTGCGGTCCGAAGGTTCAGGGCTCTCAATCTCCGGACGTTTCCTGAGTCCGAGCAGCTCTCCGCAGACTATGCTGCCTCCGTTCAGTTCCTTGAACTGTTCAGCCATTTTCTGCACCATGGCGTAGTTCGCGGTTCTCGCGGCCTTGACTGACGGGTCATCGGCTGGTGATATGAATCCGGCCATCATCACGGCTCCGCTGAAGCTTCCGCAGACCTCGCGCATGCGGGCCATCCCTCCTCCGAAGCCTGAGCCTAACGTGGCGAGCAGCTGCGCGGATGCCTGAGATTCAAGCAGGTCGGAAAATGCCAGCAGCACCGCCTGGCAGCAGTTGTATCCTTCGAGAAAATTGTTCCTGGCCCTTTCGGCCCTCTCTTCCGGCGAAAAGTCAGCCGGCAGTTGTATCTTGGAATCCATATAAATCCAAAGTTAGATGTTTTGCGTCCGGATTGCAAATCCGGACGGACCAATGTTGCATATCCGGACGGACTAGGACAGGTCAGTATGCGCCGGGGTCGGACAGGCTATTCGAAGCTGCTGCCTCCGATGAAGCTGCGGAGCAGGGAAGTGGGCGGTATCTCCTTGTCGGATACTGGGGTGAAATAGTGCAGGAAGTAGAGCAGCCTGTGGGCTTCGCTGTACTCCGGGCAGTTTTTCGGCACCGTGGAGAGTATCCTCTCGGCGTGGTTGCGCAGCACCGCGAATTCGACCAGATAGGAGGAGTTGAAGAGCACGTCGGCGTCCTCCTGGTAGGGATATATCCATTTGACCTCGGCGCGGCGTACGTTGGGCCAGTTGGCGATGGTCTGCCGTGCGGAGTAGGAACCCATGTTGAAGTCGCGTACAATGCGGCGCAGCAGCCTGTTGTCGCTGGTGGGTATGCAGTTGTGGTTGTCCAGCGAGATGCTGGTGATGGTGTTGATGAAGATTCTGAACTTGTATGATTCAGGGACCTTGTCGGTAAGCATAGGGTTCAACGCATGTATGCCCTCGACCAGCAGGACGGTGCCTTCGGTCAGTTTCAGCCGCTTTCCGTTGAACTCCCGCATTCCGGTCACGAAGTTGTATTCCGGAACCTCCACCTCCTCCCCGGAGAGCAGCCTGAGTATGTCGCTCTGGAGATAGTCGTGGTCCACCGTGTCGAAGTTGTCGAAATCGTAGCTTCCGTCAGGCAGCTTGGGCGTATCGAGGCGGTTCACGAAATAGTCGTCGGTGGAGAAGGACAGCGGATGCAGGCCGCAGGCCTTGAGCTGTACGCTCAGGCGTTTGCAGAAAGTGGTCTTGCCGCTGCTGGACGGTCCGGTGATCAGCACTATCCTGACGGGGTTCTCCCCATGGCAGCGGCTGTCGATTTCCTCGGCTATCTGGACTATCTTCTTCTCCTGAAGGGCTTCGGCCACGAGAATCAGGTCGGAGGCTCCGCCCTTCTGGCAGGCGAGGTTCACGTCGCCCACGTTGCCGAGCTTCATGATGCGGTTCCAGCGTATGGCTTCGGAGAAGACCTCGAAGGTCTTGGGCTGTTCGTAGAACGGCGCGAGACGGTCGGGGTTGTGCCTGTCGGGCACGCGCAGAATCATGCCGTTGCGGTAGGGCGTGAGCTCCCATATCCTCAGATAGCCGGAGCTGGGCACGAGCGCGCCGCAGTAGAAGTCCGGAGTCTCGCCGAGAGTGTAGTATTTGATGTAGATGTCGCCGCAGGTCTCCATGAGCTTCACCTTGTCGAGCTGGCCGAGGCTGCGGAACAGCTTCGTGGCCTCCTCCACCTGGACATCATGCCTCCTGAAAGGCAGGTCGAGCTTCACCAGCTCCGTCATCCTGTCCCTGACGGCGGCGATGTCCTCTTCGCTGAGTCCGGTGCCGTCGGGTTTGGCGATGCTGCAGAAGTAGCCCTTCGAGATAGGGCGGCGCAGCACTGTCCTGCATCCGGGGAAAACGTCTTCCGCTGCCTTGCAGAGCAGGAAGCAGAGCGAATGGCAGTAGACGTTGCGACCTGTGTAGCTCCGGTAGTCGGTGAACTCTATGTCCTTGTTGTTGAACACTTTGAAAAACAGTCCTTCGGTGACGTTGTTGACCTTTGCGGCGAGTATGTCGCAGGGTTTGTCGAAGTCGAAAGACGGGAGCATTTCGAGCAAGGTGGTACCTTCGGGAAATTCCTTGAAGGTGCCGGTATTCCTGCAGTAGATTCTTGGCATTGTCGTTGGAAGATTGCGCTGCAAAAATACGGAAAAATATATTACCTTTACTAAAATTATTGTGATTATGAGCCAGGTTCACATCATCGACCATCCCATGATCCAGCACAAGCTGACCATCATGCGCGACAAGGATACGGGCTCCAAGGACTTCCGGGAGCTTCTCAAGGAAATTTCCCTGCTAATGGGCTACGAGGTCACCCGCGACATCCCTCTCGAGGATGTGGTGATAGAGACGCCTATATGCACGATGCACTCCAAACGGGTCTCCGGCCGCAAGCTCGCGGTGGTGCCCATACTCCGCGCCGGGCTCGGCATGGTGGAGGGCCTGATGAATCTCGTGCCGGTGGCCAAGATAGGCCATATCGGGCTCTACAGGGACGAGGAGACGCATTGCCCGGTGGTCTATTACTGCAAGCTGCCCTCCGACATCAAGGACAGGCTGGTCATAGTCACCGACCCGATGCTCGCGACGGGAGGCAGCTCTTGTGACGCTCTCACCATGCTGAAGGAGCACGGCTGCACCAATATCAGGCTGATGTGTCTGGTCGCTGCGCCGGAAGGGGTCGCGATGGTGCAGAGGGAGCATCCCGACGTGGACATCTATGTGGCTGCCGTCGACGACCATCTGAACAGCGACGCCTATATCGTGCCAGGCCTCGGCGACGCCGGCGACCGCATCTTCGGAACAAAATAATCAGAATACCTGCGGTAGAGGGGGCTTTTCTCAGGTTGTCGCTTCAGCTGACAGTTGGCTGTATCTGTTGTAAGATGCGGAATACCTGCGGTAGAGGGGGCTTTTCTCAGGCTGTCGCTTCAGCTGACAGCTGGCTGTATCTGTTGTAAGATATGGAATACCTGCGGTAGAGGAGGCTTGTCCCTGGTTTCTCGCCTCCGAGCCGCAGGTATTCCGTATCACTCCCAAGAGCGCAATATGCGACCGCTAATGAATCCGGGAGGACGTTTCAAGAGGCATAACAGGGAATTGCAAATCAGGTTGAATTGGTGCCACTTCAGCCTGCCGTTGGCAATATTTGTAGTAAGATACGGAATACCTGCGGTAGAGGAGGCTTGTCCCTGGTTTCTCGCCTCCGATGCCGCAGGTATTCCGTATCGTATTAAAAGAAACTAGTCGCGCGAAGAAATCTTCGACATGTTGTCAAGCAGATCCTGGTTCGTCTTGAACTCATCCATGCGCTGCAACATGAAATTCATCGCCTCCGTCGGATTCATCTCGGCAAGCAGCTTGCGCAGAATCCAGATGCGCTGGCTCTGGTCCCTCGTATAGAGCAGGTCATCGCGGCGGGTTCCGGAAAGCAGGATGTTGACTGCAGGGAAAATCCTGCGGTTCGCAAGGGTGCGGTCAAGCTGGATTTCGCTGTTGCCGGTACCCTTGAACTCCTCGAAAATCACATCGTCCATCTTGGAGCCGGTCTCGGTGAGCGCGGTCGCCAGGATGGTGAGCGAACCGCCTCCCTCGATGTTGCGTGCTGCACCGAAGAAGCGCTTGGGCTTCTGAAGGGCGTTGGCGTCCACACCTCCGGTCAGAACCTTGCCTGACGCTGGCTGCACCGTGTTGTAGGCGCGTGCGAGCCTGGTGATCGAGTCGAGCAGAATCACCACGTCGTGGCCGCATTCCACAAGCCTTCTCGCCTTCTCGATGACCATGTTCGCCACCTTGACGTGCTTCTCGGCAGGTTCGTCGAAGGTTGAGGCCACCACCTCGGCTTTCACCGAGCGCTGCATGTCGGTCACCTCCTCGGGGCGCTCGTCCACCAGGAGCACGATTTCGTAGACTTCGGGGTGGTTGTCGGCTATGGCGTTGGCTATGCTCTTGAGCAACAGGGTCTTTCCTGCCTTGGGAGGAGATACGATGAGCATGCGCTGGCCCTTGCCTATGGGCGAGAACATGTCCACGATACGGCAGCTGACGTCGCTCATGTGTCCGTTGCCGAGCAGGTTGAACTTCTCGTCCGGGAAGAGCGGGGTCAGGAAATCGAAAGGCACGCGGTCCCTGATATATTCGGTGGTGCGTCCGTTCACGGACTTGATGTTCACGAGAGGGAAGTACTTGTCGCCTTCGCGGGGAGGGCGTATCTCGCCGGTCACGGTGTCGCCGCTCTTGAGGGCGTTGTACTTGATCTGCTGCTGCGAAACGTAGATGTCGTCGGGTGAATTCAGATAATTGTAGTCGGATGAGCGGAGGAAACCGTATCCGTCAGGCATTATCTCGAGTACTCCGGTTGCCTCGACGGTCTCTTCGAAATATATCTGCTTCGCTTTCTGCTGCTGGAAATTCTGCTGCCTGTGCTGGCCTCCGTAATATCCGCCGTACTGCTGGTATTTCTGCCTCTTGTCCGCATCCTGCTGGAAATAGGGCTTCTGCTCTCTCTGCTCGCGGGGTTCAGCGGGGCTTTCTGCAGGCTCCTGTGCCGCAGGGGCTTCGATTGGAGCGGGTTCTGCCTTCTTGCGTCCTCCTGCAGCGGCTTTCCGCTTGGGGGAACCGTCTGTACCGCTTGTGGCGGGAACGCTTCCGGCAGTATTTTCAACTGTGTCCTCCGCAGTGCTCTCTGGTTTTGCCGCCGCCGGCTTCCTGCCGCGCTTCCTGGGTGCGGGCTGGGCCGCTTCATCGTTTTCGGATTTGTCGGGTGCCGCCTTCTTCCTTCCTCTTTTGCGTTCGGTGGTAGCGGCGTCTGCGGCTGCGCTTTCCTGGGCGGGAGCTTCCTGAGCCTCCGTGGTCTTCTGCTTGGGAGGGCGGCCCCTGCGCCCCTTGGGTTTTTCGGCGACAGGCTTCACGGATTCCTCCTTTGCCTGACTGTCCAGGATGGCGTAGGCAAGATTTTCATCGTCAAGCTTCTTTATATTCTTGACATTCAATTCGTTTGCAATTGTCTCGAGCTGTTCTCTCGTCTTTGACTGGAGCTCGGAAAGTCGATAGGGCATAAATATGATATTTATGAATTATGTGGGCGGCCTGGTCGGATTGGAAATGGCGGCCGCAAAATGACGGCACAAAGATACGAAAATAATTAATTATCCCAATAACTGTCGCTCTTCTTGAACCTCAGGAGGTCGGCGAGGGCTGCCGCGTTAGCTGCAATCCTGAAACTGTAGGATTTCCAGTTGCCGAGAGGCACCCACTGGACGGAAATGTTGAAGCAGTGGAGGTCGTAGGTGGCGCTTATCTGGGTGGTTGTCATCTTCTTGGCCACGAAGTCGAAGCCGGAGGAGACGTTGATGGACATCTTCGGGGTCAGCTTGATGTTTCCGGCGGCGTTCAGCGTGGCCGTTATGCGGTTGTCGCCGTCTACCCGGCCGGTGTCCTTGTTGTAGGTATAGCTTCTTGAGAGGCTGAACAGGGCGTTGAAGTTTATTGACCAGGGCGCGTTGGGGTTGGTGTAGTATAGCCAGCCTCCGGGGATGTATTCCCCGGTGACGGGATGGTAGAAGTTCCGCTGGTAGTAGCTCGTGCTGCTCGTGGCGCCGTTCCCTCTGCCGCCCCCGCCGCTTGCGGACTGCGAGCCGTCGTTCCCGTTGATCTTGCCCTCTCCGGACAGGGAGTAGGAGGCGGATGCGGAGAAGCTGGTGAGGCGCGCGAGACCCTGGCCCTGCGTGATTGCGAACTTGTTGACCTTGCGGTTGTTCTCGCCTATGGCATAGGGGTCGAAGCCCGCGCTCGCGCTTATGGTCACCTTGTCGAACAGGCGCGTGGACATGGTCATCGAGATGGTGTTCATCTTAAGCGAATCGGCCAGGAAGTTGTAGCCCGTGCTTATGTTGAACTGGTCGATCAGCTTGACCTTCTTGGTGCCGGTGCCCGTGGTGTCGGCGTAGTCGCGCACCTTCGCTTCGAGGTTGTTGCCTATGCTAAGGGACGCAGTGGCCGAACGTCCCCGGCCGGGGGCGCTGTATATCTGTCCGGAGTAGATATTGTACTGGTACAACTGGTCGTTGCCCTCGGCGTCAGTGTATGTGAGGTCCCTGTAGCCGTTGGCGTAGGTGCCCTTCTCCGGGCTGAAGGAGAACGAGAGCGACGGGGAAATCACGTGCCGTATCGCCTGGAGTTTGTTGTGCTTGCCGAAGTTGAAAGTTCCGTAGATGCGCGTGCTCATCGAAGCGCTGAACGAATAGTTCTGCGTGATTCCGAAGGTGTTGAACATCGAGCTCGGCAGCGCTTCAACCTCGTCTGTCTCGGGGTTGTATTCGTATTCCTGCTTCCGGAAGAACCAGTTCTGGGAATACGACACTCCCGGCGCCACGCTCAGGTACTTGAAGAGCTGGAAATTGGGCAGTCCTATGCTGAAGTTGTGCGTCATTCCGTTCTGGAACTTGTCGAGGAAGCCCGGCTCCCCGAATTCGGAAGCCTTGAAGTTTACCTTGTTCTGCAGCGTGGTGTTGTAGCCGAACGAGATCTTTTCGTAGAACTTCTCCTTGCCGACCCTGTTCTTCTGCTTGAAAGGGTAGATGGTGCTCATCGAAAAGGTGATGTTGGGCAGGGTGAACACGTACGAGGAGTCGCGGGAGTTCTGGCTGTGCATGGCGTTGATGCTCAGGTTGAACTTGCCGTTCCAGTTCCTGGAGAAGGATATCGACGACTGGGTCTGGTTCTGCAGGGCCTGGTCCAGGTTGCTCGAGTTGTAGCGGTTGTTGGAGGGGCTGGAGAAGTTCACGGACGCGCTGAAGTTCTGGCCCGGGTGGGCCTTGGAGTCCTGCGAATGCGTCCACCGTATGCTGAAGTTGCGGGTCTGGAAGAATTCGGATGTGCCCTTCTCGCCGGTCTGGTCGTTGGAGTAGCTCAGCGAAAGCGAACCGTTGAACTTATAGTTCACGCGGTATCTGGAATTCACGTCTATGGCCCAGGAGCCGAGGGTGTAGTAGTCTCCGGTCACAGAGAGGTCAAGGTAGTCACCGAACACGAAGTACATGCCCGCGTCGCGCATGAAGAAGCCTCGGGCGGCCTCCTCGCCGAAGGTGGGCATCAGCATTCCCGTCGCCCTGTCGGGCCTTTTCGGTATGAAGCCGAAGGGCAGGCCGAGGAAAGGAATCTTCACGTCCTCGATCACCATGAATGCCGGGCCGAATATGGTCTTCTGCGAGGGCTGGCGTATGACCTTTGCGCTGGTCAGCGCGAGATAGTAGTGCGGGTGGTCGGCGTCGCAGACCGTATATTTGCCGTTGGTTATGTTGATGGACTGGTCGTCCATCATCTTTATGTTCCTGCCGTGGAGTATGCCGTCGTCCTCGGTGGTTATCATGTTGGTGATCCTGGCCTTGCGCGAATTGAAGTTGTACCGGACCTCCTCCATGTTGTAGGTCTTCTTGCCCTGGGTCATCACGGGGCGGCCCGTCCATTCGCCGGCAAGGGAATCGTAGACGCCCTTGGCATAGACGGTTCCGGAGTTCATGTCGTATTCCATGTAGGCGGCCTTGAGCTCCATGTCCTGGTATTTCACGCTGACGTCGCCGTAGTAGTAGATGAGGCGCTTGCCGTCGCTGAAATCCTGGATTATCGAGTCCTTGGCGACCGAGAACGCCGGACGTTCGAGGGAGCTCTTGCCCAGCATGGCCACGGAATCCGCGCGGCGTATGGAGTCCACGGTGTGCAGGGAGTCCCTCAGTGCCAGGGTAGCGGAGTCCGGGGGAGTCTCCTTCTTCTCTATCATCATGCCGTATACGGGCCCCTCGCCGCGCCTTTGGGCACGCCTGTTCTGCGCCTGCGCGTCATCGGGCAGCGTGACCAGCGCCAGCAGGAGGCAAAATATATATCCGAGCTTTCTCAAAAGCGATATATTTCGTATATTTGCATAATCCTACAAAAGTAGCACTAATTTTTGAAACGCACAATCTGCATTCTCGTGGCCTTGCTCTGCTGCCTTTTCACGGCGGCAGGTAAAGGTCTTGGACTGACTACCGTAGTCATAGATGCAGGACACGGCGGAAAAGATGCAGGCTGCGTGAGCAAGGACCAGAAGACATACGAGAAGAATATCACCCTCGACATAGCCACGACCCTGGCCGAGAAGATAGAGGCCGGGTGCCCCGACGTGAAGGTGGTGCTCACCAGGTCCACGGACAAGTACGTGACCCTCAACGACAGGGCCGAGATTGCGAACGACGCCGGAGCCGACCTGTTCATCTCGATCCACATCAACGCCAACGACAGGACCTCGCCTTCGGGCTATTCAGTCCACGTGCTCGGACAGTCGTCCGACAAGAACCGCGACCTTTTCGCCAACAACATGGACGTGTGCGTCAGGGAGAACTCCGTGATAATGCTCGAAGACGACTACAGCACGAAATACCAGGGCTTCAACCCGTCCGACCCCGAGTCCTATATATTCATGATGCTGATGCAGAACTCGCATCGCGAGCAGAGCCTCAGGTTCGCCGAGGCCGTGCAGTCGAAACTGGCCGGCGGTCCCATAAAGGTCGACAGGGGAGTGTCACAGGATCCGTTCTACGTGCTCTGGAAGACTTCCATGCCCGCGGTGCTGCTGGAGCTGGGATTCATCTCGAATTCGGCCGACCTCGCCCAGCTGCGCAGGCAGGCGGGCCGCGACGACATTGCGCAGAGACTATATGAGGCTTTCCGCGAGTACAAGGCGTTCTACGACGAGAGCCTGCACATAGAGACCGGAGGCTCCACGGCCCCCGCTGCGGACGGACTGCGCGGACAGCGTTCTTCCGCCGCATCCGAGGAGGAAGTCTACGCGGTGCAGATTCTGGTGAGCTCTCGCCCCCAGGACGACCCTTCCATATTCATGGGATACACTCCGAAGGTGATAAGCTCCGGCGGACTCAGCAAGTATTTCATAGCCGTGTCCGAGACCAGAAGCGGGGCCGAGTCGAAGCTCGACAGGATAAGGAAGCGCTACCCCGACGCCTTCCTTGTCAAGATATGCGGCGAGAGTGTCACCAGAGTCAGGTGAGTGTCTGCATGCCTTTCAGAATGAGTGTTTTATAATTTTGAATTATTAAAATCTGCCTATCTCTGCAAGTCAGGATGTTACAAAGTTGCAACATCGTAATTTATTGACAAACAGAGAATTGTAAAGTTATCGCTTGCGGATTCCGTAATCATTATTTATGACGAAAAAAAATAATATCCAATAGCGGCGGCAAGATTTTTTCAATTTTTTTTCCCCACCTTTGCATAGCGATTCGGGTTTTCGCCCGGTCGCTTTTTTCACCAATGGCAATGGACAGCAAGAAGGAGCAATACATAGAGATTTGGGATGCCTGCCTGCAGATTATCCGCCAGATCGTGGAGCCGGGTCAGTACGACACCTGGTTCCGTCCGATCCGCGCGGTGGCCTTGGAGGATTCCAAGCTCACGGTGGAGGTTCCTTCGGACTGGTTCCGCGAATATATCGAGTCCGCGTTCCTTGACGTGCTGCGCAGGACGCTCAAGAGGGTCATAGGCCCGGATGCCAAGCTGGTCTATACCTTCCGCTCCGTCAGCAACCAGCCTGCCATGCGGATTCCCGGACAGTCGGTGCCGACTCCGGAAAACCCGGCCGTCACGGTGATGACCAGCCCTTCCGACAGGCCGAGCCCCTTCGTGTATCCCGGACTGCCCCACAAGGTCAAGATAAACCCCCGGCTCAACCCCGCCTACAATTTCGCCAACATGGTGGTCGGCGAATGCAACAAGATGGGCATAACCGCCGGAGAGAACATAGCCGCCGCGCCGGGCAGGACTCCGTTCAACCCCCTTTTCATATTCGGAGGCCCCGGACTCGGCAAGACCCATCTCGCGCAAGCCATCGGAGTCGCCGTGAAGGAGAAGTTCCCGGAGCTCGTGGTACTCTATGTCACCGCCAACGAGTTCAAGACCCAGTATATGGACGCCGTGGCCGTGCTCAACAAGCTCACGGATTTCCTGGCGTACTACATGCGCATAGACGTGCTGATAGTCGACGACATCCAGGCTCTCATGGGCCCCGGTTGCCAGAAGGCTTTCTTCGACGTGTTCAACTATCTTCACCAGAACAGCAAGCAGCTGATATTCACCTCCGACCGCGCCCCGGTGGATCTCAAGAACTTCGAGGAGAGGCTGCTCTCGCGCTTCAAGTGGGGACTTTCGGTCCAGCTGACCCAGCCCGACTACGCGACGAGGCTCGCGATGCTGCGCCTGCGCGCCGAAAGGGAGGGGGTGGTGATTCCCGACGACGTCCTGGAATTCATAGCCGGCAGGGTGAAGAAGAATTTCCGCGAGCTCGAGGGCACGCTGATATCCCTGATAGCCTACTCTTCCGTGGAGCAGGGCCGCACGATGATGGAGCTCGCAGAGTCCATCACCGGAAACCTGGTGGGCGAGGAGAAGACCGAGGTGAACATGGAGAAGGTGCAGCAGACCGTCTGCGACTATTTCAACATCTCCAGGGAGGACCTGGTGTCCAAGTCGCGCAAGCGCCAGATAGTCCAGGCCAGGCAGATAGCCATGTATCTCTGCCGCAACCTGATTTCCAACTGCTCGCTGGCCGCCATAGGCTCGGAGATAGGAGGGAAGGACCATGCCACGGTGCTGCATTCCTGCATGACCGTGTCCGACCTCATGCTCACCGACAGGGTGTTCAGGAAATACGTGAACGACATAGAAGGCCTGCTCGTGCCTTCGGAGAGGCAGTAGCCGTCTCATAATCCGCCACAGCCATGGATTTCAGGATAGCTCCATCGATTCTTGCCGCCGACTTCCTCCATCTCGAGAAGGATGTCAGGCTTGTCAACGAGTGCGGCGACGTGATTCATCTCGACGTGATGGACGGGTCGCTGGTTCCCAATATTTCCTTCGGCTTTTCGGTGATAGACCAGCTGGCCGGAGTGGCCGAGGCCCCCATGGACGCGCATCTTATGGTCGTGCATCCCGAAAGGTGGTTCGAGAAGATAGCTTCCGAAGGGGTGGCAATGTGCTCTTTCCATCTTGAGGCTGCGGGAGAGAATACATCCGGTTTCCTGGCACGCATACGTTCGCTGGGCATGAAGGCCGGAGTGGCGATAAACCCGGACGTGCCGGTGGAGAGGCTCTATCCATATATAGGTCAGGCCGACTATTTTCTGATAATGTCGGTTTTCGCCGGTTTCGGCGGCCAGAAGTTCATCCCGGAGTCGCTCGCACGGGCGTCGGCGCTGCGTGCGGAACTGGATAGTAGGGGAGACGGAGCGGTCATCGAGATGGACGGTGGCATCAATCAGTCCAACATCTCGCAGGTGCGTGCTGCAGGAGTCAACCTTGCAGTCGCGGGCAGCGCCGTCTATGGTGCGGAAAATCCCGCAGAGGCCATCAGGGCTTTGAGGGAAGCCTGAAGACGTTGAGGCTGAATTCTTCGTCCAGCCTGCGGCGGCCCTCCTGAGAGGCCGCTTCTTCGTATCTGGTCCGCAGCCGTTCCGTCAGCCCGAGGAGCTCTTCATCGAGATTGTAGACCTTTCCGCTGAGTTCGCGCATGGACACCGGGTTCGGAAGCCCGGCAGGCCAGCCCGTCTCGTTGACGTTCAGCCCGATTCCTACGATGCTCGACGAGACCATGCCGCCCATGCTGCTGTTCTCTATCAGAATGCCGCAGATTTTCCTGTCTCCCGTCCAGATGTCGTTCGGCCATTTGATGCGGCTGCCTATGCCCCTTGAAAGCAGGTGGTCGCGTATCGCGAGCGTGGTTATTTGCGTGACGAGCACCGCGTCGGAGCTTCCGAGAGTTACGGGAAACCCTTCTCCGAACCTGAGGAGGATGCTGAACGTCAGGTTGGTCGCCGGCGACGAGAACCAGCTGTGGTCGCCCTGCCCGCGTCCGGCGGTCTGCTCCCTTGCGGCTATTACTGACAAATTGTCAAGCTCCCCAATGCGCCTTCTGAGCTCGCTGTTGGTGGATTCGGTGCTTTCCACCCATATTATTCCGCTGCCTGCTTGAAGTGGTTCCATTTTTGCGTATCTTTGCTCCGCAAATTTAGAAACCATGGCTCAAAATCCAAATAACAGAAAGCCGCAGAAGGTCAGGATAGTGAGAATCAACCTTTCCTGGGTCCTCTATCTGCTCCTCCTGGCGGCCATAGGCTGGATGCTCTTCAGCAACAGCGGCGTACCTCCCCAGAAGATAGAATGGGCCCAGGTGCAGCAGATGATGCGCGACGGCGATGTGAGGGAGATTCATTTCGTACGCAACGACTACAAGGGAAACGTTTCAATCAAGCCGGAGAGCATGTCCAAGTATGCGGACCTCTTCGTGAGCGGGAAGGTTCCCTCGAAGTCGCCCCAGTTCTATTTCTACACCTCGCCCCAGTTCTATCCCGAGGAGGAGTTCGCCGAGGTGAACGCCACGCTTCCTTCCGATGCGCAGGTCAAGATCTACATAGACAATGAGACCCGCATGTGGAGCGGTATCCTCGAATGGGTGCTGCCCTTCCTGCTGATACTGCTTATCTACGCATGGCTGTTCCGGGGAATGACCCGCCAGATGGGCGGCGGAGGCAGCGGAAGCGGCGGCGGAGGCATGAACCCCTTCAACGTGGGCAAGTCCACGGGCAAGCTCGCCGACAAGGACAAGGTGAACGTGACCTTCAAGGACGTGGCCGGAATGTACGGCGCGAAGGAGGAGGTCATGGAGATAGTCGACTTCCTCAAGAATCCCGGCAAATATACCGCCCTCGGAGGCAAGATTCCCAAGGGAGCCCTGCTCGTGGGCCCTCCGGGAACGGGAAAGACCCTGCTCGCCAAGGCGGTGGCCGGCGAGGCCAACGTACCCTTCTTCAGCATCAGCGGCTCCGATTTCGTGGAGATGTTCGTGGGTGTGGGCGCGAGCCGTGTCCGCGACCTCTTCGCCCAGGCGAAGGAGAAGGCCCCGTGCATAGTTTTCATCGATGAGATTGACGCCGTGGGCCGCGCAAGGGGCAAGAACGTGGGCTTCTCTTCGAATGACGAGCGCGAGAACACGCTGAACCAGCTGCTCACCGAGATGGACGGCTTCGGCTCCAACAGCGGAGTCATAGTGCTGGCGGCGACCAACCGCGCCGACATACTCGACAAGGCCCTGATGCGCGCCGGACGTTTCGACAGGCAGATTCACGTGACCCTGCCCGACCTCAACGAACGCAAGGAAATCTTCCTGGTGCACACCAAGAACCTCAAGCTCTCCAAGGACTTCGACGTGGAGGCCATAGCCAAGCACACGCCCGGATTCTCCGGAGCTGACATAGCCAACATCTGCAACGAAGCCGCACTCGGTGCGGCCAGAAAGGGCGAGACGGCAATATCCAACAAGGACTTCGCCGATGCGGTCGACAGGGTCGTCGGAGGCATAGAGAGGAAGAAGACCATCATGTCGCCCGACGAGAAGAGGCTTACCGCCTACCATGAGGCCGGTCATGCGGTTGCAGGCTGGCTGCTTCCCGGATGCGACCCCGTGCTCAAGGTGTCCATCATACCCCGAGGACAGGCCCTCGGACTCACCTGGAGCCTTCCCGACGAGAAGGTGATGATGTCGAAGTCCGACCTGACGGACGAGATGTGCTGCCTCGTGGGCGGCCGCATCGCGGAGGAGATAATCAACGACGGTGTTCCCTGCACCGGCGCCCTCAACGACTTCGAGCGCATGACCAAGATAGCCTACGCGATGGTCACATATTACGGAATGAGCGAGAAGGTGGGCAATCTTTCGTACTACAACGCCCAGGGAGGCTACGACCTCACCAAGCCCTATAGCGAGAAGACCGCGCAGCTGATTGACGAGGAGGCCAAGGCCATCATCGACGAAGTCACTACGCGTACGCGCAAGCTGCTCAAGGACAACTGGTCCGGAGTCGTCAAGCTGGCCGAGATGCTCATAGAGAAGGAGGTCATAATGGCCGACGACATCGAGGCCATCTTCGGCCCCAAGGCCGGAAAGCACGGCGAGGAGCGTCTGAAGGGCAATGACGGCGGAGATGCCGGTGAGACGGGTACCTCCGAAGACGCCGCCCAGACCGCATCTTCCGGGGAATCATCTTTCGTTTCGGATTCGACCGACGGCGGCGCGGATGCCGGCAAGCCTTCTTCAGGAGATGAGTAATCTGGTCAAGCGTACGCTGGTGGGCATCGTCTTCCTTGCGGTGATGGTGTTCGGAATAATATGGGACAGGATGATCTTCGGATGCCTGTTCCTTGTCATTCTGTATTTCTGCCTGAAGGAATATTATGATATTTCGCTCGGAGGGCGTTTCAGGCTCGGTTCCAGGCTGGGAATACTTGCGGGGGCGTCGGCTTTCGTCGCCGTAGCGTGCGTGCGCTTCTGGGAGATGAGCCATGCGCTCCTGCTGATTCCTCTGGGGCTGCTGCTCCTGATTCCCGTAGCGAACGTGGTTTTCGGCGACAGGGACAACTATTCCGACGTGGAGACCGTCTATGGCGGACTGCTCTACATCGCGCTTCCGATTTCGCTGTCGCCTTTCATCGTGATGGACGGCTTCGTGTTCGACGGCTGGCTGCTTCTTTCCCTGTTCATTCTGGTATGGGTTTCCGATGTGGGGGCCTATTGCATAGGTACGCTTCTGGGGCAGAAGCCGGATTCCGCCAAGCTCGCCCCCGAGATCTCACCGCACAAGTCCTGGTGGGGCTTCTGGGGAGGGATTGCGCTCAGTCTTGCGGCCGCTTTCGTGCTCAACAGGCTCGGGTGGTTCGCCTTCAGCGTATGGCATAGCCTCGCAGTTGGTCTGATAGTCAGCATCGGAGGGGTGTGCGGCGACCTTTTCGAGTCGCTGTGGAAGCGTCATCACCATGTGAAGGATTCAGGGAACATAATTCCCGGTCACGGGGGCATGCTCGACCGTTTCGACAGCAGTCTCGTGGCAATTCCTCTCGCCTGCGTCTATCTTGCCGCCTTCGGCCTGCTCTGAGTCAGGTCTTCCGTCGGCTTACCGTCTGGTTGTGGCGGATTTTCTAGTTCTGGCTGGTCTGCAATCTGCCCGCCGCTGGCCATAAACGTCCCTCGCAGGCGGGAAGAGTCGGTCATACCGTTTTCTTCTGTTTCCGGCGGAACACCGCGAGGTAGAGTATTCCCGCGAGAGTAAGTGAGATGGGGTAGCCGAACCATATTCCCTTGAGACCGAAGTCCAGCACGAATCCGAAGAGGTAGCTGCATGGAATCGAGACGAGCAGGTATGCCGTGAAGGCTATCGGGAGTATGGGCTTGACCTGCTGAATCCCCCTCAGGCAGTTGGAGAAGCATATCTGCATGCCGTCGCCGAACTGGTAGAGGATGAATGGGAGCACAAGGGTGCCCGCAAGGCTGATTACTTCCGACGAGTCGGTGAACAGGGCGCTCAGCGGCCTTATCGCGGCCAGGACGATTCCCGAGCAGACCACCGTGAGCCCCAGGGTCATCGCGTAGGCCGTTCTGGCCGTCATGTTCACTTCCTTCGTAAGCCCCTGCCCGTTGAGGCTGCTTATGAGTATCGCGGCGCCGCTGCCCACCGCGATGTACATCATGTAGCATATCTGCGAAATCGTGGTCATGACCTGATGGGCGGCGAGCGCCGTGGTGCCCAGCCATCCGACTATTATCACGATTACCGAGAAGGATGCGGTCTCCATCGCCATTTGGCCGGAGATGGGTGCTCCAAGTCTGGCTATCCTGGCCATGGCGCCCTTGTCTCCGCCGGCTGCTCTGAAGCCTTCCCTGTATTTTGCGAGCCTCCTGTCGAGGAAGAAGTAGGCCGCCATCGCCGCCACGGTGAAGATTCTGGCGAAGAGGGTGCTTATGCCCGCCCCGAGCAGGCCCAGCTCCGGGAATCCGCATTTGCCGTAGATGAGCACATAGTTGCCCGCGATGTTGAGCAGGTTGCTGGTGATGATGATGACCATGGAGACCGTGGGCCTCATGGTTCCGTCGGTGAACTGCTTGAATGTGTTGAAGAAGTAGGTCGCGAGTATGGATATGGCTACCACTATGTAGTAGGAGCGTATCAGGGGGAGCAGTTCTTCCGGCTGGCCCATCCGTCCGAGGTTGAGGTAGAGTATGGCCAGGATGGCCGCCATCGCGGCGGCGAACAGCGAGCTGACCTTGAGTCCCGCCTTGAGGAGGCCGCCCACGCCCCTGCGGTCGCCCTTGCTTTCCGCATCGCTGATCAGGGGAGTGAGTCCGAGGGAGAAGCCGAGCCCCGCGAGCACAAGTATCATCGTGAGGTTGTTGACGAAGGATGCGGCGGCCAGTTCCCTGACCCCGTAATGTCCTATCATGAAGGTGTCGGCGAATGAGACCAACACCGTCCCTATCTGGCCCACCATTATCGGTCCCGCCAGTCTTGTGAGCCTTCCGGCTATTCCTCTGTAGCTTGTTTCTCCCATAAAGCGGGCAAAGATACGAAATATCCGGTTGACGCCGGATGCGGCACTGCAGCTCGTGAGGCGGAAACGGGGGACAAGCCTCCCTTGCTCGCAGTCCGCATCCGGCTTCAGTATGTAGCTTGCCGTACCGAGCGGACTGAATTGATGGCGAACGGACTTTTTTCGTCAGCGAGGTGCAATTGCAGCCGCGAGGCTATGTGGCAACATGAATCGTGAGGTGGCTTCCGGCATGATTTGTAATCCGCCGGAAGCAGGCCCTGATATCGCAGGCCAGAAGGTATGACTTCTGTCAGCGCCTACTCTCCACAAAGCGAGGCATGTGTGTATTCGTAGGTGAAGTCATCGTAGGCGTTGCTTATGACCTCCAGAATTTTGAAGAATACATCGGTCAGAGCGGACGCATTGTACAGATACATGGAACTTTTTATGATTGCATATTCATCCATAGGCTCCACTTTCACCGTCTTGTAGAGGTTGAGCTCGTCGCCTGCATGCAATACCCTGTCGTAGTCGTAGTCACTCACATAAGGTGCGAACCTTATCACGGTGATATAATAAGGGTCGGTGTCCGTTTCGCTGATGATTACCCAGTGGGTATCGTTATTGGCTTCGAATTCGATGTCGCCGTCGGCGTCGATTGAGGGCGTGTAGCCGCATCCTCTGATGAAGTTGAACAATTCGGTCCTGAGTTCCAGTTGTCCGGAGGTGAAATCAGTCTGCGCGGAGGCGGAACAGAATGCGGACAGGATGAATGCGCATAAAAAGAGCAGGCGTTTCATGGTATTTGTGTTGGTTTATGAAGTCTGGTGCTTTACTGTAACGATTCATTGCAAATATACGCAAAGTCGTAGATAGCACAAGTAACGGATTATGCATTGGCTCCGGATGCGGCACTGCGGCTCGCGAGGCGAAAACGGGGGACAAGCCTCCCTCGCCCGCAGTCCGCGTCCGGCACCGGCGGCCTAGACTTATGCGGCTGAATCATGTCACATGTAAAACATGTGAGAGATGAAAATGTTCAAGTGATTGGCAATCAGTGTATTCCTAGACTTGCGCCGCGCACATGTCGCCCTTCCGAGGCCGACTTGTGAGCTCGGTGGATTGCAAAATCGGCTTTAGACGGCCGTGCAGGTGCGATTTCGGGATACACCCGCTCACAAGTATTTCGCCGCCAGCAGTCAGATCCGGTTCTGGTGTGATTTGTAATCCCCTGTAATCGGCCGATGCCGGACGCGGTGCTGATGATGCTGGATGACGCCGGTTGGCGCCGGACGCGGCACTGCGGCTCGTGAGGCGGATCCGGCCGCCGGATTTGGTAATGTCGCAGGAATTGCTAATTTTGCCCGTTAAAATTTTTTAATAACTACAAAAATGAACAAATTAACCGCTATTGCCGCGCTATCCGGCGCGGCCCTGGTCTTGTGCTGTGCAGCTGCCTGCAACAAGGCCGAGACCCCGGCACCTGAAGTGAAAGTTACCGTAGCCGGGGTGACAATGAACTCCGTTTCCTTCACCGTAAGCGCAACCAACGCCGCCGAGTGCTCATATCTCGTGGTCGGCGCGGACGAGACCGTGCCCGCCGCTTCCGCGATTCTTGCTGACGGCACTTCCGTGGATCTTGCCAATGCTTCCGAGATTGTTGCGGAAGGCCTTGAACCGTCGGCTGAATACACCGTAGCCGTGGCCGTATCGTCAGAGGACGGCCAGACCGCCGTGGCGACAGCCAATGCCACCACCGAGGCCGATCCTGCAATCGTGCTGGACAGCGCTACCGGCAGGCATTACGGCTCCGGCAGCAACTGGGGCATGACCCTGCGCGGTGAAGCGGACGGCATGGAGTACGAAATTGCGCTGGACATCTATGATGACGAGTCCGTCGATGCCGGATATGTCACCGAGGGAGTCTATACCGTCTCTGCCGACGGAAGTGACGGAACCATCAGCCCGGATTACAGTTCTGTAGACATTGTGGATACGGCCGACTACTCGAACTATCACTATACTCTTTCTTCCGGCACCCTGGAGGTCAAGATAGCTGACGGCGAGTATGCGCTGCGCCTCGATGTGGTTCTCAACGACGGCAGCAGCCTGGCTGTGGTGTACAACGGTCCGGTCGACGGCATTGAGATAGCCGCATAATATGACATCGCGTTCATTGGCATTGACGGCGGCTGCCCTGTGCCTGCTTGCCGTCGCATGCGGGAAGGGCGGGTGTGAGGCACCCCCGTTCGTTCCCGAAGGCGTGGACCTGAGCGCCGGCGGGGCATACGCGAACTGCTATATGGTGGAAAAGGACGGAAAGTATTTCTTCGAGGCGAAGCGGGTTGACGGCTCTCCCGTGGAGGGCATAGCGTCCGCAGCCTGGATATGGTCCACCAAGGATGCGGCCGGCAACGGTCTTGTCGACGACGTGGAGTACAAGGAGGGCTATATCAGCTTCACCGCAGGGGATACCCGGGGCAATGCGCTCATAGGGGCGTTCGATGCAGCCGGGAACGTGCTCTGGAGCTGGCATCTCTGGCTTACCGAGGCTCCCGCCCTCCAGACTCTGGACAACGGGGCGGTCTTCATGGACAGGAACCTGGGTGCGATGAGCGCCTCTCCCGAAGACGGGCCGCTGACCTACGGACTCAAGTACCAGTGGGGCAGGAAGGATCCGTTCTATGCCGGAAGCTCCAATGAGGATGCAGGCAGCGTCTTTTCCATGGCCCGCGAGGCCACCGTTTTCAATCCCGGACTGGACGCCGGCTGGACCTCGGTGAAGAAGGATGCTTCCAGCGGAACCGTGGAGTTCGCCATCGCCAATCCCACGGCGTTCATCTATACCGACAAGGACGAGAACGGCTGCGACTGGCTTGTCGGACGCGACGACTATCTGTGGAGCGAAGAGGGAAGCGATGCGAAGACCAACTACGACCCCTGTCCGGCAGGCTACCGCGTGGCCTACGACGGAGCCTGGGAGGGCTGCGGCTATTGGAACGTGGACGATGACCCCGTCAACGGAGGGCGTACGCACGTGACCGAAGCCGGAGAGCATTTCTGGTGGCCTTTGGACGGCACCAGGTGGGGCGACGCTGATGCGGGCATGCTCGGTTATGTAGGAGTGAACGGCGTGGGCGCCATCTGGATGCGCACGACCATCAACTGCGGCTACAACGCCAGCTGCTTCTACTATCACCAGGGCACCTACCTTGGCAGCAGCTATGCGATGTACAGGGCATACGGAGAGTCCGTTCGCTGCGTGAAGGAGTAACTTCCGCAAATAGAACAATCATGGCCGTCCCGGGATTCCGGGGCGGTTTTTTCATGTCAGAAGTGCACGCGGAAGCCGCCCGTTGCCGTGATTCCCGGCATCTCGTAGCCGTAAATGATGGTGTAGCGCGTGTCGGTGAGGTTCTCCATGTTGATGAAGAGCTTCATCCAGTCGAGCAGGTCGTAGCTGAGCCTGAGGTTCAGCAGCGCGTAGTTTTCGTGCGGCATGCTTTCGTGCACATATAGTCCGGCTACGCCTTGAAGGCTGGCGTCTACGCGGAGTTCCGGAAGCGCCTGCCAGTTCACTCCCAGGTAATACTGGTGCTTCGGGGCTCCGGTCAGGTCCGTGAGCGTGGTGTGGAGGTAGCTGTAGGATGCCTGGAGGCTCAGGTTGTCCATCGGCGCCGAGTTCGCGGTGACTTCGATTCCCTTGTTGGTGAAGCTGCCGGTGTTCTGGTTGAGCGGCTGCCCGGTCGGGCCAGGCGCCGTCTGTATCAGATTGCTTCCATGGCTGTGATAGCCTGTAAGGCTGATGTTGAGCAGCTGCGCGAAGCTTTTGCCGACTGTGACTTCATAGTTGACCATGCTTTCCGGCTCAAGTTCCGGGTTGGCGGGCATGTAGAGGTAGAGCTCGCGGAAGGACGGGTTGCGGTAGCCCTCGGCGGCCGAGGCCTTGAGAATCCAGCCGGAGCCCGGATGTCCGGTTATGCCGAATTGCGGAATCCATCGGGTGCCGAACATGTCGCTGTTGGCCATGCGCAGGCCGGCGTTCAACACGAGGCCGCCTTTCAGGAATTCCTGCGCCAGCGTGACGTAGGGCGAATATTCGGTGATGCTCTTCCGGTCGATGGTGCTCATGGAACCTTCGTGGTGCGCGTTGCCGCCGGAGAAGGGTATCTCGCCGGTGTAGCGGTTGAAGTCGAAGCCGAATGTCGCGGCGGCGCCTTTCCAGAGATCCACGTTCTGGTATGCGAGCACGCCGAAGCGGTCGTCCAGGCTATGGAAATAGTCCGGGTCTGCGATGAAATGGTTGCCGTAGCTGTAGTAGACGCGCACAGTACCGTTGGTGCGGTCGTAGCTGTTGGAGAGTGCCAGCGAACCTTCGCCGCGCACGATGTCCTGGTGGTAGATGTCGGTGGATTCGGGGTTCTCAATCTTGGCGTAGATCGGGTCATTGCCCACGAACTTCATCAGGGTGTAGTCTGCCTGCAGTTTCCAGCTGTCGCTGAATTCGTAGCCCAGCTTGGCGTAGACGCTGCCCTGCCTGAAGTCGAAGTTCTCGACCGTGCCGTCGCTGCGGCCGTGGCTTGCCGAGACGAGAGCGGAGAACCTGCCGTAGCGGGCGGTGGCGCTCAATGACGACTGCCATGTGTTGTAGGAGCCGTATTGCGATGTCAGCGAAGCATGGAAACCCTGGCGGTCGGCGTTCCTGGTGATTACGTTGATGACCCCGCCCATGGCGTTGGAGCCGTAGAGGACGGAGGCCGGCCCGCGCAGCACTTCGACACGCTCGACATATTCGGCCTCGTAGAAGTCCGCCACATGGTGGGAATAGATTCCGGCGAACTGCGGCTGCCCGTCGACCATCATGAGCACGGCATTGGTGGGGGATCCGCCGACTCCACGTATCTTGATACCGCCCGAGCCTCCAGTGCTGATGCCGAAGCCGAAGTTGCTGCGCTGGGAGATGAATAGGCCGGGCACCTGTCCTGTGATGGCGGTGAGCAGCTTGGTCTGTCCGCTCGCGGCTATCCTGGAACTGCCTACGGTGCTCACGGTGTAGGGCAGCAGGTTGCGGCTCACGGCGTTGTTGCTGCCTGTGACCACGACTTCGTCGAGGGTGTCGAAGATGGTGGTGTCGGCGATGGCCGCCCGGGTATCGCTTTCCGGCAGGCTGCCGTGTGCATTGTGGTATGTTTCAGCTGAGGCCGACGGGCCTTCGAGGACGGCAGCTGCCGTCATGACGAGCGCAACGGCCGTCTTGAAGAATATATGTTCCGTATTCATTTTTGATAATTGTTCCGTCAGCGGAATCCGTTCCGGATGCCCGCAATGCAAAAATACGGATTGGGAATTTATATGCAGGCAACGATTTTACGGGAATGATTACCAATTTTACGGAGGTGCGGAATGTGATAATCAAGGAAAGTTTCGTATATTGGAGAAGTCTTCCGCAGGTGCGGATGACATTCCCAATTTAATCTTTTGTGCAATGAAAAAGTATGTATGCGACGTGTGCGGCTATGTGTATGATCCTGCAGTAGGCGACCCCGACAGCGGAATAGCTCCCGGAACAGCGTTCGAGGACCTTCCCGCCGACTGGGTGTGCCCTCTCTGCGGAGTCGGCAAGGATCAGTTCAGCCCCGAGGCGTAGGTTTACGGAAACGGCGGAGCGTCACTGCTCCGCCGTTCCTTATTCTGCCTTTACCGCTGCGTGTTGGCTTTCAGGTAGTCCAGGATTGTGAAGCGCTTTTCCTTGACGGGGGAGCCGGGTTCCGCCTCTACGGTGGTGATTGCGAGCTCCTGCCCGCCGAGTACCTGCCGTGTGAGGAAGGCCATGATGTCGTAGTGGTTATCATGCATCGGGGTTCCGGCGATTTCGTGGCTGGCACCCGCCACGATGTGGAACTCGTAGGGCGTGCCGGTCTTCTCCAGGCTCCTGACGATGCTTGCCGAACCCCAAAGGCCGCCGAGGCCGATGATATGCGCTTTCCTGTAGGGCACCGTGGTGTCGGCGTTGCCGTGGAACAGCATTATCGGGCAGGGTTCCGCATCCCAGTGCAGCTTCTTCTTCTCCGATATTGCTCCGGCGAATGAAACCACTCCGGCGAAGTTGAAGTCTTCAGGAAGGCGCGAGGTGGTATATCTTCCGTTGCAGATGTCGTATTCCGCCTGAAGGGCGGTGATGGCGCCGGCGCTGGAGCCGCTGGCCACGATCTGCGAGGGGTCGATGTTCCATTCGGCGGCGTGGTCAATCGCGTAGCGTGCGGCGTCGCAGAAATCCACGACCGCCGTGTCGATTGCCCCCTGGAGCACGTCAAGGAAGTCCGTTGGAGATTTTATCCGGCTGGCGTCGAGGTTCTTGAGCATGGTGCGGTAGTCGGTGGAAAGCACTACGAAGCCGTTGCGGGCGAGGAACTCGAAATACGGAATCTGGTATTCCTGGGCCCTGTCGCCGGTATAGAAGCCGCCGCCGAACGCAAAGAGCACTACCGGGCGCGCCAGGCTGTCGGGAGCGGATGCGAGTTCGTATTTGTCGAGATACATCGTGGCTCCGTCCTTTTCCGCGAAGGCTATGGTTTCCTTGATTATGTTGCCGGCGCTGCCGTCCGTCTTCCCGATGGCCGTGAAGCCGGATACGGCGGATGCCAGGCAGAGCAGGATAGCGAGTGTGCTTTTCATCTTCATTTGTTCTTGAGTTCTTCCAGCATTTCGCGCAACTGGACGTACTCCTTGCTGTAGCGTTCAAGGCGTATGATGTCGCGCTCTCCCGGAGAGGGGAGGCGGCTGAGGTCCATGTTGTTCTGCATGTCGTTGAGCTTTACGCGCAGGGCGAGCTCATGTCCTCGGAAGCGTTCGATGTAGGCTTCCCGGGTGGGTGCGGTGTTGGCGTTCAGCAACTCGAGGGCTTCGGTCAGGTCCAGCCATTCTTCGTAGGTGGGCGGGACGTAGCTGTTGTCCGCTGGCGTGGTTGAAAGAGTGTCCTTTAGCATCCGGATGATTTGGGGTACGCTATAGTAGGTGTCCTCTGCGGCATCGTGGAGGTATCCGACCGTCATCTCCATCCAGTTTGTGCCGGCATTCGCCACCGTGGTGAGATGCCCTTCGAAATAGTCCCTGCCGGCCTTGTCGAGCTGGCCTTTGTGGAGCTGACGGGCGAGTTGGGCCGCAGCCTTGACTACCGGTTCTTTCCTCCTGTCGCGCAGGACGGTCTCGGTAGGATGGGTTGCGGACTCCTGCAGGCCGGTTCCGTTCTTGGATTCGCTTTTCATGTCGCCCTTGCGCGGGGAGCGGCGCTTCGCAAGCAGGCAGATGAGAGCTGCCAGCACGATGATGCCGATGCCGCAGAGCACGTAGATGCCGTACCCTCCGAGAGGTGCTGCTGCCACCAGAAGAAGCGGTGTGATGCATGCGAGCGGTTTTCCGTATGTCTTGTTGCTCATGGTGTCGCTGTTTTCTGTTTCGAGCGCGAATTTAGGATGTTTGGACGTAATTCCGAAGAGCGAAGGGATTAATTTTAGGTGAAGAATCTTGTATCGCGGGAGAATCTGGAACTGCGTAAAATTCTTATGAATCTGCAATCAGTTGAATATGAATTGAATTTGCGGAAAGTTGGAGGGGATTAACTGCAAGCGCTTGTGAATTCCCGGGTGTGGACAATCAGAGTCCGGCGCGGATGTCCTGCAGGATTCCCTCGTCGGCGGGGAGCCAGCGGACGGAGAGGAGGTCGTCCTTGGAGAGCCATCTGGCGGCTTCGTGCTCGAGCAGGTGCAGTTCGGAAGAGGTGAGCGTGCACCAGAAGCAGTGCATGGTGAGGTGGAATTTCGGATAATCCCATTCCACCGTGCGGATCAGGCTGCCGACGACGATGTCGGTGCCCAGTTCCTCGCGTATTTCGCGCACCAGAGCCTGCTGCGGCGTCTCTCCCGGCTCCATCTTCCCTCCGGGGAACTCCCACCAGTCCTTGAATTCCCCGTAGCCGCGCTGCGTGGCGAATATCCTGTCGCCGCGGCGGATTACTGCGGCGACGACTTTGATGTGTGCGCTAGCTCTGTCTGCTTGCATCGGCGGTTGTTGACTGGCGGTTGTTGATTTGCGGTCGTTGGCTGGCCCGCAAAGATACGCAGAAGGCGGATGCAATGCAAAAATAACTACATTTGTCCGTCTTGCGGACTGCAAGCTCCGCCTGAAGGTTTGAGAAAAATGAAAAAAGAATATATCAATGCCGGCCGCTGCATCTTTTGCGGGAGGGGAACGGAAGAAGCTACTTTCTACACGAAGCCGCATACGACGCCTCACAGCCTGGGCAGTTCGAGAATAGGCTTTGACGTATGTGATGAGTGCAATCATTTCTTCGGCTCCCCGGACAGGTCGATGCGGCCCTGCATTGCCGTGGAAACGAGTGTAAAGGAGATTTTCGGCCTGATACGCTTCCTGCTGCAGCTGAACAGGAAGGAACATGACGGCGACATGCTGAAGTCTGTCTATTTCAATTTCTGGCGTTCAAGGAACACGCTTTCGATAAAGCCGTCATTCCGGAACCCCTCGTTCAGAAGGGTCTTCGTCAGGCAGTTCAAGAGGGGAATGTACGAACTGTTCCTGCAGGAATATCACCGCGCGACCGGAAACGGTCTGAACCCGAAGTTCGACAAGGTCAGGAAGTATGCCAGATACGGAGTGGGGGACATTCCACTATGGCATCTTCAGGCGCAGATTCTTCTCGTAGAGGATGACCTTTCTGAGCCCCGGCTTCATTTCACGGAAGCGGACCTGCTCCAGATTGACATGTACGGATTCTATTCGATGTATCTGTGGGGTTTCTGGTTCTATCTGGAGGTCACCCCGCGTGCGGAATTGTCGCGCGAGGTGTTCCTGTCGGAGGTGTGCAGGAAGCTGAATGTCGGAGGTTTCGTCTTCAGGAAGATTGTGGATGTCCGGAGAATCGAGGATATAGACTATACCCTCAGGGCGCTGTATGGTGCCGGTCTGGAATGATTCTGTCTGCCTGCGGCAGGCGAGATTATTCGTCGTTCCGGGGTATTCTTCCGAATTTGACCGGGGTGTCCAGCTGTTCCGAGAGTTCGGCTTCGACCAGGGCGGCGATTTCGCGGCGCCTGCGGGCCTGTTCGACGGCGAACTGGCGGTCCTGCCGGCGGCGCTGGTTGTAGGCTTCCCATTTTGCCTTGTTAGCCTCAAGCTCGGCTTCGATGCGGCTGACAGTATCGTTGAGCCGTGCTTTCTCGAGCTCGCATTCCCACACCGTGATCACGTTCCATGCGATTGACTCGAGCCGCTGGTTGTTGAGCAGGTCACGCTCCCGGTTGCGGGCGACTTTCTGCGTCCAGAACTCGACGTTGGTCTTCGGGACGTTGTATTTCGGGCAGCCCTTATGTCCGTGCCAGAAGCAGCCGTTCACGAAAATGACGCTGCGGTATCTGCCTAGCACGATGTCAGGAGTCCCGGGCAGCTTGCGCACGTTCGTCCTGTAGCGGTAGCCCCGGCGCCACAGCTCACGCCGCAGCTTCATCTCGGGACTTGTGTCCTTGCTGCGGATGTGAGACATGCAGAGATGCCGCTGCTGCAGGGTGAGGGGGTCGGGCATGGGGGATAATTCTTTTTTGTTATGTGAGGAAGTGTTATTATTGTTTCGCGTTGTTTGTTCAATTTATCCGCCTTTTTATCCGCCCTTTCGGAGTCATCATATTTTTCCACCTTCTCATTGCAAAGAGCAATCACATATCCGGGAATACAGCAGCGGCGGTCCTTCGGTTGCTGCTTGTCATCCCCGTTGTAGGACACATTCCCGTGCTCACCCTTCTTGAACTCCACATGGTCCTCGGACTCACGCATATTCTTCAGTTCGGCTATAGTCAATCTGCTCATAAGCAGTTTGTGGTTTTCAATAAATCCAAAGATAGTGAAAATTCAGGCTAACTATAGACAAATATAGAATTAACGAAAATGAAATTAATGCCGCTGTAAAATCTTTGCCAACTTGCGACAGCCTTTGTGCCCGTGTTAGAAGCATCTGTTCTCGAAGATGACCGTCCGGTACTTCCCCGGTACGATGTCTGGCGTTCCTGGCAGCCTGCGCACATTCATCTTGTAACGGTAACTTCGGCGCTCAGTTCACGCTGCGGCTTCATTTTGGGACTTGTGTCCTTGCTGCGGATGTGCGACATGCAGAGATGGCGCTGCTGGAGGGTGAGAGGGTCGGGTATGGGGGTTGTCCTAATGATAGGATATTACTCGGGGTGGAGTGTAATGTATGCGTTTGAGGTACTCTTTTATTATTTCTGAATCTGTCGATTGCTCATCGGTTTTTATGATTTTTAAATTGTTGAGTCCATATAATGCAGAAAGATTCCAGTTTGTCATTTTTTGAAGAGACCGTTTAATCTCTATCTCTGATGTTGTTTCTTTGGTGAAAATAGTAATATTCTTCTTTTCAGGAGAAGTGAATGAGGATTGTCTTTCAAAGAAAGGTTTGAAATATTGGCTGTCATTTGTGCCTAACGAGTGGCCGAATATTGTGATGTCATTGGCGGAAAGCAAGTCGTATACCATTGATGGCGGATTATAATTCGGGTCAAATGATTTTTGGATATACTCGTATGTTTGGCCAATGTCTCCGTCTTTAGTACCGATAATGATGTTCTTGTCATTACAATTGCCATGGACAAAATGAACTCTTTCAGTTGAAGATAAAATTGACAGAATTCTTTCCGTGTGCGTATAATTAAATGCACTGCTGTCCGGAGAAATTTTACCATAAAGTAGGTTGCTCGACAGAACCCGCCTCCGGAACACTAACGGGAGTTGTCGGCTGATTATAAATTTCACGGATATCCGCCCTCTGGAAGAGGACTTGTCCGATTGAGTTAGAGATAGAATGAAGACTTGGATCCAACCCGTATCGCTTCTTCGCAATGATGAGCAGAAGATAGTCACAAATGGCTATCCATATCTGCGTGTACACGGCGTTCTTGGAAGTGCCGTAGAAAGTCCTGATGTGAAGATGCTGCTTGATCCATTTGAAGAACAGTTCTATCTGCCAGCGTTCACGGTAGAGTTCCGCAATAGTCAGCGGATTGTCAATCGCAAAGTTGTTGGTCAGAAATCGATATACTCTTCCAGTCTCAAAGTCTTCATACACAACAAGTCTCAATGTGTCTGGATACTTTCTGGCAGAGTAATATCCAGCAAGTCTGATAGTCTCATCCGAAAGAACGCCCGAGTCTTTGTTGACAGGTCTGGACTCAATAACCTCATAAGACATATTGTCCTTGGCGCGTGTAACAAAGTAGGCGCCCTTTTGCTGGAAATGCTTGTAAAGTTTCTCAAAGGCAACATATCCCCTATCCATCAGGTAGAAAGCACCTGCTTCAACAGGAATCTTGTCCATCATCCTGGCATCGTTAACCTTGCCTGGCGTGAGCATGACAAATGTGGGAATCGAGCCTCGCAGATCCATCAGTGTATGTATCTTGAACGCGCCCTTACCATGATGAAACTCGGCCCATGGACACAACTTAAGACACAGTTCAATGGTACTGCTGTCAAACGCATATATCATCTCCTCAAGACCAATTCGCAGCTTTTCATCCTTGTAAAGCATCGTGGCTTCCTTTACCAAAGTCATCGCAAAGTCTTGATATATACGCCAATCCTTCTTCTCGTTGGCCTCCGCAAGCGTGGATCGAGGTATTGCCTTGATTCCGGAGCGATAGAGGTCGCCGCAGAGGTTAAGTGTAGTCTCTATATCTCTCAAACCAGCTCTGTCAGTGAACTGTGCAAAACTCATCACCATGGACTGGTCACGACAATTGAATTTGATAGCATGCCGGTCTCCTTTGTAGCGGTCGACACATTTCTTGAACTCGTATTCGTTAATGAGAGACATAATCTGAGCGAAGATTGTTTTTCCTTTGTTCATGGCTTGCGAATAACCTCTTGATGGCTACCGCAAAGTTACTGATGTTCTAATCGAAAAATTTTCTGATGCTTGTAACTTATTGATGTTTAATAATTAAAATATTGTCTGAGAATTTTTCTCCGGACACTAGTGTATATGTGCAAAGAGTTGTATCATTCCCTCTACAACCCCTCATCCTTCAGCAGTTGCTGTCGTATCTCGTCGGCCAAACATTGCGGCTGTAGGACTTTAACGTTCGGGACTCTGAGAAATGCGGTGCAGCCTCTTCATTGACAGCATCCGTGAGACTGGCTTTGACTGGATCGCAGACCAGAAAAAGACTGGCTGACGGATACTGCTTATTGCTGAAATGATGTGTCCTAAATATTGAATATTACACCACTTTATGGACTCTATTCATTATTGAATGACAAAAAATATCAATATATGTTGAAAAATGAGTACATTTGTTTTGCAAAATAATTTTCCTAAATATGAACAGAGACATAAACAGGATTAAGGTAGTTCTGGCTGATAAGAAACGCACGAATAAATGGCTTGCTGAGCAATTGGGAAAAGACCCGGCAACAGTCTCAAAGTGGTGCACAAATAAAGCACAACCCGCCCTGGAGACTATTATCGAGATTGCTAAACTTCTCGAAGTTGAAGTAGCTGATTTAATCAGGACCAATGTGTAATAATGATGGACTGATATTCAACCTGCACAAGGAATCATAGATACTCATATGTTATATAGGATAGATAAAACTCTTTTTGATTGTATACTTCCCGGACAACGAGGAGAATTAATTGCATCCTTTGACGGTTGCAAAATAGGGCGTGATTATATTTCGATAGAGATTGAGAATCATAATTATGAATGTATGCCCTATCTGGAAACGGTATTAGATTCAAAAATACAAGCATTGTCTTTCTTCTCAGGATGTGGAGGACTTGATATTGGTGCTCAGATGGCGGGGGCAAAGGTACTTACGAGTCTTGATTTTGATAAGGACGCCGTAAAGACATTGACAAGTAATCCTTTTTTTGCACACACACATCACAGATGTGATGATATTAGAAATGTAAAAGGAAAAGACTTTACACAAATCCTTAAAGATAATAATCCAGAGAAACTTATTCTTGTTGGAGGTCCCCCATGCCAGCCATTTTCAAAAGCCGGTTATTGGAAGACACTTTCCCAAAGACTTGGGCCAGATGATCCTCGTAATATGATAGGCAGTTATTTAAATATCATTGACGAGATTCGCCCCGATGGTTTCATTCTCGAAAATGTTGAAAGTATCTTGCACCCACATAATATCCAGGCTATTTATGATTTACAAGAAGCGCTTAATCAAATGGGGTACAAGTATGTAATCCATAAAGTAAATGCCGCTGATTACGGAGTACCACAAAAAAGAAAGAGAGTCTTTGTGATTGCCTCAAAAAAGAAGATTACCTATTTGCCACAACCTATTTGTGGGGAAGATCCAAAATCAACCGGATTACGTCCGTATGAGAGGGTGATAGATTGGATAGGGATATATGATAAGCCGCAGTTTGCAACGTCTTTCGACTCCACTGAAGGGAAATACGAGAAACTTATTCCTTTAGTGCCTCCAGGATCTAATTATATTAGTTTATCTTCGAGAAGAGGGTATACCCCGGAGTATTTTAAAGCAGGAACAAGGTACTGGACATTTCTCCTCAAACTGCATCCATTGAATCCATCATGGACAATAATTGCATCTCCTGGTCATTGGGAAGGACCTTTCCATTGGAACAATCGGCGGCTTAGGGTTGAAGAGATTGCCGCAATCCAAACATTTCCTACCGATTATAAGATTATAGGTAGTCCTCGTGCCATTCATAAACAAATCGGCAATGCTGTTCCATGTATATTAGGTAAACAAATGATAGAGAGCTTAATCAAGAATTTATGAAAAATCCGAAAGTAGTTAGTCTTTTCTCTGGCTGCGGAGGCCTTGATTTAGGCTTCAAGAAAGCAGGATACCATACCATATTTGCAACAGATAATTGGAATGTTGCATGTGAAACGCTTCGAGCTAATAAAATGGCTGATGAAGTCGTTTGTGAGGATATTAGGAAGTTAGATTTCAAACACCTTAAAGGGAAAGCGGATATAATTATTGGAGGTCCGCCTTGTCCTCCATATAGTCAAACCAGACATTATCTGGTCAATAAAGAAAGCGGTTTTCAAGATAAGAAAGCTGGCTTTGCTGTACCTGAGTATTTTCGTGCTATTGAGGAAATACAACCTAAGGCATTCTTGTTTGAAAACGTTGATGGATTCATGTTCAAAACTCATGAAGAGGCAATGAGTTTTGTGAAAGAAAGGTCTGAGCAATTAGGTTACAACATCACATACCGCGTTGTCAATGCGGCAAATTATGGCGTTCCACAGACCAGAAAGCGCTTTCTATGTATTGGTTTAAAGAAAGAGTTAGGAACATTTGTATTTCCTGAAGAAACACATTCCGAGGAAGGGGTAAATGGCAAAAGTCTTTGGGTTACTTGTAGAGAAGCAATCGGAGATTTTGATAATATAACCGAAGAAGAAAAGAAACAGAGGCCGGGTTCGAAGGATTATGAACTTTTCAAATTAATTCCACCTGGCGACAACTATTTGTATTTTACAGAGAAGAGAGGATGCCCTAATCCTAAATTTAAATGGAAGTCCCGTTATTGGACTTTCCTTCTGAAACTATCTCCAGATCGTCCTTCCTGGACTATTCAGGCAAGTCAATCGAATAACCAAGGCCCATTCCATTGGCAGAATCGATTCCTCCGTATTGAAGAAATAAAGAGGATTCAGACTTTTGATGATGACTACATTTTAACGGGAGACTCAAAAGATCAATGGAGGCAAGTAGGGAATGCCGTTCCATCAACATTGGCCTCAGTTATCGCAAAAGAAATTCTTAAATATTTGTAATTAATATGTCAGTAAGTCACCTTCAAGTAAATAAAAATGGAACAACAGAAGATCGACGCACTCTGCTGTGGCCAGGAAGCAAGGTGTCTCAAAAGGAGATAATTAGATCACTATTTGAGACAGACTCATGGCATGTTGATTCCATTGAAAATGTTAGCGGTTCTTTTTGGAAACTTGCAGTTTCTTCTGCTATAAAATCATATAACATAAATCTGTATATAAGCTCAATTCGTGATGAAGATAGAAGCAACGATGAGTTTAAGATGCAATTAGGCGGGTCCTATCCCACAGGCGATGAATCAGGGTGGCTTACCCTAATTATGGGTATATACACTATGGATAATGGAGATGGCACTGTAGACTATGTACTATGTGGTTATCAGCAAGATGGTTATAATTTCGCTACAAATCCGAGTTTAAGAGGTACAAGAACTTGGCATCTCCAGAAAGCGCATATTGTAGGTTTATGTAAAACTGAACGAACTGTTCTATTCCGACCCGACTATATATATTATTACATTCAAACCTTTGTAGAAAATAGAGCGGTTGATGACACCAGTAGCACTAATACTACGGAAAGCGATACAAGAACCAACGAACCAATTGAAGTAACACCTATCATGAAGAATTTTATAGAAGCACTCAAAACCAAACCATTCCTTCTCCTTGCCGGCATATCTGGAACGGGTAAGAGCCAGAAGGTTAAAGAACTTGCATTCCTTACTTGTCCAAAGGACGGTGTGCTCAATGCGGATTCTACTACTCCAGGGAATTACTGTCTTATAGAGGTCAAGCCAAACTGGCACGATTCAACAGATTTGCTTGGTTACTATAGCAACCTTACAGAGAAATACACTATCACTCCGTTCTTGCACTTTGTTCACAAGGCGGCAATAAATCCGAATGTTCCATTCTTTGTGTGTCTTGACGAGATGAACCTGGCACCCGTTGAACAGTACTTTGCCGAATATCTCAGTGTACTTGAGACAAGAACAATGAAAGACGGAAAGATTGAGACGGCTGAGTTGTTGAGCAAGAAACTATTCGAGAGTTGTTCAGAGGATAGAGGCTATACCGATGCTGAACTGGATGTGCTCAGGTATCTCAAAGAGAATGGCCTTCGTCTACCGGAAAATCTTTTCGTGATAGGAACAGTCAATATGGATGACACTACACACCAGTTCAGCCGCAAGGTCATTGACCGTGCATTCACAATTGAGATGAATGGTGACGAACTGGAGGAGATGTTTGCTGACAAGAACGCACATGTCCTTGATTATACAGATACTCCACTCCCTCTTTCGGAGCTTAAGCCGAAGTTTGTAAAGGCGAACGACGCGCTTGCTGACGAGGTTGTTGATATTTACAAGGATGTCATTATCGCCCAGGTTCCAGAGAAACTTAAGGCCATCAATGCTATTTTGAAGGATACTCCTTTCCGCGTTAGTTATCGTGTGCAGAATGAGTTCGTTCTTTATTTGAGCACGCTTCTTCTCAAACGTAAAGACGAAGATTCTGTTGATGAATTGATTAATAAGACAGCGCTTGTAATACTCCTTGAGAAGATTCTTCCTCGCGTGCAGGGTGATGAGAAATTGCTCTCAACAGCTGATGGCAATGTATTCACTGATCTGAGGAATTACGTGAAAGAAAACCTAAAGTGTAAAGATGAGACTGGAGTATTTAGCGAGGTTATCGCCAAGCTTGATGAAATGGATAAGCGTCTCAGTAACACGTACTTCGCTAATTTCTTTTAGTAATTGAGTATGAAAGTCTTAGACTTCACATACAACAATCTGTACCACGTTCAGGCAAAGACAAAAGATATTGTCGGCTCGTGGAAGAAATTCCGGGTGCGCGCTCACACACTGCGCCCGGAAGAGTACTGCGTATATGAATGTAAGTCTGGCGGTCAGTTATCTATCTTCAACTGCGATACAAATAGTCTCGAGGTCATCCCAGAGAACGAATGGAAACATTCTCGTCCAGTATTCTTTGAGTCATGTGAGTATGCTTTTGCGATTTCCATAAACGGCGTAAAGGAAGGAACTGAACCGAAGGTAATCCATCCAGATAGTGCGGTTGAAGAGTTGTTCAACGGTATAGACACAGGAGAGGCATATATTCTCAGCGGAAACATTAATTTCTTGAACCAGCCAGGACGGTTCTCGCTAAATTTCATCTTCACAACAACGGATGGAGTTGAACACAACGAGTGTCTGGATTTCGATGTGGTATCACCTAAGCTTGATACTAAGGGCGACCTGAACACCATTATTAAGGAACTGAAATTAGAGTATGATGACCTTGTTTTCCGATATCTTACGCTCACATACCAACAGTTCGATCTGGGTAATGAGGCCAATAATGATCTTATCTGGCTGTCGGTATTCAAGAAGATAGTTGAAGGCTATATCATTGCTGTACGATATATCCTGCATGCTCCCCATAACAAAGACTTTACAAGTGTGGAGTACCGTAGACCAGATCGTATTAAACGTTGGACGAATAGCCTTACGGAGGAGTTCTGCGACGATGAGGCAAAGGATAAAGAATATGCTTACCGCAAGCATTACAGGACCGAGCAGATTGAATCCACTAATAATACTCTTGAGAACCGCTTTGTAAAGTACACAATTGAGCGTATCTCTGAGCGTCTTGAGAAAGTTATGAGCAAGGTTCGTGGTGAAGGAACATCATCCAACGAGGTCGGTTATCTCGAGGAGAAACTAAAGGAACTCCGAGTATTCCGCAACAACTCTTTCTTCAAGCCAATAGGTCGCTTTGAAGGATTCAAGCAGGAGAGTATGGTCCTTCAGCAAAGAAATGGATATTCTCAGGTATATCGATATTGGTTAATTCTTCAGAATGGCTTGAACCTTATTGATGGCAATACGTCAGTGGGTGTACAGCCGGTATGGAAACTTTATGAGTTGTGGTGTTTCTTGAAAGTCAAGAGGCTCGTTACATCCGTTCTTGGACTTGACCTTCATAGTATGGATAGTCTTCTTTATGTCCATGAAGATACCAAGAAGATGTTTGACCCATTCAATGGCGGCGACCTCACTGGAAATGTTACATACGACAATCCAGTCAATGGGGATAAGATTGAGATTGGTTACCAGTACTCCTTCTCGCGTTCAGCACATTCTGGGGAAATGTTCTCCATGACAGCTGAACAAAAGCCGGACATCGTAATGCACATTCACAAGAGCAATGGTTTTGTACTTACATATCTCTTTGATGCTAAATATAGGGTGTATGGGGATGACGATAATTCCGTGACATCTGCTATTGATGCTCCTGTTGACGACACCTTGAACCAGATGCATCGCTATAGGGACGCAATATACTATAACGACAAGAAGGGAAAGAGTATGTCCAAAGAGGTTGTCGGAGGATATATCTTGTTCCCTGGAAGACTGGACGAAACTAAGATGCAAAGCCTGATAGACCAGGCAAGGTACGATGAACTACCATACTATCTTAAGTCTATCGAATATGTGAACATTGGTGCTTTCCCGTTGCTTCCTAACGAGAATAGTGGAATCTTGCTTGAGAACTTTTTGAAGCGCATAATATTACAAGAAAGCGCAGCTGATCAGATTGATGATACAATACCTCAGCGCGGTTTGTACTACTCGCTTGAAGATGATGGTATCAACGTAATCATCGGATGTTACAAGAATGAGGCACATCATCAGTGGATACTTCGTAATGGCAAGTATAATCTCCGTCTCGATAAAGATAGAGAAGGTGCTGTTGGCTTGAATAACGGATTCACGAATGCTCAATATCTTGTGCTTTATGAAGTTGGCAAGAAAGAGAGCTGTGAGGCTTATAGGCTGACGGGGAATTATGATGTGATGACTCGCGAAGATTTGATAAAGTCTGACTATCCAGATCCACAGGGGCGGCTTTATCTCGTGGTCGATATCGATAATGACATAGACCCTCGTCTTAAGAATCATGTTTGGAATCTTGATAACGAGCTATTTGGGACAGATATTGGCAAGCCAGTACTTATGAAATATGTAAATCTGTTTCCCCCTGAAGGGATTTATTAAGATTAACCACTAGTGTCCGGTAAAAAATCATGAAAGTTCTTTGAAAATATTGAAGGTTAGGA
>OHQT01000059.1_pt1 | contig 64657 bp, 61 predicted proteins | sample 1578221 | NCBI WGS metagenome assembly OHQT01 (sample SAMEA3879547, study PRJEB24766) | human gut metagenome | biome: human-associated habitat; feature: feces | place: USA | collected 1985/1987
GTTCGGCCCCGGACCGGTGGAAGTGTGCCCCCGTTTGTCCGCCGCGCGGAGTGAGAGTAGGGTGTTTTTCCCTTTCTTGCCGCCGGGCCTGGCAGACGAGGGGCAGCTGGCGCGCCGATTCGTTGCCCGTCTGCAAAAAAAGTCGTAATTTCGCGTGGCTGAATTAGAATGGAAACCACAACTGTGAAATGACTTACAAGACCTATTCCTACGGACAAATCTGGCGCATTGCCTATCCCATCCTCATCAGCGTGTTGATGGAGCAACTCATCGGCATGACCGACGCCGCCTTTCTCGGGCGCGTCGGCGAGGTCGAGCTGGGCGCCTGTGCCATTGGCGGCGTATTCTATATTGCCATATTCATGCTGGGCATGGGCTTCAGCGTCGGCGCACAAATCCTGATGGGGCGGCGCAACGGCGAGGGGGCTTACGACCGTATCGGCAGCATCTTCTATCACGGCATCGCGTTTCTGCTCCTCATGGCCGCCGTCCTTTTCTACGCCACACAGGCGTGGGGGCCCTATATCCTGGAGCACATCGTCTCGTCGCCCGCCGTGTGTAAGGCGGCGGAGGACTACCTGGACTGGCGCGTCTACGGCTTCTTCTTTGCCTTTGTCGCCGCCATGTTCCGTTCGTTCTACGTGGCTACGACCAACACGCGCACGCTTACGCTCAACTCCGTCACGATGGTGGCCTGCAACGTCGTGTTCAACTACATCCTCATTTACGGCAAGTGCGGCTTGCCCGCCTTCGGCATCGCCGGCGCCGCCATGGGGTCCTCGTTGTCCGAGGCCGTGTCGATGGTGTTCTTCATCCTCTATACGCGTTTCCGCATGGACTACCGGCGCTACGGGCTCAACGTCCTGCCCCGTCTGCGCCTGTCGCTCCTGGGGCGCGTCCTGGGCATCAGCATCTGGACCATGGTGCAGAATTTCATCTCCCTGTCCACCTGGTTTCTCTTCATGCTTGCCGTGGAGCATCTGGGAGAGCGGCAGCTCGCGGTGACCAACATCATCCGCAACATCTCTTCGTTCACGTACATGACCGTTATCGCGCTGGCCTCGACCGCCAGCACGCTGGCCAGCAACCTTATGGGCCAACGCGAGTTCGACGCCGTGCGGCCCATGCTGCGCCACACCGTCCGGCTGGGCGTATTCATTCTGGTCCCTGTCCTGCTACTCATGTGCGCCTTCCCGGACGTCGTGCTGCGCATCTTTACCAACGACCCGGCGCTCATTGCCGCCGGCCGTCAGCCCCTTTACGTGCTGGCCTCGTCCTATGTGTTCACGATTCCGGCGCAAATCTATTTCCACGCCGTCTCCGGTACCGGCAACACGCGGACGGCGCTCCTTTTCGAGATCATAGCGCTCACGGTCTACACGATCTACGTCTGGGTCGTCATCTTCCGTATGCGTGCCAGCCTGCCCGTTTGCTGGACGAGCGAGCACGTTTACGGCGTTCTGGCCCTCTTCTTCTCGTGGTCCTACATCCGTTGGGGCAACTGGCGGATGAAGCGCATCTGACGCTCCGCCGGTTCCGGCAGCTACGGGCCTTAGCCCCGTAATTTCTTCCCTTAGCCCCGTAAAAACTGGCCTTAGCCCCGTTCGCGCCCGCCCGGGCCGAGGCGTGCGGCGGGCTGTTCCTGAAAACCGTAAAACTCAAGATATGACAACAACCATAAACCCGGCGTCCGGCCGCACGCTGTCCATCCGTCCGGCCACTACGGCCGACATCGGCCGCATACGCGAAGTAGCCGAGGTGGCCTTTCCCGCAACCTACCGGACCATTCTTTCGCCCGACCAGCTGGCTTACATGATGGACTGGATGTATTCGGAGGCCAGCCTTCACCGGCAGATGGAGCACGACGGCCACGTCTTTTTCCTGGCGGAACAGGACGGGCACACGTGTGGCTACGTTTCCGTGCAGCCAGAATCGGCCGACGTGTATCACCTTCAGAAAATCTACGTCCTGCCCGAATGCCAGCACACGGGCGTCGGCGCTGCGCTGTTCCGCACCGTGCTCGACTACGTCCGGAGCCGGCACGTGGGCCCCTGCCGCGTGGAGCTGAACGTCAACCGCGAGAACCCTGCGCTCGGCTTCTACGAGCACATGGGCATGCGCCGCTTGCGCTCGGGCGACTTCCCCATCGGGAACGGCTACTTCATGAACGACTACATCATGGGCCTCGACCTCTGAGCCGTGCCCGCCTCCCGCTTTCTCCGCCTTCAGAATAAGGCGCGGGCGGATGGCGGCGGAACAGAAAGATTTCGTAACTTTGCACGGCGGCCGCGCGGCCGCGTGTTTCTAAAAACCATTACCTATGACGCGAGAAAAAGTAATCCTCACAGGCGACCGCCCCACGGGCCCGCTGCACATTGGCCACTACGTGGGCTCACTGCGCAACCGCGTGGCGCTGCAGGAGGCCGGCGACTATAAACAAATGTACGTATTCATTGCCGACGCCCAGGCGCTGACGGACAACATGGAGCACCCCGAGAAGGTGCGCCAGAACGTCATCGAAGTGGCGCTCGACTACCTGGCCTGCGGCCTGGACCCCTCGAAGGTGACGCTGTTCATCCAGAGCCAGATACCCGAACTCTGCGAACTGACGTTCTACTTCATGGACCTGGTCACCGTGTCGCGTCTGCAACGCAACCCGACCGTGAAGACCGAAATCCAGATGCGCGGCTTTGAGACCAGCATTCCGGTGGGTTTCTTCACGTACCCCATCAGTCAGGCGGCCGACATCACGGCCTTCCGCGCTACTACGGTGCCGGCCGGCGAGGACCAGAAGCCTATGTTGGAGCAGGCTACGGAAATTGTCCGCCGCTTCAACAATATCTACGGCGAAACGCTCGTAGAGCCCGCCATCCTGCTGCCTACGAACGCGGCCTGCCTGCGCCTGCCCGGAACGGACGGAAAGGCGAAAATGTCCAAGAGCTTAGGCAACTGCATCTATCTGTCTGACCCCGCCGACGTGGTCCGTCAGAAAGTGATGTCGATGTACACGGATCCGGAACACATTCACGTGCAGGATCCCGGCCACCTGGAGGGCAATTGCGTCTTCACCTATCTGGACGCTTTCTGCCGCCCCGAACACTTCGAGCGCTACCTGCCGGACTACCCGAACCTCGACGAGCTGAAGGCGCACTACCAGCGCGGCGGGCTCGGCGACATGAAGGTGAAGCGCTTCCTGAACGACGTCCTGCAGGAGGAACTGGAACCCATCCGCCAGCGCCGCAAGGAGTATGCCCGCGACATACCCGGCATCTACGAGATGCTGCGCCAGGGGTGCGAGCGTGCCCGCGCCGTGGCCGCGCAAACGTTGGACGACGTGCGGAAAGCCATGAAGATCAACTATTTTGACGACCAGGAGCTCATTTCCGAGCAGTCGAAGCGCTTCGCAGAGTAAAAAATGCGCGGGCGCCTTGCGAAATTGGATAAATAGTTGTAAATTTGCAGCCCAAAAGCGTAGATACAGAAACAATTAATAACAGCATAAGAAAATGAAAAGAACATTCCAGCCTCACAACAGAAAGAGAAATAACAAGCATGGCTTCCGTCAGCGCATGCAAACTGCCAATGGCCGCCGCGTGCTGGCTTCCCGCCGCGCCAAGGGTCGCAAGAAGTTGACCGTTTCCGACGAGGTACACGGCAAGAGATAATCCTCGTTGTCGAGGTTAGAACGACGTACATCGGGAGGGGTAAGGGTTTTTTCGCGAAAGCCTTTTACTTCTCTCGTTTTTTTATAGTATCTTTGACGCGTTGTTGCGTCGCGCCGGACCGGTGCGGCGCAGGTGTTTGCCGCCTGCTGCGCGGCCGCCGGCACAGCGCGAACAAGTGATGACCCCATGACCGTATCTCAATTCTTTAAGAAACTGTTTAGTCCGATAATGCTGGGCAACTGTCTGGGCATTGTCCTGGTGACGGCCTTGCTCGTGCTGGGCACGTTCATTTTCCTGGCGTCCTATACCCGTCACAATGAGGCGATTCCCGTGCCGAGCCTGCGCGGCAAGAATGTGGACCAGGCCCTGCAGGCCTTGCAGGAGCGCGGCCTTGTCGGCGTCGTGGTCGACACGGGCTACGTGGAGGCCTACGCCGGAAACATCGTGCTGGAACAGTCCATCCGCGCCGGCGAACGGGTGAAGCAGGGCCGCATCGTGAACCTGACCATCAACGCCTCGGAAGCCCGCGCCATCGCGCTGCCCGACTTGGCGGACAACAGCTCCCGCCGCGAGGCTGAAGCGAAACTCAAGGCCATGGGCTTCCAGAACGTGCGCGTGGAACTGACCACGGGCGACCAGGACTGGGTGTACGGCTTGAAGGTAAACGGCGTGAGCGTCCGTTCCGGAAGCCGCGTGCCCGTCACCGCGGTCGTAACGCTGGTCGTCGGGGACGGCCACATCGACGACGATATATATGGAGTGGACAGCCTGGACTACGGCTTGTACGACCCGGGCTATGAAAGTTTCTTCCTGGAAGAGGGCGGTAGCGGCTATGCCGGCGAGGACAGCCTGCAAACCGAGGGGACGATGGAGACAAACCTATAATGACAGAAGAGGAAATCATATCAGACTCGCAACTGCTCGACGAGACGGCTTCCGAGGACGAGAACGGCGCGCTCTATGAGCACTTCCGCGTCGTGGCGGACCGTGGGCAGCAACTGCTGCGCGTGGACCGCTTCCTGCTGGACCACTTGCCCGACACGTCGCGCAACCGCATACAGCTGGCGGCCCGGGCGGGCTTTGTCCACGTCAACGGGAAGCCGGTGAAGAGCAACTACCGGGTGAAGCCGCACGACGTGGTGACGCTGCTTCTCGACCGCCCCCGGTTTGAATGTACTATCGAGCCGGAGGACATTCCCCTGGACATTGTCTACGAGGACGCGGACCTCATCGTGATCAATAAGCCCGCGGGGCTCGTGGTGCATCCCGGCTGCGGCAACTATACGGGTACGCTGGTCAATGCCATTGCCTGGCATCTGCGTGACTGTCCGGACTACGACCCCAACGACCCCGGCGTCGGCCTGGTGCATCGCATTGACAAGGACACGTCGGGCCTGCTCGTCGTGGCCAAGACGCCCGACGCCAAGACCCGGCTGGGCATCCAGTTCTTCAACAAGACGACGCGCCGGCGCTACCAGGCCCTCGTGTGGGGCGACTTTGCGGAGGAGGCGGGGCGTATCGAGGGCAACATTGCCCGCGACCCGCACGACCGTTTGCAAATGGCCGTGTTTCCGCCCGGTTCGGGTGTGGGCAAACATGCCGTAACCCATTATCGCGTGCTGCGGCGCTATGGCTACGTCACCTGGGTGGAATGCGTGCTGGAAACGGGGCGCACCCATCAGATCAGGGCCCACATGAAGCACATCGGCCACCCGCTCTTCAACGACGCACGCTATGGCGGCGACCAGATTCTGCGCGGCGTGCGCTCCGGGAGCTATGCCGCGTTTGTCCGGCATTGCTTCGAGGCCTGCCCGCGTCAGGCGTTGCACGCCCGGACGCTGGGCTTCAAGCACCCACGGACGGGCGAGGAGATGGACTTCACGGCCGACTTGCCTGCCGACATGACCGACTTGCTGCATCGTTGGGACACGTTGCTGGCGGGCAGACAATCTTGAAACCAATACAAAAATAATAAATTCAGACATGAGAAAGCTAATCGCTATCGTAGCAGGCGGAGACTCTTCGGAACACGACGTCTCCCTGCACAGCGCGGCTTCCATCCTAACGTTTATGGATGAGGAGAAGTATGAGAGTTACATTGTAGAGATGGAGGAGAAAAGCTGGATGGTTCACTACGGCGACGAACGCTGTCCGGTGGACCGCAACGACTTTTCCTTTACCGCCCGTGACGGGTTCCATGTCTTCGACTTCGCTTATATTACCATCCACGGTACGCCGGGCGAGAACGGCATCCTTCAGGGTTACTTCGACCTTATCGGTCTGCCGTATTCCACCAGTGATGTGCTGGTGGAGGCCCTGACTTTCAACAAGTACGAACTGAACCAGTGCCTGCGGTCCTGCTCCGGGCTCGGCGTGTCCGACTCCCTGTTGCTGCGGAGCGGCGAACCCTTGCCCGCGGCCGAGGACATCGTGAAACGGTTGGGCCTGCCGTGTTTCGTGAAACCGAACGCCGGCGGCAGCAGCTTCGGCGTGACGAAAGTGAAAACGGCGGACGAACTTTACCCGGCCATCGAGCGCGCCATGAAAGAGAGCGCCGAGGTCATGGTCGAGAAGATCATGCGCGGAACCGAGATTACGTGCGGCTGCTACCGCAAGGACAACGGCGAAATCTTTGTCTTCCCGATAACGGAAGTAGTGACGTCGGAAGAGTTCTTCGACTACGACGCAAAGTATAACGGGAAAGTCAACGAGATCACGCCGGCGCGGCTGACGGACGAGACCACGGCGCGCGTGAAAGAGATGACGCGGAGCATTTACCGGAAGCTGGGTTGCTACGGCCTCATCCGCATTGACTACATCCTGAGCGGCGAGGCCGGCCAAGAGACCATCAACCTGCTGGAAGTCAACACGACGCCCGGCATGACGGCCACCAGCTTCATTCCCCAGCAGGTCCGCGCGGCCGGCCTGGAGATGAAGGACGTCCTCTCGGAGATCATAGAAGGAAAATTAAGATGAGTCGCAGGGCGGCAGGCCGGCTGCGCTGAAACCCTGCGCTCCGGTCTGCCGGCCTTCGCGCAGGCTCAGTTCGCATAATGTTAAAACAGACGAAGATGATTCCAGCAGAATTTGACGACATTCGGCCTTTCGCGCCGGAGGAGATGCCGGCGGCGATAGATAGTCTCCTGGCCGACCCGCAGTTTCTTGCGATTGTGTCCTCCTTTTATCGCGGCGTGCCCGTCGAGGCGCTGCGGCAGCAGGCTCTGGCCTGCAAGGACAATCTGGAGTTCCAGAAAAAATTCTTTTACCCCCTGGTGAACGAAATCCTGGCCAAGCACAGCGACGGCTGCACCATCGACGTCTCGGCCCTGGCGGATAAGGCGCAGGGATACACGTTCGTCTCCAACCATCGGGACATCGTGCTCGACGCCGCCTTGCTCTCGGCGAAGCTCGTAGACGAGGGCTTCCCCAACACGCCCGAGATTGCCATCGGAGACAATCTGCTCGTCTTCCCCTGGATACGGACGCTCGTGCGCCTCAACAAGTCGTTCATCGTCAAGCGTTCTGTGGGCATGCGCGAAATGTTGCTGAGCAGCCAGATAATGAGCCGGTACATGCACTATGTCGTAGAGGAAAAGCATTCCTGCATCTGGATAGCGCAGCGAGAGGGACGGGCCAAGGACTCTGACGACCGGACCCAGGAGTCACTGCTCAAGATGATGGCCATGGGGGGCGAAGGCACGCCGCTGGAGCGCTTGGCCGCGTTGCATATTGTCCCGCTCACCATCTCGTACGAGTATGACCCCTGCGACTTTCTGAAGGCGAAGGAGTTCCAGCAGAAACGCGACAATCCCCATTTCAAGAAAAGCCCCGAGGACGACTTGCGGAACATGCAGACGGGCATTTTCGGCTACAAGGGTCGGATTCGCTACAAGGCCGCACCCTGCATCAACACCTGGCTGGACGAGCTGAAGGACGTGCCGAAGAGCCGGCTCTTCGTCGAGGTGGCGCTACGCATGGACCGGCAGATTCATCGCGGCTATACGATTTATGCCAGCAACTACGTGGCGCTCGACCTGCTGGAAGGCGGCCACCGTTTCGCCGGACACTATACGCCGGAAGAGCAGGCGGCCTTCGAGCGCTATCTCCAGGAGCGCGTCGCACTGGTCGATTTGCCGGACAAGGACGAAACCTTCCTGCGCGAACGCATCCTGACGATGTACGCCAATCCGTTACGGAACCATCTCGCCGCCCAGGTATGAGAAAGCTGCTCATAGGCTGGGGGCTGCTGTTGTGCGGATTGCTGTCCGCTTGCAGTGAGGACGACTATACGGCCCCTGCTTATCGTGAGGACCTGGCCGACCTGCTGACCGCCGCGGACGGACGCCCGGCCTGTCTGGTGACGGACGCCGGCGACTCGCTGCCCGTCGTGAACGGCAGTCGCCTGGCCGCCGCGCAGCCCGATACGCTCTACCGCGTCCGGGCCCTCTATGTGCGGGTGCCGTCCGGCGCCGAGCTTTACGATAAGGTACAAGTCCTGACGCCGGTGCCTGCGCTTTATCCGCCGGAAGCCGTGAAGACCGACCCGCTGACTGTCGTCGCCGTCTGGCGCGGCGGCCGCTATCTGAATTTCCGCCTTTCCGTGCCTACTTCGGGTGGCGGGCAGGTTTTCGGCGTAGTGGAGGAAGGGCTCGACACCCTGCCCGGCGGCACGCGCCTACTGCAATTGTCCCTCCTCCATGATCAGGGAGCCGACGGGGAGTATTATTCCCGCGAGGTGTACCTGTCCAGTCCGCTCACGCGCTATGCCAGCCTTCTGCGCGCCGGAGTCGATTCCGTCGAGGTGCGGATTGCCACCTACACCGGCACTTACCTTCGCCGCTATCCCTATTAACGCTACCACATTTCCGACGGTCTTTCCTACTGTCTATGAAGTCCATTGATTTCCACCCGATGACGCTTGCCGACCGCGAGACGGTGCAGGCCCGGGTCTACGATACGGAGTGTCGCAACTGCGACCTCAACTTTATGAACCTGATGAGCTGGCGCTTTCTCTACGACACGGAGGTAGCGGTCCACGGCGACTGGCTCCTGTTCCGTTTCAGGGCCGACGGCCATCTGGCTTACCTCGCCCCGGTCGGGAAGGGCGATTGGGCCGACGTAATGGGCGACCTGCTGAACGATGCCTGCCAGGTCGGTGAACCGTTTCTCATGCTGGGCGTCTGCGACAACTCGCTCACCTTCCTCAACAAGGTTTTGCCCGGATACTTCTACGCCGAAGCCGACCGCAACTACACGGACTACATCTACCGCCGCGAGGTCCTGGCCACGTTGGCGGGAAAACACCTGCAGCCCAAGCGCAACCACTTCAACCGCTTCCAGCGACTCTATCCCGACTACGAATACGTGCCGCTGACGCCGGCGCTTTTCGAGGAGTGCCTCGCCCTGAACGAAGTGTGGAGCGAGCACAAGGAAGCGCCCGTCGCCCACTATACCTATGCCGACGAGCGGCGTTCCCTCACTTATGTGCTTGAAAACTGGGTGGCGCTGGGAGCTGTCGGCGGCGCCCTGCGGGTGGGCGGTAAGCTGATTGCCTACACCTATGGCGGACCGGTCAACTACGATACGTTCGACGTCTGTTTCGAGAAGGCTGACACGCAGTACGAGGGCGCCTATGCCGCCATCAATTGCGAGTTTGCCCGCAGCCTGCCCGAGCGTTTTGTCTACCTGAACCGCGAGGAAGATTTGGGTATTGAGGGCCTGCGCAAGGCCAAAATGTCCTATCGCCCCGAAGTATTGCTCCATAAATATACCGTGATGACGAAGCACCCCTTCGCCCGACCGTAAAGATAATGCCTATGTTGTTTACCCCCGAAGAGATAAAACAGCAGACCCGCGACCTTTGGCGGACCTGCTTCCATGATTCCGAGGAATTCATGGATATATACTTTGAAGAGAAATATACCGACGCGTCCAACATCACCGTGCGCCAGGATGGTCGGGTCGTAGCTGCGGCGCAGGTGCTGCCTTACCGCATGACGTTCTACGGCGTTGTGTTGCGCGTGGGCTATCTGTCCGGCCTCTGCGTGGCGCCCGAGTGGCGCGGGCGCGGTCTGGCGGCGCAGGTCATCCGTGAGGGCCACCGCCGGCTCTACCAGCAAGGCGCCGCGCTGAGCTTCCTGATTCCCGGCGACGAGGGCCTGCGCAAGTTCTACGAGCAGCCCGTCCATGGCGCTTACTGGACTTCGACCTTCCGCTCGGAGGTTGAAATGGCCGATACGGGCGAGGACGACCTGCGCATCGAAGTGTTGCGGCCGGACGAGTGGGGCAACGACCTCTACGTATATGTCCGCCAGGGCTACTACACGGAGTTCATGCTCCACCCGTCGGAAAGCGACTTCTTCGCCGCCCTGCGGCTTTGCGACCTGGAGAACGGCTACGTCCTCGTAGCCCGGCGCAAACGCAGCATCAAGGGCATCTGTCTGGCCGTAGTCGAGCCGGACGGGAAGTGTGTCATCCGTACCATTCTGATTAGCCTTCCGTTGGTGAAGAACCTTTTCGTGCGCTACCTGAAGGAGCACGCGGGCGTCGAGCACGTTTGGGCGCGCATCCCCATCCCTGGCTCGCTTTCCAAGTCTACGCCCTACGGCATGGCCCGCGTGGTCAACGCCGAGCGCTTTCTCCGCGCGGTGCTCGCGGCCCAGCCCGACTTCCAGCTGCACATCGGCGTGGACGGCGACCTCGACGTACCCGAGAACAACGGCTACTACCGCATCTTCGGCGGACAGTTGACCATCACGGAGAGCAAGCCCGACAGCATTGTCACCCCCGGCGGACTGGCGGCGATGTTTCTTGGCGCGCAGCCCACGTATATGGAAATGATGCTCGACGAATAGGCCGGGCCTTTTACCGAACGATTAAGAATTTGAAGACATGAAACAGCAACTCCTGACCCTTGCGTTCGTCCTTGCCGGAGTCGTAAGCCTCCACGCGCAGCAAGCCGTCGAGCTCAAACAAGTGAATTTATCGAAGTGGGGCATAGGTTCGGCGGACTATAGCGGCATCACGTCGTTGGGCGGCAACCGCTACGCCGTCGTGAGCGACAAGGGACCGGCCGACGGCTTCTTCCTCTTCCGTATCGACCAGAACGTGACGACCGGCGAAGTGACCTCCGTCTATTTGGAAGGGTTCCGCGCCAATCCGTCGCCGAAGCTCAACAGCAACGGCACTTACGTGCGCGACGGGGAAGGCATCGCCTATTTCCCGTCCGCCGGGACGCTCTTCATAGCCGGCGAGGGCGACCAGGAGATTCTGGAGTACGCGATGGACGGCCAACCGACAGGGCGCCGCCTGAACGTGCCGGCCATCTTCTCCGTACGGAACATCGTGCCGAACTATGGCTTCGAGGCGCTGTCGTATAGCGACGCGACCCACCGCTTCTGGACCACGACGGAGAGCACCCTTCCCCGCGACGGCGAGGCGGCCGGTCCGCAGCACCCCACGGCGCAAAATCTGCTGCGCCTCCTGAGCTTTGGCGACGACCTGCAGCCCGCGGCGCAGTATGCCTATCGCATGGACCGCGGGAAGGAAGCCGACTTCGGCCAGACCTATGTTTACGGAGTGCCGGCAATAACGGCCTTGCCCGACGGCCGGCTCGTGGTCCTGGAGCGCGAGGCCGACATCTCCAACGGCTACCTCAGTTCGGAAGTCAAGTGCAAGCTCTTTCTCGTCGACCCATCGCAGGGGTGGCAGATTGACTCCTCGACGGAGCTGCGCCAGCTCGACCCGAACCGCTTCCTCGTGAAGACGCTCATCGCCCACTTTACGACGAAATTCACGCCGTTCAACCAGTCGTTTGCCAACTACGAGGGAATGTGCCTCGGCGCGAAGCTGGCCGACGGCCGCCAGACGCTGCTGCTTGTCAACGACTCGCAGTCCGGCTATGGGAAGGGGCCGTTCCACCTGAAGGACTACATCAAAGTGCTCATCCTGCCCTAACGGGGCGGCCTATGGGCCCAAACGGAAAGACAGGCGTCGGCGCACCTCATCGCGGTGCGCCGACGCCTGTCTTTATATCTCCTCCGTCTTGACCAGACCGTGCATCACGGCGTAGATGGTCAGGCCCGACACGTTCTTGGTGTGCAGTTTCTCCGTCAGGTGCTTGCGGTGCGAGATGACGGTTGTCACCGTGATGTTCAGTTCGCCGGCGATTTCCTTGTTGGTCTGTCCCAAGACGATACCGCGCAGCACGTCGCGTTCGCGGCCGGTGAGCTGCGCCTCCTGATGGCAGGACTGCTGGGCGCGCACTACGGCTTCGGGCGGTGCGCCGTGGGCCGTGTGGGCCGCCTGGGCCAGCCGCAGGAAGTCGCGTACCAGCAACTCCTCGCTTTGGAAGACGTTGAGCGTGTGGAAACCGTGGGGCAGGAAGCCCTGCTCCGTGCCGTGGGTCAGGACGATGGTGCGCGTGGCGTGGGACAGGAAGAACGAGACGTGTTCCAGCAGCACCTGCGCCGAGATGAAGTAGTGGAAAAAGCGGACGTCCTGTTGCGCGGCCAAGGCTTCAAAGCTCGCGAAACGGCGAATGTCGGCCGAGGGCATCATCCGCGCGATGAGCGTGGCCAGCCCCAGGCCGGCCAATGTATTGGGGACGACAATGGCGATTGCCGGACGCATTTCTTCGTTCATACCTGCAAAGGTAGGACTTTGCCGCAGAATAGGGGAATGGTGGCCGGCTGTTTTTTCCGCCCGGTCACCGAAATAGCGCCGCTATGGGACTGCCCACGCTGTTATAAAACGCTAAATCTTGGTTAAGTTTCCGATAAGACGGCCCTAAAATCCTGCACTCCGTGGCAAATATGTGTATCTTTGCAGACATGAATCAGAATAAAATTGCGCCGGCTGACACATTCGCAACTACCGCAGAGGACCGGCGGGGATACGTAGGGCTGAGCGGAGGCCGCATGTTGTTTATCGACGAAATGGTGCTCGTAAACGGCCAACTGCCGCCCGTGCCCGAAGGCATGTTCGTGATGGCCCTTTACCTGGGTGAAGCCTCGCAAGTGCGTGTGGATGGAAAAACGTATGCGTTGCGACGCAACGAGCTCATAGTATGCGAACATCGGCTCATAGAGCGGCTGGACAGTGTGCCCAACATGCGGTTTCGCTGCATCTGTCTTTCGCGCGAGTGTCTCAAGGAACTTTTCCTGCTGGCGGCGGGCAGCTGGGACGTGAAGTTCTACCTGGACAATCACCCCGTGCTGCGCTTGAGTGAGGCCGAGGCCGATCTGTTTTGCCGATACTTCGATCTGTTCCGGGCTCGGCTGCGCTGTCCCCGCACCCGCTACCGCGAGGAGCTGTGCGAGGTTTTGCTGCACGCCCTGACTTACGATTTCTACGGATTCCTGGAGGAGTTCATGAAGAAAGAGCCGGAGCCTTACTCGTCGGTCGACCTCTTGTTCCGCCACTTCCTCCAGCTGTTGCACGAATCCTATCCCAAGCCCCGCCTCATTGCCCCCTACGCCGAGCGCCTGTGCGTCACGGGGAAATACCTTTCCGCCGTCTGCAAGCGCGTATGCGGCAAGACGGCTTCGGAACTGATAGACGACTACGTGATACGCGACGTGCGCTACCTCCTGGGCCGTCGCGACAAGTCGATTAAGGAAATAGCCAACGAGCTTCAGTTTCCCAACGTTTCCTTCTTCGGAAAATATGTGAAGCAGCACCTGGGCGCCTCGCCGCGTAGCTTCCGCCGCCAGCTGACGGAGCAGAGCGGCCGAAGCGGTGCGTGAGGGCCCGGGGGCCGCGGGGTGCGACTTCGAGGCCTTGGCGGGCCGCGTGCCGAGCCAGCCCGACGAGTGCCGCCGAAACGGTTGCGACGAACTCGCCCTATTCCAGTTTTTACGGGAATAGGGCGAGTTTTTTCTGGCCTTAGCCCCGTGGCGCGGGGGCTGGGCCGTCGGCGGAAAAGAAAAGCCGGGAGACCCTCGCGGAGAGGGCCTCCCGGCTGTGTGTATGGCCTGACGGCTGCGGTCAGAGACCGTAGCTGAAGGTGTCGATGCAGTTGTAGAAGCCGCTTACGATGCCGAGCAGCAGGACGCCGGCCGTGCAGAGCGCCAGGGCGGCACGCGTGCCGCAGTCGCTGCGGAAGGGGGCAATCGGCGTATCGTTCGTCTTGATGTACATGGCCTTCACGATGAGCAGATAGTAGTAGAGCGAGATGACCGTATTGACCAAGGCGATGAATACCAGCAAGTGGAAACCGGCCTTAAACGCAGCCATGAAGATAAAGAACTTCGAGAAAAAGCCTGCGAAGGGCGGAATACCAGCCAGGGAGAAGAGGCACAGCGTCATGAGGAAGGCCAGCTTCGGATTGGTCTGGTAGAGGCCGTTGTAGTCGTCCATGCCGATTTTCCCACTGTTCTGCTCCACGACGTTAAGCACGGCGAAAGCGCCGAGATTGGCGGCGAGGTAGACGAGCAGGTAGAAGACGAGCGCCGTCATGCCCTGTGCGGAACCACCCATAACGCCGAGTACCAGGTAACCGGCCTGCGAGATGGCGGAGAAGGCCATGAATCGCTTCAGATTCTTCTGACGGATGGCAAAGAGGTTGGCCACCGTGATGCTCGCTATGATAATCCAGAAGAAGCCTACGCTCCAGAGCCCCTCGAAGGCGGGCGAACCGAAGACCTTGATGAGTACGGTCAGGAGCACGAAGGCGGCGGAACCCTTGGACACGACGCTCAGGTAACCGGTTACGACCGTGGGCGCGCCCTCGTAGGTGTCGGCCGTCCAGAGGTGGAAGGGCACCAGGGAAATCTTGAAGCCCATGCCGGAGATGAAGAGCACGAGTCCCATGATGCTGAGCAGGTTGACCTGCATCTTGCCGGGAATCTGGTCGAAGTAGAGGGTACCGGTCACGCCGTAGATCAAGGAGATGCCGTAGAGGAGCAGGGCACTCGAGAAGAGGGCCAGCAGGATGAACTTGGCTCCGGCCTCGGCGCTTTCGTAGCGGTACTTGTCGTAGGCAATGAGGGCCGTCATGGGGATGGAGGCCAGCTCGAGCCCGATGAAGAACATGATGAAGTGGCCGCTGGAGATCATGAGGTACATGCCGAAGAGCGTGAAGAGCACGAGGCTGTGGAACTCACCGCGCTTGATGCGGTTTTCCGGGCGCTCGAGCCAGGCGCTCGACATGAGCATGACGATGATGACACCGACATTGAGCACGCTTTTGACGATAGTCATCATGGGCGTGTGCAGATACATGCCGCCGAAGGCTTCGGCCGGCGTGGTCATGGCATTACCCCAGGGGAGCAGCGTGATGATGGTGTGGAGAATCATCAGCGCAATGGGCAGCACACTCTTCATCCCGCAGCCGCATCCTGCCGCGGCGAGCTCCGTCCCGCCAGTGGTGACGCAGGCTTTCTCTTCTTTCCCGCAAAGGAAAAGGTCGGCCAGGAATACAATCAGTATGACTGCAAGCAGGCTAATTTCTTCCTGCATGTATAGAAATTGAGAATAATCCATTGTTTTGACTTTGATTTACTGTTTACAGAATCGGAGTACTTTGGGCCACTACCTGCGCTGCGCTGTTGATATGGTCTACGATGGGCGCGACGCCGGTCGTAATCATGTTGCTCATCCACAGCGGAGCGAGACCGAGGCCGGCCACGGCTACGATAAGGCAGATGACGGCGGTGCGTTCATCCCAGGTGGCATCGGTCAGTTTGAGGTGATGCTCATTGGTACACGTGCCGTAGAGAATCTTGCCGACGAGTCGCAGAATGTAGACCGCGGTGATGACGATGCTGGTGCAGGCGATAATGGTCAGTACGCGGTGGAAGGTGTCCGCATTCTGGAAGGAGCCGACGAATATGGTCATTTCCGCGATGAATCCGGAGAGACCCGGCAGACCCAGGTTGGCCAGACCGGCGATGACGTAGCAGACGGACAGGAACGGCATGATGCGCATCAGACCGTTGAGTTCGCGGATGTCGCGCGTATGCGTGCGACCATAGATCATACCGATGAGGGCAAAGAAGAGGGCCGTCATCAAACCGTGGCTGAGCATCTGGAGCACCGCACCGGTGCAGGCCGTCTGGTTGAGCATGAGGATGGCAAAGAGCACGAGGCCGCAGTGGGAAACCGACGAGTAGGCGTTGATGTACTTCAGGTCGGTCTGTACGCATGCCGAGAAGGCGCCGTAGACCACGGAGATGCCCGTCAGGATAAGGAAGATCCAGCCCAGTTCGTTAGCCGCTTCGGGCAGCAGGAACATGGCAATGCGGAAGCAGCCGTAGCCGCCGAGCTTCATGAGCACGCCGGCGTGGAGCATGGATACGGCCGTCGGGGCCGAAGCGTGACCGTCGGGGCTCCAGGTGTGGAACGGGAAGAGGGCACCCAGGACGCCGAAGCCGATGAACGTGAGCGGGAACCAGATGCACTGCTGCGTGAAGTCGATGGCGTGGGCACCGCCGGTGTGGTAGGCAATGTCGAGGATGTTCATCGTCTGGCCGCCCGCACCGTAGAAGATGCCGAAGATGCCGCACATGAGGAAGGCGGAACCGCCCATGAGCATCAGCGTCAGCTTCATGGCGGCGTATTCCTTCTTACCGCTTCCCCAGACACCGATGAGCAGGTACATCGGGATGAGCGCTATTTCGTAGAACATGAACATGGTGAACATGTCAATCGAAATAAAGAAGCCGAACACGCCCATGCTGAGCAGGGTGAACCAGAGGAAGTATTCCTTGGTGAGCGGCTGGAGGCGCCACGAGGCGAACGTTCCGGTGAACACGATGATGGACGACAGGAGCAACATGGCTACCGAGATGCCGTCGACGCCTACGGCGTATTCAATGTGCAACGGGGTGAACCAGGTGAACTGACCGGTGAAGAGCATTTCGCTCGTGGGGTCGGCGGCACGGGCGCCGAGGAAGTCGACGACGAGATAGATGGCCAGCAATAGAAGGAGAGAGCTGCCGGTTACCATGACGCCGCGAACTTGCTTGAGGGACTTGGCCAGCCAGAGTCCCAGTAACATCACCAAGGGTATGAATACGAATGATGACAGATATAATACGTTGATTAAATTATTATCCATGGCTTAAAGAATCAAGATAAACAGCAGGATGAGTATGCCTAAGAGGAAAACGTATGCGTATTTCTGGACGGAACCGCTTTGCAGACCGCGAATCTGGAAGCCCAGGGCGTTGGTGCCCCATGCCAGGAAGTTGAAGAAGCCGTCGACGACGTGGCGGTCGAACCAGGCAACCGGCTTGGAGATGTGGGCAAAGATGAGGCGGTGCGTGATGTACTGATAGACCTCGTCCATATAGAAACGCTTGTAGGCCCAGCGGTGGAGCTTGGAGAACTTCTCGGCTGCAGCTTCGGCAACGGGCTGGCGCTCGCCCTTGTAGATGTAGGTGGCGAGGGCTATGGCCAAAACAGCGATGACGATGCTGGTGCCGGCAACGTTCCAGTCGAGGTGGATGTCGTAGGCACGGGTGTCGGCGCTGACAAAGTGGCCGAAGGGAATGAATCCGGCTACGCAGGTGACGAGGGCCAGGAAAATGAGGGGAATCGTCATGGTGAGCGGGGCCTCGTGGGGCGTGTGCTCAGCGTGCAGCTCCTTGTTCTCCGTACCCCAGAAGATGCCGAAGTAGAGGCGGAACATGTAGAACGCGGTCATACCGGCAATGCCTGTCATAATCCAGCCCATGAACGGACTGTAAGCGAAGCAGGCGGTCAGAATTTCGTCCTTGGAGAAGAAGCCCGAGAAGGGAGGAATGCCGGATATGGCCAGGCAGGCAATGAGAAACGTGATGTGCGTGATGGGCATATACTTGCGCAGACCGCCCATAGCGGACATTTCGTTGCTGTGTACCGCATGGATGATGCAGCCGGCACCGAGGAAGAGCAGCGCCTTGAACATGGCGTGCGTGAAGAGGTGGAACATGGAGGCCATGTAGCCGAGGCTGCCGACGTGCTCGTGGCCGGTCGTCATCTCGGTGCAGACGCCGAGCGCCACCATCATGAAGGCAATCTGAGAAATGGTGGAGAAGGCGAGTACACGCTTGATGTCGCTCTGGGCACAGGCGACGGCGGCGGCGTAGAACGCGGTGAAGGCGCCGACCCAGGCCACGATGCTCAGGGCCTCGGGGGCATACTGAATCCACAAGGGGAAGAGGCGGGCCACCTGGAACACACCGGCTACGACCATAGTGGCGGCATGGATGAGGGCACTGACAGGCGTAGGACCTTCCATGGCGTCGGGGAGCCAGATGTGTAACGGGAACATGGCGCTCTTGCCGGCGCCGCCGATGAACATGAGGACGAGGGCCGTGGGGAGCATGAAGCTGCCGGCGGCGAAGCCTTCGGCGTTGAAGTCAAAGCCGAACGAACCGCAGTAGTATCCGTAGATGAGGATACCGATGAGGAAGAACATGTCGGCAAATCGGGTTACGATGAAGGCCTTCTTGGACGCCGCGATGGCTGCGGGCGAGGTGTAGTAGAAACCGATGAGCAGGTAGGAAGATACGCCCACCAGCTCCCAGAACAGGTACATCTGGAAAATATTCGTGGCGACGACCAGTCCGAGCATGGACATGGAGAACAGGCTCAGGAAGGCATAGTAGCGTTGGAACCCGCGTTCGCCGTGCATGTAGCCGAACGAGTAGATGTGTACCATGAGCGACACCGTGGAAATAACAATGAGCATCATGACCGAGATGGGGTCGAGCAGAATACCCATATTGAATTTCAGCCCTTCGTTGAAGAACGGAAGCCAGGTGATGTCGTAGGGGACTTTAGGCAGGAAAGTCCCGTCGGCCTGACGCGGCAGGGTGAAATATTCAAATGCCGTGTAGTAGGAGAGTATGGCCACAATTGCCAGGCAGCACGTTCCGATGATGCCGGCCGTCTTATGGCTGAGCCACTTTCCGCAGATTCCTAAGAACAGAAACGAGAGGAAGGGCAGCAGTAATATGAATAATGTATATTCCATAAATCTTTGTTTTATAATAGTTGGGAGGAATGCGGCCAAGGGCCGTTTTCCTTGTTGACTACCACTTCATCTTCTGGAGTTTATCTACGGAAATATTCTTGAGCATCCGATAGATGTTGATCATGATGGCGATGGCAATGGCACTCTCGGCCGCCGCAATGGCAATGGCGAAGAGGGCAAAGAAATAGCCTTCATGCCCATCGGGATAAAGCATGCGATTGAATACTGCGAAGTTGATGTCGGCAGAGTTGAGCATCAATTCAATGGACAGTAGTACGGCCAGGGTGCTGCGGCGGGTCAGGAATCCGAAGATACCCGCAAACATCATGACGGCCGAGATGAGTAGGATGTATTCTATCTGTATCATGGTTGAATCTTTAGCGTTTACGGGCAATCAACAGTCCGGCTACGATGCAGGCCAGCAACAGGATGCTGACGGCCTCAAACGGCAAGAGGTAGCCGTTCTCCCCGCTGGAGAGCATGAAATGCCCGATTTGGTCGATCGAGTTGCTGGCGGCGCCGGTCGGTTCGGTTGGCGCGCCGAGTGCGGCGACTCCGTTGAAGAGCTGTTGTTTGAATAACACGAATATGAAAGTGAGGAAGCCGACTAAGCCGATGATTACGCCCCAGGAGGCGTCTTTCATCTTTTTGTGTGCAGCCTGGTCCTTGGCCCCGTCCGTGAGCAAGATGGCAAAGACGTAGAGCACGATGATGCCGCCGGCGTAGACCATGGTCTGCACTGCTCCCAAGAAGGTGTAACCCATCAAGAAGTACAGGCCGGCCGTGCCCAACAGGACGAAAAGCAGGTAAGTGGCTGCACGGATGATGCTCTTCGTGAGTACTGTCGCGATGGACGACAACACGATGAACACCGCCAATATGACGAACATGATGTTTTGTGAATCCATTTTCTTTAGTTTAAGCAGTTTGTTCGTTGGCCTTCGCTTCGGGGGCGGGCTTCTTCTCGACTTTCTTTTCCATGACCTTGCTGCCCTCGTGGTTGAGCACCATGATCAGTTTGGAGCGGTCGAAGACTGCGTTTTCGAAGCTCTGGTTGAATTCAATAGCGCCGTGAGGACATGCGCGGGTGCACAGTTGGCAGAAGATGCAGGAGCCCAAGTTGTATTCGTACTTGACGAGGCGTTTTTTCTTCTTGCCGTCCTCGGCTACGTAAAACTCACTGGTGACCTTGATGGTGCCGTTGGGGCAGGCCATCTCGCACAGTCCGCAGCCAACGCACTTATGCTCGTTGTTCTCGTTGTGCGGCATGGTCAGCGAACCACGGAAGCGGTCAAACATCACCAGCTCGTTGCGGTTCTCGGGATACTGCTCGGTAATCTTTTTCGTAAAGAACTCGCGCATCGTCGTTTTCAGACCGATGCAAAGCGACTTGATGCCGCTCAGCAGCCCCTCGATGTAATTCTTATCTTCGTACATGAGTTTTCTCTACCTTTTATTAGAAATGAAGTCCGTAGGACACGATGAGTGCCATGAGTATTAAGTTGACCATGCTGATGGGGACCAGATATTTCCACTCGAGCGAGAGAATCTGGTCGATTCGCAGACGCGGGAAGGTCCAGCGCAGCCACATGAGCAAGAATACTACGAAGAGCGCCTTGGCGATAAACCAGATTGCGCCCGGGATGAGGTCCATGATGCCATTAAAGCCGTCGAGTCCGGCTATGTGCAGCGGGGCCCAGCCTCCGAGGAAAACGGTAGCGGCCATACCGGCACAGATGAAGAGGTTCATGTACTCGGCCAGATAATAGTAGCCGAAGTGCATACCAGAGTATTCCGTGTGGTAGCCTGCCGTCAGCTCGCTTTCGCTTTCGGGCAAGTCGAACGGGCCACGGTTGCACTCGGCGTTGCCGGCAATCAGATAGATGATGAAGGCAATGATGGCGGGGATGTGGCCACGGAAAATGTTCCAGCCCTCAGCGTACTGTTGCTGGCAGATTTCGGAGAACGACATCGTGCCAGTCAGGCAAATCATCGTCAGCATCGTCATGCCGATGGAGAGTTCGTAACTGATGATCTGGGCACCGCTACGCATGGCTCCGATAAGGGAGTATTTGTTGTTGCTACTCCATCCGGCCAGCAGAATACCGACCACGCCGATGCTGGATACGGCCAGGAAGAAGAAGATGCCGACGTTGAAGTCGATGATCTGGGCGCCTGTGTTCCAAGGCAGGCAGGCGAAGGTCACCATCGAGGCCAGCACGACAAGGAACGGAGCCAGGTTGTGCAGGAACTTATCCGTCTCGCGCAGGTTGATGATTTCCTTGGTCAACATCTTAAAGACGTCGCTGAACACCTGCAGGGTGCCGAACGGTCCGACACGCATCGGGCCGAGGCGGCACTGGAAAAACGCGCAGACCTTACGCTCCATATAAATAAGGAGAATGGCGAAGATGGCGTAGAGCGTAATGATGACCAGCGCCACCAGAATGCTTTCCGTCAGGATGGCAGCCCACTCGGGCATGAAGCCGGTGAGCAGGCCGTGGAGCCATGAGCTTATAACTGAAAAATCAAACATTGTTTTATCTCTGTTTTATGGATTTACCTATCAATATCGGGCACAACGTAGTCGACCGTTCCGCCGATGGTAATCAAGTCTGCGATCAGGCTGTTTCGGCAGGCCGTATCCATTACGGCTACCAGCGGAAGTCCCGTGGCGCGGTAGTGGAGGCGGTAGGGTGATTTGTCGCCCTTGCTTTCCAGGAATACGCCAAATTCACCGCGGCTGCCTTCGACGGCAGAGTAGTACGTGCCGGCCGGTACCTTGATGATGGGCTTGGTCTTTGCCTGATAGGGGCCTTCGGGGATATTGTCGATGAGTTGTTCGATAATGTTCAAGCTCTCGAGGATTTCGTCCATACGAATCATGTAACGGGCGAAGCTGTCGCCCTCCGTGCGCGTGATTTCGTTGAACTTCACCTTGTCGTAGGCCGCATACGGCATGCGTTTGCGGACGTCGTTGTGCCAGCCTGAAGCACGGCCCGTACCACCGGTGCAACCGAATGAGATGCACTGCTCTTTGGTCAGGACGCCGACGCCTTTCGAGCGGTTCTGGAAAATAACGTTCCCCGTGAAGATGTCGTGATATTCCTGAATGTTCTTACGCATGTAGGGGATGAACTCCTTGACCCGTTTCTGGAAGTTCGGGTGAATGTCCGCCATGACGCCGCCGATGGTGTTGTAGTTCAGGATGAGGCGGCCGCCGCAGGTCTCCTCGAAAATGTCGAGAATCTTTTCGCGGTCACGGAAACCGTAAAGGAAGGCCGTCGTTGCGCCCAGGTCCTGACAGAGGCAGGCGAAGTAAAGAATGTGCGAGTCGATACGTTGCAGCTCGTCCATGATGGTACGGATGACTTGTACGCGGTCGCTTACCTCGATACCCATCGCCTTTTCAATACACATGCACAGGGCGTGGCGGTTTTGCATGGCGCCCAGGTAGTCCAGGCGGTCGGTCAGGGCGAGTGTCTGCGGATACGTCAGGCTTTCGCTCATTTTCTCGATGCCGCGGTGGATGTAGCCCAGGATAGGGTCAATCTTCTTGATGCGCTCACCCTCCAGACTTACGCGGTAGTGCAATACACCGTGGGTAGAGGGGTGCTGCGGACCGATGTTAACCACGTAGTCGCCATCTTCAAAGATGCGGTTCTCGCCGCGGGTCACGGTGCCGTCGGGGTTCAGTGTCAGGGTCTCCGTCACGTCGGCCAGCGGCTCGTTGGTCATGCGGAGCGGATTCTCCTTTAACGGGTCGTCGTCCTTGCGGAACGGGTAGCCCACCCAGTCCTCACGTAGGAAAATGCGGCGCATGTCCGGGTGGCCGGTGAACTTGATGCCGAAGAAGTCGAATACTTCCCGTTCGTAGATGTTGGCAATGTCCCACAGGTCGCTTACCGACGGGAGCAGCGGGTTCTCGCGGTCCGTCGTGGCCGTCTTGAGGCATGTGCGCTTTCCCGTTTCCGTCGATTCCAGATTGTAGACCACGCCGAGGCCCTCTTCCTGCCAGTCAACGCCCGTCAGGCATTCCAGGAAGTCCATCTTTTCCTCCTCGCGCAGTCTCTTCATTTCTGCGTGCAGGGCGCTCGGTTCAACGAAGCGCGGTTCTATCTGGTTTTCCGCAGGCTGAGCCGGAGCGGCGGGTTGAGGCTTTACAACGGGTTTCGCAGCTGTGGCAGCCGGTTTTTCCGCTTGAGCTGCCGCCTGCGGCTGTTTCTGTTCGCCGGCTGCCAGTGTTTTGTCTTGAATGTCTGTCATGCCTGTTCCTCCTCGTTATAAAGTTCTTCACTGATTTCTTTCATTTTCTCGCGATAGGGGTCTTTCTGCTTGCGGTTGGTCGTACCGAAGAAGTTTTCAACCTTTACCTTGCGCTGCAACTGCATCATGCCGTACAGGAACGATTCAGGACGCGGCGGGCAGCCCGGTACGTAAACGTCGACGGGAATAATCTGGTCCACGCCCTGTACTACGTGATACGACTTGCGGAACGGGCCGCCGCTGACGGAGCAGCCGCCAATGGCCACGACATATTTCGGGTCGGCCATCTGGTCGTAGAGACGCTTCAGGACCGGAGCCATTTTTGTCGTAATCGTACCGCTCACCAGAATGACGTCTGCCTGGCGGGGGCTGTTACGAGTTACCTCGAATCCGAAGCGGGCAATGTCGTAGCGGGCAGCGCAGACAGCCATAAATTCAATACCGCAGCAACTGGTGGCAAAGGTCAGCGGCCAAAGGGAGTTGCTTCGTCCCCAGTCGATGAGGTCGTCCAGCTTGCTTACGATAACGTTGGTGCCTTTCGCGTTCAGTTCGGCTACGAGCTTCTCGAAAGTCTCGTTGTCCTTGAACTCCTCGTACGGAATCGACTTGATTTTGGGCTTCTTCATTATTGCCATTTCAGCGCTCCTTTCCTCCAGGCGTAAGCCAGGCCCAGAACTAAGATGAACAAGAAGAAGAGCACGCAAAACAGTCCGGCCGGACCCAGCGAGCGCATCACGACGGCCCACGGGAAGAGGAACATCGTTTCTACGTCGAACATAAGGAACAGGATTGCGAAAAGATAGTATCCCACTCGGAACTGCATCCATGAGCGTCCGCGGGTAGGGATACCGCATTCGTAAGCCTCTTCCTTTTGCGCGTTGAAGCTGCGTGGCGAAATCAGGCGGGCCAGAATTGTCACGACGGCAACGAACGCGATACCTGTCAGCAAAGCTGTGACAAATAAGGTAAAGTTCATAGCTCTTTTGTGTTATGATTGATAATGTTGGAATTGCTCAGTGAAAAACGCCGGCGTGTTTTTCGGGTAAGAAAGACTGTGTTTTTTCCGCTGGACTTGGGGATAAGGGCTACCCCAGGTGCGGACAACAACAAATCTGGCGAAACTCGCGCGTCCCGCCTTTGTCGTTTTGTTCCCTCCCTACGCTGCAGGCATACGGAGGTCTTGATTTTGCCCTTTTTCACGTCGAACGTCTTTCGGCTGGCAAAGTTACAAAATTTGTGAACAAATTCGCGAGGCTTCGTCGTCATTTCTTGTGTTAAAAACAAGATTTGCTTTCCGCGCTTGGCAATACGGCCGGATTTCTTCCACCTTTGTGACGTTCGCCGGCGGTGTGTTTTTTAATTTTTTTACCTTGATTTTCAGGGATATGAACCCTTCCCGCACGGCCTGTCCGTAGCGCAGAAACGATTGTCCGCGGCCTGGGTATCTCCAGACCGCGGACAACCGTTTTCAAGACTTGTGCCGCTTAGGGTTGAGCCATGGCCGTGCGTCGCAGGGTCAGGACGGCTTCCGTCTCGCCGGGCGACACCTCGAGGTGGATACGGAACGGCTTTTTCCCACCGGGCAGGTTCACCGTTTTGTCAAAGCTGTAAATGGTGGGGCCTGTCTTTTCCGTTGCCGTCGAGTCGGCCGGTGCGGGGCCGAAGTCTTCCAGGTAGTAGCCATAGTCTTCCTCTTCCGCGCCGCCCGTCGTTTTGCTCCAGTCGCCCAGGCGTTGCGTGGCCCGTTCCAGGTGGGCAATGTCGGCGGCCGTCAGCGGTTTCGTCAGGGTGATGGTAAATTCCCCGTCGTCCGTTTTTTCTATGTGGTCTATGCCGAGGTCTATGCCGACAATCTCGCGTTGCAGGCTCAGGCGTACGCGCTCCATTTCGCTGTGCTCTTGCCGCGCGCTGCCGGTCAGGGCGCAGACCAAGCCGATGGAAGTCATCACCAACGGCGAGAGGACGAAAAGCAGTCCGCGCTTGAACGACTTTTGCAGGCGGGTGCGCCAGGCCATCCACAAGTAGAACGGGGAGAAAATCAGCCAGGCCAGGGCGGCCTGGAGTCCGAGAAAGCGCGTCTTTTTGCAGCGGGCGGCGTCCTCCGGCGTAGCGGCGTACACCGTGGCCTGCGTCCCGTAGCGGTTGGGAGCGGGCACCGGAAGGGCAAACAGCAGGTAGACGTTGAAGAACGGGATGAAGAAGAACCAGCCGTTACGCCCCGTGTCGTGGCAGCGCTTCACGCCCTGTGTCGTGTAGAGCCAGCAGCTGACGAGCAGCAGGCTGTAGCCCGTAAACTTGGATACGCTGGCGCCGGCGCTCGTGCTGAACAGACTGACAAAGTCAACGATGGACCCTCCGATAAGGGGCAGGGCCACCCAGCACAGGAGGTGGGAAAGGAGAAACTCCGCGCGGGTGATGCGTCCCTTGAAGGAGAACACCCGAGTAAACCAGCCGGAGTTGTTGATGAGCAGGTTGTCCGTGTCGGGCAGTTCCGGCGGAAAGTCGCCGGGAGTGTGTACGGCCTCGGGCGCCTGCTCCTCGTTGGGCCGGGCGGGAGCTTGCGGCTGTGGGCTGCCGTCCGTCATCGGGGGAGTAGGGGGCAGCGTGGTGTCATCGTAGGGGGTGGGAGTTTCCATTTTATTCCAGAAATTATAGTGATAGCATTATCCTTTGCAAAGGTAAGAAGTTCGGCGGAAAAAACGTCAGTCTGTGCAGAAACTTTAGTGCCGTTCTTCCCGTTGGAACAGAAAGACAGGCGGACACATATATAATAAGGTGTCCGCCTGTCTTCAGGGGTTGCGTCGGTGTTCGCCGTCCGCGTGTCAGCCTTGTACCAGGGCCAGGGTGTCGCTTGCGATGAGCAGTTCCTCGTCCGTGGGGACGACGACTACTTTCACCTTGCTGTCCGGTGTGGAGATGATTTCCTCCTCGCCGTGGTTCTGGCGGTTCTTCTCTTCGTCCAGCTTGATGCCGAAGAACTCCATGTCGCTGACGGCGCCGCGGCGCACGTCCCACTGATGTTCTCCGACGCCGGCCGTGAAGACGATGATGTCCACGCCGCCCATGGCTGCCGTGTAGGCACCGATGTATTTCTTGATGCGGTAGTCGTACATGTCGAGGGCAAGCTCTGCGCGCTTGTTGCCGGCGTTGCAGGCGGCTTCCACTTCGCGCATGTCGCTCGATACGCCCGAGATGCCCTTCACGCCGCTCTCCTTGTTGAGCAAGTCGCTCATCTGGTCCGGCGTGAAGCCCTCTTTCTTCATGATGCTCAGGACGGCCGACGGGTCAACGTCGCCCGAGCGCGTACCCATCATGAGGCCTTCCAGCGGCGTAAGGCCCATCGAGGTGTCGATACATTTCCCGTACTTCACCGCCGATACGGAAGCGCCGTTGCCAATGTGGCAGGTGATGATGCGTACGTCCTCCGGCTTCACGCCCAGCATTTCGCAAACGCGGGCCGTGACGAAGCGGTGGCTCGTGCCGTGTGCGCCCCAGCGGCGTATGTTGTTCTCTTCGTAATACTTGTAGGGGACGGCATACATGTAGGCGTGGGCCGGCATGGTCTGGTGGAAAGCCGTGTCGAATACGAAGACCTGCGGCAGGTTCGGGAGCATCTCCTTCACGGCCTCGTAGCCTTTCAGGTGGGCCGGGCTGTGGAGCGGGGCCAGCTCCATGTATTGGCGCCACTCGTCGAGCATCTCCTTCGTGACAATCTGGCTCTGCGTGAAGCGTCCGCCCGCCACGATGCGGTGACCGGCTGCCGAAATCTCGTCCAGGCTCTTGATGGCGCCGAACTCGGGGTTGAGCAGCGTGTCGAACATGAGCTTGATGCCTTCCGTATGGGTGGGGCAGGGCGATTCTATGATTTTGGTCTCACCGTTGATTTTCGTCTTCAGGAACGAACCTTCCAGACCGATTTTCTCAATGCCGCCGGCTGCCAGCACACTCTTGTCGTCCATTTCGTAAAGTTTGTACTTGATGGACGAACTGCCGCAATTGATGACTAAGATTTTCATGCGTAGGGATATAAGTTTTGTAAATTCTTTCGGTAAAAATCCGGAGGCGGGGAGAGGCCGCGTCCGAGGCACTGCAAAATTACACTTAATTTTCGGGAGGCAAAAGTTAATGCAGTCTTTTTCTGTGCCCCCGTTTCGTAGCTTCGCCGCGCAACCGCCGCGCTGCCCGGCTGCCGGGCCGTGGAGTGGCGGGCCTGTGCGGCAGCCGCGTGCGGGAAAGCAACGAGGCGGACGCGCGCCCCGCAGGGCAGGCGTTCGCCTCGACAGGATGAGCGGAAAGGTCCGTTTCCGGGCGTCCCTTATTTCTGTGCGGCCGCTTTGGCGGCTATGGCCTGGTTGGCCGTGATGGCAATCATTTTGTAGACGTCGTCTACGCTGCAGCCGCGCGACAGGTCGTTGACCGGCCGGGCAATGCCTTGGAGAATCGGGCCTACGGCCGTAGCGTGGCCCAGGCGTTGCACGAGCTTGTAGCCGATGTTGCCCACTTCCAGGTTCGGGACTACGAGCACGTTGGCGTTGCCGGCCACGGGGCTGCCCGGCGCCTTGCTGGCACCCACCGCGGGGACAAGGGCGGCGTCGGCTTGCAGCTCGCCGTCAATCAGTACGTCGGGAGCCATTTCCTTGGCCAGGGCAACGGCTTCGACAACCTTGTCGACCACTTCGTGCTTGGCCGAGCCCTTGGTCGAGAAGCTCAGCATGGCCACGCGCGGCGTGATGCCGGCCACGGCCTGCGCCGTGCGGGCGGTGCATACGGCAATCTGTGCCAGCTGATTGGCATCGGGCACGGGGGTAACGGCCACGTCGCCCATGACGAGCACACCGTTGTCGCCGCACTCGGGCGCGTGGGTGAGCAGCAGCATGGCGCCGCTCACGCAAGTGATGCCGGGAGCGGTCTTAATGATCTGGAGCGCCGGGCGCAGGACGTTGCCCGTCGTGTTGCGGGCACCGGCCAACTGGCCGTCGGCTTCGCCCGACTTAATGATGAGGCAGCCCAGATAGAGCGGGTCGAGCACTTTCTGGCGTGCTTCCTCGATGGTCATGCCTTTCTTCTTGCGCAGCTCGCAAAGCAGCTGGGCGTATTCTTCCTTCTTCGGGTTGTTCTCGGGATCAATGATCGTGGCCTTGTCAATATTGCCGAGGCCCCACTTCTTGGCGCACTCCTTAATCTCCTCGGGGTTGCCGAGCAGAATCAGGTCGGCCACGCCGTCGGTCAGCGCTCTGTTGGCAGCTTTCAAGGTGCGCTCCTCCGTACCTTCGGGGAGCACGATGCGCTGCTTGTTTGCCTGGGCGCGCGCAATGAGTTGTTCAATGAGTTCCATGGTGATGAAAATTTTTGGTCTGTATTCTGCTTGCAAAAGTACGCAAAAAAATGAATCCTTAGTAGGATTGCTATATCTATGTTTCAAAAAATTGCTGTGCCCAGCGGCGGCGCAGGAGGCGTCCCCGGGCCCGCCGGCGCGCGGACGGCCGGGGCGCGGACGTCGGTAGTCGGGCGCGCCACGGGGCTAAGGCCCGTAGCGACAGGAATAGGCCCCGTAAAAACTGGGATAGGGCCCGTGCGCGGCGCGACTACCGGCGCTTCCGCCGGTCGCCGGGGTGCACTTGCGGGACCGGGCCTTGCCGGCGGCCGGGTGCTGCCGCGCAGCGCGGCGGACAGACAACGGAAAAACGGCATCAAACGGGGCACTTGACCTCCTTTTGATGCCGTTTTCTTTTTGAAACCGTAGCGCGAGACAGGCTTGAACTGTCGACCTCATGATTATGAATCATGCGCTCTAACCAGCTGAGCTATCGCGCCGTTTTAGCGGGGTTTTCAATTAACGAGTGCAAAAGTAGAGACTTTTTCTGAAACGGCCAAATATTTTAGTCGAAAAATTCGCGCGGTGTCTGCAAATTCCTCGAAATTCACGCACTTTGGTTCCATAAAGTGTCGCAGTTGAAAAAAATATACTACATTTGCATTTCAAACCAGGACTCACGCCGGGCATGTTAGGAATAAAGAAAATAGACCTATATATATTAAAGAAATTCTTGCCGCTTTTCGTCGGCGCCTTCTTTATTTGTCTGTTCGTCTTTATGATGCAGTTCACCTGGCGTTACGTCGAGGAACTGGTGGGCAAGGGGTTGTCGCTGGACATCCTGGCCCAATTTTTTTGGTATATGGGCATCACGCTGGTGCCCACGGCCCTGCCGCCGGCCGTCCTGCTGGCGTCGCTCATCACCTTCGGCAACATGGGCGAGCAGCTGGAACTGCTCTCGATGAAGGCCGCCGGCGTGCCGCTGATCCGTATCATGCGCCCCATCTTCTTTATCGTGCTGGCGCTGACGGGTCTTTCGTTCTATTTTCAGAATACGGCCGCCCCTCACGCCCAGGTGAGCCTGCGCACGCTGATATTCAGCATGAAGCAGTCGTCGCCGGCCGTGGAGATTCCCGAAGGCGTCTTCTACAGCGACATTACGAACATCAACCTCTACGTACAGCGCAAGGACGCCAAGACCGGGATGCTCTACCAGCTTATTATTTACAAGACGGACCAGGGCTTTGACCGGGCGCAGATAGTCCTGGCCGATTCGGGCCGGATGGAGATGACGGCGGACAAGCTGCACTTGAAGCTCGACCTGTGGTGCGGCGAGCAGTTTGAAAACCTACAGCAGCAAAATTATTCCTCACTGAGTTCGGCCAGCGTGCCCTACGACCGCGAGACGTTCCAGTACAAGCAGTTCATCATCGACTTCGACAGCAATTTCGCCATGATGGACGAGAACTTGCTCCGCGATATGCCGCAGGCCAAGGATATGCGCCAAATCCAGTTCAGCGTGGACTCGATGGAGCAGCACATGGACAGCGTGGGCCACACTTATTATAAGGAGTTGGCCGCTACGTGGTACCGCAAGCCCGACCTGAACCGCCAGGACTCGCTCCAGGTGGTGCGGCAGGTCAATAAGGCCGCCGTCAGCTTCGACTCGCTCGTGGCCGGCGTGGCTCCCGAGCGCATGCAGCTCGCCTTGCAGAGCGCGAAGGCGAACGTGCGCTCGCACCAGATGGACCTGGAGTGGAAGAGCGTCATCACTTCCGACGGCGACAACTTCATTCGCCGCCACTGGGTGGAGTGGCATCAGAAGATTACCTTCTCGCTTGCCTGCCTCTTCTTCTTTTTCGTGGGCGCGCCGCTCGGAGCCATCATCCGCAAGGGCGGTCTCGGTATGCCCGCGGTGATTTCCGTCCTGATTTTCATCTTTTATTACATCATCAACACGTCGGGAATGAAGATGGCGCGCGACGGCTCGTGGAACATGACCTTCGGCATGTGGCTGAGCTCCCTGGTGCTGATTCCCTTCTGCGTATTCCTGACGTACAAGGCCAACAAGGACTCCGTCGTCTTCAACGTGGAGCTCTACGTCTCCTTCTTCCGCAACCTGCTGGGCCTGCGCACGCGGCGCCACATCTCGCGCAAGGAGGTCATCATCAACGACCCGGACTACGCCCAGGTATTGGTCGGGCTCGACCGTCTGCGGCAGGAATGCCGCGACTACGACCGCGACGCCCGGCTCATAACGGCCCCCAACTACTTCCGCCTCTTCTTCCGTCACACCGAGGACCACCGTGTGGAGGCCATCAATCAGCAGCTCGAGAGCCTTGTCGAGGAGCTCGCCAACAGCCGCGACGCGAAAGTGCTCATGGAGCTGAACGAACTGCCCATTATCTACGTGCGGGCCCACACTACGCCTTTTGCGAAGAAGTGGGTGAACATCGCGGCGGGCATACTGTTCCCCGTCGGCCTGATACTCTGGCTGCGCATCTGGCGTTTCCGCCTGCGTCTGCTGCGTGACCTGCGGCAGATAGTCAAAAGTTGCGACCGCCTGGAGCAACGCATCGGCGAGATGCTCCACAAGTCCTCTGCCCCGACGGCTACGGCCGAGGAGGAGCAGCCGCAGGCCCGGTCCCGCAGGCGCTACGCCCGCCGCATCCTGCTGCTCGTCGTGGCGGTGCTGATTGCCTTCCTGTTGGGCATGTACGTGTACGACTATGTGCGGCAACTGTCCCGCCGCGGCCCGGACCGCGCCGAGCCGCCCCGCACCGAAGCGCAGGCCGAGGCTGCCGTACCCGGACCGCCCGTCCGGACTGATTAACGCTTTCGAGAAAGCCATCTTAATAAAACTATCATGGATACGAATCATTTAGCCACTATCGAAGAAGCCCTGATCGACTTCAAACAAGGCAAATTTGTTATAGTCGTCGACGACGAAGACCGGGAAAACGAAGGCGACCTTATCATGGCCGCTGAGCTCGTTACGCCGGAAGCTGTCAACTTTATGCTGCGCAACGGCCGCGGTGTCCTCTGTGCCCCGATCACTATCGACCGCTGCCGGCAGTTAGAGTTGGCGCACCAGGTGCAGGACAACACGAGCATGCTCGGTACGCCCTTTACCGTTACGGTAGACAAGCTGGAAGGCTGCACTACCGGCGTCAGTTGCCACGACCGCGCCGCGACGATACGCGCACTCGCCGACCCGGACAGCCGTCCCGAAACGTTTGGCCGGCCTGGCCACATCAATCCGCTCTACGCACAGGACCGCGGCGTGCTGGCTCGCGCCGGCCACACCGAAGCGGCTGTCGACCTGGCCCGTATGGCCGGTTTGCAGCCCGCTGCCTGCCTCATCGAGATTCTTAATGAGGACGGCACCATGGCCCGCATGCCGCAGTTGCAGGAATTTGCCGCCGCGCACGACCTCAAGATCATCACCATCAAGGACCTCATCGCCTATCGCCTGCGCAACGAGTGCCTCGTAGAGAAAGGCGAGGAGGTGGACATGCCTACGGCCTACGGCCACTTCCGCCTTATCCCCTTCCGCCAGAAGAGTAACCACCTGGAGCACGTGGCCTTGATCAAGGGCCACTGGGAGCCGGACGAGCCAATCTTGGTCCGCGTTCATTCCTCGTGCGTTACGGGCGACATCTTCGGCTCCGAGCGCTGCGACTGCGGCGAGCAGCTCCACAAGGCCATGCGCATGGTGGAGGCCGAAGGCAAAGGCGTCGTCCTCTACCTGAACCAGGAGGGGCGCGGCATCGGCCTCATGGCCAAGATTGCGGCCTATAAACTCCAGGAAGAGGGCTACGATACGGTCGACGCCAACGTACATCTGGGCTACGACCCCGACGAGCGCGACTACGGCGTCGGCGCGCAGATTCTCGGCATGCTCGGCGTGAAGAAAATGCGACTGTTGACGAACAATCCCGTCAAGCGCGTCGGGCTGGAGGCTTACGGGCTCGAAATCGTGGAAAACGTGCCCATCGAAATTGTTCCGAATCCCTACAACGAGCGCTACCTGCGCACGAAGAAGGAACGCATGGGCCACACCCTTCACTTCAATAAATAATCCGCCGCGGCGGCCCACGGTTGTCGCCGCCTGTTCACCTGCTTAAAATCAGAAACATCATGGAACAAGAAAAAGTCCTCGAAGTCCTTGGCCGTAGCCAGTCGGCCGCCGTCTTCTCCGCGCTGATGCGCAAGGTTTATCTCTGGATGACGCTGGGCCTGGTCATGACCGGCCTGGCCGCTGCCTATGTCGCCGGCAACGCGTCGCTGATGCAGACGCTCTTTTCCAGCAGCACGTCCGTGCTGTTGCTCGTGCTCGTCGAGTTGGGCGTTGTCTTCTACTTCAGTGCCCGCATCATGCACATGTCGTTTGCTACGGCCGGCGTGCTTTTCGCGGTCTACGCCCTGCTCAACGGCGTGACGCTGTCCGTCATTTTCGTCCTCTACTCCTTAGAGGGCATCATGACGACCTTCTTCGTGACGGCCGGCATGTTTGGCGCCATGTCGCTGGTCGGTTATTTCGTCAAGCGCGACCTGAGCGCCATCGGCCGTTTCCTTTTCATGGCCCTGATTGGCCTTATCATCGCCACGGTGGTCAATCTGTTCGTGGCCAGTTCTGCACTCTATTGGGGCATCACCTATCTCGGCGTGCTCATCTTCGCCGGCCTGACGGCTTACGACACACAGAAAATCAAGCACATGCTTATGTCGTACGGCACGGAGGTAAACGACGGCACCATGAAACTCGCCCTGCTAGGCAGCCTCACGCTCTACCTCGATTTTGTCAATCTCTTCCTTTACCTGCTCCGTTTCTTCGGCGGTAACCGCAACTGATTCCGCCGCCACGCGGAGCGGCCGGCCGCTCCGTTCCACTGAACATCAACCGTTAATTAGTCAGATAAAATGAACGAACTATCCAATCGACTGAACCGCCTCTCGCCGTCTGCCACGCTCGCCATGTCCCAGAAGAGCGGGGAGCTTCGCGCGCAGGGCGTCGACATTATCAATATGAGCGTGGGCGAGCCCGATTTCAACACGCCCGATCACATTAAGGCCGCGGCCGAACGCGCCATCCAGGAGAACTATTCCCGTTACAGCCCCGTGGCCGGCTATGCCTCCTTGCGCGAGGCCATTGCGGCCAAGCTCCAGCGCGAGAACGGCCTGACCTATTCCCCGGCGGCCATCTGCGTTTCCAACGGCGCGAAGCAGTCGGTTTGCAACACGCTCATGGCGCTGGTGAACCCCGGCGACGAGGTCATCATCCCCGCGCCCTATTGGGTGAGCTATCCCGAAATGGTTAAGCTCGCCGGCGGTACGCCCGTCATCGTCGCGGCTCCCATCGAGCAGGACTTCAAAATGACGGCCGAGCAACTCGAAGCCGCCATCACGCCCGCCACCCGCGCCCTGATTCTCTGCTCCCCGAGCAACCCGACGGGCTCCGTATATTCCAAGGAAGAGCTCCGCGCCCTGGCCGAAGTACTGGAGCGCCACGAGCGCGTCCTCGTGCTTTCCGACGAAATCTATGAGCACATCAACTACATTGGCCGTCACGAAAGCATCGCGCAGTTTGAGTCCGTGCGCGACCGCGTAGTTGTCATCAACGGCGTGTCCAAAGCTTATGCCATGACGGGCTGGCGTATTGGCTACATCGCCGGTCCCGAGTGGATCGTGAAGGGTTGCAACAAGCTCCAGGGCCAGTACACCAGCGGCCCCTGCTCCGTCTCGCAGAAAGCCGCCGAGGCCGCGTACAACGGCCCGCAGGACTGCGTGGAAGAGATGCGCCGCGCCTTTGAACGCCGCCGCGACCTCATCGTCCGCCTTGCCCGCGCCATTCCCGGCCTCGAGGTGAACCATCCGCAGGGCGCCTTCTACCTCTTCCCCCGTTGCAGCTCCTATTTCGGCAAAGCGGACGGCGAGCGCGTCATCAAGGACAGCATGGACCTGGCCATGTATCTGCTCGAAGTGGGCCACGTGGCCACGGTGGGCGGTGCTGCCTTCGGCGACCCGGACTGCATCCGCATGAGCTACGCCACCAGCGACGAGAACATCGAGGAGGCCCTGCGCCGCATGGGCGAGGCGCTCGCTCGTTTGCATTAACCCGACGGGCGCGCCGTCTGCGTGCCCCGTATTCCATAAGCCGGACGCTGAGGTCAGCGCCCGGCTTTTTTCGTGCCGGGACGGTCGCCGCTGCTGCCCGGCGTAGCAGCCGGCCCACGGGCCTTAGCCCCGTAAAAACTGGCCCTATTCCCGTTCTTACGGGGCTAAGGCCCGTAGTTTGCGCGCGACGGCTCCTTCCGATAACATCTTTTAGAGACCCGTCTTTCCCTGTTCTGTCTTAAAGTCGTACTTTTGCGTTCAGCGCGCAGCGAGAGCGACTGCCGCCGGAAAGAAAACACCAATCCATTAAAGCTTTATACCGATTTACTATGAAGCAATTTGTGACCGCGCTCCTTGCGCTCGCCACAGTCGCCCTGCCGGTTTCGGGCGACGAACGTACGCTCCGCCTGTCGACCAACTCGACCGACCTCATTTTGCAGGTGAGCGACGCCAGCCGTCTCTATCAGACTTATCTGGGCCCCAGGCTGGGGGCCAACGTCGATTTGTCCTCGCCCGCCTGGGCGGTTTATGCCGGCGAGGGGAACGACGTGGCGCGCCGCGGATGGGAAGTCTATGCCGGCTCCGGTAATGAGTCGTATTTCGAGCCGGCGGTCGGCATCACGCACAGCGACGGCAATCCGTCGACCTACCTTTACTACCAGTCGTCCACTACGCGCCCCGTCGACGGCGGCACGGAGACCGTCGTCGAACTGAAGGACGACCAGTATCCGGTCTACGTCACGCTCCACTACGTGGTTTATCCCGAAGAGAACGTCTACAAGGCGTGGAGCGAAATCCGGCATGAGGAGAAGAAGCCCATACAGCTTTCCACGTATGCCTCGACCATGCTCTATTTCAATAACCGGCAGTACTACCTGACCGAGTTCAGTGGCGACTGGGCCCACGAGGTGCAGATGAGCAGCCAGCCCCTGCGCCCCGGCAAGAAGGTGCTCGACACGAAGCTGGGGAGCCGTGCCGCCATGCACATGTATCCTTTCTTCGAGCTCGGGCTGGACAGCCCCGTGGCCGAGGACCGGGGCACCGTCCTGCTGGGTACCATCGGCTGGACCGGTAACTATCGCTTCACCTTCGAGGTGGACAACGTGGGCGACTTGCGCGTCATCCCCGCCATCAATCCCTATGCCTCGACCTACGAGCTGAAGGCCGGCGAGGTGTTCCGGACGCCGGAGTTCATCTTTACCATGAGCTACGACGGGGCGGGCCAGGCCAGCCGCAACCTGCACCGCTGGGCGCGCCGCTATCAGCTGAAGGACGGCATGGGGCCCCGCATGACGTTGCTGAACAATTGGGAGAACACGGGCTTCGACTTCGACGAAGCGAAACTCTCCGAACTGATGAAGGAAGCCAGGACGCTCGGCGTGGACATGTTCCTGCTGGACGACGGCTGGTTCGGCAACAAATATCCCCGCAGCAACGACCGGGCCGGACTGGGCGACTGGGAGGCGACCAAGGCCAAGCTGCCGGGCGGCATACCGGCCCTGGTGCGCGCCGCCGACGAGGCGGGCGTGAAGTTCGGCATCTGGATAGAGCCCGAGATGGTGAATCCCAAGAGCGAACTCTTCGAGAAACATCCCGACTGGGTCATTCATCTGCCCAACCGGCAGACGTACTACTTCCGTAACCAGCTGGTCCTCGACCTTAGCAATCCGAAGGTGCAGGACTATGTGTATGGCGTCGTCGAGGGGATTCTGAAGGAGAATCCTAAGGTGGCCTTCTTCAAGTGGGACTGCAACAGCCCCATCACCAATATCTATTCGCCCTACCTGAAGGACCGTCAGGGACAGCTCTACATCGATTACGTGCGCGGCCTGTACAACGTGTTGGAGCGGATAGCGAAGAACTATCCGGACGTGGAAATGATGCTCTGTTCCGGCGGCGGCGCGCGCTGCGATTACGAGGCGCTGAAATATTTCACAGAGTTCTGGTGCTCGGACAATACGGACCCGGTGGAGCGCATCTATATCCAGTGGGGCTTCTCGCAGTTCTTTCCCGCGAAAGCCATGTGCGCGCACGTGACAAACTGGAACCGCAGCACGTCGGTGAAGTTCCGTACGGACGTGGCCTCGATGTGTAAGCTCGGCTTCGACATTGGTCTGAAGGGCATGAGCGACGCGGACTTCCAGTACTGTCAGACGGCCGTGGCCAACTGGAAGCGCCTGCAGCCGGTTATCATGGACGGCGAACAGTACCGGTTGGTGTCGCCCTACGAAGGGGAGCACATGGCCGTGAACTACGTGAGCGAGGACCGCGGCCACGCCGTGCTCTTCGCCTACGACATCTACCCGCGCTTCCAGGAGAAGCTCGTCCCCGTGAAACTCCAGGGCCTGGACCCGGAACGGATGTACAAGGTGGAGGAAATCAACCTGATGCCCGGCCTGCAGTCGTCGTTGGCGGCCCACGGCAAGACGTTTTCGGGCGACTACCTGATGAAAATCGGCCTCGACGTGCTGACGCTGTCGAAAACGTCGAGCCGCGTGCTGGAACTGACGGCGCAATAAGGCGGCTCGGCCCCGAGGGGCTGCCACAGTACGCGTCCGCCCCGGTCCTTGTCGAAAGGGCCGGGGCGGACTGTTTGCGGACTGGCGGCACGTATTGTCAGTTGACCACCAGTTGGGGAAAGTATTCCCGCAACAGGGCCGCTGCGTGCTCCAGCTGTTCGGGCGTGTTCTCCTTGACGTCCTTGAGCTGGTAGTCCCAGTGGAGCGCTTCGTACTTGTGGACGCCGAGCGTGTGGTAGGGTAGGAGTTCCACGCGCTCTATTTGGCGGAAACCGCCGAAGCGTTGGCCCAGGGCGTGGAGGTCTTCCTCGAAATCGCTCACGCCGGGCACGAGGACGTAGCGGAGCCAGAAGGGCCGGCCGTTGGCTTCGAGCCAGTCGGCCGTGCGGAGGGTTTGCTCGTTCGACCGGCCCGTCAGCCGCTCGTGCCGTTGCGGGTTGATTTCCTTGACGTCGAGCAGGACGAGGTCCGTGAGCCGCAGCATCTCCTCTACGTGGCGGTTCCAGAGGGCGCCGTTCGAGTCGACGCAGATGTGGATGCCGGCCTCGTGCAACTGGCGGAAGAGCGGCACGAGGCGTTCGGCCTGCACGGTCGGCTCTCCGCCGGAAAAGGTGATGCCGCCCCGTCGGCCGAAAAACGGTTTCATGCTGACGGCCTGCTCGAGGATGTGCTCCGGCGCCGTGAGCTGGCTTTCGCCGACCGGGTCGATGGTGTCGGGGTTGGCACAGTAGAGGCAGCGGAACGGGCAGCCTTGCAGGAAGACTACGTAGCGCAGTCCCGGGCCGTCGAAGGTGCCCATGGACTCGTAGGAATGGACGCGCAGCAGCGCGGACTCGGAGGTAGACATAGTTATCGGGATTTTACGGGAAAAGAAAATGCCCTCACCCCACCAATCGGCAGCGTGAGGGCAACTGGGACTTACGGCCGGGCCGTAAGGGGATTACATACGTTCGTGGAAGGAGCGGCTGATGACCTCGAGCTGGTGCTCACGGCTCAGCTTCGTGAAGTTCACGGCATAGCCCGAGACGCGGATGGTCAACTGCGGGTATTTCTCGGGATGCTCCATGGCGTCCTCGAGCATTTCGCGGTTGAGCACGTTCACGTTCAAGTGGTGCGCGCCCTTGGTGAAGTAGCCGTCAATCATAGTGACGAGGTTTTCCACGCGTTCTTTCGGCGTCGGCCCGAGGCTCTTCGGAACGATGGAGAAAGTGTTGGAAATTCCGTCCTGGGCATCGCGGTAACGCAGCTTGGCCACACTGCTGAGCGAAGCCACGGCGCCGCTCTTGTCGCGACCGTGCATCGGGTTGGCGCCCGGCGCGAAGGCGACACCCTTGGCGCGGCCGTCGGGCGTGGCCCCGGTCTTCTTGCCATACATGACGTTGGACGTGATGGTGAGCAACGAGAGCGTGGGGCGGGCATTCTTGTAGACCGGCAGCTTCTTCAGCTCCTCGCTGAAGAAATAGACGAGGTCGACACCGAGATGGTCCACGCGGTCGTCGTTGTTACCGAAGCAGGGGAAGTCGCCCTGGATGTCGAACGACTCGGTCAGGCCGATGTCGTTGCGGACGGCTTTCACGTGGGCGTACTTTATGGCCGAGAGCGAGTCGAGTACGATGGAGAGACCCGCCACGCCGTAGGCGAGGTTGATGCGCGGGTTGGTGTCGACAAAGGCCATTTGCGCCTTTTCGTAGTAATACTTGTCGTGCATGTAGTGGATAATGTTCATCGCCTCGTTATATACGCGGGCAATTTCCTTCAGCACGAGCTTGTAGTTGTGCATTACTTCCTCGAAGTTGAGCTCGTCGCTCTGCAGCACGGGGATGTCTTTCACGATGACGGTGCCGGTGTTCTCGCAGCGGCCGCCGTTGATGGCGAGCAGCAGGGCCTTGGCCAGGTTGCAGCGCGCGCCGAAGAATTGAATCTGGCGCCCGATGTCTTGATAGCTCACGCAGCAGGCGATGCCGTAGTCGTCACTGTGTCGCACCTCGCGCATGAGTGTGTCGTTCTCGTACTGGATGGAGCTCGTGTCCACCGAGACCTGTGCGCAGAAGTCCTTGAAGCCTTCGGGCAGCTCCGGGCTCCAGAGCACGGTGAGGTTCGGTTCGGGCGAGGGGCCCAGGTTGTAGAGCGTCTGGAGGAAGCGGAAGCTGGTCTTCGTTACTTTGGTGCGGCCGTCGTTGAAGCGCCCGCCGATGGCCTCGGTGACCCACGTCGGGTCGCCCGCGAAGATTTCGTTGTAGGCCGCCATGCGCAGGTGGCGCACCATGCGGAGTTTGATGACGAACTGGTCGATGAGCTCCTGGGCAAAGGTCTCGTCGATGAGGCCGTGCTTCAGGTCGTGCTCAATGTAGATGTCGAGGAACGAGGACACGTTGCCGAGCGACATGGCGGCGCCGTCCTGCTCCTTGACGGCGGCGAGGTAGGCCATATATACCCACTGCACGGCCTCCTGGGCGGTGTAGGCGGGGCGCGACAGGTCGAGTCCGTAGTACTCGCCCATCACTTTGATTTCCTTGAGGGCCTTGATTTGCTCGGCTACTTCTTCGCGCAGGCGGATGCGTTCGTCCGTCATCGGGCCCGTCAGTCCGCGCAAGTCCTCCTGTTTCGCTTCGATGATGCGGTCACAGCCGTAAAGGGCCAAGCGGCGGTAGTCGCCGATGATGCGGCCGCGGGCGTAGTTGTCCGGGAGACCGGTGAGGAAGCCCAGGGAGCGGAAGCGGCGGATTTCTTCGGTGTAAACGTCGAATACGCCGTCGTTATGCGTCTTGCGGTAGTGCGTGAAGATGTCCTTGACTTTGGGATTCACCTGCAGGCCGTTTTCGGCGCAGGCCTTTTCTACCACCTTGATGCCGCCGAAGGGTTTGATGGCGCGCTTGAGCAGCATGTCCGTCTGCAGGCCGACGATGAGCTCGTTCTCGCGGTCGATGTAGCCCGCCGGGTGCGACGTGATGGTCGATACGGTGTCGGGGTCGAGGGCACGCACGCCGTTGTTGGCGCGCTCTTCCTCGAGGGCGTTGAGACACAGGTTCCACAGATGGGAAGTGCGCTCCGTGGGACCTTGCAGGAAGCTGGCGTCGCCTTCGTAGGGCGTCAGGTTCTTGCGGACAAAGTCTGTCACATTGATGCTCTTGCTCCAGAGACCGTCGATAAACTGAGTGGTTAAATCCATAACAGAATGTAAATTGTGGGTTTAAGAACTTGCGGCTGCAAAGGTAGTAAAACTTTTGTAATAATTGCACACTTCTCCCTAAAAGTGAGAAATTTTTTCCGTGAATACCCCCCGTGCTTGCTCACAGATGCCGGCCGGCGTGTGCAAAAAGCCTGCCGCGCCCTTTACCGGTTCGAGAAAAATTGCTAATTTTGCGCCGTCCTTTTGGAATTATTTCCCCTTTGATTACGAATAAGTTAATTAACAAGACCGAATATGATTAAATCTCAAGACATCAAGAAAGGAACTTGCATCCGTATGGACGGCAAGCTGTATTTCTGCATCGACTTCCTGCACGTAAAGCCGGGAAAGGGCAACACTATCATGCGCACCACGCTGAAGGACGTGGTGAGCGGCCGCGTTATTGAGCGTCGCTTCAACATCGGCGAAGCGCTCGAGGACGTGCGCGTGGAGCGTCGCCCCTACCAGTTCTCCTACGCTGAGGGCGACAACTTCCACCTGCTCAACCAGGAGACGTGGGACGACGTCGTAGTGGACCGCAACCTCATCACGGGCGTAGACTTCATGAAAGAGGGCGACGTGGTCGACGTCGTAAGCGACGCGTCGACGGACACCGTGCTCTTCGCCGAGATGCCGGTCAAGACGCAGCTCAAAGTGGTCTACACCGAGCCGGGCCTGAAGGGCGACACCGCAACCAACACCACGAAGCCGGCCAAACTGGAGACGGGCGTAGAAATCCGCGTGCCCCTCTTCATCAACGAGGGCGAGACGATCGAGGTCGATACGCGCGACGGCTCTTACGTGAACCGCGTGAAGGCCTGAGCGGAAGTCGAGAAGCGAAAATAAGGCAGCGGGGGCGCATCCTGAGTGGAGGCGCCCCCGCTGTCGGTTGCGGCTGCTGCCCGGAGAGGCGGCCGCGCCACGGGCCTTAGCCCAGAAAAAACGGGCCTTAGGGGAGTTTTTACTCGCCTAAGGCCCGTGTCTCGGGAAATTATCGGATTTCTTCAAAGTCTACGTAGACGCCTTCGTCCTTTTCAAAAAACTTCCCCTTCCGCTTGCGCGGCGAACGGGGCGCGGCTTCTTCTTCGGGCGGCGCCTGGGACGTGGTGCCCTTCATGCTGTCGGCAAAACGGCGCGCCGAGCGCTTCAGGCCGAACAACAGGCGGAACGCACCGAGCACCGAGGCGATGACGATGAAGAACAGGCCAAAGAATAGAAAGGTGAGACAACCGTACATGGGCAACAGTGAGATTACGCAGCGATTATTTCTTCTGCAGTTCGGCAATAATGGACGCGATGACGTAGACCAGGACAATGGCCGAGAACGCTGTCCAGCCCAACAGGATGAGCAGCGCGGCGCTGACCAGGATAAACGTGTAGCGCAGGGCATTGCCGTTCCAGCGGAAGTGCTTGAACTTCAGTGCGAACATGGGCAGTTCGGCTACGAGCAGCCAGCAGGAGAGCAGCACGCCCGCCAGTAGCAGCCAGGCGGACCACGGGTTCTGGCAGAACCAGGCGTGATTGCCTACGATGAGGGCGCCCCAGAAGAGGGCGTTGGCCGGGGTGGGCAGGCCGATGAACGAGGACGTTTGCCGCTGGTCCAGGTTGAACTTCGCCAGGCGCAGGGCCGAGAAGGCCGTGATGAGGAATGCCGCGTAGGGGAGGTATGGGCCGACAAAGCCGCCTGCGGCGGGCGGCATCTCGCGCAGCAGGGCGAAGAGCATGGACGCGGGGGCCAGGCCGGAGGTGACGACGTCGGCCAGCGAGTCGAGTTCCTTGCCCACGGGCGACGCTACGCGAAGCAACCGCGCGGCGAAGCCGTCGAAGAAGTCGAAGACGTTGCCGATGATGATAAAGGCCAGTGCGAGGTCGTAACGGGGCTCGGCCTGGAGGGCAAAGCTGACGGCGATGCAACCACAGAGCAGGTTGCAACAGGTAATGGTGTTGGGGATATGCTTCTTCATAAGATGTCGGGAAAAAGGCTTCGGGGAGCCGGCGGGCGTTGCGGCGGGCAACGCTTCTTTAGGGGTGGAGGCGGGCAACGACGGTCTGGTTGCCGACGGTGGATTGCCCCATCTTCACCAACACTTCCGAGCCGAGCGGCAGATAGACGTCGACGCGCGAACCGAACTTGATGAAGCCCAGGTGCTCGTCGATGTAGCACTCGTCGTCGGGGTGGGCGTAGGTGACGATACGGCGCGCCACGGCGCCGGCTATCTGGCGTACCAGGACCTCCTGGCCGTCGGGCGTTTCGATAACGACGGTGGAGCGTTCGTTTTCCGTGCTGGCTTTGGGGAGCCATGCCTTGTGAAAGTTCCCGTTCTGGTGTTCCACTTTCTTTATGTATCCGTCGACGGGGAACCAGTTGGCATGGACGTTGGTTATGGACATGAAGATGGAAATCATGAGCCGGCGGTCGTGGAAATATTCGTTTTCGTCGACTTCCTCAATGACGACGACCTTGCCGTCGGCCGCTGCGACGACGGTATTTTTCGTGTCTCCGTTGAACAGGCGGATGGGACAGCGGAAGAAGTTGACCATCGTGACGTAGAGGGCTACGCTGAGCAGGAACAGAATGTAGAAAGGTATGAGCGTTATGTCGAGCAGCAACCAGAAGGCTACAGCGTTGACCGCTACGAGGACAATCGACCCGAGTAGGAGCGTGTTCGTGCCTTCACGGTGCAGTCTGATTTTCTTTATTCCTTTTAATTTTCTCATTCCTTCTAAATTGTGCTTGCAAAGGTAGGCCTTTTTGTGCATATATCCAAGAAAAAGGCAGCTGCGTGTTAGATTTCAGGCCGATTCAGACTGTATGTTTATTCCCACTCGGCGGTGAGAGTGCGCTCGAGTTCCTCGGCAGTGAGCCGCAGGTGGAACTGACCGTTCGAGGCGATGGAGATGCCGCCCGTTTCCTCCGAAACAATGATGGCGAGGCAGTCGCTCTTTTGCGAGATGCCGAGGGCGGCGCGATGGCGCAGGCCGAGCGCTTTCGGTATGTCGAGGTCGTGGGCCACAGGCAGAATGCAGCCGGCCGCCTTGATGCGCTTGTGGCTGATAATCATGGCGCCGTCGTGGAGCGGGCTGTTCTTGAAGAAGATGTTCTCGATGAGCCGTTGGTTAATGTCCGCGTTGATGATGTCTCCGGAACGGATGATTTCGTTGAGCCCCACGTTTCGCTCGATAACGATGAGGGCGCCGACCTTTTGTTTGCTCATGTTCAGGCAAGCCATGACAATCGGGATGATTTCCTCACGGTGGGGCGTGCCTGGCTTCTTCTTCGTGAAGAAACGGATAAGGACGTTGGCGCGTTGCCGCGTGCCGATGCTGGAAAAGAAATGGCGGATTTCGTCCTGGAAGAGGATGATGAGGGCCAGGCCGCCCACGTTCATCAACTTGTCCAGGATGCCGCCCAACAGGCGCATCTCGAAGACTTGCGTGACAAATATCCACACCACTATGAAGACGAGGATGCCGGAGAAGATGTTGGCCGAGCTCGACTCTTTCATGAGTTGGTAGATGTAGAAGAGGAGGAGCGCAACCGAGACAATGTCGATGAAATCAATAATGCCGAAACTTATCATGTAGGGAGATGTCGTGTGAAGGCCTGGATGAGGGGAGCCGCCGGGTGAGGTTCAGGAGGCGGCGACAGCCGGCGCAGCGTCGGGGACGGACTGCGGGTCGCTCAGGGCGTTGTAGAGGCGGACGGCCTCTACGGCGGCTTTGACGTCGTGAACGCGGAGAATGGCGGCGCCTTTGAGCAGGGCCATGGCGTTGAGGGCCGTCGTGCCGTTGAGTGCGGTCTGCGGCGCGCCGCCCAGGAGCTTGTAAATCATGGATTTGCGCGATACGCCTACCAATACGGGAAGCCCGAACACCTGGAGTTCCTCGAGGTGCGCCAGGAGTTCGTAGTTGTGCGCCAAGGTTTTCCCAAACCCGAAGCCCGGGTCGAGGATGACGTCCTTCGCTCCCAGGTCGCGCAACTGCTGGAGCCGGCGGGCGAAGAACTGGAAGACTTCGGCGGCCACGTCGTCGTATTGCGGGGCCGCCTGCATGTCTTGCGGCGTGCCCTGCATGTGCATCAAGACGTACGGGACGCCGAGCTTGGCCACGGTGCGCGGCATGCGCGGGTCGAGGTTTCCGCCCGAGATGTCGTTGATAATGTCGGCGCCGAACTCTTCGACGCAACGGCGCGCTACGTCGGGGCGGAACGTGTCTACGGAAATGAGGGCATCCGGTGCTTCGCGGCGGGCAATGGCAATACCGCGCCGCAGCCGTTCCGTCTCTTCGTCGGGCGCCACGTCGGCCGCGCCGGGGCGGGAAGAGTATCCGCCGATGTCGATGATAGTGCCGCCTTCTTCTGCAATCTGGCGGCAGCGGCGTGCGATAGCCTCGTCCGTTGTCTGTCGGCTCTCTGCGTAGAAGGAGTCTGGCGTGACGTTCAGGATGCCCATCACTTGGGGCGTTTGCAGTTCGACAAGCCTTCCGCGGCAATTGAGAGAATAGACGGTACGGTGCATGGCAGGTAGGATTCTAAATATCTTTGCAAAAATACGTAGAATATTTCTTTCTCCGCCTCTCTCTCTGCAAAAATCACTAATTTTGCGGCCGAAAATAATAGCGTTCAAGATGATGGAAATAGAAAAACTGTATGCGCTCCTTGGCCCGGCGCCAACGGTAACGACCGACACGCGCGACTGTTCTGCCGGTTCTGTGTTCTTCGCCTTGCGCGGGGCGAAGTTCGACGGCAACGCTTTCGCGCTCCAGGCCTTGCGTGCCGGCTGCGCCTATGCCGTGGTGGACGACCCGGCTGTGACGGGCGACGAACGCTTGATTCACGTGCCCGACGTCCTGACGGCGTTGCAGCAGGTCGCCGCCTGCCATCGCCGCCGCCTGGGGCTGCCCGTCGTGCAAATAACGGGCACCAACGGGAAAACGACGACGAAGGAACTCACCTCGGCCGTCTTGGCCCGGAAGTTTAAGGTCCTGTCGACGGCGGGTAACTTCAACAACCACATCGGTGTTCCCAAAACGCTGCTGTGCCTCCGGGCGGACCACCAGATAGCGGTCGTTGAGACGGGCGCTAACCATCCGGGCGAGATCGCAACGCTCAGCCGCATCGTCGACGCGGACTGTGGGCTCATCACTAATGTCGGTAAGGCGCACCTCGAAGGGTTTGGCTCTTTCGAGGGAGTGATTCGTACCAAGGGTGAGCTCTATGATTATCTGCGTACCAAGCCGGGCGCGTTCATCTTTCTGCATGGCGACAATCCGTATCTCCCGAAAATCGCGGCCGGACTTCCGGCCGTGACCTATGGCGAACCGGGGCACGGCTATACGGTGGAGGGCGATGTGCTGGCCTGCAGTCCCTTCGTGGAGTTGCGCTGGCGCTGCGCCGGCTGCGACTGGCAGCACGTGCATACCCGCCTGGTCGGCGCCTATAATCTGGCCAACGTCCTGGCGGCGGCGGCTGTCGGCACCCGCTTTGGCGTTGCCCCCGAGGAGATTTCTGCGGCCATCGCGGCCTATGAGCCTACGAACAGCCGCTCTGAACTGGTGAAGACGGACCGGAACGAGCTGATTGTGGATGCTTACAATGCCAACCCCACCAGTATGAAGGCCGCGCTGGATAATTTCCGGCTGATGGCGCACGGTCACAAGATGGTCATCCTTGGGGAAATGCTCGAACTCGGTGCGGCCTCGGCCGAGGAGCACCGCAATGTCGTCGCGCAGGCACAGACCCTGGGCTGCGACGCCGTATGGCTGGTCGGCGAGAATTTCCGTCCCTATGCCGGGGGCTGCGACTTCTTTCCCGACGTCGAGGCGGTGAAGCAGCGCCTCCAGGCCCGGCCCGTTTCCGGCAAACTGATTCTCGTGAAGGGCAGTAACGGGACTCGCCTCTACCAACTGCCCGCATTATTATAGACTAAACTAAACCTTCGCCCCCGTGTCCGCGTCGTTTGCCGGATGCGGTCGGGCGTGGCGGTCCCTGTCGTGCGAGACAGGCGGCCGCTGTTTCTTATGAGTGAAATATGAAGAAAGCATTCATCGCATTGTCTTTCGGCACGTTCGGACTGGGAGTCGCCGAGTTCTCCATGATGGCGATTCTCCCCTACGTAGCGGCCGATCTGCACGTTTCCATCCCGACTGCCGGCAGCCTCATCTCGGCCTACGCGGCCGGCGTCTGCGTGGGCGCTCCTGCTTTGGTCGTCCTGCGCAACCGGCCCTTGAAGCAACTTCTCCTGTTGCTCGCGTTCATCATGTTGTTGGGCAATCTCCTGTCCACGTTCGCCCCGAACTACGCCTTATTGTTCCTGGGCCGCTTCCTGTCCGGCTTGCCCCACGGCGCCTATTTTGGGGTCGGGTCCATTACCGCCATGAAGCTGGCGACGGAGGGGAAAGGCACTTCCGCCGTTTCCGCGATGGTGGCGGGTATGACGGTGGCCAATCTGGCAGGCGTCCCGCTGGCTACCTTTATGAGCCACGTGCTCACCTGGCGCATGGTCTTTTGTTTCGTAGCGATATGGGCGGCTGTCGTATGGTTCTTCATTTACAGGTGGGTGCCGCAAGTGGCGCCGCTACCCCGCACGACGTTCAAGTCTCAGTTCCGATTTCTGAAGCATCCTGCCCCGTGGCTCATCCTACTCACCACGATGCTGGGCAATGGCGGAATATTTGCGTGGTATAGTTTCGTCAATCCGATGTTGACGCAGAAGGCCGGCTTCAGTGATGCCGCCGTTTCGGTGCTGATGATTCTCGCCGGAGGCAGTATGGTGCTGGGCAACATCCTTGGCGGCGCGCTGAGCGACCGTTTCACGGCCGGCCGTGTCATAGTCGGCACGCAGTTGCTCATGGTCGTGTCCCTTGCGGGCCTGTTCCTCGGCTGCACGCACCCTGTCGTTGCGATTGTCGGCATGTGCCTGGCCACGATGTCGCTTTTCGCCGTGTCCAGTCCGCAGCAGACGCTGATTGTCCGCTGTGCTCCCGGCGGCGAACTCCTTGGCGGCGCCAGCATACAGGTAGCGTTCAATTTGGGGAACGCACTGGGAGCGCAGGTCGGCGCTTTCCCGCTGCGTCTGGGCTTGGGGTATGAATATCCGGCCCTTACCGGCGCGCTACTTTCCGCTCTGGGAATATTGTGCAGCCTATATTTCGTGCGGCGCTACGAAAAGCAAGTCTCGCTTGCCATAGCCTGACGTGCCGGAGCGCCTTTGGGGCCGGTCCGGCGGCTACCGGCCCAACGCAGCGTCCCTTTTCCGCGGGGTACCTATCCGCGGAAAAGGGACGCTTTCCGTTATCGGGATTTTTCCGGCCCGTCTGCCGGGGCCGTCGGGCCGCCGGGGCGTCAGGCGTGTACGTAGGTGCCGATGCCCTCGCCCTCCAGCACTTTCTTCAGATTGCCGGGTACGTCCATGTTGAATACGTAGACGGGGAGCGCGTTCTCCTTGCACATGGCCGTGGCCGTAATGTCCATCACACGCAGTCCGCGGCGCAACACTTCGTCGTAGGTGATGTCGTCAAACTTCGTTGCGCTCGGGTCCTTCTCCGGGTCGGCCGTGTAAATGCCGTCTACGCGCGTGCCCTTGAGCATCACGTCGGCTTCGATTTCAATACCGCGGAGCGAAGCCCCGGTATCCGTCGTGAAGTACGGATTGCCCGTGCCCCCGCTCATAATGGCCACCTCGCCGCGTTCCATAGCGTCGATGGCCTTCCACTTCGAGTAGAATTCCCCAATCGGTTCCATGCGGATGGCCGTAAAGACGTGGCTCCTCACGTCCATAGCCTTCAGCGCAGAGCACAAGGCCAGGCTGTTCATGACCGTAGCGCACATGCCCATCTGGTCACCCATGACGCGGTCGAAGCCTTTCCCCGCGCCGCTCAATCCGCGGAAAAAGTTTCCGCCGCCTATGACAATGCCTACCTGGACGCCCATCTCGAGGGCTTCCTTGATTTGCGCGGCGTACTCGTTCAGGCGCCGGGTGTCGATGCCGTGTCCCTGCGTGCCCATCAGGCTTTCGCCGCTTAACTTTAAGAGAATCCGTTTGAATTGAGCCATAAGAAAAAAGATTTACGTGTCGTTTCAGATGTCGGGAGAGGCGGAGGCTGCGCCGGGCGTCTCCCGTTGTTTCCGCAAATGTACGATTTTTTTGCAGACCCTCCCGTAGCAGGCGGCCTGAATTACGCCCCGCAACAACAGATAGAGGAGAAAGGCGGTCCAAAGCGCGTGGTTGCCCAGCCGGGCCGTAAGTCCGCACTCCACGAGGAAAAACGCCGCCATCGCGCCGCCTGCCGCCAGCAGCATGCCGCGGGTCGACGTCGTTCCGATGAAAAGCCCGTCGAAGAGAAAGGCTGCGAAACCCGTCAGCGGGATAGCTACGGCGTAAGGCAGGAAAGTCTCCGCGGCGCGGACCACGCTGGTCTCGTCCGTCAGCACTCCGAGCAGCAGCCCGCCGCCCAGGCCGTAAGCCAGCGTGAAGAGGCCGGCCAGGCCCAGTCCCCAGACAAACAGGCGGCGCGTCAGGCGGCGAAATTCCGCCACGTCGCCCGCACCGTAGCAGCGGCCGCCCAGCGCCTCGCCGGCATAGGCGAAGCCGTCCATGATGTAGGAGAACAGCATGAAGAACTGCATCAGCAGCGCATTGACCGCCAGGATGAGTTCCCCCTGCCGGGCCCCGCTGGCCGTGAAGTAAGTGGAGACGCCCACCAGGCAAAGCGTGCGGAAAAAGATGTCCCGGTTCACGCTGAAGAAGCGACGCAGCGCGCGGCCGTTCCATGTGGCGCGCCACGCTTCCCGTTTCAGTCGCAGCCCGAAGTGGCGGCGCCACAGCGCGCAGGCCATGAGCAGGCCCGCGTATTGCGCAATGAGTGTCCCCGTCGCTACGCCTTCCACCTTCCAGCCCGCGCCGACTACGAGCGCCAGGCTGGCCGCGATGTTCACCACGTTTTGCGTGATGGCGATGAACATGGGGAATTTCGCGTTCTGCATTCCCAGAAACCAGCCGATGAGGCTGTAGAGGCAGAGCATTGCCGGCGCGCCCCATATTAATATGGTGTAGTAGCGCCGGGCCAGGGCCTCGACCTCGGGCGTCGGTCCCAGCAGGTAGAAGAACACTTCCGCCAGCGGCCGGTGCAGGGCGATGAGCGCCAGGCCGGCGAGCAGGGCCAGTCCCAGCGAGCGCAGCAGCGTCCGGTCCGCTTCGTCGCGCCGGCCGGCACCGTAGGCCTGGGCCGTCAGCCCGCCCGTCCCCATACGGAGAAAGCCGAAAATCCAGTAAATCATATTGAAGAACATGCCGCCCACGGCGATGGCGCCGATGTAGGCCGGCGCGCCCAGGTGGCCGGCTATCGACGTGTCTACCAGCCCCAGCAGCGGCACCGTGATGTTCGACACGATGCTCGGGACGGCTATGCGCAGAATGTTGCGGTCAGTCTTCATGTCGCGGGCAAGGGGATGAGGGCGCCGCGGCGGCCGGGCCCGGAGTTACGAACGCAGGCAGCACGTAGGCCACCTCCTTGAAAGCGTAGCTGCGCCGGCGGCCCGCCTCGTCGACCAGGGTGAGCTGTCCGTTCGGGGCTACGGCCTCGATGCGGGCAAGAAATTCCCCACCCGCGTCGCGGTAGGGGAAGAACCCTTCCCGGCGGTACAGCGCCTCGGCGTAGCGGCGGTCCAGGGCGGCCCCCCCGCCGGCCTGCAGCAGGCGGTAGTCCGTGTCGAATCGCCGCAGGATGTCCGTCAGCAAGGCGTCGCGGTCCGTTTCGCGGCCCAGTATCTGCCGGAGCGAGACCGGGTTGGGCGCGTCGCCCGTAAAGGCGCGCTGGTTGACGTTGAGGCCCACGCCGGTGCGCGTCGTGCCGATGTGCGAGCCCTGCAGGTCGTGTTCCAGCAGCATGCCGCAGATTTTTCCGTCGCGGTAGTAGACGTCGTTGGGCCACTTGATGCTCACGTCGGGCACCAGGCTCCCGACGGCACCGGCTACAGCGAGGGCCAGCGCTTCGGAGAGGCGGAACTGCTCGTCGGCACGCAGAAACGTCGGCGAGAAGCGGAAACCGAAGAGCAGGTTGCTTCCCCGTTCCGCCTCCCAGCGTGTGTCCTGCTGTCCGCGGCCGGCGCGCTGGTAGTCGGCGGTGACGAGGACGAACTCCTCGTCCCGCTCCGCCACCTCGGCGTCGAGCAGGCGGCACATCGTAGAGTCCGTTTCCGGCCAGTGCAGGTGGGCCCAGCGGGCCGGGAGTTCAGGATGCAGCATACTCGGCCTGTGTTTTCTTGGGTAGTTTCTTCAGCACCTCGGACAGCGAGTGGTCCACGAGGTGCAGGATGAGCTCGTCGTCCACGTCGCTGTCAAAGTGGACCTCGTTCCAGTAGCGCTTGTTCCAGTGCCAGGCGCCGCGTATGCCCTCATAGTGGGCGCGCAGGTCCTGGGCATATTCCGGGTCGCACTTGAGGACGACCAGGTCGGGCCGTTCCAGGTCGATGTAGGCAAAGATCTTGCCGTAGATGCGAAAGAGGATGCCGTCCGGGCCAAAGGCCATGTCCTCCGTGGCCTTCTTGCGCGAGAGGCAGTATTCGCGAATGCGTTCAATGTCCATAGGGATGATGGGTAATAGAGTAATATACGCTTTCGGCCGTATAGGCGTTGCGGATGTGGGTCAGGCGGTAAGGGGCCTGTTCGCCTACGACGGTGATGACGTCGAAACGGAACGGCTGGTCCAGGTGCTTTTGCGCCAGGTAGACGCGTGCGGCCCGCAGCAGGTGCTGCTTCTTCGCCAGCGTGACGGCAGATGCCGCGTCGGCGAAGTCTTCGTTGCGACGCGTCTTGACTTCGACAAAAACCACTTCGCCAAAGTCGTCCGCCACGACGTCTATTTCCAGATGTCCGCAGCGCCAGTTGCGGTCCAGCAGGTGGTAGTCCTGTTGCGCCAGGTAGCGGCAGGCCAGCTCTTCGCCGTACCGGCCGAAGTCGTTGTGTTGAGCCATGAGTGAGGGGATGTAGGGCCGCCGCCGGGGCGACGGGCCGATTAGCGTTTCCGTTTGAAGAAGTCTTTCATGAGCCGGGCGCACTCGTCCTCCAGAATGCCGCCGCAAACCTCGGTCTTGGGGTGGAGCGCCTGCGGAGCATAGATGGAAAAACCGCGCTTCAGGTCGGGGGCGCCGTAGACCAGGCGGCCCAGTTGCGACCAACCGAGTGCGCCGGCGCACATAACGCATGGCTCCACGGTGACGTAGAGCGTACACACGTCGAGATACTTTCCGCCCAGCGCGTCGGCGGCCGCCGTGACGGCCTGCATTTCCGCGTGGGCCGTCACGTCGTTCAGCGTTTCGGTCAGATTGTAGGCGCGCGCTATGATTCGGTCGCGGCAGACGACAACTGCGCCCACCGGCACTTCGTCTTTCTCGAAGGCCATGCGGGCCTGTTCCAGGGCTTTCTGCATGTATTCCTGATCGGTCATGGGGCAGGGTTTTGAGGTTGGAAAATAGGGCCGGCGGGAACCGTCCGTCGCCTCCGGGCCACGGGGCTAAGGCCAGTTTTTACGGGGATAGGCCCAGTTTTTACGGGAATAGGGCGCGTTGCTGCGCCGACTGTCCGCGGGGCGCTCAGTCGGCGGTCTGGCGGACGCCTTTCAGGGTCAGCGAGATGCGGCCCCGTTCGGGGTCGACGTCGAGCACGCGGACGCGCACCTGTTGCTGGATGTGGACCACGGTGGCCGGGTCCTGTACGAAGCGGTCGGCCAGTTGCGAGACGTGGACCAGGCCCTTCACCTTGATGCCCAGGTCGACGAAGCAGCCGAATCGGGTGATGTTCGTCACGACGCCGGGGAGCTCCATGCCGGGCCTGACGTCGTCGAGGCTGTGCAGGTTGTCCGCATAGCGGAACACTTGCGCCGTCCCGCGCGGGTCGCGCCCCGGTTTGGCCAGCTCGTTCAGGATGTCCGTCAGCGTAGGCATTCCCGTTTCGGCCGTACAGTAGCGGGCCAGGTCGATACGCTTCCGGCGTTCCGGCGAAGCGATGAGGGCCGCGATGTCGCATCCCGCGTCGGCCGCCATCTGTTCCACCAGGGCGTAGCGCTCGGGATGGACGGCCGTGTTGTCCAGCGGGTTTTTGCCGTCCGGTATGCGGAGGAAACCGGCGCACTGTTCGAAGGCCTTGGCCCCAAGGCGGGGCACTCTGAGCAGTGAGCGGCGGTCGGCAAACGGTCCGTTCGCAGCCCGGTAGTCCACGATGTTTTGCGCCAGGGCCGGGCCCAGTCCGGAGACATACGTGAGAAGGTGCTTGCTCGCGGTGTTGAGGTTCACGCCCACGGCATTGACGCAGTGCTCCACCGTGCGGTCGAGGGCGCGCTTCAGGGCCGCGGGGTCGACGTCGTGTTGGTATTGCCCGATGCCAAGGGAGCGGGCGTCGATCTTGACGAGTTCGGCCAGCGGGTCGGCCAGGCGGCGGGCGATGGATACGGCGCCGCGCACCGTGACATCCTGGTCGGGAAATTCCTCACGGCCGGCCTTGGAAGCCGAATAGACCGAGGCGCCGTCTTCGCTAACGAGAAAGACGTCGACGCCCTCCAGGCCGAGCGCGCGGACAAAGGCCTCCGTCTCGCGGCCGGCGGTGCCGTTGCCGATGGCTATGGCTTCGACGCCGTATTGGCGGACCAGTCGGCGGATGGTGCGTTCCGCGCCGTCGCGGTCGTTGCGGGGCGGGTGGGGGAAGATGACGTCGTGGCAGAGCAACTGTCCGCCCTCGTCCGTGCAGACCACCTTGCACCCCGTCCGGTAGCCGGGGTCGATGCCCATGATGCGCCGGCCGCCCAGTGGCGGGGCGAGGAGCAGCTGCCGCAGGTTTTCCGTGAAGACCTGTATGGCTTCTTCGTCCGCCCTGGCTTTGCTGGCGGCGGCATACTCGGTCTCGATGCTGGGGCGCAGGAGGCGCTTGTAGGCGTCGGCTACGGCGGCCGTCAGGAACGGGGCGGCGGCCGCGGCGGACGAAGAGACGGTCGAGGCGTTCCAGTGCGTCGTCCTCGTCGGCCGGGACGATGCTGACGCGGAGAAAGCCCTCGGCTTCGCCGCGCCGCATGGCGAGCAAGCGGTGGGAGGAGCAGCGGCGCAGCGGTTCGCAGGCGTCGAAGTAGTCCCGGTATTTGTCGCCCTCGCCCTCTTTCCCCTTGACCACGTGGCTACGGACGACGGCCGTTCGGGCGAAGGTCTGCCGCAGGGACTGGCGCGCGCGTTCGTCCTCGCTGACGCGTTCGGCAACGATGTCGCTCGCGCCTTGCAGGGCGTCGTCGACGGTAGGTACTTCGTCGGTGAGGTAGGCCTTGGCCGCTTGCTCGGGGACGGTGTGGGGCCGCGCGAGCAACAGGTCGGCCAGCGGCGCCAACCCTTTCTGGCGGGCCATCTCGGCGCGCGTGCGTCGCTTCGGCTTGTAGGGCAGGTAGAGGTCCTCCAGTGCGGTGGCGTCCCAGCAGTCGGCGATGCGCTCGCTCAGTTCGTCGGTCAGGCGGCCCTGTTCGGCAATGGTCGAGCGTATGTATTCGCGGCGGCGGACCAGTTCCTTCAGCCGTTCGTGCTGTTCCTGTATGGCGCTCACCTGCACTTCGTCCAGGCCGCCGGTAGCCTCCTTGCGGTAGCGGCTGATGAAGGGGATGGTGGCCCCGTCGTCGAGCAGGCGGACCGTTTGTTCGACCGCATGGCGGGGCAGGTGGAGTTGTTGGGCAATTAGGTCGGTAGGTGTCATGTCTGTGATAGGGATATGAAAGGTAGGGCGGCAGGGTCTGGCGCCACGCCGTCGGCCGGGAGGGCCCGGCGGGCGGTCAGCGCGGCCCAGCCGCGTCGGCCGCGGGCCGCTGGCAGAAATATTGCCAGAGCGGGGCGGCCATGGTGGCCTGTACGATGGCGTTTTCTTCGAGTAGCCGGCGGACTTCCGCCTCCGTCAGCAGGTGGACGACGATATCTTCTGTCGCTTCCAGGTGTTGCCCGCTGACGCGTTCCACTCCTTCCGCCAGAAAACAGTGCGTCAGATTGTTGGTCGCGCTGGCGTTCGGCGACAGGCGGACCAGCAGACGCCACGTGCCCCCGCCGAATCCTGTCTCCTCCAACAGTTCGCGGCGCGCGGCGGCCTCGGGCGAGGCGTCCGTGGGGTCGACAACGCCGGCACAGAGCTCAAAGCACGTGCGTCCCAGCCCGTGGCGGTATTGCCGGATCATAACGAAGCGGCCGTCGCGGGTACGGGCAATGACGTTCACCCAGTCGGGATATTCCAAAACATAGTATTCCGGATTCTCCGTTCCGTTGGGCAGGCGCACGTGGTCGCGGCGGGCGGTGAGCCAGGGCCGGCGGAAAAGGTACTCGCTCTTAAGGACTTCCCATTTCCCGGGATCGTTTTTTTCCATGTTCTAAGGGTTTAGGTTTTGCATCTGTTAATGCAAACTTACACATTATCCGCGAGAATCGGGCGACCGGAGGCCGGGAATGTCGCCGTTTCCCCGCATTTCGGCCCGGGGTGGGCCGGCGTGCTCCCCTGCGGGCCGGCGCTGCGCTTTCGGGCGGAGGGGATGCGTTTTTAGGGCGCCGGCGCCTTGCGACTCGGGGCAAAGCCTTAATTTTGCACCGCGTTGGCGCTCCCCTTATGGCCGTCCGGTCCGCAACCGCGAACCGCCGCGGGGAAAGTAAATCAGAAAGGAACAAATGATAGAAATCGTGTTGTTGATCGTAGCCGGCGGAGCGCTGGGCTACGCGTTGCGGCGCCGCCACTGGTTGCGGTGCATCGAGGGGTCCATTTCGTGGACCGTTTACGTCATGCTGTTTGTGCTGGGCCTGACGGTCGGGGCCAATCCGCTACTGCTCCGACAGTGGGCCGGTATCGGCGGTCAGGCGCTGCTGCTGAGTGTGGCCGGCGTGGCCGGGACTCTGGCGATGGTCTGCCTGCTGGGGCGTTTCATCCGTAACCGGGAGAAGCGGCGATGAAAGGCAGCCTGATGGTTCTGGGCATGTTCGTGGCCGGTTGCGTAGCGGGGCGCTGCTGGGGACCGGCGGAACAGACGCTGGGCGACTTGCACCGGTTGTCGACCTACGTGCTGTACGCACTGATGTTACAGGTGGGGATAAGCATCGGCGGGAACGGGCAGTTCCGCCAGTTGCTGAAACATTTTTCTCCGCGCTGGCTGCTCCTGCCGCTGGCGACGGTGAGCGGAACCCTGGCCTTCTCGGCGCTGGCGGCCTTGGCGTTGAGCCGCTGGTCGGTGGCCGACGTGCTGGCCGTAGGGAGCGGCATGGGGTATTACTCCCTGTCGTCCATCCTTATAGGCCAGCTGAAACTGGAAGATTTGGGGACGCAACTGGCGGCGGAGCTGAGCACCATCGCCCTATTGTCCAACGTGTTCCGCGAGTTGATGGCCCTCGTCGGCGCACCGCTGTTCCGCCGTTGTTTCGGAACGTTGGCGCCGATTGCCGCGGCCGGGGTGACGTCGGTAGACGTGGCGTTGCCCACCATTATCCGGACGTGCGGGCAGCCTATGGCCGCCGTTGCGGTGTTTCATGGCATACTGATCGACGTCAGTGTTCCTTTTCTCGTTTCGTTCTTTTGTCAGTTCTGAGCCTGTGTCCCGCTGCCGCCGGCCGGGCCTGAGGGCGACGCGGCCCGCGCGGCGGAGGCCGCCAGCCGTTGCTTCATCGCCTTGTAACGGGCAATGTAGCGGCGGCGCGAGGCGATGATGCTGTTGCGATAGCCCAGGCAGGTCGTGAAAAAGTAGACGAGGGCCTGCGTCCAGAGGGTGTGCCACTCCGCCGCGGCCTCGACAATCGTTCCTCCCATGTTGTTGATTTTCAGAAAGCCGTTGATGCCCGGCGTAGAGGGGAAGAGGTAGGAGAGTGCTTTCCAGAAGGGCGGGAGCGCGCTCCCCGGCCACGAGACGCCGGAGATGAAGAGCAGGGGCAACGAGGTGAAGACAATGACCATGATGCACGTCTCGCGGTGACGCAGCATGAGCGAAACGGTCATAGCGAAGAAAATGCAGGCCAGCAGATACGGCACGACGAAAAGGGCCAGCTGCGAAGGGGCCCCTATCTGGTTCAGACGGAACAAGTGGGGCACGACGCCGAGCACGTAGACCGAGATGGGGATGTAAACGAGAATGTAGGCAAAGCCTTTTCCCAGAACGATGCGGAGCAGGCCCGTGTAGTGGCGGTTAACGGGCATGAGCTCGCGGAAACGGTTGTGCTCGCGTGCCGTACCGGCCGAAAGCCCAACGCCCAGGAGCAGCGTCTGCTGGATGATGAGGATGAGGACGGCGGGTATGAGGAATGCCGCGAAACCGTCTTGCGGATTGTAGAGGCTTACGGACTCGTAGGCAATGGGATAGACCGTGACGCGGTCCTGCTCGTCGGTGGTGTTGCCGGCCAAGGCCGTCTTGATGCGGGCGTTCATTTCGAGCGAAGCGTCCGTATTGGCCACGAGCAACGCCTTATAATAAAGGAGGCCGCTCATATCGCAATAAATGTTGACCTGGGTCTGCTCGCCCCGCGAAAGGCGGTCGTTGAAATCGCCCGGGATGCGGATAATGCCGTAAGCGTCGCGCTTCTGAATCAGCCTGCGTGCCTCGTCCATGTCCGTACAGTAGGAGACAATCTTAACGTCGGGCGTCGCGTCGACCTTACGCAGGTATTCGCGGCTCCGGGCCGTGTGGCTCTCGTCCACGACAGCGGCGGGCACTTCGCGCACCACCTCGTTCGTGTAAATAAAGCTGTAGACCAGCGGATAGGCCAGCGGGACAAGGATGAAGAAGATGAGGACACCGCTATCCTTGAAAATGCTGCGCAGCTCGTCCTGGAAGATATAGTTCCAGTCCTCGCAGGCCTGTTTCCAGTATGTAGAAAATTTTCGTCTCATGGCGTCAGGGCAGATAAGGAATGGTGAGCAAGGCCTTCTTGAGCCGGCGCAGGACGACGGCGGGCAGCAGGGCGAAAAGCAGTAGCCCGAGCACGTAGGGCCAGGCGTTGAGCAAGGGATAGCCGTCCAGGGCCGAGTTCACGTAGAGCAGGAAGTAGTGGCGCAGGGGGAAGAGCAGGCTCACCCCTTGCAGCGTGGGGTGCATGGCCATGACGGGATACGACATGCCGCAGATGCTGAACGAGATAACTCCCCAGAGCGAGGCGAAGCTAAGGCCGAAGCGCAGCGTGGGTAGCATGGCGTACATGAATACACCCAGCCCCTGGGCGGCGATAACGCCCAGAAACATGATCAGTAGCATCGTGGGCAGGCCGCAATGGCAGGGAAAGTGGAGATAGCCATACAGATAAACGACATATACGGCCCCGACGAGGGAGAATATGACCGTGTGCGGCAGGAGTTTTCCCGCCAGGGCGCGGCTCATGGAACCGTGTCCCAGGCTTAGCCAGTGGCGGGCCGAGCCGCTTTTCACCTCCGTTCCGATACTGTAGACCGTCACGGCGAATATGAAGAGCATCAGCAGGCCCGGGATGATGGTGTTGCTCAAGTAGATGCTGTAATTCAGCCACGGGTTGCTGATGGGGTGCGCCTCGATGACGATGGGCTGGAGGAAGGCCATGGCCTGCCGGTCCGTGGCCCCTTTGGCCAGGAGTACGCTCTGCGTCGCCGCCCCCGAGGCCAGCTCGGCCATGGTCCGCATGTCGCGGTAGAGGAGCGAGCCCGCTATGAGGTAGGAGTAGTTCATGTAGAAGGAAATCCGGGGCTGCTCCTGCCGTTGCGCCTCGCGGGTCGTCCCTTCCGGGATGTAGAAAAATCCGTAAATCTCCCCGCGCTGCACAGCCTTACGGGCGGCGGTCACGTCCGGGTATGTCCCGACGATGTCCGTCATCTGGAAGGCATCGAGATTACGGGCCAGGGTACGCGAAGTAGCGGTGCCGTCGTTGTCCACAAGTCCCACGGGCAGCTCGGTAGGCAGACCGGCCGCCATCAGTGACGTGAAGAAGTAGTAGCAGAACAGCGGGGCCAGTACCATACAGATCCAGTAGACCGGGTTACGGACCAGCCGCCGGACTTTACGCCGGACGATGCGGAAAAAAGCTAACTTTTTTTTCATTCCATAAGGACAGACATGCCCGGCCGCAGCCCGTCGACAGGCTGAACGGGGCTGGCTTTCACTTCAAAGGTTTTCATGTCAAACTGCCCGGTCGTCTTCGTCGCTTTCCAGGCGGCGTAGCTGCCGAGGTCTTTCATGTAGTACACTTTCAGTTTCACGCTCCGGTTGTCGAGTGCGGGAATGACCGCGTCGACCGTCTCCCCGATGCGGAAGCGGTTCAGGCGGTCTTCGCGGACATTGAACGTCACCCACATGTCGTTCATGATGGCCACGTTCATAATGGGAGCGCCGGTGCCGACGAGCTCCCCGATTTGCGGGAATATTTCCGTCACCTCGCCGTCCAGGGGCGCGATGAGCACCGTCTCGTCCAGATAGGCGTCCACCTCGCTCACGGCGCCCTTGGCCTGGTTCACCAGGGCGGCCGCGGCTTCCTTGTCCTCCTTCTCCGCACCGTTACGGGCCATTTCGTACTGCGCGCGGGCCGCTTTCTCGGTCGCGGCGGCTGCGTCGCGTTGCGCCGTGGCCTCGTCAAACTTCTGGGCTGTCATGACGCCCTGTTCGTAGAGCCGCTTCACGCGTTGGTACGATTTTTCGGCAATGTCCAGCCCCGCCTTGGCCTTTTGCCACATTTCGTAGGCTGCGGAGATCTGTTCCTGGCGGGCGCCCTTTTCGGCCTTGCGGTTTTGGGCGGCTGCGGCCGCCTCGGCGGCTTGTGCCTGCGACAGTTTGGCCACGATGTCCGGCGCTTCGAGCAGGGCCAGCGTGTCGCCGGCGCGGACCTTGCTGCCTTCCTTTACCTTGATGGCCAGGATGCGGCCCGGCACCTTGCTCGATACGCGGTATTCATTGACGTCGGCCTGCCCCTGGATGGTGCTTTCTTCGTGGTGGAAGGCAAAGAGGCTTCCGACGGCTACGGCTGCCACCACCGCGACAATGAGCAGTATGGCTGGCAGCAGGTTGGTTTTTCTTTGAGTTGAAGACATATATTTATAGGACTTATTCGGGTGAATGATGGGGTACGGAGTCAGGGCGCAACGCCGATGCCGAGCGTGCCGAGGGCCTTCCGGTAGGCGGCGCGGCTCAGGCGGACGTCTATCTGGGCGTCGATTTTGTCACTGTGGGCCTGGAGCCAGGCCGTCTGGGCCGCCAGCAGGTCGCTCGTCGTGATGACGCCTTCGTGGAAGCCTACGTCGGCGGTCCGCAGGTTCTCTTCCGCCTGCTCCAGGTGGTTGAGGCTGAGCTGCAGCTTCCTGTTGGCCTCGTTCACGCGAAAGGCGGACTGGTGAACTTGTAACTCGATTTTTTCACGGGCATCGGCCAGGCGCAGGGCCGCAATATTGGCGTCGGCCTTGGCCGCACGCACCTTGTATTTTCCCTCTCCCCAATTCCAGATGGGCACTTGGAGCGTCAGCCCGACGGCCCATGTGCCGCGGAAGCGCGTCTCGAAGCCGTTCGTCAGCGACGGGTTCGTCGTGAGGTAGCCGCCGACCAGGGCCAGCTGGGGCAGGAAGGCGGAACGCTCGATGCGGACTTTCTCCTCGTACATGTTTTGGGCGATTTCCAGCTGGTTGAGCTCCGGCCGGTTGCCGAAGGCCGTGGCCGTGTCGGCCTCGGCGTCGGTCGCGAGGATCGGCAGGTCGGCCAGCTCCTCGTCGGCCAGGCGGAGCGGCGTGTCGATGGGTAGCCCGCAGATTTGGCAGAGCAGCATGCGCGAGAGGGTGAGGCCGTCGTCCACCTTGGTCAGCGTCATTTCCGCCTCGTTCAGCTTCACGCTGACCGAGAGGGCGTTGGCCTTGGTCGCGACGCCTTCGGCCACCATCTTTTGCACGTCGCTGTCGAGCTGTTTCAGCAGGTCGCGGTACTGGCGCGCCAGCTTCTGCTTGTTGGTCAGGGAGACCACCTGCCAGTAGGCTTCGTCCGTGCTGAGGACAACGGCCTGCTCGTCGGCGCGGAGCTGTTCGCCCGCCAGGGTTTCGGCGTAGCGCGTAATGCGGTCGTAGGCGCGGATTTTACCTCCCATGTAGAGCGGCTGGGTGAGCATGATGGCCCCTATGGTGAGGTTGCGCGTGTCCGTATGGAAGGCGTCGACAAGGCTGTTCCCCATCTCGTTGATGGCTTCGCCGAGCTGGGGCAGGTAGGAGCCCGCCGCCTGGACCAGCGGGGCCAGGTCCGGATAGGTTTGCAGGATTTGTCCGGCTATTTCCCCGGCCTGCCCGGTTAGGGTGGTGCCGAGCGACCCTAGTGCGCCCTTCTGCTCGTTGCTAAGCAGGGAGATTTCCTTGCCCGTGCGCATGTAGCTGGCCGTAAGCGAGACCTTGGGCAGATAGTTCGTGTGGGCTGCCTGCCGCTCGGCGGTGGCCTTTTCGCCTTGGGTCCGGCTGATGGAGAGCGTCTTGTTGTTGGCCAGCGCCAGGCGGCGGCAGCTGTCGAGCGAGAGCGTCTGTCCGGACAATGGGAGCGCCGCCAGTGCGCAAAGCCCCAGAGCAAGGAGCAGGTGCCGTAAAGTTTTTTCCATATGCAAGTTATCTAAACTTCCCCTCGGTGGGGATTAATGAACAAAGATACGTTTTCCCGGCTTACGGGAACGCGAAAAACCGAAAAATGGAACAATCCTTCCGACCAGTCGGGGAACGATTGTGCGGCATGCACGGTCCGGTCCGCTATGGCCGCCCCACAGGGCGCGCGTCGAGGACCGGGCAAGGACCGGACTGCGCGCCGTGCCCCTATGCCCCGTTTTTCGAGGACCTGTTCCCGCAACTACGGGGCTAAGCCCCGTAGCGACGGGCCTTAGCCCCGTAAAAACTGGCCTTAGGCCCGTGTCTCGCGGCATAAGCCGGGCAGGCCTGCACCTGCGTCGGAGGACCGGACCGCTTGGTCCGCTTCCGGCAGTCTCTAAGCGCCCTGGCAGGAGAAAATGGATTTTTTGCACAGACGTAAGGGCCGGCGTGCAGAGTTGAGGTCCCCGAATTGTAAACTTTCTGTTACATCCTTTTCAAAAGGACGAAATCTTTCTGCCATGCTGTTGGCGTGAAAAATAAATTAGTATTTTTGCAGCGTTTTTTGGATGTCATGATGGAAGAGACTAAGATATTCAAAATAGATATAGAGCAAGTGGTGCGCGACAAGGCTGGGGCCAAGGCGGACCATATCCCGCAGTTTGTAATATCTTGGCTCAAGCGCATCATTCACCAGGATGAAATCAACGTCTTCCTGGAAAAGGAAGGCGACAAGCAGGGCATTCCCTGGCTGGACGATTGCGTGAAGTTTCTCGATATGAAGCTGGAGGTGCAAGGTAGGGAGAACTTGCCCGACGCCTCCGACGGCCGCCGCTACACGTTCGTGAGCAACCACCCCCTCGGAGGTCAGGACGGCGTGGCGCTGGGCGCGCTGCTCGGCCACCATTACGATGGCCACGTGAAGTATCTGGTGAACGACATCCTCATGAACCTGCACGGCCTGGCCCCGCTCTGCATTCCTATTAATAAGGTGGGCGCCCAGAGCCGTAACTTCCCGGCCATGGTGGAAGCGAGCTTTCACGGCGATGACCATATCATCATGTTCCCGGCCGGGCTCTGCTCGCGCCGCATTAACGGGCAGGTGCGCGACCTGCCTTGGTCCAAGACCTTTATTACGAAAAGCGTCGAGACGCAGCGCGACGTCGTGCCGATTCACTTTGGCGGACACAATTCCCGCTTTTTCTATCGCCTGGCCAACTGGAGCAAGCGCTTGGGCGTGAAGTTCAACATCGCCATGCTTTTTCTGGTGGACGAAATGTTTAAGAACCGCAGCAAGACGTTTACGGTGAAGGTGGGAAAACCGATACCCTGGCAGACGTTTGACCGCTCGCGCAAACCGGCCGACTGGGCCGCCTATGTGCGGGGCATAGTCTACGAGTTGTAATCATTAACGCAAAACGGCTCCGGACCTTTTCGGGCCGTTTGACTAATTATATGGAAGAAATCATAAAGCCAGTCAGTCGCGACATTCTTAAGGCCGAACTGACGCCGGAGCGTTACCTGCGCTCTACGAATAAGAGCAACAACGAGATTTATATTGTCACTTACCAGCAAGCCCCCAACGTGGTGCGCGAGATAGGGCGGTTGCGCGAAATCGCCTTCCGCGCGGCCGGCGGCGGTACGGGCAAGGCGCTCGACCTCGACGACTTCGACGTCTGCGACCATCCCTACTATCAACTGGTTGTATGGTGCCCCGAGACGGAAGAAATTCTGGGCGGATACCGCTTCCTGCCGGGTTCGGAGATAACGTTCGACGAGACGGGGCAGCCGCGTCTGGCAACAGGGCACATGTTCCACTTTTCCGACGAATTTCTGAAACATTACATCCGCGACACGGTGGAGCTGGGCCGCTCGTTCGTGACGCTCGAATATCAGAGCACGCGCGAAGTGCGCAAGAGCCTGTTCGCCCTCGACAACCTGTGGGACGGGCTGGGCGCCTTGACGGTAATCATTCCCGGCTTGAAGTATTTCTTCGGAAAGATGACGATGTACCCGTCCTTCAACCGGCAGGCACGCGACATGATTCTCTATTTCCTCAACAAGCACTTCGGGGACAAGGAACACTTGGTCTGGCCCGTCGAACCGCTTCATTGGGAAATGGACGAGGCCGTGTTGCAACGCCTTTTCCACGAGGATTCCTTCCGCGAGGACTACCGCATCCTGAATACGGAGGTGAGAAAAGTGGGCTACAACATCCCGCCCCTGGTCAACGCCTACATGGGACTGAGTCCCACGATGCGCGTGTTCGGTACGGCCATCAATCACGAGTTCGGCAATGTGGAGGAGACGGGCATACTGATTGCGGTAGACGAGATACTGGAAGAAAAACGCATGCGTCACATCGACTCCTTTGTGGAAGAGCACCCGGATTGCGTGGATGCGTTTGACGATTTGTTCATTAACCGCTCGAAGTAAGGATTAAGCGATTCGGTTCGCTGCACTTTTCTTTCACGGCGCCGGAAAAGCGGCAACGCCTCTTCTCCATAGGGCGGACGGTTCGCTTTCCGGGCGGCGCGTTCGGCCTCAGGTTCCGGAAGGCGCTGGACTTTAGAGCTTTCACACAGCGGACAGTAGGCGTAGCGAAGGATTTTATCACAATATTTACAGTAAAGGCGGGACAAGGGCCAACTTGTCCCGCCTTTACTGTGCCGGTAAACGGCTGGCGATTTACAACTTGCGGAAAAATCGCGCGGCTGAAGATGCGGATGCCTGCAAGTAGTATGTGGCAGTCCGGGCTTATTCCTGGACTTCTTCAAACAGGTCCTTTCCAACACCGCAGAGGGGGCAAACCCAGTCTGCCGGCAGGTCTTCAAAGGCTGTACCGGGGGCGATGCCGTTCTCGGGGTCTCCTTTTTCTGGATCGTAGACCCAGTCGCACACGGTGCAATAGTACTTTTTCATGTCGTGAGATTTTTGTGATAAATATTATAGGAAAAATGAATCCTGGTAACACGGTCCGGCGCCCGCCAGGCGCTGTTCCACCTTCGCCCAGTTGACGATGTCCTTCATGGCCTTCACGTAGTCGGCACGCCGGTTGCGGTAGTCAATGTAATAGGCATGTTCCCAGACGTCAATAGTAAGGAGCGGACGGAGCCCCTGCGTGAGCGGGCAGTCGGCGTTCTGCGTAGTGCAGACGGAGAGCTTGCCTTTCGCGTCCTCGACCAGCCAGGCCCAACCCGAGCCGAAGAGCCCCGTGGCCGCCGCATTGAACTGATTGCGGAACTCTTCCACAGAGGAAAAGTCTTTTTCAATGCGCGTCGCCAGTTCGCGCGACATTTCTGTGGGCGTCGGAGTGAGGCTTTCAAAATAGAAGGTGTGGTTCCAGACTTGGGCAGCGTTGTTGAATACAGCCCCGCTGGCCTTGCAGATAATTTCTTCCAGCTCCATGCCCTCGTAGAGCGTGCCTTCGGTTAGCCGGTTCAGATTGTCGATGTAAGTTTGCAGATGCTTGCCGTAGTGGAAATTGAGCGTTTCCTCGCTCAGCACAGGGGCAAGCGCTTGCTTAGGGTAGGGCAATACGGGCATTTCGTATTTCATAAGCGATATTTTTTAGCGTTCCCTATGTGAAAGATACATTGCCAAAGTTAGCGATTACGCATGGCTTGAGCAAATATTTAGGAAGAAATGAGGGATAAATAGGAAGAAATGGCCAAAGTTTGAGAATAAGTGTTGTCTGTTGGAACATTAATCCAAAAATATTTTTCCGAAAGAATAAACCGCCGATGCGGCACGCACCTTTTCCACGGCCAGTTCCCGGAGAAAAAATATAAACTTTTTTTGACGTAGTTTATATCTTGGAAATCATGCCGATAGCAGCCGTTTCCACGCCGATACGGAAAACATCTTTCAAAAAAGTTGGATAAAAGTTTGGGTTGTTAGGGTAAAAGTTAGTACTTTTGCACTCGCTAAGCCGGGGGAGCCCTGGTGAAGCAAGAAAGAGATCTTTGAAAAGAATTCCATACAGAGAGAGACAATCGGAAGGTTCGCACGAAGCGTCGCCGGCAGTAATGTCGGCGTGAAGCGTTGAAGAGAACAAAAGAAAAAGCAAAGAATAATACAATGTAGAGTTTGATCCTGGCTCAGG
>OHQT01000072.1_pt1 | contig 60945 bp, 47 predicted proteins | sample 1578221 | NCBI WGS metagenome assembly OHQT01 (sample SAMEA3879547, study PRJEB24766) | human gut metagenome | biome: human-associated habitat; feature: feces | place: USA | collected 1985/1987
GCATTTTATCCGCTTATGCAACTTATAATCAGGGATTTAATTTATAGAAGTCCCCATAAGTTGATTGTTTGTGAATAGAAGTGTTATTTTCCTTTGTTTTGGATTTGCGATTTGTCAAATCGTGAGAATTTCCGTTGCAAATATAGCTATTTTTATTAAGGTATGGCCCGCAGATGGGAAAAAACGTAGCGCCGCCCGTCTCCGGGACGCGCTAATTTTGTAGTTTTGCATGGAAAACGCAGGCCGTAGCCGGCCGGACGCCGCGATACGCTCCGTAGCGACGGGGATAGGGCGCGTAAAAACTGGGCCTATCCCCGTCGCTACGGGAATAGGCCCCGTGCGGACCGCGGCGCTGCGCGTAAAAACTAAGGCAATGATACGTAGATTTGACTTTTTGGTAATCGGGTCCGGCGTAGCCGGCATGAGTTATGCCCTACAGGTAGCGAAGTCGGGCAAAGGGAAGGTGGCCCTGGTGTGTAAGACCACGATGGACGAGGCTAATACGGCGAAAGCCCAGGGCGGTATCGCTTCGGTGACGAACTTGGAAGTGGACAATTTCGACAAGCACATTCGCGACACGATGATTGCGGGCGACTACATCAGTGACCCCCGCGCCGTGGAGCAAGTAGTGAAGGGCGCCCCCGAGGGCATCCGCAACCTGCTGAAATGGGGCGTGGAGTTCGACCGCAAGGAGGACGGCGAGTTCGACCTGCACCGCGAGGGCGGGCACTCGGAGTTCCGCATCCTGCACCACGCCGACGACACCGGCTTCGAGATACAGCGCGGACTGATGGAGGCCGTGCGCCACACGCCCAACATCACCGTGCTCGAGAATCACTTCACGGTGGAAATCATAACGCAGCACCATCTCGGCGTAGAGGTGACGCGGCGCACGCCCGACATCGAGTGCTACGGCGCCTACATCCTCGACCCCGACACCCAGAAGATCGACACCTTCCTCTCGAAGGTGACCATCCTAGCCACGGGCGGCTGCGGCGCCGTCTACGCCTCGACGACCAACCCCAACATCGCCACGGGCGACGGCATAGCCATGGCCTACCGCGCCAAGGCCACCGTCAAGGACATGGAGTTCATCCAGTTCCACCCCACGGCCCTCTTCCATCCCGGCGAGACCCACCCGGCCTATCTCATTACCGAAGCCATGCGCGGGTATGGCGGCGTGCTCCGTCTGCCTAACGGCGAGGAGTTCATGCAGAAGTACGACCGCCGCCTCTCCTTGGCTCCGCGCGACATCGTGGCGCGCGCCATCGACAAGGAGATGAAGATTCACGGCCTGGACCACGTCTGCCTCGACGTGACCCACAAGGACCCCGAAGAGACCAAGCACCACTTCCCCAACATCTACGCCAAGTGTCTCAGCATCGGCATCGACATCACGCGGGAATACATCCCCGTGGCGCCGTGTGCCCACTACCTCTGCGGGGGAATAAAGGTGGACCTCGACGCCTGCTCCAGCATCCGCCGCCTCTACGCCATCGGCGAATGCTCCTGCACAGGCTTGCACGGCGGCAACCGCCTGGCCAGCAACTCCCTCATCGAGGCCGTCGTCTATGCCGAGGCCGCCGCACGCCACAGCCTGGCGCACATCGACGAATACTCCTTCAACGAACAGGTGCCTGAGTGGAACGACGCGGGGACACTGACCAACGAGGAGAAGGTACTCATCGCGCAGGATGTCCGTGAGGTCGGGCAAATCATGTCGAGCTACGTCGGCATTGTCCGTAGCGACCTGCGCCTGCACCGTGCCTGGACGCGCCTGGACCTGCTCTACGAGGAGACGGAGGAACTCTTCAAGCGCGTCAAGGCTACGCGCGACATCTGCGAGCTCCGCAACATGATCAACGTGGGCTATCTCATCACGCGCCAGGCCATGGAGCGCAAGGAGAGCCGCGGACTTCACTACACCATCGACTACCCCAAGCACGCCTACGACCAGAAGTAAGGCTCACGCCCACGGGCGGAGCACAGATACGTCGAGGGCCGGCGGACACATCGTCCCGCCGGCCCTCGACGTCGTTACTCCTTAATTATAGGACAACACCTGGAGCGGGATGCCGCCCAGTTGGCTCGCCATCTCGGAGAAGGTGCTTTGGAACGAGCCGTAGATGCGCTGCGTGCGGGCCAGGGTGTACATGTCCGCCACGCCGTCGCGGATGCCGTCCACCGAGCTGCGGTCGGCCGTCGAGTGGGCCGTGAGGACGCGGCTGCCGTAGCGTCCGGCCATCTCCTGTTTCACGCTGTCGGAGTCCGTGGCCAGGAAGATGCCCAACGCCGGGTTGCGCTCCAGGTCGTGGTCCAGTTGCTCGAAAAACAGGTGCGTGGGGCTCTTGGCTATGGCGGCGGCGTGGTCCGTGCGGCGGATGTGTACGCCCACCGTTTCCGGGGCGAAGCGCTCCTGGCGGCGTTCCACCTCGCGCCGTACCTCGGCGACGGGGACAAAGAGTTCGCCCACGAGGGCCTCGTCGTAGGGATAGAAGGCCGAGTAGGACGCCATGTAGAGGTGGCGCGCGCCGTCGGCCCACTGGCGGAAGTCGAAGCCCGACTCCTGGAGCGGCGTGACGGCCTGTTCGTAGAGGCAGTCGTCGAAGCGGCAGCGTTGCCACAGGCGGGGCAGGCCCAGGTTGCGGCGGCGCGGGCGGTCGAGCGTCAGGGCGTCGAGGCGCGTGGCCTCGCGCAGGCAGAGCTCCTCCGGTTGCTCGAAGATGGCGAAGAAGGGCGCGTGGAGCGCCCAGTCCTGGAACCAGACGAACTCAATAGCGCTGTGCGCCGTCCGGGCCAGCGTCACGGCCGAGGCCATAGCCCGCATGCGGTTGGCCAGGCCGCCCACGGGGATGAAAGTAATCTTGCTCATGTCGGTAGTGTCTTTAGGGATGGGGGAACGGCGCGTCGACGTCGGGGCCGCCCGCGGCGGTCAGCGCCGCTTGAAGTAGGCGAAGACGGGATAGTGGTCCGACGCCGTGGCCGAGCGGTCCACGCGGCAGCCATAGGGCTTCCAGTCCTTGCTGCACATGATGTAGTCGATGCGGACATAGATCGCGTCGCGGTTGAAAGAGCGGCCCACGCCGTTGCCTGTCGCCTTGAAGGCGTCGGTAAGGCGTCGGGCGATGCGCCGGCGGGTGTAGGAGATGGGCGAGTCGTTGAAGTCGCCGCAGAGCAGGAGGCTTTTCCCCTGCTGGCTTTCCACGTAGTCGGCCACCAGGTCGGCTTGCCGCGCCCGCTCCACGGCTGCCTTCGAAATCTTGGACACGAGCAGGCGCGAGCTGCCGTCTACGTCGCTCTCCTCGGGCGAGCGCACCATGTGGTGATACTTTTGCCGGTCGTCCAGGCTCAGGTGCATCGACTCCAGGTGGCAGTTCACCACGCGCAGGGTGTCGCCCGGCGCCAACAGGAGGCTGAAGACGGCGGCGCCGTTCGTGTTGTTCCGGCAGAGGATTCGTTTCCCGACGATGGGAAACCGTGTGAAGCAGCCCAGGATGTTGTCGTTGATGTTTACCGTGTCGAAGTAGGGCAACACGTCGCGCACCGCGGGCAACACTTCGTCGCTGAAGACGGACGGCGGCACGGTGCTCCCCTCCTGGAAGCAGACGATGTCCGCCCCGCTCGAGGCCATGTAGGCCGCCGCGCGGTTGCGCCCCTCCTGGTCGCGCTGCGCGCTGCCGAAATTCTGCGTGTTGTAGGTCAGCACCTTGAGGCTGCCGTCCGGCGGCGACGTCGGAAAGTTGACTGGGCAATACGTCCGGATGGGTGAGAAGCAAGCGACCAGCCCTATGAGCGGAATCCATGCGTGGCGTTGCGAGAGGAGCAGCGTGAGGGCCAGCATGAAGAGCACGCCGGCCAGGAAAAACGGGAAGCCGAGCCCCACCACGCCGAGGAAGCGGCAGTGGGCCGGGCTGACGAGCGTCGACGCCGCGCACAGGCACAGCGCCCCCGTGGCAAACCAGGCTGCGCCGCCCACCAGGCGTTTGTAGAAAGGCTGTTTCATGGTGTCGGCATGGGGCGCCCTACTTGCGGCTGTTGTCGAAGAGGATGCGCTTCTCCTCCTCGGTCAGGCTGTCGTAGCCCGAGCGCTTGATTTTGTCCAATATTTTGTCTATCTGTTCCTGCCGTTGCCGTTGGCGCAGGTTGTAGTCGTAGTCGGCGTCGCGGTCCTTGAAGTGCTTGCCGTCCTTGCGCACGGTCATCTTCGGCCGGCGGCTGAACCAGTTGCGCCAGCGCTGTCGCGTGCGTTCCCATCGCGATTCGTGGCGCGGCTGCCACTCTTCCCAGCCGCCGAATTGCCGGCCGTTGCCGTCCTTGCGCCGCCAGTAGAGCAACAGGAGCAGGCCGAAGAGCATGCCGCCCAGGTGGGCGAAGTGCGCAATGTTGCCGTTCGACATGAAGGCCGAGAGCAACTCGATGATGGCGTAGCCCGCCACGAAGTATTTCGCCTTGATGGGGATGGGAGGGATGAGCAGGATGATGCGTTCGTTCGGAAACTTCATGCCGAAGGCGAGCAGCACGCCGTAGCAGGCGCCGCTCGCGCCTATGGTGGTCCAGAGGTTCAGGTATTCGCCCATCGGCAGGATGCCGTAGGGCGACGTCACGTACTGGTACGCGCTCATGCCCGTCAGGAAGTATTCGCCCAGCTGCCAGGCCTCCTGGCACAGGCCGGCGCCCACGCCGCACACGAAGTAGTAGAGCAGGAACCGCTTCCAGCCCATCACGTTCTCGATGATACGGCTGAACATCCAGAGCGTAAACATGTTGAAAAACAGATGGGTGAAGCCGCCGTGGAGAAACATGTACGTCACCAGCTGATACGACTGGAAGTCGTCGGCCAGGACGAAGTGGAGACCGAAATAGTTGGTCAGGTCCATGCCCCGTTGCTCGAAGACCAGCTGCGCCAGGAAGATGATACAGTTGATAATCAGAAGGTTCTTGGTGACTGGGGGGAAGTTCTTGAACATAGGAATGCGAAAATGAGGGTGCGACAGATGCGCCACGATGCAAAGATAGTATTTTATTTCCGTAGTGGGCGGACTGCGGGAGTGAAAACGCAGCGTCCGGCCGACTGGCCCGCTGCCGGCCGCGACGGGGCGCGGGGCGGGCGGCTCCCCTCCCCGCCGGCTGGCACCCCGTGGCGGAGCGGCCGCCGACAGTCGGCGCAAACACGGGCCTTAGCCCCGTAAAAACTGGCCTTAGCCCCGTCGCGACGGGGCTAAGGCCAGTAGCAGGCCCGAACGGCGGCGGCCGGACGGGCTATGTCGGAGCGGCTCAGCGCTCACCGTATGTCTTCAGACCCTGCTGAAGAAATTCCACGAAGTGGTCCACGCTCTCGTCGAACGTATAGGCCCGGTTGAGCGGCTTACCCTCGTTGTCCAGCAGAACGTAGAACGGTTGCGCGTTGGCGCCGAACTTGGCGCGCTGCAGGTAGCTCCAGCGGTCGCCCACGGTGCGCAGCTTCGTCTGCTTGCCGTTCTCCTCGACCACGACGGTTTCCGGCAGGCGCGTCTTCTCGTCCACGTAGAGCGAGATGAGGACGTAGTCCTTCATGAGCAGGTCGCGTACCTTGGCGTCGTGCCATACGGCCATCTCCATCTTGCGGCAGTTCACGCAGCCGTGGCCCGTGAAGTCGATGATGACGGGCTTGCCCACCTGGCGGGCATAGGCCATGCCGGCGTCGTAGTCGCGGAAGGGCGCCTCCACTTTCACGTCGTCGAGGTTGAAGTCCTGCGTCGACATGGGCGGGGCAAAGGCGCTGACGGCCTTGAGCGGTGCGCCCCAGAGGCCGGGCACCATGTAGACGGCAAAGGCCAGCGAGCAGAGCGCCAGGAAGAAGCGCGTCACGCCCGTGTGCGCCTGCTCGTCGTCGTGCGGGAAGCGGATTTTGCCCAGGAGGTAGAAGCCCAGCAAGGCAAAGATGACAATCCAGAGGGCAAGGAACGTCTCGCGGTCCAGGAGGCCCCAGCCGTAGGCCAGGTCGGCCACGGAGAGGAACTTCAGGGCGAAGGCCAGTTCCAGGAAGCCGAGCACCACCTTTACCGTGTTGAGCCAGCCGCCGCTTTTCGGGGCGCTCTTGAGCCAGGTGGGGAAGAGGGCGAACAGGGTGAAGGGCAAGGCCAACGCCAGGGCGAAGCCCAGCATGCCGATGGTGGGCGCCAGGGCCGAGCCGCCGCTCGTCGACACCTCGACCAGCAGGAAGCCGATGATGGGGCCGGTGCACGAGAACGAGACGAGCGAGAGCGTGAACGCCATGAGGAAGATGCTCAACAGGCCCGTCGTCTTCTCCGCCTTGCTGTCCACCGCCGCGCCCCAGGACGAGGGCAGCGTAATCTCGAAGCCGCCGAAGAAGCTGGCGGCGAAGACGAGGAGCATCAGGAAGAAGAGGATGTTGAACACGGCGTTGGTCGAGAGGTCGTTGAGCGCGTTGGCGCCGAATATGGTCGTGATGATGAGGCCCAGGGCCACGTAGATCACCACTATGGAGCAGCCGTAGAGCACGGCGTCGCGGATGCCCTTGCGCCGGTTGCCGGAGCGCTTCAGAAAGAAGCTGACCGTCATCGGGATAATGGGCCACACGCAGGGCGTACAGAGCGCCACGAGTCCGCCCACGAAGCCCATGATGAAGATGTACCACCAGGCGCGCTGGGCTACGTCGGCCCCGCTGCCGCCCAGGTCGGCCAGTTCGTCGATGACGGGCGTCCACCACGCGCTGGTGTCGAACGAGCCGTCGGCCGCCGGGGCGGCGATGGCGGCCGTGTCGGCGGTCGTTGCGGGCTGGGCCGTCGCGCTCGTGTCGGCCGGCAGTGTGGCAGCGGCCGTCGTCGCGGCGGCGGGGGCTGCGGCGGGCTGGGCCGCCGGCTCTTCCTGCCGGGCCGCAGCCGTGGCGGCCGGGCCGTCGCTACCCTGCACGACGCACTCCACACTGGTGGGCGGCAGGCAGTTGCGGTCGTCGCAGGCCCCGTATTGCAGATAGCCCTCCAGGCGATAGTCCTTCTCTGTCAGCTCCACGCGCTGCGTGAAGCTGCAACTACCCTCGAAGTAGCTCACCTGCATCTGGAACACTGGGTCCATTTTGCTCTTCACGCCGGAGCCTGGCCGCAGGCCGCCTTTGAGTTTCACGCCCTTGGCGTTGTCAATGTTGAAAGTCGCCTTCGTAGGTCCGCCGTCCTCTACGTCGGTAGAGTAGACGTGCCAGCCCTGGTCGATGGTGCCGGAGAACACGATGTCGATCTCCGTGGCGTTGACGCGCTTGTAGGTCACGTTGAAGTTGACCTGCGCCTGTAGCGTTGCTGTTACGGTGAATAGTAGAAACAGCAGGAGGGAAAATGCTTTTTTCATGTTAAACAGTCGCAAGATTTTGGGGCAAAGTTACGCAATAATAAAGAGATAGGCAAAGGGCGCGCGCATACTTTGTTCAAAATGTCGGGTCCGGAGGGCGCCGGCGCGGGAACCGTCGCCGCCGTTTGCCCGCCTGCCGGAATTTTCCTATTTTTGCCCGCCGGAGCGCGGTGCCCGGTCGGGGCGCCGGCTGCCACAGGTTCGGCTTTGATGGAAAAAACGCGAAATCCTTACTTCGACGTGCTGCGCGGCACGATTATTATTATGGTGGTGGGAATCCATACGTTCAACGACGGGCTCTCGCTCTCCGGCGGCGCGGCCTGCCTGGCCGGCGCCGCGCGCGAAGCGTTCAACTGCGTGGTGCCGCTGTTCCTGGCCATCAGCGGTTTCTTCGTAGGCCGGAAGCCCGTCGAACGCCGGGCGGACCGTTGGGCCTTCTGGCGGCGGCAACTGCCCCGCGTCTATGTGCCCTACCTGCTGTGGGCGATGCCGCATTTCGTGCTGGCGCTCGCCGGCGGCCGGTCGTGGCTCCTAAGCCTGGCGCTCCTGCTCTGCTGCGGCTACGGCGTTTTCTATTTCGTAGCGCTCATTCTCCAATACTACCTGCTGCTGCCCCTTATCCGCCGCCACAATACGCGCCGCGGCCTGGCCGTCGCGGCCGTCGTCACGGTCGCGGCGACCGGCCTGGTCGGCTACGTGACGATGGTCCGGGGCATCGGGCTGCCCTTGCTCTTCAGCGGAGGCCTGACGCCGGAGTGGTGGCTCTACTTCGCCCTGGGCGTTTACCTGGGCACGCACCGCCGCGACTACGCGCCCCGCCCCCTGCTCCTGGCCGCCCTGCTCTTTTTCGCGGCCGACGTCGCCGAAACGCTGTGGCTCAACGGGCTGCACGACGGCGGCGGTTTCGGCGTGAAGCTCTCGTCGGTAGGCTACGCCACGGCCGTGGTCCTCTTTCTCTTCTCGCGGCGCGTGGAGGAGGCCGTCCGTCGCCGGGCCGCCTGGCTGCGCGGTCTGGCCTGGTTGGGCCGCCTCTCGTACGGCATCTACCTGGCCCACGTCCCGTGCCTCATGCTCCTGCGCCGCTTCGTCGCCCTGCCGTCCTGGTTGGCGGAGTGGGCCGCCGCCCTGGCGTTGACCTGCCTGGTATTGGCCGCGCTGCGCGCCCTCTTGCCGCAGCGCCTGCACCGCTGGCTGGCCCTCGTCTGAGCGGGCCGGGAGCGGCAGGGACCGACGCCGCCCCCGCCGCGTTTTGCTCCGGAGGCGCCGCGGCTCGGGCCAGGTTTTGTCCACCTGCCGGAATTTTCCTAATTTTGCATTTTCGAGAAACGCGGCGGCCGGGCGCGGCTGCCGCGCCAGACGTCCTGTTCAGCAGAATTATTCTTCAAAATATGGAAAAGCAGAGAAATTCTTACTTCGATGCGCTGCGCGGGGTGGCCATACTCATGGTAGTGGCCATCCATACGTACAACAGCGCCACGTCATTCGACACGCCCGCCGGCTGTATGGCCATGGCTGTGCGAAATCTCTTCAACTGTGCTGTGCCTATCTTCTTGGCTATCAGCGGTTACTTCCTCTCTCGTAAGAATATGAAAACCGGGGGGGGTATTACGAGTTTCTGGAAGCGGCAGTTACCCCGTGTCTATGTGCCTTATTTGATTTGGGCGCTTCCCTCGCTGGCGCTTGCGCTGGCCGGTGGCCGGCCGTTGTTGTCCAGTCTTATTTTTTATTTCTGCTGTGCGTTCGGCGTGTTCTACTTTGTCGCGCTCATTGTCCAATACTATTTGTTGCTCCCTGTCCTGCAACGCTGCGCGACGGCTTGGGGAGTAGCCGTGTCGGCTCTGGTGTCGGCGGTATTCATTATATTAATGACATGGCTCACCGCGGTGCAGGGGCTCAATCTTCTCTTACTATTTCGCGCGGGCCCCTTCCCGGTGTGGCTTGTCTTTTTCGTGCTCGGCCTTTATCTGGGCGCGCATCGGCGGGACTACCGCCTACGCTGGCCGTTGCTCTGTGTGGTGGCGGGCTTCGTGGCCTCGTGTGCAGAGACGCTATGGCTCAACGAACAGACCGGCGTGCCTGTTGTCGGCATCAAGTTGTCGGCTTTCTGCTATGCTGCGGCGGTTATTGTATTCCTCTTTTCCGGGCGCGCAGAACAGGCCGCCGTGCGCCACGGTGCGTGGTTGCAGCCGCTGGCCTGGGTGGGGCGTCTCTCGTATGGGGTCTACCTTTCGCATCTTCTGGTACTGATGGTGCTCCGTCATTTTATCAAGTTCCCGGGCTGGTTCGTGGAGTGGTTGGTAGCGTTGGCGGCCACCTGTGCCATGTTGGCCGCGCTGCGCGCCCTCTTGCCGCAGCGCCTGCACCGCTGGCTGGCCCTCGTCTGAGCGGGCCGGGAGCGGCGGGGCCTGTCGCCGCCCCCGCCGCGTTTTGTCCCGGAGGCACAGAAAGTGAGGGGCGTGCGCCTCTATTTTGCCCGAATATTACTACTTTTGTGCGGAAGAATCGCGTCCCGCTGCACGCCGTTCGTGCGGCAGACGACGGCGCGGCCCTACTTATGGACAGAAGAGCTATGAATGAATTCATCCGCGTGAAAGGTGCGCGCGTCAACAATTTGAAGAACATCAGTGTGGACATCCCCCGGGACCGTTTCGTCGTGGTGACGGGGCTTTCGGGCTCGGGTAAGTCGTCCCTGGCTTTCGATACGCTTTATGCCGAGGGGCAGCGGCGCTACGTGGAGAGCCTCTCGGCCTATGCGCGCCAGTTCCTGGGGCGGATGCACAAGCCCGAGTGCGATTACATCAAGGGCTTGCCGCCGGCCATCGCCATCGAGCAGAAGGTGTCGAGCCGTAATCCCCGCTCGACGGTGGGTACTTCGACGGAAATCTACGACTATCTGCGCTTGCTCTACGCCAGGGTGGGCCACACGTTCTCGCCGGTGAGCGGGCAGGAGGTGAAGCGCCACACGCCGGAGGACGTAGTGGCCTGTGCGCTGACCTACTCGCCGGGCACGCGCTTCACGGTGCTGGCCCCGCTGCGGGTACGTCCCGGGCGCACGATGCGTGAGCAACTGGAAATAGACTTACAGCAAGGGCTGTCGCGCCTGGACGTTGATGGCGAGACGGTGCGCATCGAGGATTGCCTGGACCGGGCGGACGAGCTGCACGACGTGGCCCTGCTCATCGACCGCATGGCCGTGGACGGCTCGAAAGACGGCGTGGCGCGACTGACCGATTCGGTAGAGACGGCTTTCTACGAGGGCGACGGCGAGTGCATGTTGCGCATCTACCCGTCCCGGGTGCTGCACCGCTTCTCTACGCGCTTCGAGGCCGACGGAATAACCTTCCGCGAACCGGACGACAACATGTTTTCCTTCAACTCACCCGTGGGCGCCTGCCCCCGGTGCGAGGGGTTCGGGCGCGTCATCGGCATCGACGAGTCACTGGTCGTGCCCAACAGCGCCCTAAGCGTCTACGACGGGGCCGTGGTCTGCTGGCGCGGCGAGAAGATGAGCGCGTGGCGCGAAGAGTTCTGCCGCCGCGCTTCCCGCAGCGGCTTTCCCATCTTTGAGCCTTACTTCAACCTGACCCAGGCGCAGAAGGACATCCTCTGGCACGGCTCGCCCGAGGAACAGGCCCTGCCGCAGCAGGAACAGGTCTCGATAGATGCGTTCTTTAAGATGCTCGAGGCCAATCAGTATAAGATTCAGTACCGCGTTATGCTGGCGCGCTACCGGGGCAAGACGGTGTGTCCCGAGTGTCACGGCTCGCGGCTCCGCCCCGAGGCGGCCTACGTGAAAGTCGGGGGCCGCAGCATTACGGAACTGGTGACGATGCCCGTGGCCGACTTGCAGCAGTTTTTCGAGCAGTTGCAGCTTTCGCCGCACGATGCCCGCGTGGCCGAGCGCCTATTGACGGAAATCCGCAACCGCCTGCGCTTCCTTGTGGACGTAGGGCTGGGCTATCTGACCCTGGACCGCCTGTCGAATTCCCTGTCGGGCGGCGAAAGCCAACGCATCAACCTGGCCACGTCGCTGGGCTCGTCGCTCGTGGGCTCGCTCTACATCCTGGACGAACCGAGCATCGGGCTCCACTCCCGCGACACGGAGCGCCTCATCCACGTCCTGCGCCAGCTGCGCGACTTGGGCAACACGGTGCTCGTCGTGGAGCACGACGAAGAGATTATCCGCGCGGCCGACTACATTATCGACATCGGTCCCGGGGCCGGCCGGCTGGGCGGCGAGGTAGTCTGGGCCGGCAGCTACGACGAGGCCATGAAGCCCGACGTGACGACCCACGGCGAGAGCCATACCATTGCTTACCTCACGGGCCGTGACCGCATCCCCGTCCCCCGGACCCGGCGCGCCTGGAACCGGTTCGTCGAGGTGAAAGGTGCCCGGGCGAACAACCTGAAAGGCATCGACGTGCGCTTCCCCCTCAACGTGCTGACCGTCGTCACGGGCGTGAGCGGCTCGGGCAAGAGCACGCTGGTGCGCGACATATTCTACCGCGCCCTGAAACGCCAACTCGACGAAGCGGGCGAGCGGCCGGGCGAATTTATCAGCCTGGCGGGCGACCTGGACTGCGTGAAGGCGGTCGAGTTCGTAGACCAGAACCCCATCGGAAAGTCCTCGCGCTCCAACCCCGTCACCTACGTGAAAGCCTACGACGAGATACGCAAGCTGATGGCGGAGCAGCCGCTGGCCAAACAGATGGAGTTTTCGCCGGCCTACTTCAGCTTTAACGCCGACGGCGGGCGCTGCGAGGAGTGCAAGGGCGAGGGGACCGTGAAAGTACCCATGCAGTTCATGGCCGACTTGGTGCTCGAGTGCGAAGCCTGCGGCGGCAAGCGGTTCAAGAAGGAGGTGCTCGAGGTCCGCTTCGAGGGGCTCAACATCTACGACATCCTCGAGCTGACCGTAGACCAGGCGATGGACTTCTTCACCCGGTACGGAAAGGACAAGATCGTGCGCCGCCTGCGCCCGTTGAGCGACGTCGGGCTCGGCTACATCAAGCTCGGCCAGTCGAGCGCCACGCTCTCGGGCGGCGAGAGCCAGCGCGTGAAACTGGCCTACTACTTAGGCCAAGAGAGCGTGACGCCCACCATCTTTATCTTCGACGAACCCACCACCGGACTTCATTTCCACGACATCAGGAAGTTGATGGAAAGCTTCGACGCCCTGATTGAACGGGGCCACACGGTGGTGGTCATCGAGCATAACATGGACGTCGCGAAGTGTGCGGACCACGTGATAGACTTAGGCCCCGAAGGCGGCCGCCGTGGCGGAACGCTCGTCGTGGCCGGGACGCCGGAAGAGGTGGCGGCTTCGGGGCGCGGCTACACGTCGCGCTACCTGGCCGAGAAGTTGCGCGAGGCCGCCGGCGCCTGACCTCCCGGTTCGGAATGGAGCATACGTAACAACGAAAATAGTGGAAACATGAAAAAGAAAAGTGGAAACATGAAACGAATAGGGATGTTGGGGCTATGGCTCTTCGCGATGTGCCTGCCGGCCCTGGCGGACGACTTCACCTTTGCCTCGCGCGTGCTGGACTTCGTAAAGGCCGGCCGCGGCGACAGCATCTGCGCCCTGCTGCATCCGGCGCTGGCCCCGCAGGTGAAGCCCGAGACGTTCGACGCCACCTTCGCGCAGCTCACGGCCATGTTCGGCCCGCTCGGCGCCGAGGGCGAGTGGACCACGGAACAGGTGCAGGGCAACCGCCGCGATTCCCGCCGCCTGACGTTCGGGCAGACGCCGCTGCTCTTCGTACTGACGACGGACAGCGCTTCGCGCATCCTTTCCATCAACATTGTGCCCGCGCCCGCCGAGCCTGCCCCCGCGGCCGCCACGGACAGTTTCACGGAGCGCGAGGTGACGGTGGAGAACGGCGTCGTCCGTTTGCCGGGGACGCTCTGCCTGCCGGCGGGGACCGAGGGCCCGGTGCCCGTCGTGGTCCTCGTACACGGCAGCGGCCCCAACGACCGCGACGAGACGCTCGGACCGAACAAGCCCTTCCGCGAACTGGCCCACCGCCTGGCCGCCCGCGGCATCGCCACGCTGCGCTACGACAAGCGCACACGCGTCTACTCCTCGTCGCTGCGTGACGTATTTCCCACCCTGAACTACGATACGGAAGTGGTCGACGACGCCTGTGCGGCCGTGAAGCTGGCCGCCGCGCAGCTCGAAGCCGACCCGGCGCGCGTCTTCGTCCTTGGCCACTCGTTGGGCGGCAGTCTGGTGCCGCGCATAGCCCGCCGCAGCGCGGTGCCCGTGGCCGGCGTCGTCGCGATGTCGGGCCTGGCCCGCACCATCGACGTGGCCATCCGCGAGCAGCTCCGCTACGTGATGCACGAGGTGGAAGGCCTGCCGCTCGATTCGGCCGAGGCCGCCTGTCGCGAACTGCTTTCCACCATGCCCGAAAGCTACCTGCAGGCCGCCCGGCAGTACGACGCGCCGGCCGAGGCCCGGGCCATGAAGTGCCCGATGTTAGTCCTCCAGGGCGGACACGACTATCAGGTGACGCGCGCCGACTACGACCTGTGGCAGCAGGCCTTGCAGGGGCGCGACGACGCGACTTTCGTCTGGCTGCCCGAGTGCGACCACCTGATGCGCGCCTTGCCCGCCATGGCCAGGCCGGCGGACTACATGCGCGCCCTGCCGATGAGCGAGGAGGCCGTTACGGCCATTGCCGACTTCGTCCTGGCTCACTGAAACAGCGCCCGGGGTGTCCTTTCCCGCCACCTCGGGCGCCGTTGTCTATAATTTAGGAACGACCGCGGGGCAATAGAATATTTTTTCATACCTTTGCAACCATGAAAATCCTCATAGGCTTCCTCCGCTTGCTTTCATGGCTGCCTTTGCCTGTGCTCTACTTGATTTCGGACGTCTGCTATCCCGTGCTCTACTACGCGGTGCGCTATCGTCGTGCCGTGGTGCGCAGGAACATCGGACGTTCTTTCCCCGAAATGTCCGAGCGGGAGCGTGTCCGCGTGGAGCGTCGCTTTTACCGCTTCCTCTGCGACTACGCCGTCGAGACGCTCAAGCTGCTCACCATCTCGGAGGGGGAGATGGAGCGGCGCATGGTCGTCGAGGGCGTGGACGACATGGAGCGCTCGCTGGAGCACTGCCCCTTCGTCTTTATCTACTTGGGCCATTACTGCAACTGGGAGTGGATTTCATCGATACCCCTCTGGACGCGCCGCCCCGATACGCACTGCGCACAGCTCTACCGCCCGCTGAAGAACAAAGCGTTCGACGAACTCTTCTACAAGATGCGCACGCGCTTCCACTCGGCCAACCTCTCCAAGTATGACGCCCTGCGGCAAATCCTCGAGATGAAGCGGCGCGACGAACGTACCATCATCGGATTCATCTCAGACCAGTCGCCCAAGCCCAATAGCATTCACGACTGGGTGAGTTTCCTGCATCAGGACACGCCTGTCTTCACCGGCACCGAGCGTATTGCCAAGAAGGTGAATGCCGCCATCTACTTCGCCGATGTCAAGCGCGTGAAGCGCGGCTACTACCACCTGCATCTGCGGCTCATCACGGAGGACGTGCGGGCTTACGAGGACTATCGCATCACAGAGATTTACATGGAGGAGTTAGAGCGCATCATTCGCCGGCAACCGCACCTGTGGCTCTGGAGCCACCGCCGATGGAAGCACCAGCGCACCGCCGCGTCCGCCCCTCAGTCCTGACCCCTCCGGCGCCCTTTGCCCGCTGCCGGGAGCCGTTTCTTCTTCCTTTTTCCCGTATCCGGAACCGTCGTTCCGTTTCTTTTCCCTTCCCCGTGCCGCCTTTCTCCGCGCACACCGTTCCTTTCCCTTTTTCGTTCCCCACAGCTGTTGTCGTTGCCCCCAGGGCGACGGGCCGAACTGTGCGTCTCCGTGCGGCCGCGGCCGGCGCCGCTCCCTGTGCCGCCGGGCCCGGAAATCCGTGCGCGTAGCGCCCGCGCCACGGGGCTAAGGCTCGTAGAAACGGGAATAGGGCCCGTAAAAACTGGAATAGGGCCCGTCGCGACGGGGCTAAGGCCCGTGGAAGGGAGAACCGGGACAGAAAAAACGGGGCTAAGCCGCGTGCGAAGCGGGCTTAGCCCCGTTTGGGTTTGCCGTATGGGCCGGGCGTGGCGCTACGTCGGCCGCGTTTCGGACTGTGGACCTGTGGCTGCGGGCCGCAGGGGGAGGGACTGGCGGTAGACGTTCGTGTCGCGGCGGACAAAGCCGCACGACGCGTAGAGGGCGTTGGCCGCCTGGCGCTCCGGCCGCGACGTCAGGTTGACACTGCCCGCGCCGAGTTGCCCGGCCGCGGCGGTCAGGTGGCCGATGAGCTGGCGGCCGTAGCCCCGGCGACGGCACGCGCGGTCTACGACGACGTCTTCTATCCAGGCCTTCGTGCCCGTCAGCTGACGGCACAGGCAGAGCGTCGCCGTGGCCCGGATGCGGCCCTCTTCGTCGGCCGCCGTGAAGAGTAGCGTCCCTTCACGCTCCAGCAGGGCCGACAGTTCCGGAAGGGTGAGCGCGGCGGCGTGGTCCGTGAGCTGGGGCAGCAGGCCGTTGAGCGCGTCGAGCGCCTCGGGCGTCGCCGCCATCAGCCGGCGGATGGTGGCCCGGTTCAGGCGTTCCAGCAGTTGCGCCGCCGTCAGTCCGCTGAGCGGGTGACGGACGCCGGGCGCCAGCTCGCAGAGCGGTTCGAGCACGAAGCGGCGGCGCTCCAGGGCGGGGTGGGGCAGGCGGAGCTCCGCCGTGTCTACGACCACGTCGTCCAGAAGGAGCAGGTCGATGTCGATAGGCCGGTCGCGGTAGACGCCGGCGCGGCTTTTCTCCGTGCGGCCCAGGCGGCGCTCCACCGCTTGCGTGGCCTCGAGCAGCCGGGCGGGCGGGAGCGTCGTCTCGAATGCCGCCACGGCGTTGAGGAAGCGGTGGGGCGAGCGGAAGCCGACGGGCTCCGTCTCGTAGGCCGCCGAGCGGCCCGTGCAGGGGCCGACTACCTCCTCCAGCGCCCGGACCGCGGCGTCGAGGAGCGACTGGCGGTTGCCCAAGTTCGAGCCGAGACCAATATAGAGCTTCATCGCAGCGTCAGTCAACAATGAGCATCACGTCGCCGTAGGGGCCGAACATGTAGTCTTCCTTGAGCGCGACGTTGTAGGCCTCCATGGTGTAGTCGTAGTCGCCGAAGGCGGCGGTGAGCATGAGCAGCGTGGAGTAGGGGAGCTGGAAGTTGGAGAGCATGGCGTCGGCGACGCTGAAAGTATAGGGCGGGTAGATGAACTTGTTGGTCCAGCCCTCGAACTCCTTGATGCGGCAGTTGGGGCCAGCGCAGGTCTCGAGGGCGCGTTGCACGGTGGTCCCGACGGCCACGATCTTGTGCTCCTGGTCCTTGGCGCGGTTCACCGTCTCGCAGCAGCGTGCCCCGACGGCCATTGGCTCGGAGTCCGTCTTGTGTTTCGTGAGGTCCTCCACGTCGGTGTCGCGGAAGCTGCCCAGTCCGCAGTGGAGCGTGATGTAGGCAAAGTCGATGCCCTTGATTTCCATTCGCTTCATCAACTCTCGGGAGAAGTGCAGGCCCGTGGTCGGGGCGGTGACGGCCCCTTCGTGGTGGGCGAAGATGCACTGGAAGCGCTCCAGGTCCTCGGGTTCGCTCTCGCGGCCCAGGAAGGAGGGGATGGGCGCCTCGCCCAGGGCGTAGAGCGAGCGTTTGAACTCGTCGTGGTCGCCGTCGTAGAGGAAGCGGAGCGTACGGCCGCGGCTCGTGGTGTTGTCGATGACTTCGGCCACAATAGAGTCGTCCTCACCGAAATAGAGCTTGTTGCCGATGCGGATTTTCCTGGCGGGGTCCACGAGTACGTCCCAGAGGCGCAGCTCCTGGTTCAGCTCGCGGAGCAGGAAGACCTCGATGCGCGCCCCCGTTCTCTCCTTGTTGCCGTACAGGCGGGCGGGAATCACCTTCGTATCGTTGAAGACGAAGACGTCGTGCTCGTCGAAGAAGTCCAGGATGTCCTTGAACATGCGGTGTTCGATGTCGCCCGTCCTGCGGTGGAGCACCATCATTCGGCATTCGTCGCGGTGCAGGGACGGATACTTGGCAATCTTCTCCTGTGGGAGTTTGAACTTGAATTGTGAGAGCTTCATAAGTCGTAGCGATAAGTGGGGGCGGAAGTAGGGGCGTCAGTTTTTCGGCAGTTCTGTCTCGACGTCGATTTCCTGGAGCCATTGCTCGAACCGTTCGAGGGTGAAGCAGCTGGCTTCGTCGTAGTCGCCCACCCGGGTGCGCCGCAAGGCGGTGAGGTGGGCGCCGCTGCCGAGGGCCTGGCCGATGTCGCGGGCCAGGGCGCGGATGTAGGTGCCTTTGGAGCAGGCCACGTGGATGCTGATTTCGTTCTCCTCCAACCGGCAGTCGGTCAATTCGATGAGGTCGATGTGGAGCGGCTTGGCTTCGAGGGGCACGTCCATGCCTTTGCGCGCCAGGTCGTAGGCGCGCTGTCCGCTCACCTTGCAGGCCGAGAAGCTCGGCGGTACTTGCATGATGTCGCCCGTAAAGGTCTGGAGGACACGGCGCACGGCCTCCTCGGTGATGTGCGCCGTGGGGAAAGTAGCGTCAATGGGGTGCTCCAGGTCGAAACTGGGCGTCGTGGCCCCGAGGCGTAGCGTGGCGACGTATTCCTTAGTCCCTTCCTGCAATTGGGCTATGCGCTTGGTGGCCCGCCCGGTGCAGACGACCATCACACCTGTGGCGAGCGGGTCGAGCGTACCGGCATGGCCCACTTTGATTTTCCGGCCGTCCATGCGGCGCGTCAGCAGCCACCGCACCTTACCGACCAGCGCGAAGGAGGTCATGCCCAGCGGCTTGTCGAAAGCCAGCGTCTGTCCTGTCAGAAAGTTCATGTCCTCGCTCTTAGTCTACCATTTGCAGTTCGATACCGGCAAAGCCCAGGGCCAGTATGACGGCGCCGACGATGATACGGTACCAGCCGAACGCCTGGAAGCCGTATTTCGAGACGAAGTTAATGAAGAACTTGATGGCCAGGATGGCGACGACGAAAGCTACGGCGCAGCCCAACAGCAGGATGGCCAAGTGGTTGCCCTCTACGAGTTGGTTGCTGTTGCTCTGTTGGATGAGCTCGTAGCCCTCCAGGCAGGTGGCGCCGAACATGGTGGGGACGGCCAGGAAGAAGGAGAACTCGGCCGCCGCCCGGCGCGTCAGCTTCTGGGCCATACCGCCGACGATGGTGGCCAGGGAGCGCGAGACGCCCGGTATCATGGAGACGCACTGCACCAGACCGATGATGAAGGCCCGTTTAAGGGTGAGCGGCGTGTCCTCGGCCCCCTTGTTGAAAATCCGGTCGCAGAACAGCATGAAGATACCGCCCACGATGAGCATCACCGCCACCAGCGTCACGTTGTCAAGGTTCGACTCGATGAAGTCCTTGAACACGAGCCCGAGGACTACGGCGGGAATGACGCCGACAATGAGGCGGAGGTAGAAGCGCCAGATGGCTTGCCACCACGTGTAGCCCTGCGTCTTCATCGTCTCGGGGTAGAAGAAGCGGCGCCAGTAGAGGCAGACCACCGACAGGATGGCGCCGAACTGGATGATGACCGTGAACGCCTTGACAAAGTCCGTGCTCTCCACGCCCAGGAGGCTTTGCGTGATAATCATGTGGCCGGTCGACGAGACCGGGAGAAATTCCGTGAGTCCCTCGACTACGGCGATGATGATGGTTTCCAGCCAGGTCATGCCTTTGTCGTGTTTTCAGGTGAAACGTTCGGCTGTCCGGCGTCCTTCTTGTCGCGCGGCCGGCGAATAATGGCGTAGATCATGAAAAGGTAGCCGAAGAGGCAGACCACGGGGGCCACCTTGATGCGCCGGGCGTTGAAGATTTCAGGATTAAACGTGTGTTCCTGCGAGCCGGTTCCCGACATCAGGATGAAACCGATGATGACGATGGCCATACCGATAGCCAGCAGGATGAAGTTGACGCGGTCGAACGCGAAGTTTTTTTTGTTGCTCATATCCAGGGAGTTGTTGATGTGCGGATAGGGGGCGGGCCGTCGGGGCTGTGCCCGCGGGGTGCCGGACGGTGCCGGCTTTATTTCAGGTAAATCTGGTCGGTCGTCATGCGTAGGTGCTTGTTCACGGAGAAGAACGTGCAGAGCAGCGTCAGTAGCAGGCCGCAGGCCAGCACGGTCCCCAGCGTGGTCCACATTACCGTCGGCGTGACCACCTCAAAGTCGTTGTTCGTATTCATACGGGTCAGGAAGAGCATGCCGGCCAGCAGCGCCCCGTCGGCTATGGCCGCCGCCACGAGGCCTATCCAGAACGCCCGTGCCATAAACGGGCGGCGGATGAAGCTCCAGCGCGCGCCGACCAGCTTCATGGTGTGGATGGTGAAGCGGCGGGCGTAGACGCTCATGCGTACGGTGTCGTTGATCAGGGAGAAGGAGACGAAGGCCAGCAGTACGGCGACGGCCAGCAGGACGAGGCTCACCGTGCGGATGGTGCCGTTGAGCGTGTCCATCAAGTCCATTGGGTAAATCACGTCCTTGACGTGTGGCTGCGCCTTGAGGGCCGGCATGTAGCGGTCCAGACTGTCCGTGTTGGCATAGTCGGAGCGGAGGAACACCTCGAATTCCGCGGGAATGGGGCTGCTGCCCAGGAAGTCCTCGGGCCGGTCGCCGAGCATTTCCATCATTTCCTTGGCGCCCTCCTCCTTGGAGATGTAGCCCACTTCCTTAGCGTAAGGCTTTGCCAGCAGTTCGCTGCGCAGCAGTTCCAGTTCTTTCGTGGAAATGCTGTCGTCGAGCAGCACCTCGACCGTAAAGTTCTCGTGTACGGCGCGGCTGAAGTTGTCCGCCATCGTAACGAAGAGCACCACCGTGCCCAGCAGGATGAGCACGAGCGTAGTGCTGATGCAAGAAGTGACAGTGTCGAAAGCGCCTCCGTTTCGTTTTCTTCTTTTAGCCATAGTCTGAAAATGGTCGGCGCGGCTTGTCCACGAAAGGGCACAAGTCGCGAAAAATCGTACAAAAATACTACAAACTACCCGCCCGGGCGGAATTTTGTCCAGGATTTAACAAAACTTTATGGCCGCTACGGCCCGTCGGTCGGCGGCGGCCCAGTCGAGCTCGGCGAGCCGGTCGGGGCGTTGCCACACGTAGTCCGCGTGTTCCTTCAGGTGAATCACGGCGGAGCGGAGCGTACAGCGGTAGACGCTGAGCGTAATGCCGAAGTCCGGGTATTCGTGTTCCACGGTGACCAGGAGCGGCCCTACGTCCACCTCCAGGTCGAGCTCTTCGCGCAGTTCCCGTGCCAGGGCTTCGCGGGGCGTTTCCCCGGGCTCCACCTTGCCGCCCGGAAACTCGTACTTCAGGCTCGTGTAGGCAAACGCCGTCGATCCGCGGCGCGCGCACAGCACGCCCTGCGGACCGACGACGGCCCCGGCCACAACCGTATAATGGCGTTTTTCCATATCCGTAGTCCGAGCGCGGCGCCGCGGCGCCTTCTTCACTTGTCCAGGCGCCAGGTGGCCCCTTCCTTCGTGTCCTTCACCTCGAAGCCTAAGGCCGTGAGTTCGTTGCGTATCTGGTCGCTGGTGGCCCAGTCTTTCTCGGCCTTGGCCTTGGCGCGCAGGTCCAGCAGCAAGTCGACGGCTTTGCCGAACGCCTCTTCGCGCTGCGCGTTGCCCGTTTCTTCGGGCTGCAGGCCGAGGATGTCGTGGACGAACGTGTGGAACACGGCGCGCAGGGCCTCGAGCCCTTCGGGCGTGATGCTGAGCTTGCGGTCGGCCATCTGGTTCACGGCGCGGCAGGCCTCAAACAGGTGGCCGATGACAATGGGCGAGTTGAAGTCGTCGTCGAGTGCGGCGTAGCACTTCGCGGCCAGTTCGTCTGCCATCTGGCGGTCCACCTTGCCGCCCGCTTCGGGCTGGATGCGTTCCAGTTGCGCCATGCCCTCCATGAGGCGGTCCAGCCCCTTGCGCGAGGCCTGGAGCGCCTCGTTGCTGAAGTCTACCGTCGAGCGGTAGTGGGCCTGGAGGATGAAGAAGCGGATGGTCATGGGCGAGTAGGGCTGTTCGAGCTTCTCGTGTTGTCCGGTGAAGAACTCCTCGAGCGTGATGAAGTTGCCTAAGCTCTTGCCCATCTTCTGCCCGTTTATGGTAATCATGTTGTTGTGCATCCAGTACTTCACCATGGGTTCGCCCTGGGCCGCTACGGCCTGCGCTATCTCGCACTCGTGGTGCGGGAAGACCAGGTCCATGCCGCCGCCGTGGATGTCGAAGTGTGCGCCCAGGTACTTGCGCCCCATCGCCGTGCACTCGCAGTGCCAGCCCGGGAAGCCGTCGCCCCAGGGCGAGGGCCAGCGCATGATGTGCTCCGGCTGGGCCTTTTTCCACAGGGCAAAGTCCACCTGGTGGTGCTTCTCGCCCACGCCGTCGAGTTGCCGGCTGGCGTTGATCACGTCGTCGAGGTTGCGGCCCGAGAGTACGCCGTAGTGGTGCGCGCGGTTATACTTCTCCACGTCGAAGTAGACCGAGCCGTTCGCCTCGTAGGCAAAGCCGTTGTCCAGGATGCGCTGCACGAGCTGCTCCTGTTCGATGATGTGTCCCGTGGCGTGGGGCTCGATGCTGGGCGGCAGCACGTTGAGCCGGGCCATGGCCTCGTGGAAGCGGTTCGTGTAGAACTGCGCCACCTCCATGGGTTCGAGCTGCTCCAGCTTGGCCTTCTTCTCAATCTTGTCCTCGCCCTCGTCGGCGTCGTGCTCCAAGTGGCCCACGTCCGTAATGTTGCGCACGTAGCGCACCTTGTAGCCCAGATGGCGCAAGTAGCGGAAGACGAGGTCGAACGTGATGGCCGGGCGCGCATGGCCCAGGTGGGCGTCGCCGTAAACCGTGGGGCCGCAGACGTACATGCCCACGTGGCCCTCATGGACGGGAACGAACTCTTCCTTCTTGCGGGAGAGCGTATTGTAGAGGTAAAGTTTGTGTTCCATGATGTGGTTCTGATTATGTCATTGGGGTTAGAGTGCAAAGGTAAGGATAAAAGTTGAGAGACACGCCCTCCGCCGTCCACTTCTTTGCCGCCGGCGCCGCGGCCGGTTGCCGCGCGCACGGGGCTAAGGCCCGTAAAAACTGGAATAGGCCCCGTAAAAACTGGCCCTATTCCCGTGGCCCGGCGCCCCGGCGGCGTCGCCACGGGCCCGGGCCGGGGCGCATTTGTCGCATTGAGCGGGCCCGCTATGCCTGCAATGAAAAAAAATATCTAACTTTGTGGCGGCTCCGGTGCGTCGCGACGCGCCCGCGCGGACGGGCTGCGGCGCCGCGGGGCCTCTCATTAAAGCCATTGCGCAACATGAACTTAACGGACATCCTAAAACCAGTCTTTAACGGCCGGCTCCGGACCATAGACCGCTATGGCGCCGAGGCCGGTGAGATACAGCGCGGCGTCCTGGCCCGCCTGATAGACCGCGCCGCGGACACGGAGTGGGGACACGAGCACGGGTATGCCGACGTGAAAAACTACGACCAGTTTGCCGCCGCCGTTCCCTTCAGCACCTACGAGGAGCTGAAGGGGCACATCGACCGGATGCGCCACGGCGAGCGCGACGTCCTCTGGCCCGGCCGCGTACGCTGGTACGCCAAGTCGTCCGGGACGACCAACGACAAGAGTAAGTTTATCCCCGTCAGCCCCGACGGCCTGCACGACATCCACTATGCCGGCGGGCGCGACGCCGTGGCCCTCTACCTGCGCAATACGCCCGGCAGCCGCCTCTTCGACGGCCGTTCGCTCATCCTGGGCGGTTCGCACGCCCCCAACTACAACTTGCCCCACTCCCTCGTAGGCGACTTGAGCGCCATCCTCATCGAGAACATCAACCCCTTGGTCAACCTGGTGCGCACCCCGCCCAAGCGCGTGGCCCTGCTCTCCGACTTCGAGGAGAAACGGGACCGCATCGCCGAGATTGCCTCCCGGCAGAACGTGACCAACCTGAGCGGCGTACCTTCCTGGATGATGGCCGTCGTGCGCCGGGTGCTCGAGCTGACGGGCAAGTCGACGCTCGAAGAAGTCTGGCCCAACCTCGAAGTCTTCTTCCACGGCGGCGTCTCGTTTGCCCCCTACCGCGAACAGTATCACCGCCTCATCCGCTCACCCCGCATGCACTACATGGAGACCTACAACGCCTCGGAAGGCTTCTTCGGCCTGCAGGACGACCCCGCCGACGCGGCCATGCTCCTCATGTTGGACTACGGCGTGTTCTACGAGTTCATCCCCCTGGAAGAGGTGGGCCGCACGCAGCCCACGGTGCTGCCCCTCTGGGCCGTAGAGCCGGGCCACAACTACGCTATCGTCATCTCCACCTCGTGCGGCCTGTGGCGCTATCAGATAGGCGACACGGTGCGCTTCACCTCGGTCGCGCCCTACAAGTTCGTCATCTCGGGCCGCACGAAGAGTTTCATTAACGCCTTCGGCGAGGAGCTGATTGTGGACAACGCGGAGCGGGGCCTGGAGCAGGCTTGCCGCGCCACGGGGGCCATTGTGAGCGAGTACACGGCCGCGCCCGTCTTCATGGATGAAGAGGGCCGCTGCCGCCACCAGTGGGTCATCGAGTTCGAGCGCGAGCCGGCCGACCTCGGGCAGTTTGCCGCCGAGCTCGACCGCGCCCTGCAGACCATCAACTCCGACTACGAGGCCAAGCGCTACAAGAACCTGACGCTCCAGCCCCTCGAGGTGGTCAAGGCGCGCCCGGGACTGTTCAACGACTGGCTGAAGAGCCGCGGCCGCCTCGGCGGGCAGCACAAGGTGCCCCGCCTGGCCAACAACCGCGACATCATCGAGCAGGTGCTCGCCCTGAACTATTGACGCGGGCCCCTGTTCCCGAAGAAAACGTAACCGAACCATGCTGAAATTCCTGCGAAACCTTTTGCGTCGGCCCGCACTGCTGCTCTTCGTGGCGTTGCTGGCGGCCGCCTGTGCCAATCCCGGCACGGGCCCCGACGGCGGCCCCTACGACGAGACGCCGCCCCACATCGTGGGCATGTCGCCGGCGCTGGGCACGCGCTCGAGCGACGCCCACCGCGTCACCATACAGTTCGACGAACTCATACGCGTACAGAACGCTTCGGAGAAGGTCGTCGTCTCGCCCCCTCAGGTCGAGGTGCCCAACATACGCATCTCCGGCCGCCGTGTTACGGTGGAGCTGCTCGACACGATGCGCGAGAACACGACCTATACCATCGACTTCTCCGACGCCATAGAGGACGCCACGGAGGGCAATCCGCTGGGCAACTTCACCTATTACTTCTCGACCGGCGAGACGCTCGACACGATGGAAGTGGCGGGCAACGTGCTCCAGGCCGACAACCTGGAGCCCATCCAGGGCATCCTCGTGGGCCTGCATGCCGACCTGGCCGACTCGGCCTTCGCGACGAAGCCCTTCGACCGCGTGGCACGCACCGACAGCCGCGGCCGCTTCTCCATCAAAGGCGTGGCGCCGGGCTCGTACCGCGTCTACGCCCTGCGCGACATGGACAACGACTTCAAGGTGAGCCGCGGAGAGATGATGGCCTTTATGCACGAGCCCATCACGACCTCGTCCTTCCCCGACGTGCGCTACGACACGCTCTGGCGCGACACCATCCGTTACGACACCATCTATACGATACCCTACACGCACTATCTGCCGGACGACGTGGTGCTGCTGGCCTTCAACGAGAAGGACACGCGGCGCTATTTTCTCAAGACGGAGCGCACCGTCCCGGAGTGGTTCCGCGTCTACTTCACCGCCCCGTCGGCCCGCGTCCCCGAGGTGGAAGGGCTGAACTTCAACGCCGACAGCCTGCTGCTCGAGGAGCGCTCGGCGGGCAACGACACCATCACCTACTGGCTGCGCGACACGTCGATTCCCGTAGTCGACACGCTCCGCATGGTTTACCGCTACGACGCGTACGACGATTCGCTGGGACACAACGTGATGCGCTCCGACACGCTCCAGCTGACGCCGCGCCAGACCATGGCCCGGCGGCTGAAGCAAAAGGCCGAGGAGCTCGAGAAGTGGGAGAAGAAGCGCGAACGAAGGCACAAGCGCGGCGACTACTCCGACGAGACGCCGCCGCGCGACTATCTGCGGATTACGGTGCCGACGAACCGCTCCATGGCGCCCAATCAGAACGTGCTCATCCAGTTGGGCGAACCCATAGCACGACTGGACACGGCGGGCGTCCACCTGCTGTTGCGCGTGGACAGCGTGGAGACGGAGGCGCCCTACGAGCTGGTGAGCAACGGGACCAAGCTGACGGAATTCACGATGCTGGGCGAGTGGCGCTTCGGGCAGAACTACAAGTTGCGCATTGACTCGGCAGCCGTCACGGGACTGTCCGGCAACATCAACAAAAAGCTCGAGGTGGACTTCGGCATAGCTAAGGAGGAGGACTTCGGGTCGCTCTTCCTCACCCTGCCGGGGGCGGACACCACGGCCGTGGTCCAGCTGCTCAGCTCCGACACGAAGGTGGAACGCCAGCTGCCGGCCCGCGACGGACGGGTGGACTTCTTCTACGTGCAGCCGGGCGGCTACTACCTGCGCCTCTTCTACGACCGCAACGGCAACGGGCAGTGGGACCCGGGCGTATATGCCACCAGCACCATGCCCGAGGAAGTGTTCTACTTCCCCGTGAAGCTGGAGATCCGCGCCAATTGGGATTTCGAGCAGACCTGGCGCGTGGACGAACTGCCCCTGACGCGGCAGAAACCGAGCGAGCTCGTCAAACAAAAGACGGAAACCAAGAAGTCGGCCCGCAGCCGCAACGCCGAGCGCGAACTGGAGCGGCGGCGATGAACCGGGGCCTGTAACCTTTTAGCATAATGTGGATATGAAAAGACTCTTTCTCTTACTGACGGCCTGCTGGCTCCTGGCCTGGGGCGTGCCGGCGACGGTCGGGGCGCAGTGCGCTTCGCCCAATACGGCCTTCAAGAGTGGCGAGACGCTGATGTACGACCTCTACTTCAACTGGAAGTTTGTCTGGATCAAGGTGGGGACGGCCTCGATGAATACGACCATGACGACCTACCAGGGACATCCCGCCTTCCGCACGTATCTCATCACCCGCGGCTCGAAGAAGGCGGACCGCTTCTTCGTGATGCGCGACACGCTGCTGGCTTACTGTCACACGAATCTCTCTCCCTTATATTATAGGAAGGGGGCCCTGGAGGGGAAGACCTACCGCCGCAACGAGGTGTGGTACTCCTACCCCAACGGAAAAAGCATGGTGAAAATGCGCTACCAGAAAAACAACGAGGAGCCCCAGGTGAGCACGCACACGAGCGCCTATTGCGCCTACGACATGATAAGCATGCTGCTCCGCGCCCGTTCGTTCGACCCGACGGACTATAAGGTGGGCCACCGCATTGCCTTCCTCATGGCCGACGGACATAACTACGAGTGGCAGTCCATTATTTACCGCGGGAAGGAGAACTTCAAGGTGGAGGACTCGGACACGGAGTACCGCTGCCTCGTGTTCTCCTATGTGGAGAAGAACAAGAAGACGGGCAAGGAGGAAGAGGTAGTGACGTTCTACATCACGGACGACAAGAACCACCTGCCGGTGCGGCTCGACATGTACCTGAACTTTGGCTCGGCCAAGGCTTTCCTGCGCGGGGCGACCGGGCTGCGCAATCCGCAGACGGCGAAGTTGAAATAATCCGACAGGGCAAGGCGACATGCGACTGGTGATTGACGACAAGATTCCGTTTATCCGCGGTTGGGCCGAACGGCTCGGCACGGTGACCTATCTGCCCGGCGCCGCCATAACGGCCGCCGATGTGCGCGAGGCCGACGCGCTGATTGTCCGGACACGGACGCGCTGCGACCGCGCCCTGCTCGAAGGCAGCCGCGTTCGCTTCATCGCGACGGCGACTATCGGTTTCGACCACCTCGATACGGCCTACCTGCGCGAGGCCGGCATCGGCTGGGCCAACTGCCCGGGCTGCAACGCCGCCAGCGTGGCGCAGTACGTGCGCAACAGCCTGCTCCTCCTGCAGGCCGAGGGGCGCTTGCGCTTGCGCGGCTGCCGTGTGGGCGTGGTCGGCGTGGGCCACGTGGGCAGCCGGGTGGCCGACGAGTTGCGCCTCTGGGGCTGCGAACTGCTCCTGTGCGACCCGCCCCGCCACGAAGGGGCCATGCCCATGCCGCCGGCCGTGGAGGCGGCATGCCCGGCCCGCGACTGCACGGCCACGCTGGCCGACATCGCCCGCGAGGCCGACGTCGTCACCTTCCACACGCCGCTCGTCCGCACAGGGCCGCACGCGACGTTCTACCTGGCCGGGACGGACTTCTTCCGGGCCTTGCGCCGCCGCTGCGTGCTGATCAACGCCAGCCGCGGCGAGGTGGTCGACACCGGCGCCTTGCTCGAGGCGCTGTCCGAGGGCCGCGTGGGAGCGGCCGTCATCGACACGTGGGAGCATGAACCCGACATCGACCACACCTTATTATATAAGGCCTACCTCGCCACGCCCCACATCGCGGGATATTCGGCCGACGGGAAGGCCAACGGGACGCGGATGGCCCTCGAGGCCGTGGCGGCCCATTTCGGCAGGCCGCTGTCGTTCGACATACGTCCGCCGCAGTTGCCGGCAGGGTTCCGCTACAATCCCCGGGCCGCCGCGCCGGCCGGCTGTACGCCCGCCGAGGCCGAGTGCCTGCGGCTCTACGACCCGCGCCGGGACAGCGACGCGCTCCGGGCACAACCGGAAACCTTCGAGCAGCTGCGGGGGAACTATCCCCTGCGCCGGGAGACGGCCGACTGAGGCGCACGCCCCGCCCTCCGGGCCGGCAGACGCGGGCCGTAGCCCGCGGAAAACGCCCCGTAGCCCGCGGATTTTCGGGCCGCTCCCCGTCGCTCAGCGCCCTCTCCGCCGCGCTCTCGACTTTTTTCTAACTTTATTTTGCAGTACCCGATAAATGCCTTAATTTTGCAGGGTAAAATGGACCCCAGTCGCACGGGATACTCGGCAGGAATGGGAAAACAATTTATTAAATATCAACTTAATTCTAACTTTTATGTGGTTAACTAATTCATCTATCGGACGGAAGGTGATAATGTCTGTGACGGGCATTGCACTGATCCTGTTCCTGACCTTTCATGCCTGCATGAACTTGGTGGCCCTGTTCTCCGCGGATGCCTATAACACGGTCTGCGCGGCGCTTGGCGCTAACTGGTACGCCGTGCTCGCAACCGTCATCCTGGCTGCGCTCGTTGTGGTTCACTTCGTCTACGCCATCATCCTGACGTTACAGAACCGCACGGCCCGTGGCAACAACCGCTACGCCGTCACCTCGAAGCCCGCGACGGTAGAGTGGGCCTCGCAGAACATGTTCGTGCTCGGCCTTATCGTAGTGCTCGGTCTGCTGCTCCACCTTTACAATTTCTGGTATAACATGATGTTTGCCGAAATCCTGCAAGGCCACGCCGCAGAAGTAACCCTGGGCGGAAAAATCTATGATCCGACGGATGGTGCCGGTATCATGGCTTACACCTTCTCTCAGCCCGTATTCACGGTGCTCTACATCGTGTGGTTCATCGCTGTCTGGTTCCACCTGACGCACGGTTTCTGGAGCGCGTTCCAGACGCTCGGTCTGAACAACAAGATTTGGTTCAACCGCTGGAAGAAGATTGGCATGGTCTACGTCACGGTCCTGATGCTCATCTTCGTAGTGGTTGCCCTCTATTACTGCTTCTGCGGCGGCTGCGTCGCAGGCAGCGGCTGTTATTCCCTGTAAGCTTTCGGGCCTCATTAATCCTTAAAACAAAACCGTCATGGCAAACATAGATTCCAAAATTCCCGAGGGTCCTATTTCCCAGAAGTGGACCAATTATAAAGCACATCAGAAATTGGTGAACCCGGCCAACAAGCGCAAGCTCGACATTATTGTCGTCGGCACCGGTCTGGCTGGCGCCAGCGCCGCAGCCTCTCTTGGCGAGATGGGTTTCAAGGTCTTCAATTTCTGTATCCAGGATTCGCCCCGCCGCGCTCACTCCATCGCAGCCCAGGGCGGTATCAACGCAGCCAAGAACTACCAGAACGACGGTGACTCCGTGTATCGTCTGTTCTATGACACTGTGAAGGGTGGCGACTATCGTGCTCGCGAGGCCAACGTTTATCGTCTGGCTGAGGTCAGTGCCAACATCATCGACCAGTGCGTTGCCCAGGGCGTTCCCTTTGCCCGCGAGTACGGCGGCCTGTTGGCCAACCGCTCCTTCGGCGGCGTGCAGGTGAGCCGTACGTTCTACGCCAAAGGCCAGACGGGCCAGCAGCTGCTGCTCGGTGCCTACTCGGCCCTGATGCGCCAGGTGCACGCCGGAACCGTAAAGCTCTACTGCCGCTACGAGATGCAGGACATCGTTATTATAGACGGACGTGCCCGCGGCATTATCGCCCGCAACCTCGTCACCGGCAAGCTGGAGCGCTTCGCCGCTCACGCTGTCGTGCTGGCTACGGGTGGCTACGGCAATACCTACTTCCTCTCCACAAACGCAATGGGCTGCAACTGTACGGCCGCTATCGCCGCTTATCGCAAGGGCGCTTACTTTGCCAACCCCGCCTTTGTTCAGATTCACCCCACCTGTATCCCGGTTCACGGCGACAAGCAGTCCAAGCTGACGCTGATGTCCGAGTCGTTGCGTAACGACGGCCGTATCTGGGTGCCCAAGAAGCTGGAGGACGCCCAGAAGCTGCAGCGCGGCGAGATTAAGGGCCGCGACATTCCCGAGGAAGACCGCGACTACTACCTGGAGCGCCGCTACCCGGCCTTCGGTAACCTCGTGCCCCGCGACGTTGCCAGCCGTGCCGCCAAGGAGCGCTGCGATAAGGGCTTCGGTGTCAACAGCACCGGCCTTGCCGTGTTCCTCGACTTCTCCGAGGCCATCGAGCGCCTGGGCCGTGATGTTGTCGAAGCCCGCTACGGCAACCTCTTCGACATGTACGAGGAAATCACCGACGAGTCTCCTTACGACAACCCGATGATGATTTACCCGGCCATCCACTATACGATGGGCGGCCTGTGGGTAGACTACGAACTCTCTACGAATATTCCGGGCCTCTTCGCCATCGGTGAGTGCAACTTCTCCGACCACGGCGCCAACCGCCTCGGTGCTTCTGCGCTCATGCAGGGCTTGGCCGACGGATACTTCGTACTTCCTTATACCATCCAGAACTATCTCAGCGACCAGATCACCGTTCCCCGCTTCTCCACCGACCTTCCCGAGTTCGTCGAGACCGAGAAGAGCGTGCAGGCCCGTATCGACCACTTCATGAACATCAACGGCAAGCGTTCCGTAGACAGCATCCACAAGGAGCTGGGTCACGTCATGTGGGAATACGTCGGCATGGCCCGTTCCAAGGAAGGGTTGGAAACGGCATTGGCCAAGCTCAAGGACATCCGCAAGGAGTTCGAGACGAACCTCTTCATCCCGAAGCTCGAAGGCGTCAACGTCGAGCTCGACAAGGCCATACGTCTGAACGACTTTATCACAATGGGCCAGCTCATTGCCTACGATGCCCTGAACCGCAACGAGAGCTGCGGCGGACACTTCCGCGTGGAATATCAGACGGAGGACGGCGAGGCCAAACGCGACGACGTGAACTGCTTCTACGTCAGCTGCTGGGAATACCAGGGAGAAGGCAAGGCACCGGTCAAGTACACGGAGCCCCTCAAGTACGAGGCTATCGAGGTCAAGACCCGCAACTATAAGAACTAACCCGTAGTAGAATTCCAAAAGCATTACCAAAATGGCAAAGAATATTAGTTTCACTCTGAAGTATTGGAAGCAGAACGGGCCCAAGGACGCCGGTCACTTCGAGGAGCGCCACATGGAGAACATCCCCGACGACACCTCGTTCCTCGAGATGCTGGACATCCTCAACGAGCTCCTCATCGAGGAAGGCAAGGAGCCGTTCGTCTTCGACCACGACTGCCGCGAAGGCATCTGCGGCATGTGCTCGCTCTATATTAACGGTACGCCCCACGGCAAGACCGAACGTGGCGCCACCACCTGCCAGCTCTACATGCGTCGTTTCCACGACGGCGACGTCATCACCGTAGAGCCCTGGCGCTCCGCCGCATTCCCCGTCATTAAGGACTGTATGGTAGACCGCTCCGCCTTCGACAAGATTCAGGCTGCCGGTGGCTACATCAGCGTCCGCACCGGCGCGCCGCAGGATGCCAATAACATCCTCATCCCGAAGGAAAACGCCGACGAGGCTATGGACTGCGCCACCTGCATTGGCTGCGGCGCCTGCGTTGCTGCCTGCAAGAACGGTTCCGCCATGCTTTTCGTCAGCTCCAAGGTGAGCCAGCTCGCACTTCTGCCGCAAGGCCGTCCCGAGGCTGCCCGCCGTGCCAAGGCCATGGTCGCTAAGATGGACGAGCTCGGCTTCGGTAACTGTACCAACACGCGAGCTTGCGAGGCCGTCTGCCCCAAGAACGAGACGGTGTCCAACATTGCCCGCCTCAACCGCGAGTTCATCAAGGCCAAGATGCACGACTGACCGACTATCGGCTAATATCGCCTGAAAAGGCCACTATATGTGTGAGAGTCCCCGCTGCGGCAAGTCCGCAGCGGGGACTTCGCGTCTGTAGCCGGTCGGAGATTCTGCGCGGCGCGCGCGGCGTAGACCGGAACGCGTGTTAAATAGGTTAAGAAAAACATCTGTCAAGCAGGGAATGTCTATATTTGCCAAAACATTACCTATTGGTCTGAGAAGTTACATCATTAAAATATCAAGTTTATGAAACGTATTCTCGTCACACTTGCCCTTACCGGCATGGCAGTCCTCCTGACCCTCCCGTCTCGGGCATTGGCGCGGACGTCCGCCGCCACCGCTCCATGTGCTGTCCTCCCAGCGGCCGACAGCGTGTCCCCCGACTCGCTGCGGTCCGCCCTGTCGCGGCAGCGCGCCGCCTTCGAGCGCCAGCGTCCGGCCTTCGACTCGCTGCGTGCCGCCCTGTCGCAGCAGCGCGCCGCCCTGTCGCGTCAGCGCAGGCAGACATCGCAGCGCATGGGTCCCGTGGCGGCGGATAGCGCGACCGAACTGCCCAGCCAGCCCGGCGATACGCTCACCTGCATCTACTACGGCGAGCGCGTCGTGCCCCGCCTGCCCAATCCGTGCAAGGGACGGACGCTCAGGAAACTGGCCCGCGTGGTCTATCCCGGCACATGGACGCAGCCCACGGCCGCCGGCCTGCGCTATCCCGTGGCCATCATGCACATCCCCGACGCCACGTCCGACACGCTCTATGCCCGCTTCCTAAAGTTGGAAGCCCGCACGCCCGGCCTCACCGTCGTGCGCGACTTCCGGGCCGGGCCGGCCGAAGTCGCGCAGCAGTAATCCCCTTCGCCGCCACGCCGCAGTCCGTGGCCCTCTCTCCGTTCTCCCGGAGCGTACCGTCAGGTCCCCGCGTCCGGGAGAACGCTTGTTTTTGCCCTCCCCGCCGCCGCGCCCCAAGGCCGTCCCGGGGTGCGCCCATGCGGCCAGTGGGCGTCCGCACGGGCCTTAGGGAAATTCTTACGGGGCTAAGGATAGAAATTTCTGGGATAGGGCCTGTGCGAACGCGGCTAAGGCTCGTGCTGGCGGGGCAGGGAAGGTTTTCCCCGGACCCTCTGTCCGCGGCGGCCGGGCAGGGCGTGCCCACCGCCGATTGCCTTGCCGCGTTCCGCTCCATAGATAAATGAAGTATAATTTCTCGCCTTCATACCGGCGTCTATGTTTGCACACGTTGAACGACGGATAAACTATCTGAACGCACCATTACTTTTCCGCTTCTTCGTGATACGCTTTCTGCATTCATTGGCTATATTTGTGACGGTTCTGATAGTAGGACCAAAAATATACTAACTTAAAACTATAGTCATGTTAAAAAAGTTTTTTCTATTAAGCGCGGTTGCGCTGACGTCGGTTGCCGACTGTCTGGCTCAAGCTCCCGATGGAGGTTCTGACCATTGGCAAAACGGCGGTCCCGTTTCCATCTTTTGGGGAACAAAGTCCCGTAAAAGTTATGTCAACCCTTGTCGCGGGGCCACGATTCGTAAATGTGCGGAGCTGGTTCCCCAGAACAATGTAGCGCCTCTGTCAATGACAGGAACTGCCTCCACTGCGACGATGGTTTTGCGCATCCCCTTGGACACGCCGCAAAGCGACTTCGAGAAAATGAAGGAATTGGAACGGGAGGTTCCCGGGCTGAAGGTCATACGAGGCTTGATTGAGGAGACGACGGCTGAGAAACAGCAATAATAAGGGCGGCGGGAGCTACAGACTGTGGCTCCCGTCTTTTCAATTACGTGAATCCATGAAGCGAATCTTTGTTTTACTCTTCGGTATGGCGCTGGCGTTGTGTGATGGTTTCGCCCAGCCCAGCACCTATTATCAGGCCATGCTGGACGACGACATCCGCCTGGCCCAGCGGCCGGGGACGGAGGCGCTGCTGCGCGACTACCTGGCGCCGGCGGCAGCCGGCGCCGACACCGTGACGGCACTGTTTCTTATCCCTGCGGCTTGTCCGCGATGTGAGGCCGTTATCCCCCATTTCCTCCAGACCATGCGCGCGGTGTGTCCGGCCGAGCGCGTGGTGCTGGTGTCGTGTTTCGACGACCCTGTGGCAGCGGCCCGCTATCTGCGGCAGCAGCATTTCGGCGAGACGCTCACGTTGTTCGACACCAGCCATACGTTCGACCGTGTCTTTTCTACCACGCTGGGCGTGCTGATGGGGCTATTCGTTGCCCGTGTGGACGTGGCGCACGGACGTATGATCACCGGCGGCCAACTATCTTATCTGGACACAGGCTTTGTCCGGGATTTTCTTGCAGTCCGGACGCCGCTGCCCTTCCACGTGTACGATGCTGCCGCAGAGGATATGCGCGCACAGACGGCGGCCAGTAGCTACACGCCCGCGGTGGCGGCCGGCCTGCGCTACGACAGTTGCCGGCTGGACCTGGGCGACCGCTATTTGGCCCAGATACGCAACCACCCGACGCAGCGCGGCGACTCCCTGCTGGTGCTCGACGAGATGTGCGGCGGCGGCCTGCTGCTGCGGCGCGACGGGCCAGGGTTCCGGCTGGCTGAATTTCTGGAAGTGGACAGCGCGCGGCGGGACACGTTTGTCCGTCTCTCTCCCCGGCTTTACGAGTTCGAGAAATCTTCACTCCGCTATATGCCGCTCGACGCCATCTTCATGCCGGACGGTGGCTTGGCTATGAGCTATTCCCTGCCGCTCGTGTTTGCGGATTCGGCCGGGCGTCGTGTGAATCTGTTCAATGCAATCACACTACTCTATAAACCGCATGGCGCGAAGTGTTGGACCACTCTTACCGGCATGGACCGTTCGCACATGGAGGAGTATATGGACCAGCATTACGCCATCTTCCCGCTCAGCCCGGGGCGCATCGTCATGACCTGCCACAAGATGGTCTGGCCCCTGGACGACCCGTATCCGGGCGACCCGCAGCGGGACATCTATCTGGACACCTTCTACGCGCAACCCAATCCCTATGTGGACGAAGTGGACCTGCGCACGGGCGGGCTGGTGCAGCGATTCGGCCAGCTGGACGAGGCTTTTCACCGGACGTACACCGGCTACTGGTTTGTTAACCTCGTGGCAGACACGCACGGGGGTGACTTCATCTACGGCGCGGACCAGACGGGGCGGCTCACCCTGGCGCGGGCGGACCGGCCGGAGCAGGCGCTGCGCACTTACGAGGTATTCCGTCTGGGCGACCCCGCGCCGGCCGACACCACGCTGCGCTATAAGGATGAATACATGCAGCAGTACAGCGACTACTTCCGCCGCACGGTGGCCCAGGTGAAGCTGGACGACCGGTACGTGAACTGCCTGGTACGCACCGGCCAGCCGGGCGAGGAAAACGCCACGGCGGACCACTACGAGTTTGTCCGCCTCTCGCGCGAGAGCGGCAAGGTGGTGGAGCGGTACCGCCTGTGCCCGCAGCGGCCGGACGAGCGGGTGCTGGCCTACGGCCTTACGGCCGACACCGGGGACAACCGCCCGTTCTACCTGGCCCGCTCCGGAGCGGCATACTTCATTAAGTATCTGACCCCGGCCGGGTGTTGAGGATGCCCGGTGCGCCGGCCGTGCTTTTTCCCGGAAAGGGGTTGCCGTTCAGAAAAGGAAACGCTATATTTGCCTCCCGATATAAAACACCTTTGTCGGAACCATTTTACCTATACCTTAAAATAATGGAAAAGGAAAAGCAAACACGCACGGAGCACGACCTGCTGGGCCAGCGCGATCTGCCGGTCGACGCGCTCTACGGCATCCAGACGCTGCGCGGCGTCGAGAACTTCTCCATCAGCCGCTTCCGCCTCTCGGACTATCCGGCCTTTCTCTGCGGCCTGTCCTGGACAAAACAGGCCGCGGCTACCGCGAACCACGAACTGGGCCTGCTCACGGACGAACAGTACGCCGGCATACGGGCCGCCTGCGAGGCCATCCGCGCCGGCCGCTATCACGACCAGTTCCCCGTGGACATGATACAGGGCGGCGCGGGGACCAGCACGAACATGAACGCCAACGAAGTCATCGCCAACGTGGCGCTGCTCCACATGGGCCACCGTCCGGGCGAATACGGATACTGCTCGCCCCACGACCAGGTGAACCGCTCGCAGTCTACGAACGACGCCTACCCCACGGCCATCCACATGGGCCTCTACGCCAGCCACCTGGAGATCCTGCCCCACCTGCAGGCGCTCATCGACGAGCTGCGCCGCCGCGAGGCGGACTTCGCCCACATCGTCAAGATGGGGCGCACGCAGCTGGAGGATGCCGTCCCCATGACGTTGGGGCAGACATTCGGCGGCTTTGCCAGTACGCTGGAGGGCGAGCTGAAGCACCTGGACGAAGCGGCGGCTGACTTCCTGACGGTGAACCTGGGCGCGACGGCCATCGGCACGGGCATCTGTTCCGAGCCGGGCTATGCCGAAAAAGCCGTCGGGGCCCTGGGCCGCATTACGGGCTGGCCGGTGCGCCTGGCGGACGACTGGGTGGGTGCCACGTCGGACACGTCGTGCATGGTGGGCTACATGTCGGCCCTGAAGCGCGTGGCCGTCAAGCTGAGCAAAATCTGCAACGACCTGCGCCTGCTGGCCAGCGGCCCGCGCTGCGGTCTGGGCGAAATCAACCTGCCGGCGCGCCAGCCTGGGTCGTCCATCATGCCGGGCAAGGTGAATCCCGTCATTCCAGAGGTAGTGAGCCAGGTAGCTTTCAAAATCATCGGCAACGAGCTGTGCGTGACCATGGCCGGCGAGGCTTCGCAGATGGAGCTGAACGCCATGGAGCCGGTCATGGCGCAGTGCTGCTTCGAATCGGTGGACCTGATGCGCAACGCGCTGGACACGCTGCGCACGCTCTGCGTGGCGGGCATCACGGCCAATCCCGAGCATTGCCAGGCCGAGGTGCGCCGGAGCATCGGCATCGTCACCGCGCTCAATCCCTACATCGGCTACGACCATTCCACGAATATCGCCCGAAAAGCTCTGGAGACGGGGCGCAGCGTCTACGACCTGGTGCTTGAGGAAGGCATCCTGACCCAAGAGGACCTGGACACCATTCTCGACCCGAAGAACATGATCCGCCCCGTGAAGCTCGACATCCACGCCCGCAAATGAGCCCTGCCTACAACCCCGCGCGGCCTTCACGGTGCGCCCTTACCGCCCGGCGGACGCCGAGGCCCTGGCCCGCCTTTTCTACAAGACGGTCCACGCCGTCTGTGCGCGGGACTATACGCCGGCGCAGCTGGAGGCCTGGGCGCCGCGACCGCCGGACACGGCGGTATGGGACGCCTCGTTGCGCCGGCGAGTGGCCTTCGTGGCCGAGGCCGGAGACAGGCCCGTCGGTTTTGGCGACATCGACGGGACGGGCTATCTGGACCGCCTCTACGTCCGTCACGACTGGCAGCGGCGCGGCGTCGGCACGGCCCTGTGCGCGCGGCTGGAGGCGGCGGTGTGGCCCGCCACGGTGCGGACGCACGCTTCGCTTACGGCGCGCCCCTTCTTTGCCGCCCGGGGCTATCGCCTGGTTCGGGCGCAGCAGGTGGAGCTGCGCGGCATCTGGCTGACGAACTTCGTGATGTCGCTGCTGCAGGCGTAGCGGTCTGCACGCCGGAAAAGATTCGGGCCCGCCCCTTCGAAGCGGAAGGGCGGGCCCGGACTGCGTCAGCGGGCGCGTATCAGAGTGGCTGCGTGGCGGCCTCCAGCCAGCGGCGGTCGGCTTCGTCAGCGAGCAGCGGCATGAGGCGGGTGCGCACCGTGGCGTGGTAGGCGTTGAGCCACGCCGTCTCTTCTGCTGTCAGCATGGAGCGGTCCACGGGGCGCAGGTCGATGGGACAGAGCGTGAGCGGCTCGAACTCCAGGAAGCGGCCGAAGTCCGTCACAGGGCCGGGTACGGTGAGGAGCGTGTTTTCAATGCGCACCCCGAAGCGGCCGGTGACGTAGATGCCCGGTTCGTCGGTGATGGTCATGCCGGCGCGGAAGGGGACGAGCGTGCAGGCGCGGCAGTCCTTGCGCACCTGGTGCGGCCCTTCGTGGACGCAGAGGCGTGAGCCCACGCCGTGCCCCGTGCCGTGGCCGAAGTCGTATCCGGCGCGCCACATGTCCTGGCGTGCGGCGAGGTCGAGTTCCAGCCCCGTCGTGCCCTCGGGGAAGCGGCAGCGCGACAGGCCGATGTGCCCTTTCAGTACAAGGGTGTAGACGCGGCGCTCCTCGTCCGTGACAGGGCCCAGGGCCAGGGTGCGCGTGATGTCCGTCGTGCCGTCCTCATAGTGCGCGCCGGAGTCGAGCAGCAGCAGCCCCTCGGGCTTCAGCGTAGCGGCCGATGCGGTGTCGGCCTCGTAGTGCACGATGGCGCCGTGGGGGCCGTAGCCCGCTATGGTGGCGAAACTGAGGCCGCAGTAGCCGGGCTGCGCGGCGCGGCGCGCAGTGAGCTCGCGGTCCACGTCGAGCTCCGTGACGCCGCCGCGGGGTACGGCCTCGTCGAGCCAGCGCAGGAAACGTACCATCGCTATGCCGTCGCGCTCCATGGCCCGACGGAATCCCTCCTGCTCTTCCGGCGTTTTCACGGCGCGGAGCATAGGCACCGGCGACGGTTCCACCAGCAAGTCGACTTCGCCCCGTTGGCAGGCTTCCGTGACGGCCAGGTTCATGCTTTGCGGCAGGTGGAGCAGCGTGTCGGCCGGCAGGTCGAGCACGGCCTGGCGCCATCCGTCGTAGTCCGCCGTGGTGACTCCGGCCTCGGCCAGGTGGGTCCGCACCTCGTCGGTGAGGCGGCGCGGGTCGGTGAAGAGGGTGGCGCTGTGCGGCCCGATGAGCAGGTAGGCCACGAAGAGGGGGTTGTAGGCAATGTCGTTGCCCCGCAGGTTGAGTGTCCAGGCGATTTCGGACAGGTCGTTGAGCAGCAGGGCGTGTCCGTCCGCCTCGCCGCAGGCCGACGTGGCGTAGAGCTCGCGGAGCTTTTCGCGGGCGGTGCGCCCCGTCAGTCGCAGGGGCTGGACGGTGACGGGTTCGGCGGGGATGGAGGGCCGGTCGGTCCAGAGGTGGTCGAAGGGGTCGTCGGCGCAGGGCCGCGTCTGGAGGACGCCGTCGAGGCCGGAGAGCCATTCGTCGCGCAGGGCGCAGGTGGCGGTGGCGGCCACGTAGCCCACGCTGTGCAGCGCGGCGGCATGGGTCTGGAGCCAGCGGTTGATGGACGGCGTTCCGGACGTCCCTTCGCGCATCAGGACAAACGGCGTCCCGGCGAGCTGTTGCTCGGCCTGGAGAAAGTAGCGCGAGTCGGTCCAGAGCAGGGCCTCGTCGGGCGTGACGAGGGCCGTTCCGGCCGAGCCGGTGAATCCCGTCAGCCATTCGCGGGCCTTCCAGTGGTCCGGCGTGTACTCACTGTCGTGCGGGTCGGTCGTGGGGACGATGAAGCCTCCGACGCCCTCCTGCTTCATCCATAGGCGCAGCGCCTCGACGCGCGCTTTGATTGTATCGTTTTCCATATTCTTGTAAGCATTGTGCCGCCGGATGCGTGTGCCGGCGGCTATTTCCGCAAAAATACGAGTTTTCGGCGTTAGTGGCAAATTGTACACTTCTTTAGCCTTATTTAAGAGAAATAAATCGTAAGGACTATGTGGCGCGGCAAGGATTTTCGTACCTTTGCTAACGAAAATATCAGACCATTAAATATTAGTATCATTATGGCATTTTTAACAGACGAAAAACTTGTAATTGTCGGCGCAGCCGGCATGATCGGCTCCAACATGGTGCAGACGGCCTTGATGATGGGCCTCACGTCTAACATCTGTCTCTACGACATCTTCTCGCCCGAGGGCGTGGCCGAGGAAATGCGCCAGAGCGGCTTCGGCGACGTGAAAATCACGGCGACGACCGATGTGGCCGAAGCATTCAAGGACGCCAAATATATTATCTCGTCGGGAGGCGCACCCCGCAAGGAGGGCATGACCCGCGAGGACTTGCTCAAGGGCAACTGCGAGATTGCCGAGCAACTGGGCAAGAACATCAAGACCTATTGCCCGGACGTGAAGCACGTAGTCATCATCTTCAACCCCGCCGACCTGACGGGACTTGTAACGTTGCTCTACTCCGGCCTCAAACCCTCCCAGCTGACGACCCTGGCCGCCCTCGACTCTACCCGCCTGCAGAGCGCCCTGGCCAAGAAGTTCGGCGTCATGCAAAGCGAGGTGACGGGCTGCGCCACGTTCGGCGGTCACGGCGAACAGATGGCCGTATTCGGCAGCCACGTGAAAATTGACGGCCGCAAGCTGACGGACATCATCGGTACCGACGAGTTCCCCGAAGCTGAGTGGGAGCAGATGAAGAAAGACGTGATCCAGGGCGGTGCCAAGATCATCGCTTTGCGTCGTCGTAGCTCCTTCCAGAGCCCGGCCTATCTGTCTGTCGAGATGATCCGTTCCGTGATGGGCGGCGAGCCTTTCCGTTGGCCGGCCGGTACTTTCGTCAACAACGAGAAGTACAACCACATCATGATGGCCATGAACACTACGCTTGACACTACGGGCTGCCACTTCACGATGCCCGAAGGCACGGCCGAGGAGCAGGCTGCGCTCGACGCCAGCTACGCTCACCTCTGCAAGATGCGCGACGAGCTCGTCACGCTGAATATCGTGCCCGAAATCAGCAAGTGGGGCGAAATCAACCCGAACTTGAAGTAATTCCATTTCATAAGACCTGTGTAAATGAAGGGCGGCATGTCGCATACGCGGCGTGCCGCCCTTTCGCTGTGGTCCGTGCGGGCTATTGCCGCGCCGGCCGGCGGGGTTCGGACGTCTGTCCCAGCAGTCGCGCCGTGAGCCAGCGGCGCACGGGGGTGTCGTAGCAGCGCAGTGCCGCACAGGCCAGGGCCAGGCAGCCGCAGAAGGTGAGGACTATCCACGGCAGGCCCTCGCCCAGGCTTGCGTCGTTGTTGAAAGCCCACGCCGTGTAGACGTAAACGAAAGGGTAGTGGACGAGGTAGAGCGGATAGGAGATGTCGCCGAGAAAACGGCACAGGGCGGCGTTGCGGCGGCTCGTGCCGCTTGCGCCGCTGCCGGCCGCCACAATGAGCGGGAACGCGACGAGGATGCACAGGGCTTCGTAGAGCCCGTTGAGCCAGAGGCGTTCGCCGCCCAGACGCGGGACGGAGAGCAGGACGACGAGTGACGCGGCACAGAGGACGAACGTGTGGCGGCCCAGGCGCAGGTGCCAGCCCAGGCGGGACAGCAGCAGGCCCGACAGGAAGGGATAGGCCAGGCGCGTAAGGCCCCAGCCCTGCTGTTCGGGCGTGAGCGACCAGCCTCCGACGACGTCGCCCTGGGCCGACGTGAGGCAGAGGTGGAGCGTAGCCCCGGCGGCCGCAACCGTGAGGAGCGTCAGCAGCCCCTTCCCGATGCGTCGCAGGAACAAGGCGTAGACGATGTTGGCGATATATTCGTAATAAAGCGACCAGGCCGGGCCGTTGAGCGGGTGCATCTCGCTCCAGCCCCGAATGTCCCAGCCAATAGGCAGCGGCAGGAGCGTGCAGCCCAGCAACGTGCAGCCGACAACTTGCCAGACGGTGGCCGAACTCCAGGCGGGGAATACGGCCGAGTCCTGTAAGAAGAAGGTTGCGGCCCCGATGAGGCTGCCCAGGACCACTAAGGGGTGGAGGCGAATGAGACGGCGCTTGAAGAAAGTGATTGTGCGCAATCCTTTCTTCCAGCGGTCGTCGTAGGCGAAGCCAATGACAAAGCCCGAGAGGGCAAAGAAGAAGTCGACGGCCAGGTAGCCGTGATTGATGATTTGTGCGGAGTGGAGGCCTTTGGCGTGCGGCTCGAGCAGGTGGAACAGGACGACGACAATAGCCGCTGCGCCCCGCAGCCCGTCCAGAATGACGTAGTGCGGCTTCTCCAGGGGAAGGGTGGTGGAGGGTTTCATGCAGGTGGGTGGGATTTAAGTGGTGAAAACAGAAAAGAAGCAGGAGCGTCGAGAGGCCCGGCGCTCCTGCGGAATGCGGTAAGGCGAGTAGCCTTTTATTTTACTTCGGCTCCCGGGGCCACTTCGCTGAGGGTCGTCACGACACTCAGTTTGCCGTCCGGCCCTTCGGCCGAGAGAATCATGCCCTGGCTTTCGATGCCGCGCAACTTTCGCGGTGGCAGGTTGGCAATGAAGCAGACCTGTTTGCCTACCAGTTCTTCGGGCTGATAATACTTGGCAATGCCCGAAACGATAGTCCGGTTTTCCAGCCCGTCGGCGATGACGAACTTCAGGAGCTTGTCCGCTTTGGGCACACGTTCGCAGCTGAGGACGGTGCCTACGCGGATGTCCAGTTTCTCAAAGTCCTCGAACGCGATGTCCGGCCGGACGGGACTGGCTTTCTGTTGGGCGGCTTCGTTGGCCTTCTTCGTGTCCAGCAGCTTCTGGACCTGTGCCGCTACCACCTCGTCCTCAATCTTCTCGAAGAGCAGGTGCGGCTTCTGTATCTGGTGGCCGGCGGGCAGCAGGTCGGTGGCGCCGAGGCGTTCCCAGTCCGTTTCGGGCATGTCGAGCATCTGTCGCAACTCGGCCGAAGAGAAGGGCAGGAAGGGCTCGAAGACGACCGCGAGGTTCGCGGCAAACTGCAAGGCGAGGTAGAGGATGGTCTCCACGCGCTTGGGGCCTGTCTTCACCACCTTCCACGGTTCCGTGTCGGCCAGGTACTTGTTGCCCACGCGGGCCATGTTCATCGCCTCCTTCTGGGCGTCGCGGAAGCGGAAGTCCTCCAGCAGTTGCTCGACCTTGGTCTTGAGACCGCGGAACTCGTCTACCGTCTGGCGGTCGTAGTCGGTCAGCTCGCCGCAAGCCGGCACGACGCCGTCGTAATACTTCTGCGTGAGCATGAGGGCGCGGTTGACGAAATTGCCGTAGACGGCCACGAGTTCGTTGTTATTGCGGGCCTGGAAGTCCTTCCAGGTGAAGTTGTTGTCCTTAGTCTCCGGAGCGTTGGCCGTTAGCACGTAGCGCAGCACATCCTGTTTGCCGGGGAAGTCGCGCAGGTACTCGTCGAGCCACACGGCCCAGTTGCGCGAGGTGGATATTTTGTCGTCCTCCAGGTTTAGGAACTCGTTGGCGGGCACGTTGTCCGGCAGGATGTAGGACCCTTCGGCCTTGAGCATGGCCGGGAAGACGATGCAGTGGAATACGATGTTGTCCTTCCCGATAAAGTGAATGAGGCGCGTGTCCTCGCTTTTCCACCATTTCTCCCAGGTGTCGGGCAGCAGCTCCTTGGTGTTGGAGATGTAGCCGATAGGCGCGTCGAACCAGACGTAGAGCACTTTGCCCTCTGCGCCTTCCACCGGAACGGGGATGCCCCAGTCCAGGTCGCGGCTGACGGCACGCGGCTTCAAGCCCATGTCGAACCAGCTTTTACACTGCCCCATGACGTTGGTACGCCATTCCTTGTGCTGTTCCGTAATCCAGGGTTCGAGCCACTTCTGGTGCTTGTCGAGCGGCAGATACCAGTGTTTCGTGCGGCGGAGCACAGGCTTCGAGCCGCTCACCGTACTCTTGGGGTTAATCAGTTCCGTGGGCGAGAGGGCCGTGCCGCATTTCTCGCACTGGTCGCCGTAGGCGCCCTGCGCGTGGCAGTGCGGGCATTCTCCCGTGATGTATCGGTCGGCCAGGAAGGTATGGGCTTCTTCGTCGTAATACTGTTCCGATTCCTTCTCGATGAATTCCCCCTTGTCGTAGAGCTTGCGGAAAAAGTCCGAAGCCAGTTGGCAGTGCGTCGGCGACGTGGTCCGTCCGAAGAAGTCGAACGATATGCCGAATCCCTCGAAGGACTTTTTGATGAGCTCGTTGTAGCGGTCCACGACTTCCTGTGGGGTGCAGCCTTCCTTGCGGGCACGGATGGTGACGGGTACGCCGTGCTCGTCCGACCCGCAGATGAAGAGCACTTCCCGCTTGCGGAGCCGGAGGTAGCGCACGTAGATGTCGGCCGGGACGTAGACACCGGCCAGGTGGCCGATGTGGACGCCGCCGTTGGCGTAGGGCAGGGCTGCCGTGACCAGCGTGCGGTTGAATTTCTTTTCCATATACGTTTCTGTTGATTTGATTTGCAGTTTGAGCAACAGGCCTCGCCCCGATACGGGCGGGCCGTTGCGCCATGCAAAGTTACATTTTTCCATCGAACTGCCTTTGCCTGCTTCTCAAAATATACAAATAAAGGAGGGCGTTGCTTGCGTTTTGGAAAAAATCCCGTATATTTGCACGTCCAAAATACGTGCAAAACAAAATCAATAATCATAAAATTTACACGACTAAGTAACAATGCAAAACAAAGGATTTGTCAAGCTCATTGCGGTATTGCTGACTTTGATCTGCCTATTCTACTTCTCCTTCTCCTGGGTGACGCAGAAGTACACGAAGCGGGCCGATCAGATTGCCGCAGTGAGAGGTGAGGACGCCGCTAAGGCTTACCTCGACTCGATGCGCAATCAGAAAGTGTACATGGGCTGGAAGACGCTGGCCGAATGCGAGAAGCTGCAGATTGGCCTGGGCCTGGACCTGAAGGGCGGCGTCAGCTTCCTGCTCGAAGTGTCCGTGCCCGACATGGTCACCGAGTACGCCGGCAGCAAAGCCTCCGACCCCGCATTCCAAAAGCTGGTGGCCGAGGCCAAAGCCCAGTCGTCCCGAATGGGAACCGACTTCGTGGACGTATTCATAGCCAAGTATCAGGCCGCCCACGGCGCCAACCAGCTGGGAGCCATCTTCTCCGAACGCATGGCCAGCGACGGCATCAGCTATCAGTCCACCGACGCACAGGTCAAGTCGGCGCTCGAATCGAAGATACGCAGCGCCGTCGACAACGCCTACGAGGTGATTCGTTCGCGTATTGACCAGTTCGGTGTGGCCCAGCCCAACATCCAGATTCTCCGTGGTAAGGGCCAGCTCGGCCAGATTATGGTGGAAATGCCCGGCGTGACGGACCCCGACGACGTACAGCAGCTCCTCACCGGTAGTGCCAACCTCGAATTCTGGACCACCTACAACGTCACCGAAATAGCTCAGGAGCTGGGCGAACTGCGCGACATGAACGTGCAGGTGACGCAGCCCAAGAAGAACAACCCGCGCGAGACCGAGACCGTTGTCCGCAAGTTCGGCGACCTCGTCAGCTATAACGGCGTGGGCGGCTGCGTGGTCGGCCTCGTACGAAACGACCGCGCCCTTGTCCGCGACCTCACGCGCGCCTTGGCTTCCGACACCGCGCAGACCATCCTCAAAGGCGTGCGCCTGGCCTTCTCCGCCAAGCCCGAAGGCGGCAGCTACGCCCTCTACGCCCTCAAGGGAGAGCGCGACGACATGGGCAACGCCATCCCCTCGCTCAGCGGCGACGTCATTGACGACGCCCGTCCCGACTACGACTCCCAGCACGGCGGCCGTCCCGTCGTGTCCATGACCATGAAGCCCGATGCAGCCCGCGTATGGGCCGACATCACGGGCAAGAACGTAGGCAAGCCCATCGCTATCGTGCTCGACGGGCAGGTCTACAGCGCCCCGGCGCCCAGTGAGCGCATCTCCGGCGGTAGCTCTCAGATTTCCGGCTCCTTTACGCCGGACGACACCCGCGCCTTGTCCATCGTGCTCAAGAGCGGCAAGATGTCCGTGCCCCTCGTCACCGTGCAGGTCGAGACCGTAGGTCCGTCGCTCGGCGAAGCCTCCATTCAGGCCGGATTCACCGCCTGCATCGTCGCCTTCGTATTGCTGATGATTTTCATGTGCCTCTACTACGGCTTCATCGGCGGTATGGTGGCCAACTGTGCTTTGTTGCTCAACTTCTTCTTTACCTTCGGCGTGCTCACCTCCTTCCAGGCGGCACTGACCATGAGCGGCATCGCCGGTATGGTACTTTCGCTCGGTATGGCCGTAGACGCCAACGTGCTCATCTACGAGCGCATCAAGGAGGAACTGCGGCGCGGGAAAAACATCAAGAACGCCTTGGCCGATGGTTACGGCAACGCCTTCTCCGCCATCTTCGACTCCAACCTGACGTCTATCATTACGGCCGTCATCCTTTATAACTTCGGTACAGGTCCTATCCGCGGCTTCGCCCTGACTTTGGCCATCGGTATCTGCGCCTCGTTCTTCACCGCCGTCTGGTTGACGCGTATCGTCTACGAGCACTTCCTGAACAAGGACAAGTGGCTCCACCTGACCTTCACGACGTTCCTTTCCCGCGGCGTGCTGGTCGACAAGGCCTATCGCTTCATGCAGATGAGCAAGAAGTCGCTGACGCTGGTCGGCGTGCTGGTCGTTGTCTTCGTTGCCTGCCTTGCCGTCCGCGGCCTCTCGCGCGGCATCGAGTTCACCGGCGGCCGCAACTACGTCATCCAGTTCGAGAAGACCGTAACGCCGGACGAGGTGAAGGCCGCCGTAGCCGAAGCCGTTGCCAAGACCGACGAGCCGTCCGCTTCCGTTAATGCCATCAAGGTCGTGACGGCCGAAAGCGAGTGCATCCGTCTGACCACGAACTACAAGATAGGCGCCGACGACGAGCTGGTAGACAAATTCGTTTGGAAGACACTCTACGACAGCAAGCTCATTACGGCCGACTACCAGACCTTTAAGGACCGCGAGAACCGCGCCGGCGGCTCCATCGTTTCCTCTCAGAAGGTAGACTCCTCCGTAGCCGAAGACATGACGAAGGGAGCCATCATCAGCGTCATCCTTTCGCTCATCGCCATCTTCCTTTACATCCTGTTGCGCTTCCGCAACGTCGCTTTCTCCGTCGGTAGTGTCGGGGCCCTGGCCATAGATACGCTCTTCATCATCGGTATGTACTCCGTTTGCTGGGGTTGGGTACCGTTCTCGCTCGAAGTGGGCCAGACGTTTATCGGAGCCATCCTGACCGCTATCGGTTACTCCATCAACGACAAGGTTATTGTCTTCGACCGTATCCGTGAGGACCTGGGTCTCTATCCTAAGCGCGACACGAAGAGCCTGTTCAACATGGCCATCAACAGTACGCTGTCGCGTACCATCATGACGTCCGGCACGACGTTGCTCGTCCTTCTGTGTATCTTCTTCCTGGGCGGCGACAGCATCCGTTCCTTCGCCTTCGCCATGATATTGGGCGTTGTCTTCGGAACGCTCTCCTCCATCTTCATCGCTGCCCCCATCGCTTACCGCGTACTGGGCAAGCACCGCATCATCGAGGCAAGCGCTCCGGAGGCTGCTTAAGGCCGTTGCCGCGCCTTGTTTGATATGAACCATCCGGCGTGAACGTTGATTCCAGCGTTCACGCCGTTTTTTGTGCGCCTGTCCGCCGCGGTCCGCCCTTTGCGTCCCGCAGCCTTTCCTCTCCGTTTCGCCTTGTCCGGCCGCTCTACGTCGCCGGCGGGCCTGAGCCGGTTTCGCCCGCGCGCCTTTTCCGCCCCGGTCCGGTAGGGCCAACCGGCCGCCGCACATGCCCGGTCCTCACCGTCCGCCAGCCTTCCGCTCCCCGGATTTCGGCATTTTTTCCGGGGAAATGCCCCGTCGCCCCCGGCCTTATGGCCTCGGCCACCGCACCGCCTTGCCCCGCACCGGGGCCGCGCAGCCGGTCGACACCGCCCTTTGCACGCGGGGCGGCAAGCGGCGGCGGACGGACGGGGAGAGTTTTCATAAAAACGGGGCTAAGGGAAGAAAAAACTCCCCTTAGCCCCGTAAAAACTGGGATAGGCCCCGTTCTTGCCGAATCTGTCGCCGCATGTCCGGCCCCAAAATGCCGGCGCTAAGTTGCGCGCGTCTTGGCCCTAAAAAGCCAGGCCGCCGTTCGATTTCGTGAAAAGCCGGCGCTAAGCAACGCGCGTCCGGGCCTAAAAAGTCGGGCCGCAGTGCGATTTTGCGAAAAGCCGGCGCTAAGTTGTGCGTGTTTGGGCCTAAAAAGTCGGGCCGCCGTGCGATTTCGTAAAAAGCCGGCGCTAAGCAGCGCGCGTCCAGGCCTAAAAAGCCGGGCCGCCGTGCGGTTTTGCGAAATGCCGGCGCTAAGTTGCGCGCGTCCAGCCCTAAAAAGCTGGGTCGTGGCGCGGGGCGCCATGGCCGGAGGGAGGCTTCCCGAGCGACATCCGGCGGGGCGTCAATACGCAGCGGCCGGCGTCGTGCTTTCCAAGCTTACGCTGAGCGTTTTGGGGCCGTCGGTGGCCACGCCTTCCAGTGAATCCAGGTCAACGTTGATTTGGAATACGTAGTTGCCGTCCTTTCCCGTGAGGATGAGCATACCGTTGATGACGGTGCCCTCCATCCGAATCTTTCCGCCCAGTTCAACATTGGTGTAGATGCAATTCCGGATGGCGTCGCCCTTACGCTCGAGCGCGATTTCGATAGGGTACGTTCCGTTCTCGTCCGTCATGCTGCCGCTGTAATGTTCGGTCGTCCAGGCGTCGCCGGTCGTTGTTGCGTCGTCCGTATAGGGCGATGCCGCTTCGTCGTCGGCCGTTGTCGCGTCGTCGGCATGGGGGACGGTCGCATCGTTGGCCGCGTAGTCGTCCGCTGCGGGCGCGTCGCTCGTCAGATGGCTGTCGTCGAACTTGTAAATGTCGTACGTAGGCGTCCGCGAGGGACCGTAGAGCAGGTAGTAGGCCGCAGCGCCTCCGACGGCTATGACGGCCAGCGCGAGGAGCAGGACAATCCACCACGGATTACGCCGCTTCCGCTTTCCCTCCGGCCGGTCGGTTTCCGGGCCCGGCCCGGCAGCCGCCGGTTGATTCGGCTCCGTCCGCGGCGTAGACTGCGGAACGTTGGTTGCCGTCGCGGCCGCATGGCCGCCTGTTTGCGTTCCCGGTGCGGGAGTGGCAGGTACTGGGGGCGGTGGCGGCGGAGTTTCCGGCCCGGCGGGCGCTGCCGCGGGCGCCGCTTCCGCCGCCGGGGCATCGGTGGCCGCATTTTCAGCCACTTGCGGCGAAGTTCCCGGCCCGGCGGAGGCCGCCGCGGGCGCCGCTTCTGCCTCCGGGGCGCCTGCGGGCGCATTTTCAGCCATTTGCGGCGAAGTTCCCGGCCCGGCGGAGGCCGCCGCGGGCGCAGCTTCCGCCGCCGGTGCGTCTGTGGCCGCATTTTTAGCCACTTGCGGCGGAGTTTCCGGCCCGGCGGGTGCCGTCGTGGGCGTCGCTTCCGCTGCCGGAGCGTCGGTGGACGTGCCCGGTATCGGCGGGAGTGTTTTTTGCGTTACGGGGGAAGGCGACGGAACGGCTGGGGGAGCCGCTTCGGGCGTTACGGAATGCTGTGCCCGCGTCTCTTCGTCCATCGACTCGGTGACGGGCAGGCCGCAATGCGGGCAGCGCTCGGCCCGGGTGGACACGGGGCATCCGCAGCGTTTGCAGGGTATGAGTGCCATGGTTAGTCCTCCTTGGTTTGGTTTTTCATTGCGTTTTGGCGCCGCCTGTCTGGCTGGCGGGGAAAATAGGGCCGGCGTCGCGAAGCGCACGCTCCGCACCTGTACGTCAGCATCCAGGCTGCACGACAAAGGTAACGGATTTTTCCGGAACAGCCCCTTCCCGCCTCCCAACTTTTTTCATCGCCCGGCCATTACCGCGCGTCGCCAGCGCCCCAGTCCGCCGCGCCACCCGCTCTACCACCTCCTCCCGGCGGGCGGACACGAAAAAAGTGGAGACCCTTACAGCCTCCACTTTCTTTGTTTCACGTTCAGCATCCCGAGGGCGTCGGCTGCCTCGGCAACTTAATATTCGTCCTCGTTGAAGAGGAAGTCCTCTTTGGTCGGATAGTCTGGCCAGACGTCCTCAATCGTTTCGTAGATTTCGCCTTCGTCTTCGAGCTCCTGCAGGTTCTCTACCACCTCCATGGGCGCTCCAGAACGCATGGCATAGTCAATCAGCTCATCCTTGGTAGCGGGCCAGGGGGCATCTTCGAGTTTAGAAGCAAGTTCCAAAGTCCAGTACATAATCTTACAGGTTTAGTGTATTGATAAATAATTTGTGTCGCAAAATGTGGGGCAAAAATATCATTTTTTTTAGTAAGACGAACTTTTGGGCCAGGATTATTTGCTCTCTGTTGTAAAACATGCTTAAAAAGTGGCAGATATACGCGTTTCGCGGCCTTTTGGGCAAGGCGGAGGGCCTGTCGGGGCGTGTTTCAGAGCCGGATTTCGGGCACGCCGGCCTCGCGGTTCAGCCACTGGGCCAGGACGAAGAGGTAGTCCGACAGGCGGTTGACGTAGGCCAGGCCGGCCGTTGTCGCTGCCGACACGAGACGCCGCTCGGCCCGGCGGCAGACCGTGCGGCACACCTGGGCCTGGGCCGCCGCGGGGCATCCGCCCGGCAGCACGAAGCCGCCGAAGCCCTTCCAGCTGTCCGAGCGCGCGTCGATGAGGCGTTCCAGGGCGGCCACTTCCTCCCGGCCGGGCAGGTAGGACGGTGCGTCGACCCCCGCCAGCAGGGCGCTGACGGCGAAGAGGCGGCGCTGCTGTTCGTGGAGCTCGGCCGCCACGGCGGGGGGTACGAGGGTGGCGAGCAGGCCCAGGTGGCTGCTCAGTTCGTCGAGGGCCCCGTAGGCCTCGATGGCGGCGGCGTCTTTCGGGACCTGCCGGCCGTCGGCCAGCGTCGTGGTCCCTTCGTCGCCCGTGCGGGTGTAGATGGACATGGCGTTCGGGTGTTTTGAGCGGCCGGCGGCGCGGGGCCGGCCGGAGTTTCAGAAATAGTTGACCACGTAGCGGGCCCGTTGCAGGCGGCGGTCGAAGTAGGCCAGGCCGAAGTCGTAGAGGTCGAAGGCTACGCGCACGCCTTCGTCCGCCGTCAGCCGCTGCCAGGCGGCCCGGTCGGCGCGGCTGCGGTGCATACCGTGGACGACGAAGAGCGTGCGGTCCGTGGCAAAGGGCCGCAGCGCCTCCCACGCGGCGGGCCAGCCTGCTTCGGCTTCCACGTAGAAGAGGTCGACGCCGCCGCTTGTCGCTTCGGCCCCGGCGGTCGGCCCCGCTACGGGGCTAAGGCCAGTTTTCACGGGGATAGGGCCAGGAAAAACTGGGCTAAGGCCCGTGGCTGGAGAAACTGTCGGCGTGTCGGCCGGGGCCTGGCCGGCGGCGGCCTGTGCCAGTTCGGCAGCGGCCTGCGTCAGCGCGTCCGGCCGGAGGGAAAGGCTGCTGCGCATCAGGGCCGAAGGCTTTCCCGCCTGCAGGTAGCGGGCCGCAGCGGCGGTCCGGCGGCCGGCCACGAGGACCGTGCGCGGCTGGTGGTCGTTGACGAGGCGGAGCAGCAGGCGGGCATCGCACAGGCGCAGCCCGTCGGCCGCCGTGTCGACGGTCCGGGCCAGGGGCTCGTAGGCGTAGAACGCCTCCTTCTCGTAGACGACGCGCGTGACGAGATTGTACGCAAAGGGCGACTGGATGCCGAACCCCGCGCAGTGGCCGATGCGCCGCAGCCAGCGCAGCGTGCGGCGGAGGGTGGAGAACCGATGGAGCATGGGCGGAAAGAGTGGGGCGGGCGCCGCCGTCAGAAGCGGAACCCGATGGTCAGGTAGGCGTTGCGATAGCTCCTGATGCCCGACGTGCGGGAGTCCATGTAGCGGAAGCCCACCCCGACCGTGGGCGAACAGCCCTGGAGCACGCCGCGGCAGTACCACGTCAGGTTGGCATCGTAGAGGGCGTAGTTCCAGTCGTTCTTACCGTAGGTCCACCCGACCGAGGCCCGCAGGTCGAGGGCATGCTTCATGGCGGTGGCGTAAGTGTCCTGCCATTTTCCCAGCAAGCGTACGCCCAGGCCGGCGCCAAGGGTCTTGCTGACGGCGTAAGTCCGCGCGTCGTCCACCTCGTGGAGGCCGGCCAGCGCCTCGGCCCGGCCGAAGACGACGAGGCGCGGGATGCACTCAAAGCCAATGTCGATGCCGGCGAAGAGCGGCGTCGTGTTGCGGTAGGGAGCGCCGATGCCGCCGTTCACGGCGAACGAGAAGCGGCGGGCCAGGGGCTGCTCGCGGAAGCTGGCCGGCGTGCTGACGCTGAACGTCTGCCGCTCTTGCGCGGCGAGGCCGAGGGCGCCGAGGGCCAGGAAGAGTAGGAGTAAACACTTTCTCATGACGGTGAGATTTTAGGGCAAACGGCGGGCCGCCGGGGTGCGCCACCCTGCGGCGCGGGCTGCCCGCCACTGCAAAGGTAGGTTTTTCCACACGAAGGCGGCCGCCCTCCCGTCGCTTTTTTCCGATTTCCGCCCCGGCCGTTCCGCTCTGCGGCGCGGCTGGCGGCGGGGCGGCGGCTCCGGACGGGGGCGGCCGCTTTTTAGGCGCAGTGCTTGTAAGGTTGCCAATTCTTCTTTATCTTTGCAGGCGGGCTTTGCCCGCGACTATCATTTCGAGACAGAGAGCGTGAGCTGCACGACAGATGTTTTTGCCCCGTTGGGGGCGTGGCTCCGCAGCAAGCTGCGGAGCCTGTTTGACGGACCTGCCGCCCGCCGTGTCGCACTGGCGGGAACGCTGGTCCTTGCCGTCGTGCCTACGGTCCGCGCGCAGCAGGACCCTGCCTTTCTGCACTACTGGCAGCTGGAGCCGCAGTTCAACCCGGCCGCCGTGGGCCGCCTGCCGCAGCTTTCCATCAATGCGGCTTACCAGAGCCACGCGGCCGGCTTCGAGGACGGCGGCAGCACGATGTATGCCGGCGCGGACATGGCTTTCCAGATCGGGAAAACGAACCATGGCGTGGGCGCCAGTTTCCAGCGCGACGAGTTCGGCCTCTTTGCCCACCAGCGCTTTTCCGTGCTCTACGCCTACCACTTCCGCCTCTTCGGCGGTACGCTGAGCGTCGGCGCCTCGCTGGACATGCTCAACGAGAAAGTGGACGGCGCCAGCGCCGACCTGGGCGACGCGAACGACCCCGCCTTCCCGACGTCGGAGGTGAGCGGCTCGAAGTTCGACTTCTCGGCCGGCCTCTATTACGCCCGCGGCCCGCTCTATGCCGGCATAGCCGCGCAACACCTGACGGCACCGACCGTCCTGCTGGGCGAGACGAACGAGATAAAAGTTAAATCTTTGTATAATTTCACGGCGGGCTACAATATCCGGACCCGAACGCCGTTATTTACAATAGTTCCCTCGACCCTGCTGCGCTACGACGGGACGGCCTTCCGTGCCGACATCACGGCGCGCCTGCTTTATGCCAAGGACAAGAAGCGCCTGTACGGCGGCGTCAACTATAGCCCGCTCCATTCGGTGGCCGTCTTCGTGGGCGGCATGTTTCATGGCGTAGACATCAGCTATTCCTACGAGGCCAGCACCGAAGGCATCGGCCTGACGAGCGGTTATCACGAAGTGACCATCGGTTACCGCCTGGACCTGAACCTGGGGAAGAAGGGGAAGAACCTGCACAAGAGCGTCCGCTACCTGTAGGCGGCGCGACGCCACCACAGGGCGTGAGACAACTACACCTTATTATATATATAACATTCAGCAATGAAACAGACAAGACATACGGGACCCGCTGCGACGGGATGGCGCGGGCTGGCGGCAGCTGCCGTGGCCTGCGTGGCCTGCCTGTCGCTGACGGCCTGCTTCGGCGGCGGCCGCGCCATGTCGAGTGGCGGCGAGGTGACGGGACAGCGGGGCGTGGCTTTCAACGAACCGGTCCCTTACGGCATGGTAGAAGTGAAGCGCGGCTACCTTAAGGTGGGCGTCGGCGAGAACGATTCGCTGTGGGGCACGGTGACGCCCGAGAAGGACATCTCCGTGGACGGTTTCTGGATGGACGAGACTGAGGTGACGAACTCCATGTACCGTCAGTTCGTGGAGTGGGTGCGCGACTCCATCATCCGTGAGCGCCTGGCCGACCCGTCCTATGGCGGCGACGAGACGTACAAGATAGAGGAAGACCGCTACGGCGAGCCCGTCACGCCCCACCTGAACTGGTCGAAACCCATACCCTGGCGCAAGCCGGACGAGGACCAGGAGCGCGCCATCATGAGCGTCTACAAGCGCCACCCCATCGACGGGACGCTGATGCTCGACACGAAGCAGCTCATCTACCGCTACGAAATCTTCGACTACGAGAAGGCGGCTCTGCGCAAGTACCGCCTCGACCCGCGTGAACGCAACCTGAACACGGACCGTGAGGTGAATCCCGACGAAGTAGTGATGATTTCCAAGGACACGGCCTACATCGACGAGAACGGCGAGATAGTGCGCCAGACCATAGAGCGTCCGCTTTCCAGCCTTTACGATTTCCTCAACACGTATATTGTCCGCGTCTATCCCGACACGACCTGCTGGGTGAACGACTTTCCCAATGCGAACAACGAGTCGTACATGCGGCTCTACTTCACTTCGCCGGCCTACAACGACTATCCCGTCGTGGGCGTCACCTGGGAGCAGGCCGAGGCCTTCTGCGCCTGGCGGACGAACTACCTGCTGCGCAGCCTCGGCCCGCAGGCCCGCTACATCCAGCGCTACCGCCTCCCGACCGAGATAGAGTGGGAGTACGCCGCCCGAGGCAAGGAGGGAAATCCCTACCCCTGGCAGGGCGAAGAGATGAAGAACGAGAAGGGCTGCTTCTACGCCAACTTCAAACCGGACGAGGGCAACTACACGGACGACGGTAACCTGATTACCTCGAAGGTAGGCATCTATGGCGCCAACTCTAACGGCCTGTACGACATGGCAGGCAACGTGGCCGAGTGGACCAGCACGGTCTATACGGAAGCTGGCGTCGCCGCCATGGCGGACCTGAACCCCGAGCTCAGCTATAACGCCGCGCTCGAGGACCCCTACGTCCTGAAACGCAAAAGCGTGCGCGGCGGCTCGTGGAAGGATCCGCTTTCCTACATCCGTTCGGCCTGGCGCACGTGGGAGTATCAGAACCAGCCCCGTTCCTACATCGGCTTCCGCTGCGTCCGTTCCAAGGCGACGACCACCAGCGGCAGCGCCTCCGGCAAGCAGAAGCGTTGAGGCTGGCCTTAGTCCACATTGAACCGTAACCTTTAGTCTACAGACGATTATGCCAAAGAAAATAAATCTCGTAGTCCGGCTGCAACACTGGATGGACAGCGTGCCCGGGCAGACTTTCCTGAACTACGCCTACAGTTGGGGCGCGTCCATCGTCATACTGGGTGCGCTCTTCAAGCTGACGCACCTTCCCGGCGGTAACTTGATGCTGTTCCTCGGCATGGGCACGGAGGTCGTCGTGTTCTTCCTTTCGGCCTTCGACCGCCCGTTCGACAAGAGCGAGGTCGGCAAGGAGCTGCCGCCCGACTACGAGACGGACGAAGAGATTGCCGCCCGCCTGGGGCTGAGCGACGACGAGGAGGAGGGCGACGAGGCCGAATCGGTTCCGGCCGACGGCGAAGCGGCCCCGGCCGTAGCTGCGGCGCAGGGCCCTGCGGCCCCGGCGGCAGGCGGCGCCACGGTGATCATAGCCGGCGGCGGCGCGGCGGTGCCGTCCGCGTCGGCAGCGGCAGGCGCAGCGGCGCCCCAGGGCGTGTCCCCGACCGTCGCGGCCGCTGGAAACGCTGCTGCGGCCGCCGGCGTAGACGTCGACGCGCAGCAACTGGCCGCCATCATCCGGGCCGCCAACGACGAGTTGCTCCACCGCGCCCAGGCCGTCCTCTCCCCCGAGATGGAGGCCGCCACACAGACCTACATCGAAAAGATGCAGGCCCTGGCCGAAACCCTCTCGAAGGTCGACGAACAGAGTGCCCGCCTGGCGCGCGACAGCGAGGAGATGGAGAACCTCAACCGCACGCTCACCGGAATCAACAAGGTCTACGAGCTACACCTCAAGGGCATCAGCCTGCAGGTCGGCACCATCGACCAAATCAACGAGCAGACGCAGCGACTGGCCCGCCAGATCGCCGAGCTCAACACGGTCTACGGCCGCATGATCCAGGCCCTCACCGTCAACATGCGAGGCAGCGCCGCCGCCGAGACTACGACCGGTGGCAACGCCCAGTAACGGAACATTTAGACAATCTCTCAGAGTAATGGTAATCAAAAAGAGACCCGTTTCGCCCCGTCAGAAGATGATTAATCTCATGTACATCGTCTTGCTGGCAATGCTTGCGCTCAACGTGTCGAATGAGGTTCTCAAAGGCTTCGACTTGGTCGGCGCCAGCCTGAATCGTTCCACGGACAACGTGATTAAGGAGAACGAGGCGGCCTATGCCGATCTGGCCGAGCAGCTGAAGGCCAATCCCACCAAGGTGAAGCCCTGGTACGACCGCGCTATGGCGGTGAAACGCATGTCCGATTCCCTTTATAACTTCGCCGAGGAGCTGCGCTGGGCCATTGCCCGCGAGGCCGACGGCGCCGATGGCAATCCCGACGACCTGAGTAACAAGGAAGACCTCGAGGCAGCGGGTCACATCATGCTGGCACCCGTTCGCGGCAAGGGTAAGGAGCTGTTCAACAGCGTCAACAGCTTTCGCGAGCGCATCCTGACCCATGTCTCCGACCCCAGGCAGCGCGCCATCATCGCCTCGAACCTGAGCACCGAGGTGCCGCGCACGGCTGACAACATCGGCAAGAACTGGCCCGAGTACATGTTCGAGTCGATGCCGTCCATAGCCGCCATCACCATGCTGACCAAGCTGCAGAGCGACGTCCGTACGGCCGAAGGCGAAGTGCTGCGCGGCCTCGTGGCCAACATAGACCTGAAGGACATCCGCGTAAACGAGCTCAACGCCTACGTACTGCCCGAAGCCACGACGCTCTATCCCGGCGAAACCTTCCGCTCGCGCATCGTCATGGCCGCCGTGGACACGACGCAGCGCCCCGAGATTTACGTGAACGGCCGCCGCATTGCCGCCAACGGCAGCTACAGCTTCAGCGTAGGCGGCCCGGGCGAGTACAGCTTCTCCGGCTATATCCAGATGCCCAATGCTTCAGGCGAAATCATCCGCCGCCAGTTCGCGCAACGCTACAACGTCATCGCGCCACCGACCGGCGCCACCGTGGCGGCCGACCTGATGAACGTGCTCTACGCTGGCTTCGACAATCCCATCAGCGTATCGGCGTCGGGCATTCCCTCCAACAAGATTCACCTGGCCATGTCCGGCGGGACGCTGACCGCGTCGGGCAACGGCAAATACGTAGCCCGGCCCGCCACCGTAGGGCAGGACGTCACCTTTACCGTAACGGGCGAGGTGAACGGCCGCAGCCAGACGATGGGCGCCTTCAGTTTCAAGGTACGCAAACTGCCCGACCCGACCGCATACATATCCGTGGGGACCGACCGCTTCAAGGGCGGCCGCCTGGCCAAGGGCACGCTGCTTGGGGCCAAGGGCATCGGCGCCGCCATCGACGACGGCTTGCTCGACATCACGTTCCGCGTGCTCGGTTTCGAGACCGTCTTCTTCGACCGCATGGGCAACGCGCGTCCCGAAGTATCGGCCGGCGCCGACTTCACGGAGACGCAGCGCGACCTGATGCGCTCGTTGCGTCGCGGCCAGCGCTTCTACATCTCGCGGGTACGCGCCGTCGGTCCCGACGGCATCGAACGCACCCTGCCCCAGTCCGTCGAGATCATCGTCAACTGATGGCCGGCGGCAGGTCGCGGACCCGGTGTCCGTTCACAGTCCAACAATGAAAAAAACAACAGCAATGAAACGCTTCATCTTGATTTGTCTCTGCCTGACAACGGTTGCCGCCGTGGCGCAGCCGCCCGCTCGCCGCCGCGCCGCGGAGCAGCAACAGCAGCAGGAGGCTGTGCGGACGGCCTCGGCCTATCGTGACTTCCCCACCGCTCAGTCCATGCCCGACGATGCGGCCTGGCGGCGCGACGTCTATCGCACGCTCGACCTGACCCGCGACGCCAACGCCGTGCTCTACTATCCCACCGTACCGCAAGGCGACCGCGTGAACCTCTTCACCTATCTCTTCAAACTCGTCCTGCGCGGCGCGGTCAAGGCCTACGACTACAAGCTCGACGGCAACGAGGATTTTTCCGAAAGCAACCGGGTGAAGGGCAAGGACATAATGGACCGCTATCAAATCTTCTATGAGACGAAGGACGGCAAGATGCGCGTGAACGACGCCGACCTGCCTTCGGAGGAAGTGAAAGCGTTCTTCATCAAAGAGAGCGTCTACTACGACCAGCACACCGCCTCCTTCCGCAAGCAGGTCACGGCCCTGTGCCCCGTCCTCCGGCGCGGCGACGAATTTGGCGGCGCCGACACGCAAAACCCCATGTTCTGGGTGCGCTACGACGACGTGGCGCCCTACCTGAGCAAGCTCATGTTGATGGGGAGTAACTTGAACAACGCCGCGACCATGTCGGCCGACGACTTCTTCACACTTGGCGTGTACGAGGGCGATATCTACAAAACCACGAACCTACAGGACCGCATCCTTGTCAATGAGTTCACGACCGACTCCGCCTTGGTGAAGGAGCGCAACCGCATTGAGCAGCAGATTGCCGACTTTGAGGACCACGTCTGGGGCCGCGACTCGGCCGCCCTGGCCGAGGCCGGAGCCGACGAGGCCGCTGCCGACAGCCTGGCCGCCGTGGAGAAGTCCGGCCGCCGCACGTCGCGGCGCTCCACGGGCCGGCGCACTTCCACGTCGTCCGCTTCCTCCGACGAGAAGAAGGAACCTGAGGTGAAGAAGAAGCGCGACCGTTCCTCGAGCAGCAGTTCGCGGTCGGCCACATACAGCGTTCGTCGGCAGCGCCATTAAGGGGCCGGCTACGGGCCTTAGCCCCGTAAAAACTGGGCCTATCCCCGTTCCGACGGGGATAGGCCCAGTTTTTGTTTGCCGTATCGGCGGGGCGCGCGGGTCCGGTCGCGGTCCCTGCCGGTGTAGCCGCCCGCCCGCGCAGACCGTGGCGGCCGCGGCGCGCCGGCGGGGTGCCATGCGGCGGCCGGTGCGCCGCCGTCCGGGCTTTCTGTCCGTCGGCGTGGCGATTTCTCCCGCCGGGCGGCCGCCTGCTTCCGGAATGTTTTGTAAGTTTGCACGAACTGCGGCCCGGCGCGTCCCCGCGACGGGCGGACGGAGGCGGTCCGGCGCCAGTGGGGCGGCCGGCGCTCCCTCCCGCCATGGCGCTCCGCCGCCCCGGTCCCCGATGACTGCAAGGTATGAAACACATTTTTGAAAAGATAAACCGCCTCGTCCCCCTTTCGCCCGAAACGGCCCGGGCGTTGCGCGAATGCCTGTCGCCCTGCGCCGTGCCCAAGCGCTACCGCCTCATTGAAGAGGGCCGCCGCGCCCATGCGGCCTACTTCATTGAGCGCGGACTGACCCGCTCCTACTGGCTCGTCGACGGGGAGGAGACGACCACCTCCTTCTCCACCGAGGGCGACATCGTGTTCAGCATGGACGAACTCTACTACGACAAGCCCAGCGAGGAGTTTGTCGAGACCCTCGAACCGTGCGAGCTCTACCGCATCGGCCTCGACGACCTGCGCCGCCTGTTCCGCACCAATCTGGAACTGGCCAACTGGGGACGCATCATCCACCAGAACGAATACCGCCGCTTGCACCGTTCCCACAAAGAGCGGCTCACGCTCCCGGCCGCCGCGCGCTACGCCTCGTTCTGCGCGCAGTTTCCCGAACTTGTGCGGCGCGTGCAGCTGGGCTACATCGCCTCCTACCTGGGCATCACGCTGTCCACGCTCAGCCGTTTGCGGGCCCGGCGGTGAGTTTATTTGACCTGCGACAAATAATTATAGGACAAAGTTGGATAACTTTGCGGGAAATTATTGCAAAACAAAAATCCAGACCCCTATGTCCAAACCTTTTTCCGCCGCTTATGCGGACTCCAAACCCCACTACGAGCTGCTCGACGGCCTGCGCGGCGTGGCCGCCCTTCTCGTGGTGTTCTATCACATTTTCGAGGGCCTCTCCTTCGCCGCGGGCGGGACGCCCATCACCGTAATCAACCACGGCTACCTCGCGGTCGACTTTTTCTTCATCCTCTCCGGCTTCGTCATCGGCTACGCCTACGACGACCGCCTGGGGCGCACCATGTCGCTGGGCAACTTCTTCAAGCGCCGCCTCATCCGCCTGCACCCCATGATTGTATTGGGCGCCGTGCTGGGCGTAGTCTGCTACGTGCTCCAGGGCTGCGAGCGTTGGGACGGTACGCACGTAGCGGTCTCCATGATTATGCTCGCCCTTCTCTGCGCCTTGTTCTTTGTCCCCGCCGCGCCGGGCGCGGGCTACGACGTCAGGGGCAACAACGAAATGTTCCCGTTGAACGGGCCCAGCTGGTCACTCTTCTTTGAGTACATCGGTAACCTGCTCTACGCGCTCTTTATCCACCGCCTCAGCAACCGTATGCTCCTGGCCCTCGTGGTGCTTTCCGGCGCGGGCCTGGCCTGGTTCATGCTGTTCGACGTCGTAGGCTACGGCATGATTGGCGTAGGCTGGACGCTCGACGGCCTAAACTTCCTCGGCGGCCTGCTGCGCATGTTGTTCCCCTATACGTTGGGCTTGTTCCTGTCCCGCCACTTCCGGCCCGTGAAGGTACGCGGCGCGTTCTGGATCTGCTCCGCGGTGCTGCTGGCCCTCTTCTGCGTGCCCTATCTGGAGGGCCGCTCCGTCGTCACGTACAACGGCCTTTTCGAGTTCGGCTGCATCTTCGTCGTGTTCCCCTTCCTGGTGTGGCTGGCCGCTTCCGGGCAGACCACGGACCGCCGCTCGCGCGCCGTCTGCAAGTTCTCCGGCGACATTTCCTACCCCCTCTATGCCGTCCACTACCCCGTGATGTACCTCTTCTACGCCTGGCTCATCCGCGAAGCGCACTACACGTTTCTCGAAGTGTGGCCCGTGGCGCTCGGCGTGTATGTCGGCTGCATCGTCCTGGCCTATGCCGCGCTGAAGCTCTACGACGAGCCCGTGCGCCGCTGGCTGGCGCGCCGCTTCCTGCCGCGGCGGCCGTGAGGCCATAGCTCCGTCGCCGGCCTGCGGGGCCCGTGGCTACCGGCCGCCGCCCCGCAGGCCCGCCGACGGGGAAATGCGGAAAAGTAGCGTTTCCCCTTGGCCCTTTCCCGGGCTTTCGCTAAATTTGCCTCTGACGCCTGGCCGCAATCCCTGTTGGCGGCGCGGCGTCCCCGCAGAGGGCAAGGCGGGAGAGCTTGCCCGTATGTTCCTACTTAAGGGGACTTCTATAAATTAAATCCCTGATTATAAGTTGCATAAGCGGATAAA
>OHQT01000073.1_pt1 | contig 60869 bp, 53 predicted proteins | sample 1578221 | NCBI WGS metagenome assembly OHQT01 (sample SAMEA3879547, study PRJEB24766) | human gut metagenome | biome: human-associated habitat; feature: feces | place: USA | collected 1985/1987
AGGGTGACATCGTGGTGGCCTACATTGATGGGGAATTTACATTGAAGCGGGTAAAGTTCGATGTCAAGGGTGATTGCCTTTGGCTGATGCCTGCCAACAAGGACTATCCGCCTATCAAGGTGACGGAAGAAAATAATTTCATCGTGTGGGGAGTATTGACCTACAACATCAAACGCCAATATCGGAGGAAGTGAATCATGTTCGGTCTAGTGGATTGCAACAACTTCTATTGTTCGTGTGAACGGGTCTTCAATCCGGGATTGCGCACACAGCCAGTGGTGGTGCTGTCTAACAATGACGGTTGCATCATTGCCCGCAGCAACGAGGCAAAGGCGTTGGGTATAGAAATGGGTACGCCTTTTTACCAAGCAAAAGAATTGCTGGAGCGTGAAAAGGTTGCCGTGTTCAGTTCCAATTACACACTTTATGGTGACATGAGCCGCAGGGTGATGATGCTGCTTTCGGAATTCACGCCCGAATTGATGCAATATTCCATCGATGAAGCTTTCATCGACCTTACAGGCATGGGCGGTGGAGAAGCATTGCGTGAGTACGGCAAACGCATCGTGCGTACCATTGGCAAGGGTACAGGAATCCCGGTAACGCTTGGCATAGCTCCGACCAAGACCTTGGCAAAAGTGGCAAGCAGGTATGGAAAGAAATACAAAGGTTACGGGGGTGTCTGCCTGATTGACACCGAAGAAAAGCGCATCAAGGCATTGCAAGGTTTTGACATCGCCGATGTGTGGGGCATTGGCAGACGCTCTGCCAAGAAGTTGGAATACCATGGAGTCAAAAACGCATGGGATTTCACGCAGTGGAGTGAAAGCCGGGTAAGACGGTTGCTTACCGTCACAGGTGTGAGGACATGGAAGGAACTCCGTGGCGAAAGTTGCATAAACATCAGCGAACTGCCCGAAAAGCAGAGCATCTGTACCAGCCGCAGTTTTCCCGACAAAGGTTTGTCTGAGTTGGAAGTGGTGGAAGAAGCAGTAGCCAACTTTGCCGCTTCATGTGTCCGCAAGTTGCGTGAGCAAAAGAGTCGTTGCTGCCAACTGACCGTATTCGCTTATACCAGCCGTTTCCGCAACGATGTGCCAAACCATATTATCAACCGCACAGTTACATTGCCCATGCCCACCAACGACCAATTGGAGTTGGTAGCCGCAGCAGTCCAAGCACTCCGTACTGAATGGCGTGAGAATGGAAGATACCACTACAAGAAAGCCGGTGTCATCGTGTGGGGCATTAGTCCAAACACTGCCGTCCAAACTGTCCTCTTTGACTCCATAGACCGTGCCAAACAAGCTCGCCTTTCAGCGGCTATCGATGCCATCAACCAACGGAATGGTTTTAATACCGTAAAAGTGGCAAGCCAAGGCACGGACAAACGTTGGCACTTGAAATGCGAACACAAGTCAGCCCAATACTCCACAAACCTTAACGAAGTCATCAAAGTCAAAGTCTGAACAGTATTCTATTGCCTTCAAAAAAGAAAGGCTGGTGCAACTGGCAAAGTGGTTTACTCCTTTCCTTGTTCTATATATACAAGATGTCATTAAACTTAATTTCTAAAACTATTATTATTCATTACCAAAGAGATGTTGCAAGAGGTTTACTTCGTTCCTTGTAGTATATACAAGAAAATTTAAACCTACTTTTTAAATTCCTGCTTGCGCAATCAAGTCCGGATAGGGCTTTTAGGTAAATCAGTCAACAAGTACTCACCGACAACAGCCATAACTTTTCTTTTGGAAGGAAAAAACAAATTGAATCCACTACTTTTGTACACTTGATAGGTCAACTCTTTTCTGACGACACGCAATTGCCTTGACATACTATTTGATTCCATTATCTGGAAGGATGTCGTCAAGCGTCATAACATGCAGAACACGACTGACGCAGTTCACCGTCATTTTTCCAGTCCTTTGCGAGCTTTACTCTTTCGATTCATGAATTTTCCTAACTATAATATTGATTTTTAATAATTCTCTTCACATATGTTATCAAGTTCCCTGATTATACATGATACACTTTTTCCAGTCAGACATTCAATGTCATACAGCAAATCCACCAAAAAGTGATATGCCTTACTTCCGGCTTCCGTAAATTCTCCCGTACTGTCGAATACCTCACCGACACATCCAATTCCTTGTAGCAATTCTTCCAATGTCTTCATCCGTTTTTGAATTTAAGTTTACTTTCCCTCTGTTCGACGTCCTTCAATCGGAAGCCGCTTCGGTTTTTCGGTGCAGTAAAAGGTTGCCGAAAAAGCCATTCCCGATGTTTTTTCCGGTAAATTACTCTTGCAATGCAAGGAAGAATTTGCCGGAAATGCACTTCAAAACGGAGGGAACAGGCGCGGCAACCTATATTCGCACAAGATAAAACCTCTGGCGGTGGCGGTATGGAGGCTGCAACATGGAATGTTCGGACTGATATAAAGGGCAAGAGGCTTGAGAAGCAAGGTCTATAGAAAGGGTTGGTAAGCATATATATAAGGATAACGGCAGACTTCAAGCCGACATTTCTTTGTAACTTACAACCGGTAAAATAGGAACAACCCGACACAAAATATCATGCAGGACGGATTGCTCCGCTCTGCATCAGAACTGAATTAGTCATAACTTAATTTGTTTGATGTTGTAAAATTACTCTTTTTATATTAACAGTCAGATTAAATCTTGACTAATTCAGATAATTATTGTTTAGTCTGATGTTAAATGTGTAGCTGCATCATTGAAACAATCTAGTTTCTCAGATAAATTCATCATGTCATGCTCTATCTTTTTATTGGTGATGCGGGCATAAATTTGTGTTGTTTTTATATTTGCATGACCTAACATCTTTGATACCGATTCTACGGGCACCCCTTTGCTGAGCATCATTGTGGCGAACGTGTGTCTTGCGAGATGATAGGTCAACCGTTTTCTTATTCCACATAAATCCGCGATTTCTTTCAAATACGCATTCATCTTCTGATTAGAAAGAATGGGCAGTAATTTCCCGTCTTTTGTTTTGCCTTTGTACTTGTTGATAATCATTAAAGGAATGTCCAGCAATAAAATATTGCTTTCGACATGGGTTTTCTGCCTCCTTGTCATTATCCATTTCTTCCCGTCAAGAGTTACAATGTTGTCTTGGGTCAGATTTGCCACATCTATGTATGCAAGCCCACAGAAACACGAAAATATGAATATATCACGGACGGATTCCAAACGTGGAGTGGAAAACTCTTTTTCCATGATTCTTGTAATTTCATCGTCTGTGAGGAAACCCCTGTCAACGGATTCGAGATGGAAACGATGCTGGGCGAATGGATCGTGCGTCAATACGCCGCACTTTTGTGCAAATATGACTACGGTCTTAAAAAACTTCAATGTCTTGGTTGCACTATTGGGCTTAAGACTGACCACTGTGCGCAGGTAAATATCAAAGTCATGAATGATTACATGGGTCAATTCAGACGGCATTATATCCTTGCGACCATATTTCAGTTTCAAGAAATTCTCAAAGTGTTTTCCAGCCGCAGAATATTTGTGATATGTGGCCAGCGTTTTCCCTTTACCAACTTGAGCCTTGATGTCCTCAAGGTACTTGCCGTAGAAATCGAGGAAAGTTGTACATTCCTTGTTCTTGCCAAGATAAATGCTTTTTATCTTATCAAGGGTAAGATCCTTGTCAAACTGGTGCTTTAGGAAGATATTCCGCAAATCTGATGAAATGTTGTCAATTTGGGCATTGGTGTTCAAGACCTCGGAAGTACGTCCTTTAAGGCGATTTGTTTCGTTTGACCATTTTGTCTTGTCAACGTTGATTCCTGCAGACCCGACAGTAAGCATTTTTCCATTAAGATAAATCCGTATCATCAACGGTGATTTACCTTCCTTGTTTACGTAATTTGTGCGTATATAATACGACACCTTAAAAATAAGTCTCATAATAACACGTTATTTGTGTAGCGCTTTGGCCACAAAGTTAAACATAAATATCTGATATTAAGCGACTTACAAGGCGTCAATGTGGGCTTCAAAAGTACGTCTCTGCTACATTTTTTTGGCGGTTGGTCTTCCTGTAGCAGGAAATGTAGCAGGAAATGACCGAAATGTGACTGCCAACCGATGCATTTATACCGTCAAGATTTGGCGTATATACATGAAAAAAGCACCGTAATCACTTGATTTACGGTGCTTTATAAGCTTTTCGACCCCTTATTTGAATGTCTCCGTTCGGAGCCTTGGCGGAGAGAGAGGGATTCGAACCCCCGGTGCCTCTCAGCACGACGGTTTTCAAGACCGTTGTAATCGACCACTCTACCATCTCTCCTTTGTCGGGAAGACAAGCTTTGTGTTCAAAAGCGAGTGCAAAGGTAGCAACTTTTCCTGACATGTCCAAATTTTTTGTAGTTTTTTTTGCATTTTATTGTGTCGTAATATATATAAACAGGCATTTCAAGTTGACTTTTCCGATATTACACAACAGAAAATCTTATATAGCCATAACGCCGCTATCCAGTCGGTTGAAATTACGCATCTGACGACAGCCAATAGCATACCACTAACGCGGCAGGCAAAAACCGTAAGTTTTCACACCGTTTCTCCTTACTGTTACAGCCATGACGGACTGATATTTTTATATCCTTTAAGCAGAACGAGCGACTTTACTTACAAAATAAAAAGCCACTGATTGGAACGTAAAAGGCGGCCCTTTACAAGATGAAAGACGGCCTTTTGCTTTGCATCCGGCGGCCTTTTATTTGGCAGAAGATTAGATGGTTCTGTCCGAAATAGCAATTTTTACGGCCAAACATTTTGCCGCAAGCCCGTTTTTTGCTACCTTTGGCACTTATAATAATAGGCATGAAGGGTTGCGGCAGACGCGCTTTACGGAATCTTCGACATGCCATGCGCCGATAATAAGACCGGCCGTGCCCATTTTGCCGACATAATGTCATGGAACAGATAATAAAACACTTTACCGACGACGACCTGTACAAGTTCACCATGTGTTGCGCCGTTATCGACAATTTTCCGCGTGCGCAGGTGAAATACACCTTTACCGACAGGGACAACACCGTATATCCGGCAGGCTTTGCGGAAGCTTTGACCGAACAGATAGCCATGCTCGAGGACTTGAAAATCACCGACGACGAGATTGACTTCATGCGCCGCAAGTGCAGTTTCATACCCGGATGGTTCTACAACTACCTCAAGGGCTACCGCTTTAACCGCCATTGGAGCAAGGCATGGCAGGACGACGAAGGCCACCTGCACGTCGAGTTCGAAGGCAGCTGGGCTGATACGATACTCCTCGAAGTAAAGGTCCTTGCCATCATCTCCGACCTTTATTACGAGATGACTGGACAAAACCGCCTGTTCGATTACGACGCTTACTACGACAAGACATACCGTAAGGCCGAACGGCTGTTGGGCGCCGGGTGCATATACAGCGACTTCGGCACTCGCCGCCGGGCGTCGTTCATGGCCGAGGACACTGTTATCAGGGCCATGAAGGACTGCAACATGAGCCGCGAATGGCCGGGGCGCTTTGTCGGTACAAGCAACATCTACCTCGCCATGAAGTACGACCTTCTGCCTATCGGCACCATGGCCCATGAGTTTGTATGCGCCATTGGCGGCATGTACGGCCCGCAAATGGCCAACAACATCGCCATGAACTCATGGCGAAATACATTCCGCGGAGCGCTCGGGACATACCTCTACGACAGTTTCGGATGGGATATCTTCAGCCTGAATTTCTCCGAAGACTTCGCCAACCTGTTCAAGGGCCTGCGCGTAGACAGCGGCGACAACTATGAACAACTTATGCTCATAGTGGACAAATACCGCTCGTTCGGCATCGACCCGAGAACGAAACAAGTGATATTCAGCAACGCACTCGACACTGACAGCGCCATAGAAGTACAGCAATTCGCGAAGGATTACTGCCAGCCATCGTTCGGAATAGGAACCCACTTTACCAACGACTTCGACGGAGTGAGACCCCTCAACATCGTGATAAAGCTCGTGGCAGCCAAAATAACGGAATCATGGACGTTTTACAACGAGACCTGCAAGCTGAGCGAAGACGAGGGCAAACACACGGGAAGGCCCGAAGTCGTGAAACGGTTTATGCAAGCTCTCAATATCAACAGCTGAACATAACGTGCCGGAATATAACAAAATGGCGGACTGCCCGGATTCAGCAGTCCGCCATTTTATTATTTGTCATTTACCGCAACACGGCATTTCCACTCGTCACGAGTCATCCGCATGAAATGCTCCGTACGCATATCACCGAGCGGAGACATCTTCTCCGGCTCGGTATGATGGAACTTAAAGCCGCACTTTTCCATCACGCGGCGCGACTGGCGGTTGCCGTCGTAGTATCCACACCATACAGCTGACAGGTTTAAGTCGGCAAAACAACGATGCAGCAGGCAGTCCACAGCTTCAGGAATAAGCCCCTGTCCCCAATAGGGCACGCCTATCCAATATCCGATTTCGGCTTCACCGGCTTTCATTGCCGCGCTGTGCATGCCGTCAGCGAACATTATGCCTACGCTGCCTACCGGTTCGCCAGTCTCCTTTAGCACTACGGCGTATGTTTCAGGAGCGGCGAGGACGGTGCGTATTATTTCGCGACTATGCTCCACCGAGGTATGCGGCGGCCATCCTGCTATCGGCCCGACATCAGGATGACTGGCGTATTTGTACAGAGCTGCGGCGTCGTCCTCGCGCCATCTTCTCAGCGCAAGCCGCGCGGTTGACAGGCAGACGCTTGTCTCCAGCTGCTTTCTCATCTTGTAATTAGTAAGGTATAATTTGCAGGCCCTCGCCTTTTGCTCTTTTTCAACGACATAACCTCTGTGCCTGAAAAACGGCAATGCCGTTACGCTTACGTCCGATGTTACCTCCGTAATGCCACGGCTTCTTGCGTGGGTCTCGACAACAGACAACAATGACGAGGCAACACCGCAACCCTGGCAGTCCTTGTGCACGAACATATAGTCAAGGTAGCCGTCATCGGTCATGGCCGCAAAACCGACTATCCGCCCGTCGCCGTCAGTTGCCACGATAAAATATAATTGACTAACAAGCTCGCTCCATCCCACCTTACGTTCGCCGCACGAAGCCCAGTCGGCAGCCTCTTCTGGCGAATAATCGGCAATGTTGACATTCATTATAGTATCGGCGAAGAGCGACTTGATTTCTTCAACGTCGGCCAACGAAGCCCTGCGGCAAGTTATGTCCATATCTACAGTTTGGTTACTTCGCGGCGATTATATTATAATAAGGATAAGGTATCTCGATGTTTTCCTTGTCGAAACGTTCCTTTACGGCCTTCAGCAAGTCGCACTTCAAGGCGAATGCCCCGCCGAACGTAGCCGCCCAGGCGTATGCCCTCAATGTGATAGCCGAGTCGCCGAGGTTGGTAACGCGCACTACAACCTGCGGAACACCGTTCTTTTTTTCTTCCTCCGTACGGTGGTCAAGCAGTCCCGGGTGCTTCATAACCTCGTCACGCATTATATCAATAGCACGGTTAAGGTCGACCGTGTACGACACGCCTACCTCTACGAAAGCGCAAGTGGCCGTATCACCGTAGGATGAGTTGATGATGGTACTCGAGTTGATTTTATTGTTCGGGACAAGAATCATCCTGTTCTCGGCGTCACGTATAACCGTATGCCGCAATGTTATCTCCAGCACCGTGCCCTTTATTACGTTGTCAACCTCGATATAGTCGCCGAGCTTGAACGGATGGGAAAAGATTATAAACAGCCCGCCAACTATGTTGGACAAGGCGTCCTGCGAAGCCAAGCCCACGGCCATAGCCATTATTCCGGCACTGGCCAGGATGGAGTTGCTGACCTTCTCCATGCCAGGTATGAGCGAAAGAAAGCCCGCAATACCGATGACATATATCGTCGTGACCACTATCCGCTGCATGAAGCTTACCTTTGTAGCATCAAGAATAAGCTTGCCCTGCCGCCTCAGTGAACGGCGGAAAAAGTACTTGGTTACGCCGGTCAGCACCCGCACGAAGAGGTATATGACCGTGCCCTTTATCAAAAAAACTATTATCCAGCGCAGCGAAACGCCGAATATCACAGTATTCATCAGTTCGTCCATCGTTAAAACGCTTTATTCCATTACGCCACAAAGTTAGCAATTATTTCCCATACGGCAAGGGCTATGCCGTGTTTTTGCAGGAATACGGCACATGGCAAAACCCCGGAAGCATGCACGCGGCCATACTCAAAGCCCCTACCCCGACACAAGTAAACACCAATCGGCAGCCGACTCAAGGCACACAGGCGGCCCGCCGTTGGCTCGGCTGTAACTCACTGATAATCAAAGGCATTGCGAAAGGCCGTCTTTCGGGCTGTGAAAGGCGGCCTTTTACAATCCAAAAGACGGCCTTTCGCAGTGCGATTTACCGCATACAGGAAAACATGCGGCCACCGGATTGTTCGACAGAGAGCCACGGACATAATTAATAAAAGTGTAAAAAATTTGGCTCGTAACGATAAATGAATTAAATTTGCAAGCAATATTGACACACAACCGAATGAGCACCGACAACTTAACGCAAATACTAACCGGTACGATTGACCGGCTGTCAAGGCAAGAGTCGTTGAAAGAACTGTTCCACCAGCACCGCGACGGCGACCCGTTACCTTCAGGCAGGGCACTAAAAGAGATTATCGAACTGGCGCGCTCAATACTCTTTCCGGGCTTTTTCGGAAATTCCACAATAAACACCAGAACGCTCAAATACCACATAGGTGTGGACATCGAGAGGATGCACAAGCTGCTGACCGACCAGATTCTGGCCGGGCTATGCTTCATGGACAACGAATGTCCGCAAGCCGACTGCCCTCCGCTATACCGCAGGCCACAGGCCGAAGAGATAGCGGCAAGGCTCATTGAACGCATGCCCTACATACGTGACATTCTCGCAACGGACGTTGAGGCTGCCTACAACGGTGACCCCGCCGCCGAAAGCAGAAGCGAGATAATAGCCTGCTATCCGGTAATACGGGCGCTGGTAAACTACCGCCTTGCACACGAGCTGGTGCTGCTCGGCGTGCCGCTAATACCGCGTATCATAACGGAAATGGCCCACTCGGAGACAGGAATAGACATACACCCCGCAGCACAGATAGGCCACCACTTTACCATTGACCACGGCACGGGCGTAGTAATTGGCGCGACCTGCATTATCGGGAACAACGTCAAGCTATACCAGGGCGTCACCCTGGGCGCCAAGAGCTTCCCGCTTGACGACAACGGAAACCCTATCAAGGGCATACCCCGCCACCCGATACTCGAAGACGACGTGATAGTGTACTCCAACGCGACTATCCTCGGGCGCATAACAATAGGCAAAGGATGTGTTGTAGGGGCGAACATCTGGGTTACGGAAGACATGGAACCGATGACGAAAAAAGTAAAACGTAACGTAAAAGAATAAGGAGACAAGCCGTAACAGGGCGGCCCGCGCACACGCGACAGACAAAAAAGGGACTAAGAACGCTTACGACAAACGGCAGTACATACACCCACATACACATTTACCGTAATTCTCCAATACTAAAAAAACGAATAATCACAAAATAAAATAATGGAACAAGAATTTGAACTCATCGCCAAGACATTTATGGGTCTGGAGCCCGTCTTGGCCCAAGAGCTAACTCAACTGGGCGCAAACAACGTACAAATAGGACGACGGATGGTGTCGTTCACGGGCAACAAGGAAATGATGTATCGCGCCAACTTCCAGCTGCACACGGCAATAAGGATAATAAAACCCATCAAACACTTCAAGGCAAAGTCGGCCGACGACGTGTATGAAGAGGTGAAAAAGATAGACTGGAGCCAATATCTTGACTCAAAAAAAAGCTTTGCGGTCGACTCCGTGGTGTTCTCTGACGAGTTCCGGCACTCAAAATTCGTGTCTTACAAAGTAAAAGACGCCATCGTGGACCAGTTTCGCGAGAAGACAGGACAACGTCCCAACATATCCGTGGCCAACCCTGACATACGCCTTAACATGCATATTGCCGAAGACCGTTGCACACTATCGCTCGACTCGAGCGGCGAAAGCCTGCACCGGCGCGGCTACAGACAGGAGTCTGTCGAGGCTCCTCTCAACGAAGTGCTCGCAGCGGGCATGATTCTCATGACGGGATGGAAAGGGGATACAGACTTCATCGACCCCATGTGCGGTTCCGGCACACTGCTGATCGAGGCTGCATTAATAGCCCGCAACATGGCACCCGGAGTGTTCAGGAAAGAATACGCGTTCGAGAAATGGCCTGACTTTGACGCAGAACTCTTCGACCATATCTACAACGACGACTCACAAGAACGAGAGTTCAGCCACCACATCTACGGCTATGACGTAGACATGGCAGCCGTACAGACAGCACGGCTTAACGCGCGCGCGGCTGGACTGACAAAAGACATAACCATAGAACAGGCCGACTTTAAAGACTTTAAGCAACCTGCTGATAAAGCGATAATGGTTACCAACCCGCCTTATGGTGAACGTATATCCACACCAGACCTGCTCGGAACGTACCGCATGATAGGCGAAACGTTGAAACGCCAGTTCAAGAACAATGATGCATGGGTACTGAGTTACCGCGAAGAATGTTTCGACCAGATAGGCTTGAAACCATCAATCAAGATTCCGCTTTACAATGGATCGCTTGAATGCGAGTTCCGTAAATACCAGATTTTCGAAGGAAAATTAAAGGATTTCCGCAGCGAAGGCAATATCCTCAAGACCGAGGAAGAGAAAAAGGCCATGGCCGAAAAACACCGCTTCAAGCAGAACCGTGACTTCAAGAAACGACTCGATGCAGCTGAAGAGGAAAACGAAGAGGGTGACATCCGCACGTTCAAATTCCATAAATTCGATTTCAACAACCGTGATGAAGACCGTAGGGAACGCCGACGTGCCGACCGTGAACGCCGCTCGTTTGAAGACCGCAAGGGTGGATATGACCGCCGCGGAGGCAAACCTTCAAGAGGAGGCAAGGACAGAAAAGACTTCGGGAAAAAAGGAAGACGTTATGAAGAATAAAGGTTTTAAGATATTTAATCGTGGCGCCTCACTATGCGTTATGGCGCTGTTAACAATGTTATCCATCATGACCGCCAGCGCCCAGCAGAAAGAGTTTACGTTAGAAGACCTTAACTTCGGCGGAAACAACTACCACAACATGACACCCAAGAACAGGTATCTAACGTGGTGGGGCGACCAGCTTGTACGCCTTGACGTAGAGGAATGCAGCATTGTAGACAAGAAGACAGGCAAGGAGAAGCCGCTCTTCACCGTTGACGATATCAACAAATGGGCCGGAACAACGGCCGACAGCGCCAAAATATACCATCTGTTTTACGCTTCTTTCCCCTATCCGGACAAAACATTGGTGCTTGTAAACAGGAAAGGCGAACGGCTGCTCATTGACTTCAAGGCAAAAAAAACAGTATGGAGACAAAACACCGAAGGTGAAACTCATGAGGAGTGGAATCCTGCTTCACGTGCGGTAGCATTCGTAAAGGATGACAATCTGTACGTTACCGACGCTGAGGGCAAGACCCGTCAATTAACCACCGACGGAAGCCACGACATAGTTTACGGACAAAGTGTACACCGTGACGAGTTCGGCATATATAAAGGTACATTCTGGAGTCCTGACGGAATGAAGCTGGCCTTTTACAGAATGGACCAGAGCATGGTTACGGATTACCCTCTCGTAAATGTCGACACGCGCATTGCAACAGAAATACCGACCAAGTATCCTATGGCGGGAGAAACCAGTCATAAGGTCACAGTAGGTGTATATGATCTGGAAACGGGCAAGACCATTTACCTGAAAGCTGGCGATCCTACCGACCGTTACTTCACAAACATCGCGTGGAGTCCAACCGGCGAACGCATATATATGATCGAACTTAACCGTGACCAAACCGACATGGAACTGGTAAGTTACGACGCAAACACAGGCGAAAAACTGTCAACCTTGTATAAAGAGCACCACGACAAATACGTTCATCCAGTCAATCCGATAACCTTCTTGCCGTGGGATGCGGACAAGTTCATACTTCAAAGTGAGAAGGATGGATATAACCACTTGTACCTGTTCAATACAAACGGCGAACAGTTGAAGCAAATCACAAGCGGCAAATGGGTTGTGCTGGACCTTATCGGATTCGCTTCAGAACCAAATGAAGTACTGATTTTGTCTACAGAAAGCAATCCGATACAAAACAACATCTACAAAGTCAACATCGAAACAGGCGAACGCACCCTGCTCGACAACGGTCGCGGTTGCCACGCCGGCACATATGGTCCTGGTGGACACCGTGCCCCTGCCCTGTCATCCACCGGCAGATATATGTATGACAGTTATTCAGAACCGGACGTTCCACGTAACATTGACATCATAGACATTGAAAAGGGCAAGAGCATTAGCTACTTCAAGGCCGAAGATCCATGGAGCGGATATAACGTCCCTGAATATTCATGCGGCACGATAAAGGCTGCCGACGGAACTACAGACTTATACTACCGTATGGTAAAACCTGTCGGATTCAACCCTGACAAGAAGTATCCTACCGTGGTTTATGTATACGGCGGTCCCGGCACACGCAACGTAGAGGCACGCTGGCACTACGCAAGCCGCAGTTGGGAGACGTACATGGCGCAAAAAGGTTACCTGCTGTTCATCCTCGACAACCGTGGTTCATCCGACCGCGGACGCGACTTCGAACAGGCAACGTTCCGCCATTTAGGCGTAGAAGAGATGAAAGACCAGTTAAAAGGAGTTGAATACCTGAAGTCACTTGCCTACGTTGACACGACAAGAATGGGTGTTCACGGCTGGAGCTTCGGTGGATTTATGACAACATCGCTAATGACCACTTATCCAGATATATTCAAGGTTGGTGTTGCCGGAGGCCCTGTTATAGACTGGAAGTGGTACGAGGTGATGTACGGCGAGCGCTATATGGACACGCCGCAGGCTAATCCGGAAGGCTACGCCGAGACAAGCCTCATCAACAAGGCAAAGAACTTAAAAGGCAAATTGCAGATTATCATTGGCACGAATGACCCGACTGTTGTACCGCAACATGCCCTCTCGTTCATAAAGAAATGCAATGAAGTAGGCACACAACCAGACTTCTACGTATATCCTGGCGAAGGACACAATATGATGGGACACCAAAGCGTCCATCTGCACGAAAGGATTACGCAATATTTCGAGGATTACCTGAAGTAAGAAAAAAACAAGAAATAAAAAGACTACTTAGCTTTAAGATTATGAAAATATTACTATTGGGAAGCGGAGGACGCGAACATGCGTTGGCATGGAAGATTGCACAGAGCCCTAAAGTGGACAAGTTGTACATAGCACCTGGAAACGCAGGAACGGCGGAGGCTGGCGAAAATGTAGAAATAAAGGCTGACGATTTCGAGCGGTTAAAAGATTTTGCCGTTGCCAACAGTGTAGATATGGTCGTAGTCGGTCCCGAAGATCCACTGGTCAAAGGCATTTATGATGACTTCAAAGCTGACAAGCGTACGACCGGAATACCCGTTATCGGACCGTCAAAGCTCGGCGCACAGCTTGAAGGCTCAAAAGACTTTGCCAAGGGATTCATGCAACGCCACAACATTCCGACGGCAAAATATAAGACGTTCAACGGCAATACGCTTGACGAAGGACTGCGTTTCCTCGAAACACTGCAGCCGCCTTATGTACTTAAGGCCGACGGTCTGTGTGCAGGCAAGGGAGTGCTTATCGTACCGACTCTTGAAGAAGCTAAGAAAGAATTACGCGAAATGCTGGGTGGTATGTTCGGAAACGCATCGGCAAACGTTGTCATCGAGGAATTCCTTAGTGGCATTGAATGCTCTGTGTTCGTGCTTACAGACGGCAAGAACTACAAAATCTTGCCGGAAGCAAAGGACTATAAGCGTATCGGCGAGCACGACACGGGGCTCAACACGGGCGGAATGGGCAGCGTAACGCCTGTACCATTTGCCACAAAAGAGTGGATGCAGAAAGTTGAAGACCGTATAATCCGTCCTACCGTAGAAGGACTTGCCGAAGAAGGACTCGACTACAAAGGCTTCATTTTCTTCGGACTTATCAACGTAGAGGGCGACCCGATGGTCATAGAATATAACTGCCGCATGGGCGACCCTGAGACTGAAAGCGTCATGCTGCGCCTCAAGAGTGACATTGTCGACCTGTTTGAAGGGGTTGCCAACGGCGATCTCGACAAGCGCGAAATAGAATTTGACCCGCGCGCCGCCGTCTGCGTAATGCTCGTAAGCGGAGGATACCCGGAGAAATACGCCAAGGGCTACCCCATAACCGGTATCAACGACGTTGAAGGCAGTATTGTATTCCACTCCGGCACAGCCTTTAAAGACGGCCAGACTGTCACCGCCGGAGGCCGTGTCATTGCCGTTAGTTCATACGGAAAAGACAAGGACGAAGCTCTGGCCAAATCATTCAAGGAGGCACAGAAAATCAAATTCACCGATAAATACTTCCGAAGCGACATCGGAAAAGACCTTTAGAAAATTAAGAATTAAGAGTTAAGAATTAAGAAAAACAGCTTTGTCGGCAATCGCGAAACTTTCTTTTCTTAATTCTTAACTCTTAATTCTTGATTTAATAAATGCATGAAAAGACTACAGAACAGGATAGCAGAGAGCCGCTTCGCATTGCCGGTTACCGCCGTATATGCATTGGCGACGTGGCTTATGTTGTGCGCCACAGGCTGCAGGGAGTACATCGAGCTTGCCATGTTTTCGGTGTCAACATACCTGATGGTCGAGCTCAACAACCGCAACGCACTGATTCGTGTGTACAGCAGGATGGTATCGTGCGCATTTCTCGTGCTCGGCACGATGGCCGCACCGGCCATAGGCTCAATCAACGTGCTCGCCGTACAGTTATGTTTCATCGTTGCATACCTTCTGCTGTTCAGCTGTTACCAGGACAAGAGGGCGCAAGGACGCATGTTCTACGCGTTCGCCTGCATAGGCATTGCCAACATAATATTCCCGCAGGCATTGTTCTTCGTGCCCGTGATGTGGATATTGACAGGCACAAACCTCATGGCATTCAGCGGGCGCAACTTCTGGGCGTCGATAATAGGGCTTACGGCACCGTATTGGTTTCTCGCCGGATACTATGCCATAACGGGCGACTTCAATAACATTACATCACACCTGAACGTGCCGATATGGAACGTCTCGCTTGAGCAGGCGGCAAGACTGCTCGAACCGGAAGTCGCAGTACCGTTGGGCTTCATACTCCTTATGGCCGTCATTGGTACAATACATTTCCTGCGCAACAGTTATATGGACAAGATACGAACGCGCATGATTTACGAGTTTGTCATAGTCATGACGGCATTCACCACCGTATTCATTGCCCTGCAACCGCAGTACACAGAGATTCTTACAGGCATACTGATGATTAACTCCGTGGTATTGGCCGCGCACTTCATCGCCCTTACCAATACAAAGGTCACTAACATTGCCTTCTGCGTGCTTGCGCTGGCAGCATTGGCAGCCACGGCCTTCAACTTTATCTGCAATTACGCACCACAGGCAAACAACCTTAGTCCATGGAGTCTCTGATTGAAATACTAACCGACTACGGATACATCGGCATGTTCATATCCGCCTTTCTTGCCGGCAGTATCTTTCCTCTCAGCAGCGAACTGGTAATGCTCGGCCTCCTGGCGGCCGGACTTGACCCATGGCAACTCGTTGCCTACGGCACCATTGGCAACACGCTCGGCAGCATGTTCAACTATTGGATTGGCTCATTGGGGCGTATCGACTGGATTGAAAAATACCTGCACGTAAAGAAAAAAGAGCTTGACCGCGCACAGCGCTTCCTCGCCGGACGCGGAGCGTGGATGGGATTCTTCGCCTTCCTGCCGGTAATCGGCGAAGGCATAACCATCGTATTGGGACTTATGCGCGCCAATGTCATACTGACAACCGTCAGCGTAACCATCGGCAAATTTGCCCGCTACGCCCTGCTGGCGCTTGGCGTAGACATCTTTGTATAGCGCCAGCACGTGACATGCACATCCACGTGTATTGCACAGACAGGTTAGAGTGCAACCGCAGAAAAAGCATGTAAAGTACGTATTTTTTTGCCCGACGTCATGTTTTGTCGCCGTAACGGAGTATTTTCGCTCCAAATAATAAACGATGACAAACCATAAAACGCCAACAACATGAAAAACAAGAAAAGTTCAAAAGGCCAAGCATACCTGGCCATGGAGCAACGCCGCAACGCCATGTACGCCATGCTGTCGAAACTCAACTCAAGCAGGGTTGTGCCAGGCGAAAGCGTTGAAACAGACTACAATGACTGTAACAACGACAACAACTACGGGTATTGCGAGCGGCACGACACGTCGTGGAACGACTGCTATCACGACCATGAGTACGACCACGATGACGACAGGGAGGACTATGACTATTGACCGCTGACGCCATCAGAGGCACGCACCAATGCAAAAGGTGGCCTTTCGCATTGTAAAAGGCCGCAAAACGGAAGCTAAAAGACGGCAAACGACAATGCGAAAGGCCTTTAGTCCGTATAAATCTGCCATGCGGAATAAAGAACATATAACAATATTACGCCGGCTCAGAACTGCCATAACCTGCATTATACCGAGGCTGTCGCTGTTAAACCAGCCTTCATCTCACCGTTGGCGGCGTTGCTCATAACATCTATACTGCCCCGCCTGACAGGCAGGCAGGCTTTAAACCGCCACGACAAACATCAAATAAAAGTCACGATTTACGTCGTTCCACACGACAAAAAGGATATTTGCAAGACCAAACTTGCGCTTGCACGAGAAACGACACAGCAAAAAGACGCATGACTGTTTCGAGCCCGACATTACCTAACCGACAATATCTATCACCTCCAAATCATCCGGAACATACACCGTTCCGCTGAAATTGCGCCGTACTTCTTCGGTATATCTGGCCTTACGCTCCGGCAGGTTAGTGTCCTCCGTATGGTAAACAACGAGATTCTTCACGTTCAGCCGTCCGGCGCTTTTGCCTGCGTCGAGCGCCGTACTGTGGCATTTTGCGTACGGCCTGAACCGTTCGCGGTCGGCATACAGGCAGAACGCCTCGGCCATAAGCCAGTCAGCACCCTCGACATACTTGCCCTCCGTATCATTATAAGGTTCGTCGCCGAGGCAAACGAGTCTTACGCCACCCGGCAATATGGCACGGAAACCAAACTGTTTCTCCTTTGTAGAATGCACGTCAAAAACCTCAACGCCGATATTCCCTACGCAAAATCCGTCGCCATCACGTAACTCATGAAGGAATATCGTATTGCCCAGACACGCAAGATAAGGGCCGGGCAGGGTGTTACGGCATATCCAGTCGAGCACGCCCAGCACCTTGTCATGACCGTAGACATTAAAAATCCCATCATACAGGCCGTCAATAATACGGTGGGCAATCATCCTGACCACCCATACAGCGCCAAGAACATGGTCCGTATGTGCATGCGTCACGAACATATCATGAATGTCATTAATGCCTACACGCGCCTTCTCCAATTGTGTCAATATGCCGTTGCCGCCGCCGGCGTCGACCAACAGCCGTGCTCCCCCTGCCTCAACGACAAAGCAGGTATTGTAACACCGGGTGGCTGTTGCCTCACCCGTGCCGAGCATTATTATCCTACCGCTATCCATCTGTCCGCAAAGGTACTCAAAAAGGCGGAAACCAGTAAAGGCATATGACGAAAAATAGCATGCATTTACGTACCGACCGGGTTACTGAACTTGCGCAAAATATCGCATAATATGTAACCAACTGGCATACAAATGATTACGGCACAACTATGAATAATCAAAAACTTTTCTTCAACAACACATCATGCCATTTTCCAAAAGACGGCTTTTTGCAAGCTAAAAGGCCGTCAATCAGGCAGAAAAATACGGCCTTTCGCAACGCAATTGACGGCCTTCTACAAAAGACTTGTCCAACAACCTGCAGACAGCATGCCTGCAACTAAACAGCAAACACCAATCTGCCCAGTTCCATCCATCACCCGTTTCCCATTGATTTAAGCGTTAAAATATAAAAAAACAACCGATACAAATCACAAAGTTTGTATCTTTGCAACTTGATAATAATCACGACGCTTAGATTGAGCAGGAAACAAGAGCGATTAACAATTAATATCACACATAATTGAATGAAACAATTTAAGTTGGTTGACAATATCCTGGGCTGGGTTGCCTTTTTCATCGCGGCCTTCGTATATTGCAGCACCATTGAGCCGACAGCCAGTTTTTGGGACTGTCCAGAATTCATTACAACAGGTTATAAGTTAGAAATAGGCCATCCGCCAGGAGCCCCGTTCTTCATGCTCACGGCAAACCTTTTCTCGCACTTCGCAAGCGACCCGACACAGGTTGCCCGAATGGTAAATACCATGAGCGCATTACTGAGCGCGACGTGTATATTGTTCCTCTTCTGGACCATAACACACCTGACGCGCAAACTGATAATGAAAGACTGGAGCGCGCTCACGACAGGCAAGATGATAGCCATCGAGGCGAGCGGACTGGTAGGAGCATTGATATATACGTTCAGCGACACTTTCTGGTTCAGCGCCGTCGAGGGCGAAGTATACGCCTATTCTTCAGCGTTTACGGCTGTTGTGTTCTGGCTGATACTCAAATGGGAAGACCATGCTGACGAGCCGCACAGCGACCGCTGGCTTATATTGATAATGTATATGACAGGACTGAGTATCGGCGTACACCTGCTCAACCTTCTCTGCGTATCGGCCATCGTGCTTGTGTTCTATTACCGCAAGTTCCCCAACGCCAACCTAAAAGGCTCGCTCATAGCCCTGCTCATATCGTTCGTGCTCATCGCCGCCATACTTTACGGCGTAGTACCGGGCATTGTGACTGTAGGCGGATGGTTCGAGCTGTTCTTCGTCAATACGCTCGGATGTCCGTTCAACACAGGAGTCATAATCTACATCATACTGCTCGTCGCCACTGTGATATGGGCCATCTACGAAAGTTATACAGGCAAGAGCTTCAAGCGCAGCAACGTATCTTTCGTACTCTCGGTTGCCATGCTCGGCGTACCTTTCTACGGATACGGATGGTCAGCATTCTTTATCGGAGTGGTGGTGCTGGCCATACTGTGGTTTGTAGTCAACCGCATGATCGGCACAGGCAAAGCAAGGCGGGCACTTGTAAGCGCACGCATAAAGAACACTACATTGCTGTGCATGCTTATGCTGATGATTGGCTATTCAAGCTATGCCGTCATCGTAATACGTTCGTCGGCCAACCCGCCCATGGACCAGAACTCGCCAGAAGACATTTTCACACTCGGCACATACCTTAGCCGCGATCAGTACGGAGACAATCCGCTGGTCTACGGACAGGCATACACGTCGCAAGTGAAACTTGACATCGAGGACGGCATGTGCCGCCCACGCATGAAATATGGCGCACCGATATACCAGCGTAAAGAAAAAGCCTCGCCCGACGAGAAAGACTCTTACTTCATAGTAAGCCGCAAGCGTGACTATGTTTACGCACAAAACATGCTGTTCCCCCGCATGTGGGACGCCGGCCATGCCGAATCTTATGAGAGCTGGATGGGCGGAGTAAAAGGCACGCAGATTCCTTACGACCGTTGCGGAGAACCTGTAACGGTTAAAATGCCGACAATGCTCGAGAACCTTAAATTCTTCTTGTCATACCAGTGCAACTTCATGTACTGGCGCTATTTCATGTGGAACTTTGCCGGACGCCAGAACGACATTCAGGGCAACGGCGAACCTGAACACGGCAACTGGATTACAGGTATCTCATGGTTTGACAACCTACGACTGGGCGATCAAAGCAAACTGCCAGACGATCTAAAGAACAACAAGGGACACAACGTGTTCTACGGCCTGCCTCTATTGCTCGGTCTGCTCGGCCTATTCTGGCAAGCTTACCGAGGACAGCGTGGCATACGCCAATTCTGGGTTGTATTCTTCCTTTTCTTCATGACCGGTCTCGCCATCGTACTGTACCTCAACCAGACACCTATGCAACCTCGCGAACGTGACTATGCGTACGCCGGCTCGTTCTACGCATTCGCCATCTGGTGCGGCATAGGCGTGGCTGCAATAATCGACCTGCTGAAGAGATACGTAAAGATTAACGACACCGTACTTGCAGGCGCAGTCGCAGTGCTCTGTCTGCTCGTACCCATTCAAATGGCAAGCCAGACATGGGACGACCATGACCGCAGTGGACGCTACGTATGCCGCGACTTCGGACAGAACTACCTCATGTCAATGCAGGACAAGGGTAACCCGATAATATTCACCAACGGTGACAACGACACCTTCCCGCTGTGGTATAACCAAGATGTTGAAGGCGTAAGGACCGATGCGCGAGTATGCAACCTAAGCTATTTAGCGACAGACTGGTATATCGACCAGATGTGCCGCGAGGCATACGACTCTCCCTCTGTTCCGATAACATGGCCACGACTTGACTACTGCTCGGGAACCAACGACTATATAGAAGTTGTGCCAGAGGCAAAACAACAGATACTCAATTTCTACAAGACCAACCCCAACGAGGCCAAAGCTACCTTCGGCGATAATCCGTTTGAGGTGAAGAACATCATGAAACATTGGGTTCGCTCTAAAGATCAAGAATATCATTTCATACCTACGGACACACTCTATATCACCATCGACAAGGAGGCCGTAAAGAAGAGCGGCATGATGATGGCTGCCGACTCAATACCCGACCGCATGGTCATTTCGCTTAAAGGCAAGAACGCTCTTTACAAGAATGACCTGATGATGCTTGAAATAATCGCACAATGTAACTGGACACGTCCGGTATATGTTGCGTCGACTGTCGGTTCGGATAATTACATGAATCTCGGCGACAACTTTGTCCTGGAAGGTCTGGCTAACCGTATTACTCCGTTCACGACCAATGTTGCCGGAGCAAAGAACTTCGACTCAGAACGTGTTTACCAGAACATGATGACCCGATTTAAATTCGGCGGAGTAGACAAGAAAGGCATATATCTTGACGAGACGGTAATGCGCATGTGCTATACACACAGGCGTCTCTTTGCACAACTTGCACTTACGCTCATTGCCGAACGGAAGAACGACAAGGCTGCAAAAGTTCTCGCTTATGCAGAAAAGGTATTGCCGACGTATAACGTGCCGGTCAACTACCTCAGTGGCGGTATTGACATAGCCAAGGCATACGCCCACATCGGCAATAAGGCGAAAGCGGCTGAATATACAAAAGCAGCCTTTGAAAACGCCCATCAGTACATGATATGGTACAACTCGCTGAAAGGAGGCCGATTCACACAGGCACAACAAGATTGCATGATGCATATTTACGTCATGAGCATGTGCGTTGACACGGCAGAAATGTTCGACAAGGCACTTGCGAAAAAACTTGAAGCTCAGTTGAATGCCGACGTGTCCGCATTCCACGCCAAAGGTGGAGTATTACCACAATAAGTTTTATAAAGAGTAAGGAGGGAAGCCGTATTAATTTAGATACGGCTTCTTTCCTCACTCATTTTAATACTTGAACAATAATAAACTCTAAGGAAAAGATAATAAGAGGCATTTTCATGCTCCGCGACTTCTTCCTTATACATTATTACGGGAAATAGGAAATGATTATAGAGCAGCCTGCAAAATGGCTACGCTGGCTTTACCCGCGGGCAACATGGCGTATGGACAAAACCGAGAAAGCCGTGTATCTGACATTTGACGACGGCCCGATACCAGAATCTACGCCATTCATTCTTGAAACTCTCGCTGAATATGGCGCCCACGCAACATTCTTCATGGTGGGCGACAATGTACGGAAATATCCGGATTTGTTCAAGCAAATCGTCGCTGCCGGCCACCAGGTAGGCAATCATACGTTCAACCATTGGGGAGGATTTAAACATACTACAAAAGCATACAGCGAGAACGCAGAAAAGGCTAACCAACTTATACATTCGCACTTGTTCCGCCCGCCACACGGATGGATGCGTATTGACCAGTACATTTGGCTCGGCAGGAAATACCGAATCGTAATGTGGGACCTTGTCACCCGTGACTACAGCAAATGGCTGACGGCCGAAGACGTGCTCAAGAACGTAAAGAGATACACACGTAACGGGTCAATCATAACGTTTCATGATTCGCTTAAAAGCATAGACAAGCTACGCTACGCCTTGCCGGAAGCACTGAAATGGATGAAAGAACAAGGGTATGAATTCAAGACTTTCGAGTGAACAGATAAAGGCCGAGGCAAATGCTCTCGGCTTTTCTACTTGCGGAGTGGCAAAGGCCGAACCGGTTGACAGCTTAAACGGTGATGTATTCCGCCAGTGGCTTGACTCCAAGGGCTATGCCGATATGGATTATATGGCGCGCAACGTAGATAAACGTCTTGATCCACGGATACTAATGCCTGGCGTAAAAAGCATAGTATGCGTGGCATTAAACTACGCGCCAGCAACAAGAATGCCGCAAGGAGAACTGCAAATCGCGGCATATGCTCTCGGCTTGGACTACCATGACGTCGTAAAAAAGCGCTTGCATACCCTCGCTTCACGTCTCGGTGTCACCACATATCGCGCTTTCTGCGACACGGCGCCCGTGCTCGAACGGTATTGGGCCGAGCGTGCCGGATTGGGCTGGATTGGGCGCAACCATCAGCTTATAATTCCTAAAGCCGGCAGCATGTTCTTCCTCGGTGAACTCTTCCTCGATATAGAACTAGAATATGACCATCCGGTAAAATCACGCTGCGGCACATGCCACGCCTGCATTGACGCCTGCCCCACAGGCGCATTACGCCGCGACGGAATGTTTTGTTCATCACGCTGCCTGTCATACCAGACAATAGAAAACCACGGCGAGATTCCACCAGACATTTCAGCATGCATGGGAGACATGATGTACGGATGTGACCGTTGTCAAAATGCCTGTCCATGGAACAGATTTGCAGCCCCGAACAATACACCCCAACTGCAACCAAAAAACGAATTGCTCGGCATGACACGTACCGACTGGAAAAACCTGACAATAGAACAATACCGAAAACTGTTCAAAGGTAGTGCCGTGAAAAGGGCTAAATATGAAGGACTCATAAGGAACATCAAGTGTATAATTAAGAATTAAGAATTAAGAATTAAGAGTTAAGAATTAAGAAAAAATGCCTTGCAAATAAATAATATAACGTAACTTTGCCAACAAAACATACTTTCTTAAATCTTAACTCTTAATTCTTAATTAGAATGATAGGAAAAGACATTGCCATAGCCGCGCTTGTAAGGGCTTTCTTCAAATACTATGTCACAGGAATACTTGAGACACAGACGGATGTTGACATACAGGAGCGTTTCGAGCCTAAAAACATCAAGCATGTGATGCTTAACCATTACGAACATATATCCAAACATTTCAATCAAGAAGCATTTTATGCAATATCCCGCATGAACTACGAGGCTGACGAAGTAGAGCTGTTAATCAAAGATTTTATAACTCCCGAGACTACAGACATGGATCTTGTCCGCTTCGCCTGCCGCACCGACGAACTATATAATGTAATGGTTGAGGAATACAAACGTAACTTCACCAACCTGCTTGCAGGGTACATCGAGACACAAGATGAGCACGTAAAATCTTATACCCATGCACCGTCACTCGGAGAAATAGACATCAACAAAGCCGAAAGCATTATCAACCGCATGGCAACAAGAGCTTACGAATTGGGTAAGGAAGAGTTAAAAGTTAAGAATTAAGAGTTAAGAATTAAGAGAAATAGACCTATTGCATATTTTCTTAATTCTTAACTCTTAATTCTTAATTTTAAAGTACCACCGCCGTTCCGCTGCATGTCACCATCAGCATAGAACCGCCCTGCCCTACCGTCTCATAGTCAAGGTCAATGCCCACAACGGCATTGGCTCCAAGTTCTGCAGCACGTTCTTCCATCTCGCGCATGGCAGACTCTTTCGCGTCACGCAACACTTTCTCGTATGTACCGCTACGACCGCCGAAAAAGTCACGCAATCCCGCCATAAAATCCTTCAGCACGTTAGCGCCGACAATAGTCTCTCCCGTCACCACGCCCTTGTATTCAAGAATGCGGCGCCCATCAATAGTTGGTGTTGTTGATAATAGCATGTTTTTCAAAAATTTTTAAAGTTTCTATTTTGATGCGAATATACGAAAAAATCAGTATATTTGCACTACATTAACATAAAAATCAAATTAAACATAACAATATACCATGGTTCCATCATTCGAGAGATTCTTTTATCCATCATTACAATGCTTCGCACAAATGGAAACATGTGATGGTAACAAACTACAGAATTATTGTATTGACAAACTCCAACTTACGGAAGACGACTGCCATGAATTAATAAAAAGTGGGAAAAGAACGAAAGTGCAGGATAGGGTCTCATGGACAATAACTTACTTTTACCAAGCCGGAATAATTGAAAGAATACACCGTGGCGTATATAAAATAACTAAACGCGGAAAAGATTTTCTTTCACAACACCATTCTGATTTTGGCAAGGATGACTTGATGCAGTTCAATGATTTCAAAAAATTTGCATCCGGCTCAAAAACAGAAAAGAACTCCGATAATAAAGAAACGGTAAGCAAAACACCTTCCGAAATAATCGAGGATGCATTTCAAGAAATAAACAAGAATCTAATAAAACAACTTTTAGATGAGGTCAAAAAACAGAGTCCCCAATTTTTCGAAAGACTCGTAATACACCTATTAGTTGCAATGGGTTACGGAGGTAGCTTCGAGGATGCAGCAAAAGTAACCCAATATAGCCATGATGACGGCATTGACGGAGTAATAAAAGAGGACAAATTAGGGCTCGATACTATTTATATACAAGCCAAAAGATACACTACCGAATCTGTACAAAAACCCGATTTACAGAAATTTATTGGTGCTTTGGTTGAGCACAAAGCTACAAAAGGTATATTTATCACGACGTCGGCATTTTCGTCAGGCGCAATAGAGACCTGCAAAAAAGCCGAACACGTAAAGATTATACTGATTGACGGCGAACAGCTTGCAAATTTCATGATCGAATACAATGTTGGAGTAAGCACTCGACAGACTTATGAAATAAAAAGATTAGACTCTGATTTTTTCGTTGAAGAATAAATTCTTAATAATTACAAGTAGTCAGCCAAAGGCACGGCGTTTTTAATTTTGCATTCATATATTTTAACACTACAGCAACGCCAAAGCGATTTCTGAAAAGCCACCTTTTAGGAGGTAAAACGTGGTCTTTTACAACATGAAAGACCGTTAATCATAAGACAAAGAAGGGGCGTTTTACTGATTGACAATTGACTTGAGTTTCTCTGTCATCCGTCAGTTATGCACTTATCTTATTCATTTTCAGGCTTTTATCGGCTGACAGTAATTTACGGCATTACCGTCAGCCCGTGTCAGGCTATGCGTCAGCATGGCTATATCAAGACTCATCGCTGACACTGCCCGACACTTTAACGGACATATCTGTCAGCCTGTAAATGATTTATTTTCAGTATGATACGGACGCAACTGACGGCTGACAGATATGCTCTAAACTTTTATTCTTTTTATCATATAGCAGGTTCCATGCTCGGTGTGGCGTCCTTTATATCCGCATGCCTTCAACCTGCGGCCTATCTCCACGGCGGTAACTCTTGACGGCGGAATGTCAGGACACTCTCCGCATACAACCGCCGCTATCTCTGATGCCGTCAGCTCTTGCGCGGCCTCGCCCTCCTCGGGCTGGCGGAACATCGACTGAAGAACCTCGTCAATGTTGTTATGACACAAGAAACGGCGGTTATACTCCATCAGGCGGAGTTCTGCCGTGGTGTCAAGATAATACGCGTAGCCGTGGCGTATCTCGCTGACCAGCTGAGCATAAAACTGGTCGTAAGCTACGGGCGATGTGAAGTCAATATCACCCGTTACGTTGGCGCAGATAAAGCGGCGGCTACCGGTAGGATCTGTCAGCGGACAAGGACTGTTGGTGGTGCCGATGAAGCTGGCATAACGCCGCTCGGTTGTAAACGTGCGGCCGTAAGCCTTTATGGCGGTAACCTCGCCTTTTGAGAACAGATATTTCATTAACGGTTGGCGACGGGCAGAATAACGGTCGAACTCGTCGATGTTGATAAGGGCGAAGCTCGACAGGCCAAGCATTACGGCGTTGTCGTTCTTGAAGTCTATACGGTCGTTCTGGTACGGCTGCAATGGCTCCGGCAGGATTATTTTAGTAAACGACGTCTTGCCGCAACCCTGCCGCCCGATGAGCAATGGCACAAGGGCGTTGCCATGGTTGCTGTCGAGCCCCATCCAGTGAGCCACCATTGAGCGCATCCACACTGAGAAAAATTCAATCCAATAAGGATTGTCAGTAGGCACACGGGCGGCAAAAGCCTTGAGGCGGTCGCGCCCATCCCACTCAGGAAGCGAGGCGATATAATCGTTAACGGGGTCATACGGCTCAACCAGTTCGGAGTTGACACGCTCCTTGATGTCGCGCGCCCACACACGTATGCCCTCACGCTGGGCCATAGTCGCAATGGCGTTGATAACCTCCTGAGTCACGGGGCGATAGTATGTGTCGTAAGCTCCGAGTGGCTTGTACTGGGTAACGCCGGTCAACACGTTGCGGCGCAAACGGAAACGTTTACGCATGAAGTGGTCGGTCTTCATTGCCGTGAGCGCCGGCAGAGGGACGTGCGCCGTTGGATTTGCGTGAACAAGATTGTTGCCGTAGGCCTGGTTGAAAAGCAACGTAATGAGCTCGCCGTCACGGTTGATAAGGTCGAGCGTCATGGCACGGTCGACACACATCTGCTGTGGCAATCCAGAGTGGCGGCAATAACGGGCGAGCAAGGATATCGCCCTCTCCTCAAAGAGGGCATCGTCAAGACTTAATCCTGAATCAAGCACGCTGTCCCAACACGAATAGAAGATGTAACGGTATGCCTCGTCATGCGACTTACCCGGCAGGGGCGACTCGTCAACGTCCCGGACATCGGCCGCACGATATGCCGCCACAGGCTTTGACAGGTCAACAGTGAACGCCACTGCCCCAGGGGCGTAATATACACCTGCATCGGCGCTCATCAGGCACATCGTATCGTCCGCCTGAACCTGCACGTGCATGTTGACTCCCAACTGCGACGAATAGACATAATGCAGGCGACGCGCGCCTTCAGTCATCATCCGAACGTATGCGGTTGCGTCAGAATCAGACACTCCATCGTGCGCCACCACACGGCACACAACCTCTACTGAACGGCCGTTGGCACCGACAAAGGCCATCAACGTAAACGGCTGACGTGCAGCCTCGTTACGCAGGGATACAGCCGTTGGGAAGTCGGCAAGGTTGTCTATCTCAAGTAATACAAGTCCATTACGCCCCACCAAACGCCGCACGCCACCCTGGCGACGGTATTCGGAGGCGAAACACAGACGCGGAATGCGGTTATCCGCCGTATCGACAGCCCACTGGCGCGCCTCTCCGCCACGCCCGACAGACAACATCCGCGGCGACGCGCACCGGTAGTCGGATATTGTATCGGCATAATCACCGTCACGGATAATCCTCACCAACTCATCTACACCGCAAGCCGTAATGCGCTCGCCGTTAAGAAAATTCTTGAATACGCTTACTTTCATGTTCTTAGTTTTTAAATAGTTACCACGCAAGGAGATACAGGTTTGCCAGTTATCGCCTCACTTAATTTGGCAAAAGTATAAAACATGAACTTACCGTAAAAGAACGAACGCGATATAAAATGCGGTATATTTTAAGAGTGAATGACAATCAAAAATATTTTGCTTGAAAAGAATATGAATGTCCGCATTATGCCAACGACAATGACAATATTAAAGGATTAAACAGACAAAACAAACCGTCACTCCGAGTCAAGCACGAAATGACGGTTTGCCTTGTTGATTTAGATTGGAATAATGACATCCGGCATTATGAGAATATCCATAAAATATAAAAAACTTACATCATCTCCTCGACAACCTTCATTATCTGTTTGCCGAGCGCATCGGCCTCTTCCATCGTTTTAGCCTCGCTATATACACGGATAATAGGTTCGGTATTTGACTTACGAAGATGAACCCACTTATCTGGGAAATCTATCTTAACGCCGTCGATATCGTTCACCTGCTGATCGGCGTACATATCCTTTACCTTCACAAGTATCGCGTCGATGTCGGTCGAGGGAGTAAGGTCAATACGGTTTTTCGCTATAAAATAATTGGGGTATGTGGCACGCAATTCGCTCACCTTACACCCTTTATGCGCCAATGACGAGAGGAATAATGCTATGCCGACAAGCGCATCGCGGCCATAATGGCATTCGGGATAAATAACACCGCCATTGCCTTCGCCGCCAATCACGGCGCCCACTTCCTTCATCTTGGTAGTAACGTTCACCTCGCCAACGGCAGCGGCCGTGTACTTTCCGCCATAACGTTCGGTCACGTCACGCAGGGCACGCGTACTGCTGAGGTTACTGACCGTATTGCCCGGGGTATGGCTGAGCACATAATCGGCAACAGACACAAGCGTATATTCCTCGCCGAACATACGGCCGTCCTCACAGATAAAAGCAAGACGGTCAACGTCCGGGTCAACTACGATACCGAGGTCGAATCCACCTCCACGCATCCGTTCCATTATGCCGCCGAGATTCTTCTCAAGAGGTTCTGGATTATGGGCGAAATTACCATCGGGAGTTCCGTTTAAGACCTCATACTCAACTCCAAGATCCTTTAACAGATCCGGCAAAATAACTCCGCCTACACTGTTTACCGTATCTACGCATACTCGGAAGCGCGCATTCCGCACAGCCTCAACGTCAACCAGCGGCAAAGCCAGAACCGCATCGATATGCTTGCGGTTATATGTTTCGTCAAGCTCGTACTTGCCGAGAGTGTCAACATCTGCGTATATAAAGCTTTCTTTTTCGGCTATGGCAAGCACTTCGTTACCGTCTGCCTTGCTGAGAAATTCACCTTTATTATTCAACAACTTGAGAGCATTCCACTGGCGCGGGTTATGGCTGGCCGTAATTATTATACCACCGTCTGCCCCAGACATTGTAACGGCAAGTTCGGTAGTCGGAGTAGTGGCAAGACCGATATCAAGCACGTCAAAACCAACGCCCATAAGCGTACCGCAAACAACATTGCGCACCATGTCGCCGGAAATACGTGCATCACGGCCTACAACAATCTTCCCCCTGCAGCCTGCCCCACCCTGCTTACGAATGAACATGGCATAGGCAGTGGTAAACTTAACTATGTCAAGCGGATTAAGCGTGTCACCAGTATGTCCGCCAATTGTACCACGAATACCAGATATTGATTTTATTAATGTCATAATATGAGAATTAAGAGTTAAGAATTAAGAGTTAAGAATTAAGAGTTAAGAATTAAGAGTTAAGAGTTAAGAAAATATGCCTTGTCAGATAAACACACGAAGGTATTTTTCTTAATTCTTAACTCTTAATTCTTAATTTAAATTACCTTCCCCTTTGATATGTTATAGTATAAAAACACGGATAAACACCAGAAGAAGCATATTGATGTCCCTGAGTGCTCGGAACAATGAGGTTCACCTTTGCAATCTCCCCCTCAAGTGAAGTCTGTCTGCCAACCTTTATATAAGGGAATGGCACGAGCCATCCTGTGGGAACCGAAGTACTACCATAAAAAGTATACATCAGGCTTGACTCAGTAAGGAATGACGCAGTAAAAGAACCGTTTGTATTTGTAACGCTCATCTTTTCCGGGATAGAAGCAAACGCAAGAATATCATTTGTCAGCTGTATGGAGTCTGTGAGGATATTACGCTCTGTAAAACGGCACAATACGGTTGTTGTCTCACCGTCCTGTATCGGTTCGCCGCATCCTTCCCTTACAATCTGCATGTAAACTCCCGAATTCTGCATCAACACATATTCGTTATTGGAAACATCCGTCTTATAACCGTTTTCCCGAAACTCTGACTCTGTAATGACCGTTATAGACGAATCGCGGATAAACTGGCTTATTGCCGAATTTTCTCTATCCCTTTGTTCTGCGTAAGTCTCTGTATCATCGCAACTTGCAAGTATAACAAGTGCAAGCATGGTGATAAATGCGAATGCTAATTTCTTCATTATCCTATCCTAATAATATACAACGGGCACAAAATTACAAAAAATGCTTCAATTACGAAACCACATCATACATAATTATGCTACTTTAACTCAAAACTTACAAGGTGGGGACAATATGCTTTCTAACAGACAAAAAAGAAAGGATAACTTGTTGTATCCAACAAATTATCCTTTAGAATAGTTGCGGAGGCAGGACTCGAACATGCGACCTCCAGGTTATGAGCCTGGCGAGCTACCAACTGCTCCACTCCGCGATGTTGTTTCTTGATTTCGAGTGCAAAAGTACAGTTTTTTAGTTTACGCGCCAAATGTTTCCGGTACTTTTTTCTGAAAACTATATCTTTTTATACATGAATAAACAAAAACGGAGAGAAATGCCATGTATGCTTGTCATAATATCCTGGAAGGGCACACTTCTGCGCTTTTTGTCGGGCGGGGGCTGTTGGCGTTTGTTCTACGCGAAGGGCGGGGAAGAACTGATTGGAGCCCGGGGTGGCCGTGGCCGGGATTTCCGGAAATGGGGCATGCCGATACGAAGTTTTGCGGCCGGGGCTGCGCGACTGTGGGCCCGGTGCCCCGGTGCAGGCCCGGTCGCAGCCGGACGGGGAAGCCGGTTACGGGGCTAAGGCCAGAAAAAACGGGGCTAAGGCTCGTTTTTCCTAGCCTTAGCCCCGTTCGTCGCGCGATAAGCCGTCGCTGCGCTGTGCGCGTCGCGGCGTCGCGTTTCCGTGGTCTGCGGGGACGGAGGGAAAGGCGGCGCGGGACTGTCTCCCCAATGTCCGGGACGGGCCGTATGGCCGCTGCGTCCGCCGGCTGGGGGCGAAACCTTTCGTCCGGTTCCTTCCCGTCCTGCAAGCCATCAGTTCCCGGCCCCGCTGCGCTCCTCGATGACGCAGTCAGCCGGCGCCTTGATGTTCCCGTCGAGTGTGACGGAGCCGATATGGTCCGCCACGATGCGGCCGGAGGTCGGGTTCTTGATGTTCGTGATGATGCCCCGGATGTCGGCTTGCAGCGTGCTGTATTCAAAGGCGCGGTCGCAGGCCGCGTCGAAGGTGCAGTTCTCCAGGACGAGATTGTTCGCGTAGCAAAGCGGCTGTTCGCCCGAGATGTGGCAGTTGACGAGGCGCAGGTTTCTGGAGTGCCAGCCCAGGTATTCGCCGTCCAGTTCAGAGTCGTAGATGGTGACGTTCTCTACTTCCCAGAAGGCGTCCTTCGTTGTGATCTTCGCATGATGTATCTCGGCGTTTTTCACGTATTGGAACACGTATTTGCTGTCGCTCTCGAGCCCGTCCACATAAATATTGCGGCTGAACATGAACGGGTAGGTGCCGTCGTGCAGCTTGAGGTTCTTGATGCGGAGGTCGGCGCAGCGCCAGAAAATCTCGTCCGCGTCGTTTATCTGTACGTTTTCCATCTCAATGTCATACATCTCGCGGAACATCTTGGGCGCGTCGATGATGGTGTCGCTCATCTTCAGGTGGTCGGAATACCACAGGGCGGAGCGTCCCCCGACGGCAAAGTAACAGTCCTTGATGGTGAAGCCATGAACATGCCAGAAGGGATAATTTCCCTCGAAGCGGCAGTTGGTCGCTACGATGTTGCTGCACTCCTTAATGGCCGACTCGCTGGCAAGAATTGTCACGCCGTTGAGATGAAGGTCGTGCGAGGCGAAAAGCGGCCGTTCGCCGCCAAATTCTTTGTCTTTAATCAGTTGCATATATTCGTAGTTAAGTTTCTTCCTTACCGGATGCAAAGTTACATACTTCGGCGCAGTCCCGTTTTATGCGGACTACGGACGGAATGACCACTATTACGGATTTTGCCGCATTCCGGCGGGCGGGGGCGGCGTCGGGGAGCGGCCCTGACGAGCAAAACGGTTATCCCGGAACCGATAGATTCAGGGATAACCGTGAGGGGCAGGCTGCAGTTGGGCACCGCAGCCCGACGGTGCTGGAGCAAGATGGCGGGGCAGGGGCGCTTTACCGGATGCCGCGGCGGTTGAGCGCCTCTGCGTAGCGCCTGGCGTTGCGCATGTGTTCCTCGTAGGTGGCCGCAAAGCGGTGTGTACCCGAGAAGTCTTCCTTGGCGCACATGTAGAGGTAGTCGTGGTGCGCGTAGTGGAGAACGGCGTCGATGCTGGAGAGGGCCGGGATGGCGATGGGGCCGGGGGGCAGCCCTTCGTAGCGGTACGTGTTGTACGGGCTGTCCACGGTGAGGTGCTCGTGCAGGATGCGGCGCAGGTCGAAGCGGCGGAGGGCGAACTTCACGGTCGGGTCGGCCTGGAGCTTCATGCCCTCGCGCAGGCGGTTGAGGTACATGCCCGCGATGAGGGGCTTTTCCTCGTTGTTGGCTGTCTCCTGGTCCACGATGGAGGCCAGCGTGATGACCTCAAAGGGCGTGAGGCCCGCGGCTTCGGCCGCTTGCAGCCGTTCCTGGGTCCAGAAGGCCTTGCTCTCGCGCTCCATGCGTCGGGTGAGCTGGGCCGGCGTCACGTTCCAGAACACTTCGTACGTGTTGGGCAGGAAGAGGCAGGCGAGCGTAGCCGTGTCGCATCCGAACTGGCTGCAGAAGGCAGAGTCGGCAAAGTTGGCGGCCCACTCCGCCGAGTCCGCCTCAAGCTGGCGGCCCAGGCGGGCGGCGAGGTCGTTCATGGTGCGCACGTTGGGTATGGTCAGCCGCACGGGGGCTTGCCGGCCGTTGCGGAGGTCGCGCACCAGTTGCAGAGCGCTCTTTCCCGGCGCCACTTCGTAGCGGCCCGGCCGGACGTTGTGGGCGTAGTGCAGCAGCGCGGCCGATGCGCGTGCCGTCCAGAACTGCAGGGGACGGCCGTAGGGCCGGGCTTTCTGGAAAACGGAGTCGACATTGTCGTCCTGGTCTATATATATATAGGTGTGGGTCGGGCTGGAAGAGAAGTGTCCCAGCAGCCCCCAACAGGCGGCGCCCAGCAGCAGCGCGACGCAGACGGTTCCGGCAATGACGATTTTTCCGGTTTTTGATTTTTTCATCGTGTGAGTTTGTTCCGTTATTAGGGACAAAAGTACGAATTAATCTGCGCCGCGCCGTTCCCCCTAAAGCTATTTTCCGAAAAAATCCGTTCTGTTGACGTTCTTTAGAAAAGTGCGGTTTGCAATCTTGGCCCATAGCTGCCGGGACCGGCGGGACAGCGGGCAGGACAGGCGTGTGGCGACGTGCGATAGTACGGAGAAATTTTGTAACTTTGCAGGAAGATTTACCGCCAGAACGAGATTATTGGATATAACGATATGAAACTGGGCTTATTTGTTCCGTGCTACGTCAATGCCATCTTTCCGCAGGTAGGCGTAGCCTCTTATAAACTCCTGACATACTTTGGGCTGGACGTGGTTTGTCCCGAGCAGCAGACCTGTTGCGGGCAACCGATGGCCAATGCCGGATTTGAAAGCGAGGCCGTCCGCGCGGCGCAGCATTTTGAGACGCTTTTTGCCGGCTGCGACTACGTGGTCGGTCCGTCGGCCAGCTGCGTCGCTTTCATACGCGGGCACTACGGCCAGCTGCTGTCGGGGCACGACGCGGACCATCCGTGCGAGGCCGAGGGCCGGGTGTATGACATTTGCGAATTTATCCACGACGTGGTTCGCCCGAAGTCGTTGCCTTCGAGCTTCCCCCACAAGGTGAGCCTCCAGAACAGTTGCCACGGGGTACGCCTGCTCCACCTGTCGGCCCCCAGTGAACTGAACGTGCCTTACTACAACAAACTGCGCGACCTGTTGGCGCTGGTGAAGGACTGCGAGGTCGTGGAGCCGGAACGCCGCGACGAGTGCTGCGGGTTCGGAGGCATGTTTTCCGTGGAAGAGCACGCCGTGTCGGGGCGTATGGGGCACGACAAGGTGCACCGCCACCTGGCCACGGGAGCAGAGTATATCACCGGGGCAGACAGTTCCTGCCTGATGCACCAGAACGGCATCATTGAACGGGAACAATTGCCGATAAAGACGATCCATATCGTAGAAATTTTAGCAGCAGGATTATGAGTACCAAGCATTCGATTGCCGCAGAGCAATTCTTGAAAGGCGAACGCGCCCCCTGGCACGACGAGACGTTGTGGATGGTCCGTGCGAAGCGCGACACCATGAGCCGCTCGTTGCCGGAATGGGAAGACCTCCGCAATGCTGCCGCGGCCCTGAAGGATTACAGCAACAGCCACCTGGCCGACTTGCTCGAAGAGTTTGAACGCAACGCGACGGCCGCCGGAGTACAGGTGCACTGGGCCTGTGACGCGAAGGAGTTTTGCGAAACGGTGGCCTCCATCCTGGACGAGCATGGCGTGAAGCACCTCGTGAAGAGCAAGTCCATGCTGGCGGAAGAGTGTGAGCTGAATCAGTATCTTGAAGCACACGGCATAGAGGTGGCGGAGACGGATCTGGGGGAAAGAATCCTGCAATTGCTTCACGAGAAACCCAGCCACATCGTGCTGCCCGCCATCCACCTGCGTAAGGAGGAAATCGGCGACCTGTTCCGCCGTGAAGGCATGAGTGTGGAACCCGGGAATAACGACCAGACCTATCTGACCCATGCGGCGCGGCACGACTGGCGCCACAAGTTCCTCGAGGCCGGCGCGGCCATGACGGGATGTAATTTTGCCGTGGCGGAAACGGGGGAGTGCGTGGTCTGCACGAACGAGGGGAACGCCGAGATGGGCACCTCGCAGCCCAAACTGCAGATTACCGCGTTCGGACTGGAAAAGATAGTCCCCGACCGCCGTTCGCTCGGCGTGTTTACCCGATTGCTGGCCCGCTCCGCCACCGGGCAGCCCGTGACGACCTATACGGCGCACTATCGCAAGCCCCGTCCCGGCGGCGAGATGCACTTTATCATTGTGGACAATGGCCGGACCGACATTCTGGCCAACACGGAGCATGTGAAGATGCTGAATTGCTTGCGTTGCGGCGCCTGTATGAATACTTGCCCGGTCTATCGCCGCAGCGGGGGATACAGTTACACGTATTTTATTCCCGGTCCGGTGGGGATTAACCTGGGAATGCTGAAAGACCCCGTCCGTTACAGCGACAACGTGTCGGCCTGCTCGTTGTGTCATTCGTGTCAGAACGTGTGCCCGGCCAAGGTGGACCTGGCCGACCAGATATACCGTTGGCGCCAGGTGCTGGACAGTTATGGCGTGGCCAATAAGGCGAAGAAGCGCATTTCGGAGGCCATGGATTTTGTCATAGAACGCCCCCGCCTGTTTGGTGCGGCGCTCCACGGGGCCCATTGGGTGAACGTCTTGCCCCATTGGCTGGTCTACAATCGGTTGAATGACTGGGGGAAAGAGCATGAGATGATGCACTTCCCCAAGGAGAGCTTCAGCGAGATGTGGAAGAAAAAGGAAGTAAAGCCGGCCCGGTTTACGGAAAAAAGCAGAGAACAGCATGACGAACAGTAGAGAAACGATTTTGAAGAAAATCCGGAACAATACGCAGCAGGTGTACGAACGTCCGGATTTGTCGGCGCTGGAGGCGGAAGCCATCCGTTATGCGGACAAGGTGGCGCAGTTTCAGCAGGTAATGAAGCAGATGGGCGGGCGTGCCGTTGTGGTGGAGCCCGGCGACGACCTGAACGAACTGATTCGCCGCCAGTATCCCGACGCCAAGCGTATCGCGTCGACCATAGAGCTGGTGTCGGTGAACGGCGCCGCGCAGAAAATCACTTGCCAGACGTTCCATCCGGACAGCGTAGCCCAGTCGCGCGACTTGGACGGAACGGACCTCGCCATCATAGGTGGCGTGTGCGGCGTGTGCGAGAACGGCGCGGTGTGGATTTGTCAGGAAGTCGAGCAGCGGGCGGTCTATTTCATCGCCGAAGCGCTGGCCATCGTGCTGGACCGTCGTCATCTGGTGAACAATATGCACGAGGCTTACCGGCATATTGATACGGGGAAATACGGTTTCGGCGTGTTTATATCCGGACCGTCGAAAACGGCCGACATCGAGCAGGCCCTGGTGTTCGGCGCACACGGCGCGGCCGACGTGACTGTCTTCCTGGTTTGACCACCGGGAATACGACGGAGCATCTGAAACGGTTGCGCGCCGCGCTTAGGTCATTTCCTAAGTGCGGCGCGCAACCGTTTTGTTCGGGAACGCTCAGCCGATGGGAATGCAAAGCCCCTCGTTGGCGACAATGGTCTCGGGAAAGACGGCCCTGGCTTCAGCGAGCAGGTCGGATTCGTCGTCGAAACGTGCGGAGAAGTGGCCGATGACCAGTTTCTTGACGTGGGCGTCGCGGGCCATGGTGGCCGCCTGTTCTGCGGTGGAGTGAAAGGTTTCTGTAGCCCGGGCGCTCTCGGCACGGCTGAAAGTGGCTTCGTGGAAGAGGAGGTCGACCCCTTCCAACAGGGGAACGTTTTCCGGGAGGTAGGCGGTGTCGGAACAATAGGCGTAGCTGCGGGGCGGAGCCGCCGGGCTGACCAACCACTCGTGGGGGATGACGCGCCCGTCCGGCGTGGTCCAGCCGGCCCCCTCCTTGATGGAGTTGAAGGCGTAGACGGGAATCTCGTAGTAATCGGTGACGTCGCGGCGGATGTGGGGAAGCGACTGACGCTCACGGAAGAGAAAACCGCAGCAGGGCAGGCGGTGGCGCAGCGGAATGGTGCTGACGGTTAAAGTCTTGTCTTCGTAGATGGTCTCGCTTCTCGTCGTGTCGAAGGCCTGTATGATGACTTGAAAGCCGGCTCCCTTGCAGTAGAATTTTAACCACGGTCTGAGCAGGCCCTCTAATTCGCCAGGGGCGTGGATAACGAGATCGCCGGTGCGGCCTAAGAGCGAGAAGGTGGAAATGAGGCCCATCAGTCCGAAGCAATGGTCGCCATGCAGATGGGATATGAAAATGTGGTGCAGCTTAGAGAAACTGAGACGTTGGTGGCGCATCTGCAGCTGGCTGCCTTCGCCGCAGTCTACCATGAAGAGCTTGTCTCCGCGCAGCACTATCTGCGAAGTGGGGTGATGCCTGAGTGTGGGGAGGGCACTACCGCATCCTAATATGTGCAATTCAAATCGTTCCATCGTCCTGCAAATTTAGTGTAAGGCGGACTAAGGGCCAAACCGGCGGCCCTTTTTCTGTACGATTTTTAAGATTTATGGTTAGACCGGGACCATGGGGCCGGGCTCTTGTTCGGTTCCCGGTGCACGCTTTTGGAAATGCCGCTTTCCCGAGGTGAGGAAGCGGACGGCCCGGGCGGTGTAGCGCTCGAGTTCCTGGGGAGTGACTTGCGAGCGTGTCGTACCCGGGCGATAGCAGACGCGGATGGGGCGCAGGCCGGCCGAGCGAAGGATGTGTCGCAAGGCGGATGCGGTGCCGCGGGCTTGGTGGGCAAGCAAGTGGAAGGGGGACGGGGCCGTGGAGGTTATGAGTAGCAGGGCGCGCTTGCCCTTTAAGCGGCCACGCGGCAGGCGGAACGGCGAACGCGGCGTTTCAATCAGGCCATATACCATACGGTCGAAGAGCGATTTGAGTGTTCCGGGCATGTTGCCCCAGTAGCACGGACTACCGATGAGAATGGCATCGGCTTCTGTGATATGATGAAGAACAACCGACGTATCGTCCGCAGGAAGCAGGCAGCGGTTCCGGGTGCGGCACTGCATACATCCGGTGCATGGGGCAAAGTGCAGTCGGGTTATGTCGAGCTTGACAACCCGGTGGCCCTTTCGGGAAAGTTCGCGGGAAATGGATTCCAGGTGGGTGGAAAGGGTGCCCTTCGGACGGGGACTGGCATTGAGAATCAGGATGTTCATGAGCGAGAGGCCCAGCGTATGAGGCTGAACTTACATTTTATGCCGGATGGGACGGGGCCGCAGCGGGTTTTTCGTCTGACTGAGGCGCTCGGGATTTTGCTTGATGAAGTCGCTCCAGTTCCTTGTAGCGGTGCCACGATGCCCTGCGGGGACGGAGGAAATAAAGGCGTGCGACTGAAGGTAATGGCAGTAAGCCACGCCGAGGGCATCGCTCGCATCGAGGTAGGGAGGCATCGCTTCGGGGCGGATAGTGAATATGCGACTGAGCATGGCGGCCATTTGCTCTTTGCTGGCTTGACCGTTTCCCGTGATGGCCATCTTGATTTTCATGGGCGCGTATTCGTAGATGGGAATGTTACGGCTGATGGCTGCGGCGATAGCTACGCCCTGTGCCCGGCCAAGTTTGAGCATGCTCTGAACATTCTTCCCAAAAAACGGGGCTTCGATGGCCAGCTCGTCAGGTTGGAAACTGTCGATAATCCCTTTGACCCGTTCATAAATCCTTCCCAGCTTGGCGTACACGTCTGTGCAGCGACGCAGGTCGATAACGCCCATCGCGATGAGCTGTACGTTGCGGCGCTGTACGCGTATGATGCTGTATCCCAGTAGATTCGTACCAGGGTCAATGCCTATGATAATCTTGGGAGCGTCTGTCGTAGAATTGGAGGGCACTATTTTCCGGTTTTCATGAATAAGGCCGCTTGCTCGGCGGCCAAATGTCTGGAGTAGCAAAATTAGGAGTTTATATGCGAATAGCGTACTTTTTTATTGTGAAAGTTTATTATTCAGAGAATAAATTATACATTTGCACAGAGTTCTAAATACTATTCGAAGATGAAACGTGCTTGTTTTTTTGCCTTTTTATTCTTTTGCATGGGTTTTTCTGCGGCATTCGCTCAGGCTGTGCTGAAATTTGACAAAACAACTCATAATTATGGGAAATTCTCGGAAGAGAAACCGGTATCGTGTGTCTTTTATTTTACGAATACCGGAGATGAGCCGTTGGTGATTCAGCAGGTCATGACTTCGTGCGGATGTACCGCGGCCGATTTTACCAAGACGCCGGTGCAGCCGGGAAAGAAGGGCTCGGTGACTGTCACGTACGACGGGGCCGGTCGTGCTGCCGGGCATTTTAAGAAAGTGATTTCCATTCGCTCGAATGCGAAGAACAGCATGGTGAGAATCTACGTCGAGGGATTCCTGACAAAGAAGGACTGACAGGCCTCGGACAGCCGCTTTTATTCCTTTTCTCAAAAAACATAAGACGATGACGAACAATCATTTGGTAATAATGGCCGGAGGTATCGGCAGCCGGTTCTGGCCCTTGAGTAGCCCCGAGCGCCCCAAGCAGTTCCTGGACATCCTCGGTTGCGGGAAAACCTTGATTCAGTTGACGGCCTCCCGTTTCGAGGGATTGGTCCCCAGGGATAATGTGTGGGTCGTCACCTCGGCGGCTTATAAGGATTTGGTCTATGAGCAGCTGCCGGATGTTCCTAAGGAGAATATTTTGTTGGAGCCCTGTCGGAGGAACACGGCGCCGTGTATCTGCTACGCCAGTTGGAAAATTAAGAAGCGTGACCCGCGGGCGAATATAGTCGTAGTTCCGAGCGACCATATTATAACGGACTTGAAGGCCTTCCAGTCCGCCATTGCCGACGGCATGGAGTTCTCGGCCGAAACAGATGCGATAGTGACCCTGGGCATACAGCCGACAGGCCCCGAGACAGGGTACGGATATATCAAGGCCGACCTGGGCTATTCTTCGTCGCGGAAGAAAAACATTTTCCGCGTGGACGCTTTTAAGGAGAAGCCGGACCGCGAGTTGGCCGAAAGTTATCTGGCGCAGAAAGTCTATTTCTGGAATGCGGGCATTTTCATCTGGAACGTCAGTACCATTATTAATGCGTTCCGGGTCTATCTGCCGAAGACGTCCAGCATATTTGAGGAGATGCTGCCCTACTATGACACGCCGCTGGAAGAAGAGAAGGTCAATGCTGAGTTTCCGAAATGCGAGAATATATCTGTGGATTACGCCATCATGGAGAAGGCCGAGGAGGTCTTTGTCTATCCGGCTACGTTCGGCTGGAGTGATTTGGGCACCTGGGGCGCTCTCCGCAAAGAAGTGGAACAGGACAAATATGGTAATGCCGTAATGAACGAGGGCGTGGACTTGTACGAAACATACAACTCCATCGTCTGCACGTCGCAGTTAAAGAAGGTTGTGGTGCAGGGTCTGGACGGCTACATCGTAGTAGAGAAGGACGGCATACTGTTAATCTGCAAATTGGCAGAGGAACAGCGAATCAAGCTATTCCACCAATAAAGTGGCAGAGAATCTTACTCCGTTTGTGTTTGCGCTTGAGCAGTGGTACGAACTGCACAAGCGCAATTTGCCTTGGAGAGGGACGCACGACCCATATCGTATCTGGGTCTCTGAAATCATTTTACAGCAGACACGCGTTGCCCAGGGCTACGATTATTACCTGCACTTTATTTCTGAATTTCCGGACGTCGCCGCGCTCGCCGCCGCCCCCGAAGAAAAAGTGCTACGAGTGTGGCAGGGGCTGGGCTATTACAGCCGGGCGAGGAATATGCTCGCGGCAGCCCGTACCGTTATGGAAAAATATGGCGGACAGTTTCCTGCCGATTATTCCGAAGTGCGGGGGTTGAAGGGAATCGGTGATTATACCGCCGCGGCCATTTGTTCTATCGCGTACAATCAGCCTTATGCCGTTCTGGACGGTAATGTGTTCCGCGTCCTCTCTCGCTATTTTGCAGTGGATTTGCCCATCGACTCCACCGACGGGCGCAAATATTTTAAGCATTTGGCGGACGAGATGCTGGACAGGCGCCGTCCGGGCTATTACAATCAGGCCATCATGGACTTCGGTGCCCTGCAGTGTGTGCCGAAGTCTCCTGATTGCTTGGACTGTCCGCTTGCCGACAGCTGCTTGGCCTTCGCCGAAGGGAAAGTAGAGAACTTTCCGCGGAAGGAAAAGAAAACGGCTGTGAACGACCGCTTCCTTTTTTACGTGATTATCCGAAAAGGGGACAGTGTTTACTTGCATCGCCGCGGGGACAAGGACATCTGGGCCGGCCTGTACGAGCCTTATTTGGTGGAATATCCCGGTGTCCCGTCCGAGCAGGATATGGCGCAGCGCCTGGATTCGCAGTTCGGGGACGCCCTTATCCGCGTGCGGCGATTGGTGGAGCGCAGGAAACATGTCCTGACGCACCGACGCTTGTGGATAAATGCCTGTCTTGTAGAAGTTCGTCCCGATTATGAACTCCAGGATTACGAGCTGGTAAAAATAAAAGGCATAAGGAAATACCCTATGCCTAAACCAATTGTAGATATTTTCAGCGAGCTACAGTCTAATCCTCACCCTTGATAATAGGTAGGCGGAGCTTGTATTTGACGGCCAGTAGTCGCGTCAGTACGACGATGAAACCGCAGACCAGGCCGCAAGTGAGCAGAGACAGACCCAGCAGACAGCAGCAGTAGTAGGCTACGCCGCCTATTACGCAGGCCAGCGCGTAGATTTCTTTTCGGAAAATCAGGGGCTCTTCGTTGATAAACACATCGCGCAGGACGCCGCCACCCGCGCCGGTGATGGTTCCCATGAGGATAGCCACCCAAAACGGGAAATGTTCTCCGGTAGCCGTGGTGGCCATCAGCGTTTTTTCGATGCCGGTTACCGTAAACATGGCCAGACCGATTGTGTCGAAAATAAACCACGTGTTGTTTTGTCGGACCAGGAGTTTTCGGAATATAATAACCCAGACAAGCGCCAGGCCGGAGCACAGCAGGTAGAACGGATTCGTCATCCAGAAGGGGGTAAGCCCCAGCATCAGGTCGCGCAGCGTACCGCCGCCGATGGCTGTGGTAAGGCCGATGACATAAGCTCCAAACAGATCGAATCTTTTGGCCGAGGCCAGTCGGATACCGGAAATGGCGAAGGCCAAGGTTCCTACAAAATCAAAGACCTGGGAAAAGGTGATTTCAGGTAGCGTCATTTTTCCAAGAATTGTTTTCGGCGTTTAGTTGACAACGTTGACGGGCGTTCCTTCAAAGAAACTGCGAATGTTGTGAGCGAGGATGTCGAGGATGCGTCCTCTGGCTTCAAGGGTCGCCCAGGCAATGTGAGGCGTGATATAGGTGTTGGGGGCGGCGAGTAGGGGATTGTCTGCCGCAGGAGGCTCTTGGGTCATGACGTCACAGCAGTACGCTTTTAGTTTATTCTCCATGAGCGCTTTCGCAACGGCCGCTTCGTCCACCAGTTTTCCCCGGGCCGTGTTGATCAGAATCAGGTTCGGATTGGCCTGGTCCAGCAGCGCTTCGTTTACGAACTGCGCGTTTTCCGGCGTAGAGGGGCAATGCAGACTGACGATGTCGCACGTTTTGAAGGCTTCGGCCAAAGCGATTTTCTCGACGTCTGCCGGCAGCGCCTTCTGTGCTTTCGACGTGACGGCGTAGAGTTTGGCGCCGAGCGTGCGGAGTATGCGCGTGGTCGCTTGCCCAATGTGGCCAAACCCGACGACGGCGAATTTCTTGCCGGAAAGTTCCATGATGGGTTGTTCCCAGCGGCAGAAATCCGGGCTCGAGCTCCAGTAGCCCTTATGGTTGGCGTCCGCATAGAATCCGACATGGTTCGTGGCCTCCAGGAGCAGGGCCAGCACCATTTGCGCCACAGCTTCCGTGCTGTAGTTGGGGCAATTGCATACCGTGATGCCGCAATCGCGGGCGGCCTTCGTGTCGATGGGGTCGTAGCCCGTAGCGGCAACGCATATCAGTTTCAAGTTGGGCAATTGCCGGAAATGTGTCCGGTCTAGCTTTACTTTGTTGGTAATAATGACGTCCGCGTCCAGACTTCTCTCGATGACGTCTTCCGGTGCTGTCCTGTCGAAAGTCTTCAGATTACCTTCTGCCGTCAGTAAATCCCAGGTCAAGTCGCCTGGATTTACGCTGAAGCTATCCAGGAAAGTGATGTTTGGCATATTGTGTAAGGGTTTATGGTTTAGAGCTATTGAGGGCGGTAAGTCGTGGTGCGCCAGCCCACCAGCCGGTCGTAGCGGCTTCCTGCCTGACAGTAGTAAATTAAAATGGTATATTCGTTTTCTGTTTGCCAGAAATTGCCTTCTATCGTTGGGACAGTAGTTGGCGGGTCTATCAGATATTGATAAGAGTAATACCCTTGTTTCAGCAGCAAGGCGGCTTCGTAGGCCTCGCTGGCCGGATTGTAGGTCATGACATAGGGCGCGGTGTTTTGGTCGTAGGTCCACGTGCCATTGACATAAACCTTCGTGCCGGCAGCCAGTTCGGGCGTGTTCAACGTGAAGTGGACCCAAACATAGTCCGCTTCGGTGTCCGACGAGTAGTCGTTGTTGGCCAGGGCGACGAAGCGGCCGTTCTGGTCTTCGTCGTATAAGTAGTTTGTCCGCGGCTTGTCGGGCATGAGCGTAACGTGATAGTAGGGCTCGAAGTATTTGATGTTGTCGATGTGCAAGCCTGGCGATTTCGTGCTGGTGATTTCAAATTTCCGGTATTCGTTGCCCGCGGGAAAAATCAAGTCGCTCGAGTGGTCCCAGATGAGGCTCTGTCCCGTCTGCCCCGTCGACTTCGGGAAAACCACGGCGTCATCCCACCGCCCGTTCTTCAGGACGATAATTTTCACTTCCTCGTAAGGGGCACGGACGTTAGGCAGCTGGCTGTAGTTCACGTTCAGGGCGAGCTGCTGGTGCCGGTCGTTCCAGTCAATGTCCGTGTTGGTCGTCCCGGTCGCCATGCTGCTGGCTATTTCTTCACTGACGTAGAAGTAAGTCACCAGGACCGGTTGGGGCTCGCCGTTTTCGTCCTCCCCGTAGACCGTCAGTTTGTAGTTGCCGGACAGGGTGGGGCGTATCTGGTAGTTGGGGATGGAGAAATTGTAGTGCGTGTAGAGGACGGACGTATTCATGCTGAGGTCGTAGTCCTCGATGACGACTTCGTCCGGTACCGACTGCAGGTAGTCGTTTTCAAAAAGGCTTTCGTCGTCCTGGAAGTCCGCCCCCACGTGCTCCACCTTGTAGGTGTAGCGTTTATAGTTGTGGCTCAGTTCGTCGAAGGAAAACTGAAGAACGTCGTCCGACTTTAATCGGATAACGGGCAAGGGACGCTGCTCTCCGTTGACGGAGACCTGCAGCGTCCTTATGTTTTTGTCCAGGATAATGCTCTTCTGTGCCGCGGCGTAGCCCGTCGGCAGGAGAAGCAGCAGCGTCAGCGCGTATATACAGGCAGGATTCTTCACACGTGATTATTTGATTTCGAGGATAAAGTCCGGGCAGTCTTTCGGAATTTCCAATTCTTCAACTTCCACCTGTCCGTGGTGTGCCTTAAACTTCACGGCCTTTCCGTCCGGGAAGGTCGTGACGGTGTGTATGCTGCTTTTTACGGAGAAGTTGAGTTCCGTCACGTTGGGGGAGAGAATGTGTACGAAGAGGCGGTCGCCTTTTCTCGTCGAAACGACGCTGTCGCCTTGCACGACCTCGCCTGCCGACGTCTTATAGATGGCCTCACCGTTTTCCTTCATCCATGCGCCAATCTCTTTCAAGCGCGACAGCGCTGCGGCAGGAAGGCTTCCGTCCGGCTGTGGGCCGATGTTCAGCAGAAGGTTGGCGCCTTTGCCCGCCGTACGTGCAAGCAGCTGAATCAGTTCGGCTGTCGATTTGTAGTTCTGGTCTTTCACCTTGTACCCCCACATGCCGTTCATCGTCTGGCACGTTTCCAACGGCAGGTGTCCGATGGCCTGTCCGGACAGGCCGGCTTTGTTCTCTCCGGGTACGTCGCGTTCAAAAATCTGGATGTCTTCGCCCGGGAACGGCGTCAGGTGATGGTTGTTCCCCACCAGGCAGGCCGGTTGGAGTTCGTGAATCAGCGAATAGAGGCCGTCCAGTTGCCAGTCGAAGGGGATGCTGTCTTCGTCGTGGTCCCAGACGCCGTCAAACCAGATGCAGTCCACCGTGCCATACTTCGTGAGCAATTCCCGCAACTGGCATTTCATGAAGTCGTAGTACGAATCCCAGTCGGCCGGGCCTTTGCGTCCCGTTCCGCGTCCTGTCCGGCCAATGGGAAAGTCTTCCCGTGTCCAGTCAATCAGGGAGTAGTAGAGGTGGAGCTTGAGGCCCTGCCGGTGGCACTCGTCCGCCAGCTGCCGCAGGATGTCTTTCCCATAGGGCGTCTTCATGATGTCGTAGTCCGAGCATTCCGTGTCCCACATGGAAAATCCGTCGTGATGGCGTGTTGTGAAGCAGATGTAGCGCGCCCCGGCGTTTTTGAAGGCGGATACCCAGTCCGCGGCGTCGAAGTTGTGCGGATAGAACGCTTCGACGGACTTGGCGTATTCCCTGTAGTCGATGTTGTCGTTCGTCATGTACCATTCCCCCTGGGCAAACAGGCTGTAGAGTCCCCAATGAAGGAAGATGCCAAAGCGGTTCTCCTCAAACGTTTCGCGTGCCTGAAGGTTTTCCGCGGAGGGAGTGTAGGTGGACACGTCCTGAGCCTGGAGCGGCAGAAGGCTACCGCAGGCCAGTCCCAGCGTCATCATGGCTTTTACGAGAGTTCTCATGTCAGGTATATTTATTAAGGTGACAGAAATGCCCCTACTTCTGGCCGGGGCGGACATAGATAGACGAAGCAAAGTTACATTTTTTATGGAACAAAGGACTTGCTACGCGTAGAAATTCGTACTTTTGCAAAGAATGGGAGACAGTCGGCCAGTCTGTCGCGTGCATTCCGTGTGATGCAGGAGGAAAGTCCGGGCAACGTAGGGCGTCCCGCTTCCTAATGAGAAGTCATTCGCGAGAGTGAATCCGTGTAGAAGAAAATAACCGCCACGTGCCTCTTGGAGGCAGACGGGGTAAGGGTGAGAAGGTGGTGTAAGAGACCACCAGGCATGCAGTGATGTATGTGCTGTACACGTCGGGAGTTGAAAGTTCATGTAAACTGGTGTCTGAGGGCGGCCCGTCCGAATTTTTTTCATCAGAGGGTAGAACGATAGAGCCTGCTGGCGACAGCAGGCCCGGATAAATGACAGACACGCTCCACCGAGCGTACAGAACCCGGCTTATCGGCCGACTGTTTCTCTATTTTTTATATGGAGTATTCCGGTACGCCGGAATGCAAATTCCTTTCTTGGAGCGGGACGCTCCACCGTTACGCCGCGGGCGCGTAGCGTTTTCCTCCCTGTTTGCTTTTAGCCTTGTCCGTATGGATATATGGATATGAGGCCTTTCGCGTTTCGGGCCGTCTGCCGGCCTGCGTTCCGTGACAATGGGAACGGTACAAAAAGGCGCGGGCCTGGAAACGGAAAATGTCGTAACGGGTCCGGCATTTCCCGGACCTGTCACGGCATTCCGACCGTATAGGGGGCTCAATACGTATAGCTGACAGAGGCGACTCCGCCGTCGGCTGTGTGATAGTTGCAGAGGGTGACGTCGCCGTTTGTCGTTCCGTATTCAAACTCCAGCGTGTAGTCTTTTTCCGGATGCTGGCTATGCGTGAACGTGACTTGTTGGACAAGATTGGTGGTCGGGCGGCCCAACAGTCCCGCATAATAGAGGTGCTCGAAGCCCAGGCAGCCCAGTTCCTGGCTGATACCCTCGGGAAGCAGGCCGTTGCTGTTGACAAGGGCCGACGGCGTACACGTCAGCGTCACCGCCTCCTGGTCGGCCCCGACGTAGTCAATCCGTTGCAGGTTTCCGTTGTCGTAGGTAATGGTGGCGGAACTCTTGTACTGTTCTACCTGTCCGAAGCTGTTTTCAAAGATGGTCTTGCTCCAGCCCGCCAGCCGCCCGTCGCGGTAATAAAACTCATAGATGTTGCGGTTTACCGTCATGCGCTCGATGTACCCTTGCGACGTCAGCTGCAACTGAACGGCTTCGCCGCTCGAGTTGTAGACGCCGACGCTCCACGGTCCGTAGGATAGCTGGCTGGTGTAGGAGAAACTGCGGTCCAACGTTGTGGAGGGGTCGCGCATGACGCCCTGTGCCGTGACCAGCCTGCCGTCGGCGTAGGAAAAGGTCCAGTCGTAAGTCGACATCACGCTGCCCAGGTGGGTGATACTGCGCACGGCGGCGGCCCCGTCGGCCGGCAGCGTGGGGCGCATGGCCGGAGTTTCGTCGTCTGAGCAGGACAACACGCTCAGTAGCGTTGCGGGGACGAGCATGGCGCTCAATGCGTATTTCAATAACCGATGGTGGGCGAATGTTTTCATCTGTTGTTGCTGATTAGGGAATGATATTTGCAAACTTACATCTTTTTTCCCTTACCGGCCGCATAAAAAACAGGGAATAACTTTTTTCCCACAATTTTAGTAATGGTGTCGGGGCGTTTCGCCGCGGCGCCGGAAGCCTCGCTGTCCGGTTTCGGAAACAGCCGGGCGGTGAAGACGACGGCCGCAGGCTTCAGCGGCGCACCGCCATGTAGAGGCCGGCGATGATAGCCAGGCCGCCGACGCCCATGGTGAGCGTGAGGTGTTCGCCCAGGAACAGGGCCGAGAAAATGCACGTGGAGAGCGGGTTGAGGTAGATGTAGTTGGCCGAGGCCACGGCGCCGAGCTTCTCCACGACTTTGCTCCAGACGAAGTAGCAGGCCAGCGACGCCACCAGGCCGAGGAAAAGAAGGTTGGCCCATACGGTCGGTCTTTGCAGCAGTTCGCCCGTCAGGCCGAGGACGGTGCCGCCGGCAGTCAGCTCTTGCGGCGCGACAACGGCGTGGAAGAGCAGGATGCTGACCAGTCCGTAGCCGAACACTTTGCGGGTGAGCATGGCCGCGCCGTAACGGTCGCCCAGCCGCTTGATAATGAGCTGATAGCAGGCCCACGAGAGCGAAGCGACCAGCGAGAGCCCTCCGCCCAGCAGGGGATGGGCGGCCGCGGCGCTGCGGTCGCCGCTGACGACGAGCCCCACGCCGCCCAGTGCGACGAGCGTCCAGAGCCACATTTGGGCTCGCATGCCCTTTTGCCGGCCAAGGAAGAAGGCAAACAGCGCCGTGAAGAGGGGAGCCAGACAGACGATGAGCGACACCGTACCGGCGCGGGCATAGCAGAGGGCGGTATTCTCGGCCCAGAAGTAGAGCGAGCCGCCCGTCATGCCGGCGATGAGCATGGCGGTTTCGTCGCGCCAGTTCCGGCAGAACCATTGCCGGTGGCAGATGAGTGCCATTCCGACATAGGCCAGCGCGAAACGCAGGCAGAAGATGTTGGTCGGCGTCATGCCGGCGCCGAGCAGCACTTTGGTGGATACGAATGTTGTCCCCCAGATACAGACGGTGAGGACGGCCAGCAGGTGGTACATAGCGGGATGTTAGGTAACGGAGGTCCGTCCCGTAGCCGGCTGGGGCTGGTGGGGCGGGACGGAGTACGTAAGGGTGGTGATGGTCAGCGGGGCGTCAGGCCGGGTTGGCCGTGTCCTCTTTTTCCAGTTTCTTGGCCTCTTCCCAGATGGCGTCCATCTCTGCGAGCGACATTTCCGTGAGGGCACGCCCTTTCTTGAGCGTCTGTTGCTCCAGATAGTTGAAGCGGCGGATGAACTTCTGGTTCGTGCGCTCCAGCGCGTTGTCCGGGTTTATTTTGTAGAGGCGGGCAGCGTTGATGAGGCTGAATAGGACGTCGCCGAACTCGCTTTCGGCCTTGTCGTGGTCCTTCTGTTCGATTTCCTTTTCAAACTCGCCGATTTCCTCCTTCACCTTGTCCCATACCTGGTGGCGTTCTTCCCAGTCGAATCCCACGTTGCGGGCCTTGTCCTGGATGCGGTAGGCCTTGATGAGCGAGGGCAGGGCGTCGGGCACGCCGCCGAGCACCGTCTTGTTGCCGTCAGCCTCTTTCTGCTTGAGCTGTTCCCACTGTTCGCTGACCTGTTGGGCCGTCTCGACGTGTGCGCCTTCCTCGCCTTCCGGCCGGGCGGGCGGGAACACGTGCGGATGGCGGAAGATGAGCTTGTCGCAAAGCTGCTGGCAGACGTCGGCAATGTCGAAGTCGCCCGTTTCGGAGCCTATCTTGGCGTAGAAGCAGACGTGGAGAAGCACGTCGCCCAGCTCTTTGCAGATGTTCTTTTTGTCGCCCTTCATTAAGGCGTCGCAGAGTTCGTAGGTCTCTTCAATGGTGTTCGGGCGCAGGCTCTCGTTGGTTTGTTTGCGGTCCCAGGGGCATTTCACCCGCAGTTCGTCCAGGACGTCGAGCAAACGTCCGAAGGCTTCCAATTTTTCTTCTCTGGTGTGCATAGCGATAGGAATCTAACAGTTTGTCCGGCGGACAGCGGTCCCGTCGGCCGGAAGTGTCGGGGCCGGCTTCGCAGGTCGGCCGGCGCGCCGTGCAAAGTTACGAAAAACGCGGTGTTCCGTACGGGAGGGCCGCTTATTTCTGTCTCATTCTTTTGCCAGCCGGTGCGCCTTCGGGCTTTCCTGCTTTGCGTTGTGGAGCGGATTGGCCGCAGGCACCGCGGCCCCGTTCCGCGTGCCGGCGGCCACAGTTGCGCGGGGTACGGGCCTTAGCCCCGTTTTTACGGGCCCTATTCCCGTTTTTCCTGGGCTAAGCCCCGTATCTGCAGTCCTAAGCCCGCCGTTTGCACGACGTGTCCGGCGCGCCCGCATCCCTGTCTTGCGGAAGAGCGCTTCAGACGCAGGGAGCGCCGCGCGAAAGCGTCGGGTTTCAATAAAAGCGGTGGGGAACAGCACGTCCGGGGGAATAAGAAAAAAGTCTTGCAAACCCATCGGTCTGCAAGACTTTCGGTGTAGCGCCTACGGGAATCGAACCCGTATACCATGCGTGAGAGGCATGTATCCTAACCATTAGATGAAAGCGCCGTATGTCATGTGGCGGAAGCTGGGGGATTCGAACCCCCGGTACGGTTAATCCCGTACGTCAGTTTAGCAAACTGGTGGTTTCAGCCACTCACCCAAACTTCCAGGAGCGTTTCTCTCAAACGCGATGCAAAGGTAGGACTTTATTCAATACGGACCAAATGTTTGGCCCAAAAAATGCCTTATTTTCTTAGCGGCCCTGTAAAATCTCCTCGTTGTCGTCCAGTCCGGGCGTCTCCGAACCGCTTTCACCGGGCTCTTCGGGTGGCGTTTCCGCCGCATCGTCGAGCCACTGGAAATCGACTACCCGCGTGAGGCCTTTCGTCCGGAAATACGTCCCCACCCATCCCAGCAGCACGAGCGGGCGCTGGAAGTTTTCCGGATGGTCGTAGAGATTGAGAGCGGCACGGAATCCGTAGCTCGTGCTGTTCTCGAGCTTGACGGGTATGCAGCGCAGGTAGTCGGTCTCGTACGGGGTGTCGGCCAAGAGCATGTTGGGGTTGGCCGCCGTTTCCGGGAGGGAGAAGGTGGAGCCGCTCGTGATAGAGGTGCCGTCGATGTAGCCCACGATATAGCCTTTCAGGAGAACGGTCGTATCGTTGGGGCAAAGCTGTACCTGCGCCACGCTGAGGGTATCGCCTTCGTATGTCGGGGAAATAGGGGCTTCGCCTTTTTCTTCCTGCCCGGTGTCTTCATCGGGAAGTTCGATTCTTTCACATCCGCAGCAGAGCAGGAAAAGCAGTAAGAGGGGCAACAGACGTTTCATGACATGAATTTACGGGGTAGGGCACGGAGTGCGCCCAGCAGTCGGGAGTTCTCGGCGTTGAGGCCGATGGTGATGCGCAGGCAGTCCTGGCACCGGGGGAGGGATTGGCAGGAGAACACATGGATGCCTTGTTGCTCGAGCAACTGGTACAGGTGCCTGCCGTCGTGCATCCGGGCCATGAAGAAGTTGGCGTCGGAGGGGTAGACCCTGACGCAGCAGGCCAACTGCCGGAAAGCGGCCATCACTTTTGTACGTTCGTCTAAAATCTGGGCTTTCCACCGGTCGGCGTCGAAGTAGCGCTTGAGCGTCCGGCCGGCTTCTTCCAGAACGGGGCTGCTCAGGTGGTGGTCAGGGCGTATGGCACGGAGCGCATCCACCAGTTCCGGGTGGGCGTAGACTGTGGCCAGGCACAGTCCCGCTGCGGCCAGGATGGCAGAGAAGGAGTGAATGATGACCAGATTGGGATGTTCCTCCTGCTCCGCAACGAGCGAGGGGCAGGAGGCGAAGTCGACGTAGGCTTCGTCTACGAGGACCAGACCGTGAAATTTTTCCGCCAGGTGCAGAATCTCCTGCCGGTCGAGGAGGTTGCCCGTTGGATTGTTGGGGCTACAGAGGTAGCAGAGGCGGGTCCTGTCGTTGCACTGGCGCAACACTGCCGCCGCCGTGAGATTGAAGTGCTCGTCGAGTTCCACCGTGCGGCACTCGACGTCGTGCAGCAGGCAGAGCTTCTGGACCGGCGAAATGGTGGGCGACGTCGTAAGCACGTTGTCCTGGCGCGGCGTGCAGCACAGGTGGAGCAGCAGTTCCAGCGCTTCGTAAGTACCCCGACAGAGAAAGAGGCGTTGCGAAGGAACCCGGCGGATGCGGCTGAGCGTATCCACCAGTTCGTCCGGATTGACGGCGTAACGGTTGAGGGGCGCGTTGAAAGGATTCTCGTTTGCATCCAGCCAGACTTCCGCTCTCGGGCGTTGGCGGTCGAGAGCCGGGGACGGCGCCGTGAGCAGGGGAAGAAGGCGCGGCCGGATGGGAAAACGGAAATCTTTCATAAGCGTAAACGTGGATGGGAGGGCGCGGAATGCTATTTCTGGTATTTCTGGAGGAAGCTGTCGACGGTCGGGTCGCCGAGCGATTTGGCCTTGTTGAGGGCGGTAATCGCTTTCTCCTTGTGACCCAGTTCACCGTTGGCGATGCCGATAATCTTATAGCAGTCGGGATTTTCGGGTAGGGTCGTGAGGAGCTTCTCGCAGACACTGATGGCTTCGTCATACAGTCCTGTCTGGAGGAGTATCAGGGCTTCTTCAATCTTGTAGTTGGGATTTTCCGGGCTCAGGTTGCTGGCCGTGCGAATGTCGTCGAGGGCCTGCTGGTACATGTGCGCTTTCAGCTCCGCCTGTTCGCGGATGAAGTAGAAGTAGGCGTTCAGGTTTTTCGGGCCGACGACGGTCTCGTACTGGTTATAGTCGAAGACGGCCTTGCGGTACTGTCCGGCCTTTTCCAGACGTTGGGCCCGCTGCAACAGGTACTGCGCCGTGGCCGGGGTGAGCGGTGTCGGCAAGTTGGCAATCACGCTGTCCATCAAGGCAAGGACCTGCAAGCTGTCGCCGCCCGCAAGTTCGAGCGACTGGGCGGCATAGAACCACGTCTCGGCCTGTGCCTGGGGCGACCAGTTGTCGTCAAATTGTTTCGTGGTGCAGATTTCGTAGAACTTTTCGTAGGCGCCCTGGAAGTTTTTCTGGCTGAAGAGGCAACGGCCTTGCTGGAGCAGATAGTTGGGGCTGGGGTTGATGGTCTGGGCCTGAACGGCTTCGCTGAGGGCGCGGTCGAGCGTCCAGTCCTTGTAGGGCGGCTCGGGTTGGTAAACGGCTTTCTGGAATATGATTTTACTCAACTCGTTGTGGACCTCGTCGGGCTTCATGGTGGCCCCTTCGTTTTCGGACAGGCTGAGGGCTTGCGTGAAATCTGCCTCGCAGCGGTCGTACTGGCCGTGGTTGGCAAAGAACGTTCCCCGTTGTACGTAGCCTTCCACTTGGTCGGGATAGGTCGCGATGAAATCGTTGAGCGCCGTTGCCAGCTCGGTCGAATCGGCATTGCCCAACATATATATATAGGTGAGGGCGTCCTTGGCATTGTCGGGGAGACCCTTGGGGATGCGGATGGAGCGCAGGTCCGAATTGATGGCACTCGTCGCGTTAATCTTCAGGTTCTGGACAAAGCGGGCGTCGATGGCGCAGGCTTCTTTGGCACTGTCCTCCACGTTCTGCTGTACGATGGCCACCAGGGTGCCGGCTTCGTTGTATAAGGGGCAGCCCATGTTGGGAGCGGAGTTCTCGGCAGAAATCTGGTAATACTTGAACTTGTTGTAAGGGTCGGCCTTGGTTACGGTAACGCTCTGGGCCGGGTCCTTCTTGTTGGTGGAATATCTCTTTAGCAACAGTTTTTCTCCGACTTGGGTGGTCGTGGCCTGGGACAGATCGAAGAATTCGTTCTTCTTTTCGCTGGCGACGCGGAACTTCACCAGGTCGTAGGTGCTGCTGGCTCCCAGGATGCGGACCACGGGGATTTTGTTGCCTTCGTAGTCGAACACATCGGCGGTCGCTGCATTTTCAAAGAGGGAGTAGGCCGCTACGCCGACGCCGTCTTCCTGGACGAAGAATCCGTAACCGGAATGGAGGACGGAGCCGTCCTCTTTGTACGTGATGACGTTGAGCATGGCCTTGTATGCTTTCTTGGGCTCGACTTGCGTAAGGTGGGTGGCGTGACCTTTGGCCGAGGCGGTGGCGGGCGTAGCGGTCAGACCGGCAAAGAGGGAGAAAAGGATGAGCAGAAGTTTATTCATGTTGGGTGAATTATAGTTTAAGAAGAGATTTCGCATTGTTGAGCGCCGCTTCCGTCATCTGGCTGCCGCTGAGCATATTGGCAATTTCCTGGACGCGTTGCGCTGGGGTGAGCCGGTCTATGTGGCTGGAGGTGCCGTCTGTCCCCTCCGTCTTGTAGACACGGTAATGGGTGGCGCCGAGTGCGGCGATTTGGGGGAGGTGAGTGATGCAGATGACCTGGCAAGTCTCCGACATCCTTTGCATGACGAGCCCCATCTTCTCGGCCATGGTTCCGGAAACCCCGGTGTCGATTTCGTCAAAGATGATGGTCGGCAGGTGGCGGTAGGTGGTGAGCTGGGCCTTGAGCGATAGCATGAGGCGCGCTATTTCGCCGCCCGATGCGATGAGCGATACGTCCTGCTCGGGCACGTTCTTGTTGCCGCTGAACAGTAGCGTCGCCTTGTCGAAGCCCGACAAGGACGGCTGCGGGCGGGGCGTAAGCTCGAACCTGAGCCGCGCGTTGTTCATGCCCAGTTGTCGTAAGGTCTGAAGGATTTGGTTACAGAGCTTGCCGGCGGCGTCTTGCCGGGATGCCGTGAGTTCCTGCCCCAGTTGTTGCAGTTGGCTTCGGAGTTGCGCGATGCCCTTTTCCTTTTGTGCGATGATTTCGTCGGCTTCCTCGAGGGCGTTGAGGTGGTCCTTCCAGGTGGCCAGTTGGGCGTGCAGCTCCTCGATGCTGGCGGCGTGGAATCTTTCTTCCAGCCCGTATATCAGGTTGAGGCGGCTGTCCACGTAGGCCAGTCGCTCCGGGTCTAATTCCGTGCGCTCGAGGGCCCGACTGATTTCTGTCGAGATGTCTTCCAGCTCAATGCGGCAGGTTTCCAGTCTGTCGGCGAGTGCTTGCGCTTCCGCGTGGAGGCATCCGATGCCGTGGAGGAGGTTTTCCCCTTGTCGCAGTTGGGCAATCAGGCTTTGCTCCGGGTTGTCGAGCAGGTTGGAGGCCTGGAACAGGGCATTCTTGATTTCTTCCACGTGGTTGAGCACCTGCGACTCGCTTTCGAGGCTTTCCTGCTCGTCCTTTTCCAATTGTGCCTCTTCGACCTGCCGTATTTTGTGGCGGATGTAGTCGGCGTCGCCCTTGTCTTGGGTCAACTGGGCCTTGAATTTTTCCAGGGCGTTGCGCTCGTCGTTCCAGGCCCGGTACGTCGTCTGATAGCGCTCGCGCAACTTTTCATTCCGGGCAACGAGGTCCAGAACATTCAGCAGGAATCCTTCGTTACTCATCAAAAGGTTCTGGTGCTGGGAATGGATGTCGATGATGGCGGGGCCCAATTCCTTCAGCTTGGCGAGGGCGGCAGGGGTGTCGTTGATGAACGTCCGGCTTTTACCCGTGGCCGTGATTTCCCTACGGACAATACATTCCTGGCCGTCGAAGTCGATGTCGTTCTCCTGGAAGAAGTTTTCCAGGTTCAGGCCCTCGACGTTGAACGTGCCTTCTACGACGCATTTCGTCGTACCGGCCTTAATCGCTCTCGCTTCGGCGCGCTGGCCGAGCAAGAGACCGATGGCGCCGAGGATAATGCTCTTGCCGGCGCCGGTTTCTCCCGTAATGACGGAGAATCCGGCCGTGAAGTCGATATCCAGCTCCTCAATCAGGGCATAATTGGAAATATGTAGATTCAGTAGCATGATGTTTCACTTCAATTGATTCCAGTATCGGCTGAGTGAGGCGTTGATACTCATCAGTGTTTCGTAGACGCCCTCCTTGTCTTGCGATGTCCCCTTGCCCTTGTAGATGTTGACGAGCTCGTCGCGCTTGAAGTCGGTAAACATTTGCGGGAGCATCGACATGGGCTTGTTGTCGTGCGTTTGTTTCAGCAGCTCGATGGCTTCAGTAATGGAGGCCCGGCCACGGTCTGGATTTTCGGCCATGGTGTCCATACCTTCGCGGTAGTATTTGTATTGCAGTTGCCGGAAGGTCTCCATTCCGCTGTCCAGGTAATCGTTGATAACGGCGTAGCGATTCTTGCTGTCGTCGAAGGCTTTCCATCCCTTGCCCGACAGCTCCAGCCCCTGCGCATTGTTGGTAATGGTCTGGGCGGTCCGAAGTACGTCGGTCCCTCCTAACGGAGACATGGTGTCCATGTCCCAACCGATGACGAGGTAAGCATAGTAAGCCGCCAGGGCCGTCAAGTCGTTGTCTATCACGTCTGCCCGGAATTCGAGCTGGTCGAACTCGCGGAAGGAAAAGTTAAAGCTGGCGTCCGTGATGGCCAATACGGTTGTGGTATAGGTCGAGTTGAACACGGGGCGCTGGCTCTGAAGGGTGAGCGTACATTCAAAGGAGTTGGCGGCCTCGTCGTATTTGGTCACCTGGATATTGAAGTTGCAGTTGATGCGCTCGTTACGGTTGAACTGCATGTTCGTCCACTGGCGCTCATTGAGAAAGCTCGTGAGCGCCGTTTCCAGGTTGTCGAAGACGCTGACATTGGTCCCCTGAATCTGCTGGTGATTGATGGTGACTTTCGCGTTCAGCTCCTGGGCCCCGGCACGTATGGACGTGCAGAGCAGCAGGCAGACGGAAATTATGGTACTAAGATATCGCATAGATGGGCTACTATGTCCTCGGCCACCTCCTGTTTTGATTTCAAGGGAAATTCAAGTTCGGCGTCGGCGGATAGTATCGTGATTTTGTTGGTGTCGCAGGCGAAGCCGGCCCCCGGGTCGCGGAGCGAATTGAGTACGATGAAGTCCAGATTCTTCCGTTGCAGCTTGCTTCTGGCATTATCCTTCTCGTTCTGAGTTTCCAGGGCAAAACCTACGAGGCGTTGTCCCGGCCGCTTGCTTCGTCCGAGGGTGGCGGCAATGTCCTGGGTCGGTTTCAGCGGAATATTCAGGTTTTCCGATTCCCGTTTGATTTTTTCTTCTGCGGTATGGAGCGGTGTGTAGTCGGCTACGGCGGCGGAGAGGATGGCCGCATCCATTTCGGAGAAAAGCGTAGTCGCGGCGTCAAACATTTCCTGGGCGGAGGTCACGTCCGTACGGTGAATGAGCGGGTCCGATACGGTCAGGGCGACCGGGCCGGTGACCAGCTCCACGCGGGCACCCTGACGGGCACAGGCCCGAGCCAGTGCGAATCCCATCTTTCCCGTCGAATAGTTTCCGATATAGCGGACGGGGTCTATCTGCTCGTGCGTGGGGCCGGCCGTAATGAGAATGCGCTTGCCTTTCAGTCTTTGCGACGTGGAGAAGAAACGCACGAGTTGGCGGAATATTTCTTCCGGCTCCTCCATCCGTCCCTTCCCGACGAGGTGGCTGGCCAGTTCTCCCGTGGCCGGTTCTATGATGACGTTGCCATACGTGCGCAGCTTTTCCAGATTGGCCTGCGTGGAAGGGTGAGCGTACATGTCGAGGTCCATCGCCGGGGCTATAAATACGGGCGCTTTCATCGACAGGTAAGTCGTAATCAGCATGTTGTCGGCCACACCGTTGGCCATTTTCCCAATAGTCGAAGCCGTTGCCGGGGCTATGACCATCGCATCGGCCCATTGCCCCAGACTGACATGGCTATGCCACGTGCCGTCGCGCTGCGAGAAAAAGTCGCTGATCACCGGGTGCGAGGTCAGGGCCGACAGGGTGATGGGCGTGATGAATTCCTTTCCGGCCGGCGTGATGACGACCTGGACCTCGGCGCCCGCTTTCACCAGCAGCCGGATCAGGAGGCAGGCCTTGTAGGCCGCGATGCTTCCCGTGATGCCCAGGACGATGTGCTTCCCCTCCAGTTCTTTGAACGTTTCCATATTGGCTCCTGATTATCCGATGTATTTGAGTTTCAAGCGTTGGAAGGTCTGCTTCGTGTTCTGCGTAAAGTCTCCCTGCATGATCCAGGCAAAGTAGCCCGGGTCGCGGCGCAGCACGTCGGCCACGGCATGCCCTTTGTACTTCCCGAAATTGATGGTCTCCACGCCGTTGTCGTTTAGGACGATGCGCCCGGCCAGGTCCACGTTGCGGTTACGCCGCGAGAAGTCGGACAGAAAACCCACGTCGTTCTTCAGGTCGTTGGGGTAGTGCGCCAGTTGCCCGAGCAGCACTTCGTAGGTGGCGCGGGTGTCCGCCATGGCCGTGTGGGCGTTGGTCAGTTCCTTGTTACAATAGAACTTGTAGGCCGTGGCCAGATTCCGGCGTTCCATCTTGTGGTAAATATTCTGCACGTCGATGAACTGTGCCTTGCTGAAGTCGAAGTTAATGCCGGCGCGCAGGAACTCTTCCGCCAGCATCGGGATGTCAAAGAAATTGGAGTTGAAGCCGGCGAAGTCGCAGTCCTGGAAGGTGGCGGCCAGTTCGGCCGCCTTATCCTTGAAATGCGGGCAGTCGGCCACGTCCTCGTCCTTGATGCCGTTCACGGCCGAGGCCTCGGCCGAGATGGGAATGCCCGGGTTGAAGCGCAGCGTTTGCGACTCCTCCTTGCCGCCGGGAAAGATTTTGATGTAACTCAGTTCGACGATGCGGTCCGAGGCCGTATTGAGGCCCGTCGCCTCGATGTCGAAAAATATTAAGGGTCTGGTTAAATTCAGATTCATGATATTCAAAAAGTCAGCCCGTGAGGCCACAGCGCTGCGGCCTCACGGGTAGGGTTCAGTTTCCGGGTTATTCGTTGAGCACCATCGGCATGAGGAGCATCTGCACCACTTCGCCTTCGGGCTGGATGGCCGGAACGATGACGCCGGCACGGCTTGCGTCGGCCAGCTTGATGATGACTTCTTCGCTTTCCAGATTGTTGAGCAATTCCATGAGATAAGTTCCCTTGAAACCGATGCTCATGGGGATGCCCGTGTATTCGCAGAGCAGCGACTCCTCGGCCGACATGGAGAAGTCTACATCCTGGCTGGAGATGACCATGCGGCCCGGCTCCATGCGCAGTTTGATGAGGGCGCTGTAGGCGCTCGAGAAAATCAGGACGCGGCGCAGGGCGCTCAGCAGTGCCGCCCGGTTAATGGTGATGCAGTTCGGGTTGTTGGCCGGAATGACGCTGTTGTAGTTGGGATAGTGCCCCTCGATGAGGCGGCAGTTCAGGACGTAGGTCTCCGTAGAGACAATGGCGTTGCGCTGTCCGAAGCGGATGGACGCCTCCCCGTTCTCTTTCGCCAGGATGTTTTTCAGCAGCGTGGCCGGCTTTTTGGGCAGGATGAAGTTGCCGGCCTGAGAGGTCTGGATGTTGGTCGTGCGGCCGCAGGCCAGTTTGTGTCCGTCGCTCGCTACGATGGTCAGACTGTCGGAGGCTACGTCGAAGTACACGCCGTTCATGACGGGGCGCAGGGTGTCGTCGGCCGTCGCGAAGAGGGCACGCCCCAGTCCGCTTTGCAGTAAGGCCACGTCCAGGGTCAGGGTAGTCATGTTTTCCTCCGCTTCGGGGAGAACGGGGTATTCGTCGGCCGGCTGGCCCATGAAGTTATACTTTCCGTTCTGGTACTCGATGGTGATCTCGAGCGACTGGTCGTTGACATAACACTCCAACGGCTGTTCCGGAATTTCCTTCATGGCGTCCTGAATCGTTTTGGCGTTGACGGCAAAGCGTATATCGGCGTCGCATTCTACGAGGTCCACCCACGTTGTCAGCGTCGTTTCGTTGTCCGAGGCAGTGAGGGTCAGCTTGTTCCCCTTGATTTCGAACAGGAAGCAGTCCAGGATGGGCAGATTGTTCTTGGAGGCAATGACGCGGCCCGTAGCTTGCAGGCGGGCGGAAAGCACGGAACTTGAGATAGTAAACTTCATACGTATTTTTTCCTTTATTGATTGTCAGAACAGTTTAATTCTATGGGACAAAAGTACGGAAAAAATATGGATTGGCGTATGGCACGGCTTTAATTTTAGTTGACTGCCGGCGGCGGCTCCGGTCTGTGGCGCTCCGGGAAGAAATGGCGCGGACTTTTGGAACTTTTTCTTAACAAAAAGTCGTTATGGTTGAAAAGAAAGTCGTAATTTCGCCTCCAAATTCTCAAATCAACAAGAAATATGGATATTACAGGGAAAATCATCGCGGCCCTCACTCCGCGCTCCGGCACTTCCAACCGCACGGGCAATACGTGGAAATCACAGGATTTCGTTATCGAGACGCACGAGCAGTATCCGCGCAAGTGTGTCTTCACCGTTTTCGGCGAGGACCGCTTGCGGGAGATGAATCTTCAGGTTGGTGCTGAAGTCACGGTGTCTATGGACATCGACGCGCACGAATACAACGGCCGCTGGTATAACGACATTCGGGCCTGGCGTGCGGTTCCGGCACAGCCTGCCGGAGGCGTTGCCCCCGCAGCCCCTGCGGCGCAGCCTTACAGTGCACCCGCTCCCGCCGCTGCTCCTGCTCCGACGGCGGCCGACGACCCGTTTGGCGCGGCGGCCAGTGGAGCCGGCGATACGGCCGTCGACGACCTCCCGTTCTGACGGCGGGCGCCGTCCGTCCCTGCTTTCAGGGCGCGGGCCGCAAGGTCCACGGGGCTTCGCGTGCCTCCATGCTATTTGGCAGAAAGTGCTGTGGAAAAAACATCCTGGCCTTCTGCCAATTTTTTTATTGACTGAAACCTCCATCCCTTTACCGTGTTCCGATTTCTCATCTTTCTCCTGAAACTGTTCGTAGGCGCCCTGGCCCTGTTCCTGCTCACCTCGGTCCTGGCCGTCGTGGCCTATCGCTGGCTGCCCGTGAAGGTTACGCCCCTGATGTTGATTCGCAGCTGGCAGCACAGGGGCGACCCTACCTATACCGACTGGCACCACGAGTGGGTGCCGCTGGACAGCATCTCGCCCTATCTGCCGGTGGCCGTGATGGCTTCCGAGGACCAGAATTTCCCCAAGCACAACGGCTTCGACTTCGAGGCCATTCTGGAGGCCCAGTTGGAATACGAGCGCGGCGGACGCCGGCGCGGCGCCAGCACCATCAGTCAGCAGACGGCCAAGAATGTCTTTCTCTGGCCCAAGTCCTCCTGGCTGCGCAAGGGATTGGAGGCGTACTTCACCGTACTGATTGAGGCCATCTGGTCCAAGACGCGCATCATGGAGGTCTACCTGAACAGCATCGAGATGGGGCCCGGCATTTACGGGGCCGAGGCGGTGGCGCGGGAGAACTTCGGGTGTTCGGCCTATCGCCTGAGCCGTTCCGATTGTGCCCTGATTGCTGCCACGTTGCCCAATCCGCTGCGCTACAGTTCCCGGCAGCCCAGCGATTACATGCGGCGGCGCCAGCAGCAAATCAAGCGCCAGATGAAGCACATCGACTTCCTGAGCGTAGAGTTGGAGAAGTTGAAATACAAGGAGTAAACCGGGCGTTCCGTTTACTTGGCGGCGCGGCTTGTCCTACGGGGCA